>Ga0194113_10000652_pt1 | contig 46033 bp, 35 predicted proteins | sample TA2MahC200mmetaG_FD_146193 | JGI IMG/M metagenome (GOLD analysis project Ga0194113, IMG submission 146193) | Freshwater microbial communities from Lake Tanganyika, Tanzania - TA2015017 Mahale Deep Cast 200m | ecosystem: Environmental > Aquatic > Freshwater > Lake | place: Tanzania: Lake... | reverse complement strand
GTTCAGCCCCTCCTTCAGCGTCAGCGCCCGGCTCTCCCGCACCAGCGTCAGGTCCGCCGAGTTGTAGATCGTAAGCTGCACCGTGTCCCGCGCCGGCAGCGTCACCAGGTCCACCTTGGCCCGGGCCGGCCCCACCGCCGCAAGGACCGCCGCGGCCACGCCCACAGGAATGCTTGTCTTCCGGCGCATGACTTCACCTCCCAGCAAACACAGCGATCTCAACCGGCAGCCCGTTCTCGCCGGGCGCCCCGCAATCGCCCCTAACTGCCGCGCAACCCGCCCAAGCAAACAGTGCCCTCCCAACACGCCCGCGCCATCCCGAGACGCCCGCGCCCGGAGGTCGCGGGCCACCTTAATCTGTCGCCGGCCACCCTTCCGTTAAGGACCGTTCCGCCGTCTAGAACCTGAGACGTTCGCCGGAGCCAGAATGTTCCGCAGAACTTTGTCCGGGACTTCCGACGACGGAATCTGCTTCCGCTTTTCACGGTAGAAAGAAACGAGTTCATCGCGCAATCCCGCCCTGACCAGATCCGCAAGCGCGCCGGTTGCCGTGAGGTCGAGGCCGGCCACGCGGCGCCAGATGCGCATGGCGTCCTCTCCAGCCCCCGCCCGCGCCGCCAGAACCGCGATCCGCGAATACCATTCGGGCAGTTCCCTGGGCGTGAGCCGTTGCGCCGCCTCCGGGAATATCGCCTCGGCTCCGCGCCAGTCGGCCGTGTCCAGATACGACTCGAGCAGCGTGAACGCGGCCCGCTCTTTCAGTTCCTTGTCGCCGGCCTTTTCCGCCGCGTACAGGAGCAGCGGAATCGAGCGTTTCGGGAACGCCATGCGGTTCTCGATCCAACCGAGGGCATGGGCGCGACTGGGATCGTTTCCGAACGCAAGTTGTTCGGCCCGGGCAAGGCGCCCGTCCAGGTCGTCGCGTTCCGCTTTTTCCAGCATGCGCAACAGCAGGCGCTCTTCGGCGGATTCCCATTTGGGCCGCTTCTCCAGCCAGGCCCAGAGCACCGCGTCGTCTGCGTCGAGGTGTTCCGGGAAGTCGAAACCCAGCAGGCACGCGGCGCGCTTTGACGAATCCGCGTCGGCCGGCGCAGACGCAAGCTCCTGCCGCAGCAGCGCGACCGCCTCAACCTCGCGCTTTTCGCGCGCGAGGAAATGCGCATAGTCGGCCAGCAGCCGGCTCCGCCAGTCCCTGTGCCCCTTGAACGCCCGCGCCGGTTCCGGCTGCGGCGCGGCGCGGGCCAGCCCGTTGGTCAGCGCGTCTTCCTCGAGGGCGGCCTCCTTCCTCCCGCGGTAGTACTGCGCCCGCTCGCACCAGTACTTCGGATCGTCGGCGCGCGGCTGCTCCTCTTCCCCGAGCCGCTCCTCCATGACGCGCTGCCCGCTCGCCTGCTGCACCTGTCCGGCGAACAGCGCGTTGCGCCCGAGGTTGTTCTTCTCCCGGATGTCCGCCGCTTCCACCATCCACTTCTGCGCTTCCTCCGGCTGTTCCGTCTTCAGCAGGCATTCGGCCAGTCCCTCCCGCGTCTGCGCCGCAAAGGCCGCGCGCACCGTCGCCTCCGGCAGGAGGGCCTGACACATCATCGCCAGCCGCACAACTTCCTCGCCGGTGAGCGGGAGCGCAAGGGCCCGGCGATAGAACTCCGCCGCCGTCTTCCAGTTCTCGAATCTCGCCAGACGCGACGCGATGTCGTTCGCCGCGCTGGCCCACTCCGGCTTGACGGCCTCCGCCATCCAGGCGAGATCCGGCTTCTCCGGCACGCCGGCGCGCGCATAGGCCAACGCGTCCAGAAACGCAACGGCCCCGCCGACGTCCTTGGGGTTCGCGCGGACGCGCGCGGCAAGCTCCTGCTCCAGCGCCTCGCCGCGTCCGCGCGCCGTGTTGAAACGCAGCCGCGCCTTGACCCAGAAATTGTCGACTCCCGCGGGCCTGGAGGCCAGCCACTGATCCACGCGGTCGGTTGACCAGCCGGAATCCGCGAAGTGCTTCAGAAGGCGGTTGTCCAGGGCGATCTCAGAGACGTTGTCGGCGAAGAGCTCCACGACGGCCTGCGCGAGATCCCAGGTCCCGAGATGATCGCACGCGTCGTGGTAGATGCTGGACACCTGGTAATTGTCCAGTTTCGGACACAGCCGCTTCACATCCCGGAGCGCTTCGATCGCCTGCTTGCGCGCGCCGGCCCGCGTGAGCACGCAGAGCCTGAACAGGGCCTCCTGCCCGCTTGCCGGCGCGCGCCGGTTCACCTGTTCCACGAGCGCGGCCAGGTTCGTTCCCGACCGCATCAGCGTGTCCGTGATGCCGCGCTGTGTCAGCCACCAGTCGAGGGCCTCGTCTCCGGCGCGCGCGGCGCCGGCGCGCAGCAACAGCGCGGCGGCGAGAACGCATGTGCGGGTCTTCACGCGGGGACCTCCCGGTTCCTTCAATTCCCTCACACCTTCTGACTGACCCCTTGCGGAAAAGCGCGCTTCCGTCGCGGAGCTGACCTGGCGCGGGCGGCCGCCGTGCGTTATTCCCCGTAGGCGCGAACCTTGGTCACGGCGAAGATGCCGAGGAACTGCAGAAGTTCGTAGTCGGCGTAGCGCACCGTGGAAAGCCCGCCGTTCCCGGCGGCGGTGTTGATGTCGCAGTTTTCAAAAGCGACGTCCATGCCCGTGAAGAACACGTCGCGCACAGCGCGGAATATCGGCGATTCTGCCTGCGCGACGTTTCCGCGTCAACGCGAAATGGCCCCGACACGCGAAATGGCCGGCAGATCCGGAAAGGTCCGGGCCACGGCCGGACAGGCAATGCGCCCGTCGCGGATGTTCAGGGCGGCGGCGTGCCCGTCGGAAAGCGCCGCGAACCCGTCCAGGCCGGCGGCCGCGAGCTGGCGGCAGTAGGGCAGGGTGGCGTTGCACAGGGCCTGGCTGCTGGTGCGGCCCACGGCGCCGGGCATGTTGGTTACGGCGTAGTGCACGATGCCGTCCACGACGAACACCGGTTGACTGTGCGTCGTGGGGCGGCTGGTTTCGAAGCAGCCGCCCTGGTCGATGGCCACGTCCACCAGCACCGCGCCTTTTTTCATCCGCCGCAGGTGCTCGCGCTTGAGCAGGGTGGGCGTGCGCGCGCCCGGCACCAGCACCGCGCCCACTACCAGGTCCGCCGCCGCGGCATGGCGCTCCGTGGCGTGGGGGTCCGAGTAGACGGTTGTGACATTCGGCGGCATGACTTCGTCGAGAAACCTCAGGCGGTCCAGGTCCACGTCGGTGACCACGACGTTCGCGCCCAGGCCGGCGGCGACCCGCGCCGCGTTGGCCCCCACTACGCCGCCGCCCAGGATCAGCACGTTGGCGGGTTCCACGCCGGACACGCCGCCGAGCAGGATGCCGCGGCCCATCATGGGCCTCTCCAGGCACTTGGCGCCTTCCTGGATGGACATCTTGCCGGCGATTTCGCTCATGGGCGTGAGCAGCGGCAGCCGGTTGCGCGGGTCCCGCAGCGTCTCGTAAGCCACGGCGGCAATGCCCGCCCGCAGGCAGGCCTCCGTGAGCGCGCGGCTGCCGGCGAAGTGGAAGTAGCAGAATACGATCTGGCCGGCGCGGAGGCGGCGGATTTCTTCGGGCTGCGGCTCCTTGACCTTCACGATCACGTCGGCGCGGGCGAAGACCTCCTCGGCCGTGGCGGCGGCCGCGGCGCCGGCGGCGAGGTAGAGCGCGTCGTCAAAACCGCTGGCCAGCCCGGCGTCCTTCTCGACGAGCACGGTATGGCCCTCGGCCTTGAGCAGCTCGGCGCCCACCGGCAGCAGCGCCACGCGGTATTCGTCGGCCTTGATTTCCCTGGGCACGCCGATGATCATAAGGAAAAGGGCCCCGCCCTGATGAGGGCGGGGCCCAGCCCTGGAGCCACCGTCAAACCGGTGTTACGACTTTGCTCCGGAGGCTCCTGACGTCGATCTAGACATAGGATCACCTCCTTCCCGGGGTACCGAAAACGCGAAAACGTACCCCCCGTTGGCACGTTCCCGAACACCGCTCCAAGTGTCGCATTCCGCTGCGCGTCGGGGCAAGGGAAAAAGTGCGACCGTCATGCTTTGCCACGGCCGTCGCCGCGTGCTATACAGGATTGCCTTCGAAAAGAGCGTCATGAAGAAATGCGTTGTGGCGGCCGTCACGGGCGTGTTGTGCGCGTGCATCGCGCGGGCCGCGGAAGAGGGCGGCGCGCGCCAGGCGGACTGGCCGCAGTGGCGCGGTCCGGCGGCCACGGGCGCTGACCACGAGGGTCAGTCCTTCATAGCCGCGTTCGACACGGCGACGGGGCACGAAGTGTGGCGCGCGGAGCGGGACGAGGTGACGTCCTGGTCAACGCCGCTGGTTGTCGAGCACGGGGGGCGGCGGCAGGCCGTCGTGTCGGCCACGCGGCGCATTCGGGGCTACGACGCCGTTGCGGGGAAGCTTGTCTGGGAGGCCGCCGGCATGACCGCCAACGCCATCCCGTCCCCGGCGGCGGGCAGCGGGATGGTTTTCTGCATGTATTGCCTGGGACGGAAATAGGCGGCGTGGCCCATGCCTTGGACGCACTACGGCCCGACGGAGCTGGCCTGGATCGGGGTGTCGGTCCTTCTGATCAGCATGTCCAAGGGCGGCTTTCCCATCGGCAACCTTGCGATTCCGGTTCTGATCCTGGTCTGGCCCGACCCCGAACGGGCGGCGCGGGGCGCGGTGGCGTTCATGCTGCCGATGCTGTGCGTGATGGACCTGTTTGCGGTGTGCCTGTATCGCCGGCGGATCCGCTGGGACGTACTCAGGCCGCTGGCGGGCGGAACGGTGCTGGGCGTGCTGCTGGCGACCCTGTGCTTCGTGTCGGCGGACAGGTCGCTGCTCGCGGTTTCCGACCGCGTGCTCAAGCTTTCGATCGGCATGCTGGGCCTGGCGTTCGTGCTGTATCAGTATGCCCGGGCGCGCATCCTGAGGCGCATGCGCGGCCACCGCCCGGGCGCGCTGCGCGCGCACGCGCTGGGCGTGACGGCCGGCTTGACCTCGACGCTGGCGCACGCGGCCATGCCGGTGATGCAGATGTACCTGCTGCCGCGCGGCCTGCCCAAGAAGGAATTCGCCGCCACCACGGCGGCCTACTTCTGGGCGCTGAACCTGCTGAAGGTCCTGCCCTTCGTGTGGGGCGGCAGATTCAGCGGCGGGGACCTGGCCCTGGGGGCGCTGATGCTGCCGCTGATTCCGGCCGGCGTTCTGATCGGCTACGCGATCGTGCACGTTTCTTCTCCGCGGGTCTACGCGGGTTTCATCTACGCGGCGCTGGCCGTGACGTCGGTGCTGCTGGTCTTCAAGGGCGCGACAGGCGGGTGAATGCAGTGAAAATCACCGCGCGCCGGCGGAACGAATGGGCGGGGGAGGAGGTGGATCGCGTCCTGCGGTCGCTGCCGGCGCCCCTGCGCGCGCGCACCGGGGAACTGGAGATCGTCCTCCAGCCCGCGCCCACGCGGGCACAGCTCCGGGACGGGGTGGACCCCGACCTGATGGGGCTGTTCGAGGGGGAACCGTTCGCGGACGAAGACCAGCGGCTCTTTCCCGCAAGGCTCTTCCTGTTTCTGGAGAACATCTGGGACGAGGCCGAGGGCGATGCGGAGACCTTCCGCCGCGAAGTGCGCACCACGCTGCTGCATGAGCTGGGGCATTACCTGGGCCTCGAAGAATCCGACCTGGCCCTCCGCGACCTGGAGTGAGGCGCCAATCGGTACGGGGCGAACAGTCCTGAAGCGCATGGAGACGGCCCGGGCGCGGATCAACTGATCTCGCCTTCGACGTAGCGGCGGGTGAGGTCGTGGCGGGGATTGCCGAAGACTTCCTTCAGCGGGCCGTGCTCGATGACCTCGCCGAGGTAGAGAAAGATCACGTGGTCGGCGATGCGCCGGGCCTGGCGCAGGATGTGCGTGACCAGGATGATGGTATAGTCCCGCTTCAGCTCGCCGAGGCGCTGCTCGACGTTCTGGCTGGCCCTGGGATCGAGGGCCGACGTGGGCTCGTCGCCCAGGATGATCTCCGGCCCCACGGCGAGGCCGCGCGCGAGGCACAGGCGCTGCTGCTGGCCGATGGACAGGCTGGCGGCCGGCCCGTGCAGGCGGTCGCGCACTTCGTCCCACAGGCTGGCCACCTTCAGGTAGTGCTCGACGATGCGGTCGAGTTCGCGGCGCCGCCTTTCGCCGTGGATGCGCGGCCCGTAGGCCACGTTCTCGTAGATCGACATGGGCAGAACCTGCGGCTTCTGCGAGAGCAATCCCATCTTCCTGCGGATGTGCGTCACTTCCACCCGCGGGGCGTAGATGTCCTCGCCGTCCACCAGGACCTGTCCCTGCACGCGCACGTCCTCGCCGGTTTCCAGCAGGCGGTTGAGGCACTTCAGCAGCGTGGTCTTGCCGCAGCCCGAAGGGCCGATGATGGCGGTGATGCGGCGGTCCGGGATGTCCAGCGTAACGTCGCGCAGGACCCGGCGGTCGCCGTACCACACGCTGAGGTTGCGGACCTGCAGATGCGTGCCATTCATGGCGTCGGCCTCCTTACTTGACCGTGTTCCGGGCGAAACGCCCGGCGAAAAACCGTGCCAGCAGGCTCACGCCCAGAACGAGGAAGGTGAGGACCGCGGCCGCGGCGTAAGCGCGGCCCTGGACTTCCGGAAACGGCGTGCCGAGCTGGAAGAAGATGGCCAGGGGCAGGGTCGCCGCGGGCTGGCCCGGCGACGTCGGGATGCGGTCCGTGAACCCCGCCGTGAACAGCACCGCGGCGGTGTCGCCGATGCCGCGCCCGAACGCCACGAGCGTGGCGGTGATCAATCCGGGCATGGCCTGGCGGACGATCACCCGCCAGGCCGTTTCCAGGCGGGTGGCTCCCAGGCTGGCGGACGCCTCGCCGATTTCCCGCGGGACCAGGCGCAGGACTTCATCCATGGCCCGCACCATGATGGGCAGTTCGAAAAGGCTCACGGTGACGATCGCGGCGCCGAGAGAGGCCCTCAGCCCCACGGCGGTCATCACGATGAATCCGAACGCCCCGTAGACGATGGACGGGATGCCCCACAGGACGTCCATGCTGAAACGCACCATGCGGGCCGTGAGGCCGGAGGAACGGGCGTAGAGATTGATGTACAGCACCACCGGCAGGCCGATCGCCAGGGCCACGCCCGTGGCCGCCGCGCCGAGATACAGCGACCCCACGATCGCGTTGAGGATTCCGCCTTCCTTGCCCAGGTAGTAGCCGCCGCGCGGCGTCTGGGTGAGCATGGCCAGGCTCAGCGAAGGCAGCCCCCGGATCGCGATCACGGCCACGATCAGCAGCAGGCTGCCGGCCACCAGGCACAGCGCCAGCCACATCAGGCCGCGCATGACCGTCTCTTCGAGCCCGCGCAGATCCATTCGCCCGGACTTCATGCGGCCTCGCTCCGCGCCAGGCCCAATACGGCCTTGGCGGCCAGGTTGAACGCCACCACCATCACCAGGAGCGCCAGCGCAGCGAATAGCAGCGCCGAGTCGTACAGCGGCACGGACATCATTTCGCCGTAGTTGTTGGCCAGCAGGGCGGGCAGGGGGTAGGCGGGATCGAACAGGGACCGCGGAACGACCGGCACGTTTCCCACCACCATCAGGACGGCGATGGTTTCGCCGAACGCCCGCGACAGGCCGAGCACCACCGCCGCCACGATGCCGGGAAAGGCCCGGCGCAGCACCACGCGCTTGACCGTCTGCCACTTGCCGGCGCCCAGCGACAGCGACGCCTCGCGCACGCCGCGCGGAACCGCCGCGAGCACTTCGCGCGCGACGTGGATGATGAAAGGGCAGACCATGACGGACAGGACCAGCGCGCCCGAAAGCAGGCAGTAGCCGCTGGAATACGATCCGCCCAGTCCGGCCAGCGCCGAAACCGCCGGCACGATCAGAAGGGTCCCCCACACGCCGTATATCACCGAAGGAATGCCGCTGAGCACGTCCACCAGCGGCAGCACGCAGCGGCAGACGCGCCGGGACGCGTATTCCGACAGGAAGATCGCCGTCAGCAGCGAAACCGGCACGGCGATCAGCATTGCCAGCAGCGTCACGTACACCGTGCCGGCGAGGAACGGCAGCAACCCGAACTGCCCCTGCGTCGGGCTCCAGTCCGACGAGAACAGGACGCGCCAGAGGGGCTGCGTCTTCAGAACCGGGCCGGACCTGATCGCCAGCCCGCCGAGGATGGGCAGGACCAGCACGCAGCACAGCACGGTCAGGGCCTGAAAACCCCGCCGCGCCGCCCGGTCTCTGACCAGCCGCAAGTTCATGCCGCCCCTGAAACCTGGAAGGCTCGCGCGGACCAGGCCGGGGGGCGGGGTCCGCGTGAGCCGCGTCCGTCGCAACTCGTCGTATGGACCGTTACAGCCCCAGGGAGACAGTGACGCCTGCGATGTGGACGTCCGTCCACCCGCCGGCGCCCTTGTCCTGCTGCAGGCAGTAGTACAGCCCGCCCTTGGCCGTCTCGGTCAGCTTGGCGTCCACGCCGGCATAGTAGCGGCTGCGGTCGAGGGCCGGCGCGACGGGCTTGTCGCTGTAGTTCGTTTCCCACGCGGCGTAGGGCCCGATGGCCAGACGCGTCCACTTCCACGGCGCCTTGACCTTGACGCGGTTGCGATAGCGGAAGTAGTCGTCTTCGCCCTGCTTCATGCGGTACTCGACGCGCACCCGGTCTTCCAAGCCCCAACGCGCGGCCGTCTTGCGCACGGTGACCTCGGCGGTGGGACGGTTCTCGCGCTTCCAGTAGTGGCCGTCGGTCTTGAGCGCGGTATAGGTGGTCACATCGTCCGCGGTCTTGGCCGCGTAGACGGTCTGATTCACGCGGGCGAAGACCTCGCGCAGGCCCAGTCCCACGCGGCACCAGTCGGCCAGGGGGTACTCCGCCATGGCGCTCAGGTGCTGCTCATAGTATTCCCGCGCGTCGTTTCCGATGCGGGATTCCTCCTCCAGCTTGGCGGTGAGATCCTTGGCCAGCTTGCCGCCCGCGCTGAAGTTGATCCAGACCTGGCCGTCGCCGTCATCGTAGGCCCGGCCCGTGGCGCATCCCAGCGCCAGGGCGGCCAGCGCCGCGGTCGCCGCACGTCTCGTCAGGGAACTTCTCACGGCGTCCTATTCCTCCTGCACGGCCTTCAGGCCGCTCTTCAGTTGTTCGGCGGAAAGGGGGACGTAACCCGATTCCGTCACGTACTTCTGCCCGTCGGTCAGAACCCAGCGCACGAACTCCGCCGCCAGCGACCGCTGCGCGGGTTTGCCGCGGGTCACGAAATACAGATCGCGGGCGGGCGGAGAGGGAAACGCGCCGCCGGCAATGGCGGCCATGAGACCGGCCTGCGTTGCGTAGACGTTCTCTTCGGCGTCCAGCGTTCCGTTGCCGTTGACGTCGATAGGCAGCACCGCCAGGCCGGCAACGGGCTTTCCGGTTTTCGCGTCGTAGGCGAAGTTCACGTTGTTGTAGCCGATGCCCAGCGGGTCGCGGCGCACCGCCTCGCCGAGCCCGGGGTCGCCGTATACGCCGATGCCTTTCAGGTCCTCCTGCCGGGAGCCGCCCAGATACTGCGCCCAGGTCTGAGCCGCCCCGCAGGCGTCGGAGCGGGTGTAGACGCGAATGGGCGCCTTGAGCTCGCTGCCCGCCGCCTGGCCCCACGTGGTCACGTCGCCGCGGATCCAGATGCCTTCGAACACTTCGCGTTTCACGCCCCGCGCGGCCAGTTGCGCAAGCGCCGGATTGGCGGCGTTGATCATGGGGATCACCGCATCCTTGGTCACGGCGATGGGCAAGGCGCCCTTGTTCCTTTCCGCTTCGCCGATCTCCCGGGAGACCAGGCCGATATCAACCGCGCCGGCCAGAACGTCCGTCATCCCCTTTCCCGCGCCGCCCGCGGAGACGTCGAACCGCACGCCGGGATGCAGCTTTCCGAACTCCTCCCCCCAGCGGACCGCCATGGGGTACAACGCCCAGGCGCCCGAAAGGCTCAGCGTGCCTTCCAGGTCGGGCTGCGCCGCCGCACATGCGGCCAAACCGACAAACCCCGCCGCCAACCTTCCCGCGAGACTCTTCCTCATGCGTATCTCCATTGTTTCCGATCAGGCATGGGGTCTGCAGCATCCGTGCCAAGACAGGCGGAAGCCGTGATTACGCGCCTGCCGTGGTCTCGGGGCGCAGGATCAGTCTTATATGACAGGTAATACCGTCTCCAGAGACGGAACAGCCGTCATATAAGAATGATAGACGGCGCTGGCCGCGCTTACGCAGTCAGTTCGTTTCGAGCAGGGCGACGGCTTCGAAGTGGGCGGTCTGGGGGAACATGTCGAAGGGCAGCAGATTGCGCAGGCGGTAGCCGGTTTCCGTGAGCCGCCGGGCGTCGCGCGCCAGAACGGGCGGGTTGCAGGACAGGTAGATCAGCATCCGCGGCCGGCTGCTTGCGATCGCGGCCAGGACCTTGTCGCCGCAGCCCGCGCGCGGCGGGTCCAAAAGCAGGCATGTGCGCTCCATGGGCAGTGGGGCCAGGGCGGGGCCCAGGGCCTGTTCCGCCGGCGCGGCGCGAAAGCGGCAGTGCGGGAGTTTCAGCGCCCGGGCGTTGGCCTGCGCGGCGCGTACGGCTTCAGGCGAGCGCTCGATCCCGATCGCCCGCTCGACCCTGCCGGCGAGCAGCAGCGTGAAGAGGCCGGCTCCGCAGTAGGCGTCCGCCAGGACGGAGCATTCTGAAGCGGCCAGGGCGGCGTCGAGCGCGGCGGCGATCTGTTCCGCGACCGGAACGTTGACCTGGAAGAAGGCGTTGAGCGGCACCCGCAGGCGCTTGTCGAGGACCCGTTCCTCGATCACGGCGCGGGCGCGGTCCCGCGTGCCGTACGACCAGACGTTGCCGTGTCCGTCGCAGCGCAGCACCAGGTCGCCGCGCGTTTCCGCGGCGCCCGCGCCGGGCGCGGCCAGGCGGCGGTTGATGCCTTCCGCGGCGATCTCGCAGCGCGTGACCGGCACGATGGAGCGGTTGTCGGTTCCCACAAAGCCGTACGGGCCGCGTCCGTGGAGCGTGATCCTGTTGCGGTAGCCGTATGGGCGCGGCGCGGGCGGGAGGTCCGCGGCCGGCGCGTCGGCCACGCCCCCGATGCGCCGCATGATCTCGCCCAGCGCGCGCTTCTTCAGGGCGAGCTGGCGGGGGTAGGCGATGTGCTGGAGCTGGCATCCCCCGCAGCGGCCGAAGGCGGGGCAGGGCGGCGTGACGCGCATGGGCGAGGCCACTTCCACGGCGACCGGCTCCGCCGCGGCGTAGCGCCTGGCGGTCTTGACCACGCGCGCCCGCACGCGCTCGCCGTCAATTGTGAACGGAACGAAGACGGCCATGCCGTCCACGCGTCCCACGCCGGCGCCGCCGAAACCGACGTCGTCAATGGTCAGCTCAACCAGGTCGCCCCGTTGCATTGCGCGTCATCTTTCGCATCAGCGGCGGGAAGCGCGGAGAATCCAGTAGGGCGAGTTTTCGAGGCGTTCGACAGACAGCTCGGGGAATCCGGCTTTTCGCGCCAGGTCGGACAGTTCGATCTCGTCGAACACCCGGCCGTTGCGGCTGGTGAGCATCATGTTCAGCGAGAACAGCGCCGAGAACTTGGGGCCCCCGCGGTCGGCGGCGAGCATCATGTCCACGATCGTCAGCGTGCCGCGCGGCGTCAGCGCGTCGTGTATGGCGCGCAGCAGCGGGGCGGCCGTTGAGGGGTCCTCCTGGTGCAGGGCGCCGCAGAACAGCACGGCGTCGAAGCCGCCGGGCAGGGGATCCTTGCGGTAGTCCCCCGGATGGAAGCGCACCCGGTCGGCCGCCGGCGACCCCGCCGTCAGTTCGCGGGCGATTTCGAGCACGGGCGGCAGGTCGAAGAGCGTGACTTCCAGCCCGGTGATGCGTTCGGCCAGCAGCCGGCTGAACGTGCCGGGGCCGGAGGCCAGGTCCAGGAGCCGGCGGTGGCCCATGACGTGCAGCGCGGGGAGGACCGCGGGCGCCATGGCCAGCGCGCGGCTGTGCATGGTCAGCACGAAACGCCGCGTCAGTTCCGGGTTGCCGCCGAGGTGCTCTTCCGGCGCGGCGGCGGGCCCGCCGGAGCGGACGCACTCGGCCAGGCGTCCCCAGATCGGATACATATGCGTGTTGAACCGCAGCGCGTCGAGGAGGCACGTGGGGCTGGAACGGCTGAGCAGCGGCGCGACGCCCGGGTCGGGACGGTAGCGGGAGGACCTCCTGACCAGCACGCGCAGCGCCACGAGCGCGTCGAGCAGGCGCGCGAGGTGTTCGGGATTCGCGCCGGTGGCGCGGGCGACCTCCTCGGCGGTTGCGCCTTTTCCGCCCAGCGCCTCGAACACCCCCAGCTCCACGGCGGCACCCAGCGCCGCGGCGTCCCAGTAGGCGGTAGCCAGATCCGTAAGCTTGTCCACGGTCCATCTCATACCGCACAGATTGAAAGCACGGCGGAGGCGCCGTGTCAAGCGCGGCACGGGGTGTTTCATCTGTCCGGCGGCGCCCGGCCAATGAGACAGTCACGGATTCGGCAGCGTCCGCCTTTGCGAATAACACAATAGGCGGCAAAGACTTGCGATTAAGCGCGCCGCGTCACGCCGGATGGCACGGAAATAGCAAACCGCAGGCACCTAAGACGTGTAAGCGCGGGAGATACATGGTGAGAGACGAAAGCGCAAACGGCAACATAGAGGAGGCTTTGAGCCTGGCCGGCCGGCTTTGCAGACTGGCCGACAAGGGTGAGACCGAGTGCCTGGACGACGGTTGCGCTGTGCTCTTCGGCGTTGTGCGCGATTGCGGATACACGATAATGCACAGGGCGCAGAAAGAGCGCGAGGACCACGTCGCGCACGGCAGGTGGAGGGATGTCCCGCCGCGCCGCGGCGGGACGGCAACCAGGGGAGGGCGCAAGATGAAGACGCGAGGCATGCGGGCGGTTCTGGCGGCGCTTCTGGCCGCGGGGGCGGCGAGCGCCGCGGAAGGCTGGTTGACCGACTTCGAGGCGGCCAAGCGGGAAGCGGCGCGCCGCGGCGTTCCGATCCTGGCGGATTTTTCGGGATCGGACTGGTGCGGATGGTGCATGAAGCTGGACCGGGAAGTATTTTCCACGGCGGTCTTCAAGGAACATGCCGGCCAGAACCTTGTCCTGTTCGTGGCCGATTTCCCGCAGCGCAAGCCGCAGCCCGAAGACGTGGCGGCCCGCAACAAAGCGCTGGCGGCCGAATACGGGGTGCGGGGATTTCCGACCGTGCTGCTGCTTGGCGCCGACGGCAAGGAGCTGGCCCGCACCGGCTATCGGCCGGGCGGACCCGAAGCCTACGTCGATCATCTGAAAGCGCTGCTCGCCGGAGCGGGCACACCCGTTCCCAGGCAAGAGTGACGGCCAACCCGCCCGCGCGGGCCGCGCGAATGAAAGAGCGGAAAGTGACGGAGGCGCCTTCAGGGCGCCTCCGGCGCTTGACGCCCGCAAGCGGCGGCGCGAAAAGACATGACCCCGGCGCCGCCTAACTGCTACGCTGCACGGACAAAGGGGGCCGCATGAAAAAGTCCGAAACGGTCCGCGAGCACGCCGCGCGCGAGACGCGCCTGAAGGGAGTGCCGCTCAGCGACGGCTGCGTGGCGGCGCGCGTGTGCCTGTTCAACGAGAAGCGCCACAGCAATCTGCCGCTGTACCGCGTGAGCGGCTCGGGGGCCGTCCGCGAGACAAGGCGCGCGAAGCGCGCCATCGAATTGGCGTCCGCGCGCCTGGAGGAAGTGCGCGAGCGCGTGGCCGCGGACGTCGGTCCGGCCGAGGCGGAAATTTTCGTGGCCCAGAAGATGATCATCGAGGACCCCAAGCTGCATGACGCGATCATGAAGGTTGTGACGGATGAGGGCGCCAACGCGGAGGCGGCCGTAATGCGCGTATTGGACGCCTACGAGGCCCGGCTGAGCGCCGTGGACGACGCCTACATCAAGGACCGGGCTTCGGATTTCGGCGAAGCCAAGCGGCGGATCCTGGACGTGCTGGCCAACATGCGGCCGTCCCTGCAGTGCGCGGGCGAGGAGCACTGCCAGAGGGGCCGCAACAGGGTGATCGTGGCCGAGGAACTGACGCCGACCATGACCGTGGATCTGGACACCGAGCACGTCATGGGCTTCGCGACCGAGCGCGGCGGGGCGCATTCGCATGGCGCGATCCTGGCCCGCGCGCTGGGCGTCCCGGCCGTGAGCGGTCTGCCGGGCTTGCGCGACCGCGTGGGCTGCGGCACGGAGATTCTCGTGGACGGCCGTTCGGGCGAGGTGATCATCTGGCCGCGCGAGGAGACGGTCGCCCGCTTCTGCGCCGTGCGCAGCGGCGGGGTCAAAATGCCCGCGCCCGTCGATCCGGTGCCCGGCTTGCGCGTGATGGCGAACATCCGCATTGCCGAGGACGTGGCCGAAGCCGCGGCCATGAAGGCCGAGGGCATCGGCCTGTACCGCACGGAGATCGAGGTTATTGCCGCCGGGCGCATGTTCACGGAGGAAGAATACGCGGAGCGCTACCTGCGCGTGCTGCGGGGCATGTCCGGCGCTCCCGTCACCTACCGTCTGCTGGATATCGGCAGCGACAAGCCGCTGCCTTTCGTGGAGATTCCGCGCGAGGACAATCCGTCGCTGGGCTGGCGCGGGGCGCGCTTCCTGCTGGGGCGCCCGGATCTGCTGCGCGCGCAGGCGCGCGCCCTGGCGCGCGTTTCGCGGCACGGCGCGATCAACGTCATGTACCCCATGATCGCCGACGCGGATCAGTTTGCGGCCCTGCGCGACGCCTTCCGGGCGGAGACGCGCGACCTGCCGCAGGGGGACATCCGGCACGGCGTGATGCTCGAAGTGCCGGCGGCATGCCTGCAGGCGAAGGAGATCCTGGACGAGGCGGACTTTGCCAGCATCGGCACGAACGACCTGATCCAGTACCTCTACGCCGTGGACCGCAACAATGAGCGCGTGGCGCACGACTATCATCCCGACCGGCCGGCGCTGTGGCGCCTGCTGGGGGAGGTGGCCGCGGCATCCGCGCAGACCGGCAAGCCGCTTTCGCTCTGCGGCGAGGTGGGCGCCGACACGCGCTATACCGCCAGGCTGATGGAGATGGGGATCACCACGGTGAGCGTGAACACGCGGCTGATTCCGGCGGTGCGCGCGGCCGCGGCGCGGCGGCCGGCTTCGGGGGCGAAGGCGGAATGAGCCGAAACGCACTGGACCCCGTGACTTTCGTCGTCGTCGGCGCTTCCGGCGACCTTGCGCGCAAGAAGCTGCTGCCGGCGCTGTTCGCGCTCTATTCCCAGGGCTTCCTGCCGCGGGACTTCCGCGTCTTCGGTTTCGCGCGCACGCCGTTCGGCGACGCGGAGTTCCGGGCCAGGGTCGCCGAGAATCTGACCTGCCGCTACGTGCCGGGCGAAGCCTGCGCGGACCGCATCCGGGAGTTCCTCGAACGCTGTCACTACACGGCGGGGCAGTACGATTCGGCGGACGCCTTCCTGAACCTGTACCAGGCGATGCGCGAGAAGGAGGGCCGGCAGGAGCGCAACCGCGTCTTCTACCTTTCAATACCGCCCCAGGTCTTCCTCGGCGTGGCGCACGCCATCGGCGGCGCGGGACTCGTGCAGTGCGGCAACCGGCGTGTCTGGTCGCGCGCGGTCCTCGAAAAGCCGTTCGGCCGCGACCGGGCATCCTCCGACCGTCTGACCGCCGAAATGGCGCGGGTCTTCGAGGAGCGCGAGACTTACCGCATCGACCACTATCTCGGCAAGGAGGTCATCCAGAACCTGATGGTGCTGCGCTTCGCCAACCTCGTCTTCGAGCCCATCTGGAACCGCGCGCACGTCAGGCGCGTGACGATCGAGTGGAAGGAAGACATCGGCGTGGAAGGGCGGGGAGGCTACTTCGACGCCTACGGGATCATCCGCGACGTGATTCAGAACCACCTCCTGCAAATCCTGGCGCTGACGGCCATGGAACGGCCCGCGAGCGTGACGGCGGGGCATGTCGGGGACGAGAAGGTCAAGGTGCTGCGCGCCGTTCCGCCGCTGACGCCGGACGACGTGGCCCTGGGGCAGTACACGGCCGGAACGCGCCGCGGCCTGCCGCATCCCGGCTACACGGATGATCCCACCGTTCCGCGCGACTCGCGCACCCCCACGTTCGCGGCGGCCGCGCTGCGCGTGGACAATGAACGCTGGCGCGGCGTGCCGTTCGTGATCATGGCCGGCAAGGGGCTGGACGGCGGCGGCACCACGGTGACAATTCACTTCCGCGACGTGGCCGGCAACGTCTTCTGCGATCGGCCGCTCTGCCTGCCCGCCAACCGGCTTTCGATCCGCATCCAGCCCGACGAAGCGATCATGCTGCACGTCGTCAACAAGCAGCCCGGCCTGCAGGTCGCGCTCGTGGAATCCGACCTGAACCTGCGCTACCGGGCCGCGTTTGATGCCCTGATCCCCGACGCGTACGAATGCCTGCTGCTGGACGTGCTGGAGGGCGACAAGAGCCTGTTCATCCGGTGCGACGAGCTTGAAGCGGCCTGGGACATCTTCACGCCGCTGCTGCACGCGATCGAAGCGCGGGGGATCGCGCCCGAGCCCTACGCGTTCGGCTCCGCCGGCCCCGCCGGCATGCGGCGCGTGCTGTCCCGCGCCTGACGCGCGGGAAGAGCGGACGAGCCCTTCAAGGGGCCGTCGCGCGCGGCGCGTTCCGCCGCGTCAACTCCGTGACGATCCGCTTGAACTCCTCGACTACTCCGGCCAGGTCGTGGTTCTCGCTCACGTAGCGGAAGGCCGCCGCCCCGCTCTTGCGGCGTTCTGCCGCGTTCTCCAGCAGTAGCGCCAGCACGCGCGCCATTTCATCTTGCGAATCGCCGCACACGTGCCCGGCGCCGCGGCTCAGAGCGCCGGCGGGATCGACGCGCAAAGACACGATCGGCGTCTTCGCCAGCCCGGCCTGGAGGAAGGTGTTCGGGAAACCCTCCTCCTCCGAGGTGTTCACGAACGCCAGCGCCCTGTCGAACAGATCCTGCGCGGCGTCGAACGGCACACCGCCCAGCAGCCGGACGTTGGTCATGCGCGTCGCCCGTTCCGCGATCGCGCGGGCGAACGAGGTTGCCGGCGCGCCGCGCGCCGCGCCTTGCGACGCATCGGCCCCGTGATCCGCGGGGACGCCCGGGGCCACCATTACGAAGGTGTGCGCGGGGAAGCGCGCCGCCAGCGAAAGGAACGCCTCCGGGCGCTTCCACGGCAGGCAGCGCCCCACCCACAGCACGTGCCGCCGCCCTTCGTCCGCGACCGGCCGGTCGGCAACCGGAAAGCCGTTGCGCAGCACGCGCGCCGCCACGCCCGTGTTGCGCGCCAGCGCGTCGCGATGCGCCTCGTGCTGCGTGACGATCAGGTCCGCGCGGCGGAAGCCGGCCCGGTACAGCGCGGGCATCAGGCCGCGCCGCCGGTGCAGTTCCCCGATTTCCCGCTCGTGCGCGGTGCGGTGGACATGCTTCCTGCCGTGGCGCCGGCAGAACAGCGCGACCAGCAGGATGTTCGTTGTCGCGGCGGTGGTGACATAGACGTCCGCGTCGACGCGCCGCAGCAGACGGTAGTAGCGCACGGCGTGCCCCAGGCGGCGCAGCGGCCCGTCCGAGGGCCGCGGCGTGGGCGCCCGGTAGAGGCGCACGCCGTCATGCTCTTCGACGGGGGCCTGCCCGAATTCGCCGGTGATGACGACCGGCTGAAAGCCCTTGTCCCGCGCCAGTTCCGTCGCCAGGTAGCGGAACTGGACTTCCGCGCCTCCGATCTCGCCGCCGGCCCCGCCGGGCGCGAACAGCCCGTAGGCGTGCGTGGACAGGAAGCAAACGCGGATCATGGCGGGACAATAGCATCAATCGGCGTCCGGACACAAACCCTCAAGGTGGCGGGCAGCGGTTCGCGTCACGGGTTCAGCCTGGTTTCCACGGCCAGGTCTTCCGCGACCGCCGCGGCCAGCCGCCCGCCCGCCACTTCTCGGCCGTTGACGGCGAATCCCGCGATGCGCCGGGCGTCGCCCGGCAGCGCCTCCACGGTCAGCCGCGAGCCGGCGAAATACCGGCCGCGGTAGGGCAGGGATTCCTCGCAGCCGTCGATCAGGAGCCGCGCGCCTTCCGCCCCGTCGACCGTGACGCCGTGCGGTTCGCCGAGAGCGAAGTGCGCCGCGATCTGTTGCCGGACGATTTCCGGGCGCTCCCGCAGCACGCGTTGCGCCATGGCGAAAACCTCTCCCCATTTCGCGGGGTCTTCCGCGTGTTCCTCGTAGAGGGCGGCATAGCGGTCGACGGATGCGCGCCAGCGGTCTTCGCGGAACACATGGTTGAGCGCGTGCTGCGCCTCTTCCGCGAACCGGCGGACGTACGCCGGATCGTTCCGGAGCAGGGCGCGGAAGGCGCCCACCGGCGTGGTGAAGCGGGCCCGGGTGAGGATTCCCCGCAGCGTGTCGTAAGGGACGTCGCGGAAGCTGCGGTCCACGTCCCACGCGATCAGGCCGATGCGCGGCGAAGGGGACCTGCGGTCGGCGTAGAAGTAGCCCTGGAACGCTTCGCGCGTGATGTGTTTGCCGCCTTCGCTGGCGTCGCAGAGAATTATGCCCAGCATCCAGGCCGTGAGACTCTCGACGTCCAGCAGCGGCGCGACGTCCGCCGCCGTCATGCGTTGCAGGGCTTCGTCGTCGCGCAGGCGTTCGTGCAGGCGCCGGTTGGCGTCCCACGTGCCGCGCTTGAGGCGCGGCGGCTTGCGCTTGATGACGTCGAAATCGGCGTGGCCCCAGCGGTCGAGCAGGAAGCTGTCGTCCACGTTCTCGACCAGCGTGCCCGGGGCGTACAGGCGGCCGTTGACGAAGATCAGCGCGGGCCTGGTCCGCGGGGCGGACCCGCCTATGGCCCGCGTGACGTCGTAGGCTATTCCGTCCGCCCAGCCGCCGCCGCTGGCGTCGGCGATGACGCAGCGCTGGCGGACCGCGGAGTCCGGGTCGTAGAGATTGCGCCGCAGGCGGTCCTCGCCGTAGCAGCTTCGGAAGTTGACGTGAAACGAGTTCTGATCCGGGTCGGCGTGGCGCCATCCGTGCGAGCGCAGCCCGGCCCGGCCGTCGAAGTAGACGTTCGTCCCTTCGAACAGCCGCACGTCGGCGGGGCGTTCCCAGTCGCGGCCCTTCTTCTTGCGGCGATTGAATATGCCCAGGTCCGTGTACTCCAGGTTCGCGGGGTCGGTATTGATGTGCAGCACGGCCACGCCGGGAGGCGCGTGCGGCGCCCGCGCCCTGCCGCCTGTTGCCGCCGGAGACGGTAGGGCGGGGCCGCCCTCGGGAGACGGCCGCGCCACCTGAAAGACGTCGGCCCCGTCCGGCACGCGCTGGTAGGTCAGGCCCGGCGGCATGGGGGGGGGCGTGACGTAGTCGAGCACGGCGCCGTCCGGTCCGAAGAGAATCACGCTCTCGCCGGAAGACGCCAGCCGGAAAGAGGCGTGCAGGAAGACGCGCGGCCCCTCGCGCTCCGTGTTGCGGCATTTCACCTCCCGCACGCGGATCTTGCCGCGTTCCGCGCGGAGGCCGATGCGGCGCAGGCCGGGCGCCAGCGGCCACGCGCCGTCCGCGGTTTCCGGGTTCGGGACCGCGATCCAGCGATACTCGCCGTCCGCGCCCGCTGCAACGCTCACCGGCGCGGCGCCGTCGACCGTGACGCGGAGCGAGGAATGTGCCGCCGGACCCCTCACCCCTTCCCTCTCCCCCGAGGGGAGAGGGAGATCGGCTTGCTTTGCGTTCTCCCCCGAGGGGAGAGGGAGATCGGGCTTCCCCGAATTCCCGCCTCTCCCCTCGGGGGAGAGGCCGGCCCCGCCGGCAGGGCGGGGCCGGGTGAGGGGGCTCTCTTGAAGCGCGGCGTTCTCCCCCGGCGCGAACAGCCGCAGCTCATACCTGCCCTCTTCGGGGACGTTGAGCGCGACCGTGTAAGGCCGGGCGTCGTCCGCGTCCGCGTCGAACTCGACCGCGATCCCTCCCGGCGCGCGATCGTCGTATTTCATTTTCCAGGGCTCATCGCCCGTCGGCACCATGTCCAGCACGCGCCGCAGGGGATCGTGGACTTCGTCCCTTCCCGAGCACCACACGGTCAGGTAGCCGCGGGGCGGCAGCACCGCGTCCGGAAACCGCCACTGCCGCGCGGCGGAGCGCGAGTCCGAGAGCGCGCAGCCCCGCAGCGGAATCGGCCGGTCCGACCGGTTGTAAAGTTCGACCCAGTCCGAGGCGGTGAGCCGTTCGTCAAGCATGTCGCCCGGGTTCAGCGTCATCAGTTCGTTGATGACAACGGGCGAACGCGTGGCGCGCATGCCGGTGCGCGCGAGGGCCGCGAGGGTGCGGCGGCCGCGCAGCGCCTGCGCCGTGGCGTTGCGCGGCAGCGACCCTTCCCGGACCGGGACGCGCCAGCCGAAGACGGTCTGCAGCGCCGCCGCGGCCAGGATCGCGGCCAGACAGAGCAGGCCCAGGATTGCGGCAGACTCCGGTCGGGTCTTCATCCGTCCTTCCGGGTCTTCCCTCCGACCACCCGCCGGCACAGCGCGAGCAGGCTTTCCGCGTTCCGGCGCGCGTCATGATTCTCGCGCACGTAGGCGCCGGCGTTCTCGCCCATGCGTTGGCGCAGCGCTTCGTCCCGCAACAGCGCGGCCAGGCGTTCGGCGAGCAGTTCCGTATCGTCCCCGCAGGAGAAACCGCAGGCGTGTTTTTCGACAAAGCCGTCGGGATCGACGCGCAGCGACAGCAGCGGCGTCTTGTTGGCGGCGGCCTGCAGAAAGGTGTTCGGGAAGCCTTCCGACGACGAGGTGTTCACCAGGACCTTGGCGCCGCGATAGCGCGCGTCCATCTCCGCGAAGGGGACGCCCGGCACGAATTGGACGTTGGGCATGGCCAGCGCGCGCAGCCGGCAGGCTTCGAAGTATGCGGCCTGGTCGTTGGCGGGCGCGGCGATCATGACGAACGGCTCGGCCGGGAAGCGGGCCGCCAGGTCCAGGAACAGCTCCGGGCGCTTGTAGAGCCGGTCGATGCGGCTGACCCACAGCACGTACGCGCCGGGGGAGTACGCGGGCGGCTGCTCCGTCAGGGGCCATGAAGAGCGGATCAACGCCGGCTTGCGGGCGCACAGGGCGGCCGCGTTATGAAGCTGGTACGCGTTCTGCACGACCACGGCGTCGGCCAGCCGGAAGGTCATGCGCGAAAGCATGCGGGACGCCGGCCGGCGGTACACGGCATGCGTGCCGTCCGTTTCGCCGTCGTTGGCGACCATGTAGACGAAGCGGCTTCCGCGCGCGCGGCAGAGCAGCGCGATCGGACCCGACAGCGGGCTGAGCGTGCGCTGCACCACGACGTCGGCCTTCACGCGGCCCAGGAAGCGCGCGAACGCGGCCGCGCGCCGCGCGACCGGCGCGTCCCAGGCCAGCGGCGTCCAGACCGTTACGCCGTCGCGCGTGACCGGTTCCTCGCGCGGCGCGCCGGCCACCATGACGTGGACTTCGACGCCGGGCGCGCGCGCCAGCTCCGCGGCCAGGATGCGAAGCTGCACTTCCGCCCCGCCGAAGGCCAGGGAGGCGCCGGGCGAGTACAGCCCCGCCGCCTTATGTGCCATGAAACAGATACGCATTTCAGTATCGCGCCGCGCTCCTTTCGCCTGCTAATGTACCGTCCGCGACCCGGATCCGCAATGAGTATGCCGTGACATGAGAGCAGCGCTCAGCGCATTGACCCGCCGCTCGGGTTTCGAGATCAACCGCGCCCTGGCGGCGGGCGTATCGCTTGCGGTCGTCGTCGTGCTTTTCGCGGCGGCCTTCAACGAGTGCACCTACTCCGCGCGCAGCGACTCATCCATGTATCTCGGCCAGATGCTGAAGATCCGGAACGGCTATCTGGCGGAAAACCTCGCCGCCATGCGCTGGGCCGGTCCGCCGGAGGAGGCGCCGGCGCGCGAGGCTTTGGGAACCGAGGGCGGGTACGCGTTTCTGCTGCACCTGATCAACCGCACGCTGGGCGACCGGGCAACGTTTCATGTCAACAGCGTCCTCATGCCGCTGACGGCGCTGGTCAACGGGGCGGTTGCCGGCCAGGCCGAGGTTGCGCCGGAAGAGAAGCGGGACGTGGTTTTCCGGCTTCCCGCCGCCAGCCTGCGGGAGGGCATGAACCGGCTCGAACTGCGCACGCGAGGATGGCGGCCTGCGGATCTGGGCAAGTCCGAAGACGCGCGCGAGCTGGGCGTGTACGTGCGGTCGATCACGCTTGCGGCGAATGGGGAGTGAGCTTCGACTCGGCCGACGAACGGCGAGAACCGGACACGACATGGCGGGAAAGATCATTGACGCCCTTGTTGCCGGTCTGCTGCTCGGTCCGCTGCCGCTGGGTATCGGCGGGCTGTGGACCTGGTGGCTGCCCGCGCCGCGGCGTTCGGGATCGCGCTGGATCGCCGTGACGGTCCTGTCGGCCCGGGCCCTGGTGGCGGGCCTCCTGCTCACGGGGCTGGTGGCGCTGATCCTCGGGCTTGCGGGGCGCTACACGCCGGGGTGGGAGGCCCTGGGGCTGGCCCTGTTGCTGGGAGGCGGGCACATCCTTGGGCTGACGACCGGAGGCGAGCGCTTCCGCCGCGCGCTGGTATACTGCTGGCCGGGGGCCGCGGTGGCGTGGCTGGTTTCGTCCGCGGTGCTGCTCTGCCCGGTGCACAGCGAATGGATCGTGGGCGGGTTGGATCCCGGGGTCTACGTCAACGAAGCCGTCGCGCTGGACAGGGAGGGCACGTTCCGGCCGGCGGACGGCTTTTTCCATCGCGAGCTTGCGCCGGCGGAGCAGACGGCGTTCACCCGCAGCGGCAAGGGGCGCACGGAGCGTTTTCCCGGGATCGCGGCGGACACCGCGGCCGGCGCGTTCGAGTTCGAGTTCTTCCGCCTCTTTCCGGCGATAGCGGCGCGTTTTCACCGCGTCGGCGGCGCGGCGGCCGTCGTGCGGGTGAACATGCTGCTGGGCCTGTTCGCGTTTGCGGCGTTTGCCGCGCTGCTGCTGGAAATCCTCCCGCCCGCGATCGCCGTGCTCTCCGCCCTGATGCTCCTGCTGCAGCCGATCTGGCTGTATCACCTGCACGTGCCGATCGCGGAGATGCTGCAACTGCTGTTGCTGTGCGGGGCCGGACTGCTTGTGCCCTGGCGGAAGACGGGGCCGTTCGTCGCGCCCGCCATGGCGCTGGTGCTGGCCGCGGGAGTGCTGGCGCATTTCAGCTTCCTTCCGATCGGCGCGCTGCTGGTTTGCGCGGTGGTCTGGATCGACCTCGCGCGCCCCGAGCGGCGCCGCGTCTTCCGCGAGCACCTGTGGCTTCTGCTGGGACTCGTGGCGGGCTGGTCCGTGGACGTGCTCGCGGCGCCCGTGTCTTTCGTGGGGTGGGGGCGCGGCCTGGCCCGCGTCGGGATGGCCGGAATCGCGCTGGGCTGTCTGGCCCTGGCGGTCGACGCGGCGGGCGCCCGGCCGCGGGTTCGCGCGTGGCTGGCGCAGCCGCCGGCATGGGCGCGCCGCGCGGCGGCGGCCGCGCTGGGCGCGTTCCTGCTGCTGCGGCTGTGGGGCGGCTGCGCGCGTCCCTGGGACGAGGACGCGGTGACGCTCGTGCGCCTGCTGCCCTACCTGGGCCTCTTTCCGGCCGCGCTCGGGCTGGCGGGCGCCCTTTGCGTCTTCAGCGAAGAGGGCCGGATCGGCCGCACGGCGCGCGGCCTGATGCTTTTCTGGGGCGCGCTCACGCTGATCATGCTCGTGCGCATCAACGACTGGACCATTCCCCTGTATCCGTGGGCTCTGCGCCGCTACCTGCCGTGCGCCGTCCCTCTGGCGGCGGTGGGCACGGGCTTCTTTCTGGCGGCCCTCTGGCGGTCCGACGGCCGGCGCAAGCCCTCGCGGCGCTTCACGGCGGGCGTGCTTTGCGCCGCGCTGGTGGTGACCTGCGCGCCCAGGTGCCGGCGGGCGTGGCTGCGCACGGAGTACGGCGGGGCGCACGCGGCCCTGGCGGCGGTGGCCCGGCGCTTGAGCGCCGACGATATCGTGCTGGCGGATCATCCGGCGTGGGGCACGCCCCTGCGCTTCATGTTCGGCCGCCGGGTGCTGGACGGGCGGCACTTCTACAGGCGCGGTCCGGACGCGGCGCAAGCCGGTCTGGACGCGCTGCGACGGCTCGCGCGCGCGGGGCGGCCCGTGCGCCTGCTGACTTCGACCGAGGCGGGCCTGGACGTATATCCGGTGGGCCTACCCGACGCCCGGGTGGAATGGAGATCGGAGCCGCTGCCCGTGCGCAGCATCGCGCAGGCGCGCGACGCAAACGACTTCATGCTGCGGGAGCGGACGAAGGTGTTCACGCTGTACCGGCTCCCGGGCCCCGAGCGCTGACCCCGCCATCGGGGTTTCCCCTATGTAACAAACAGGTTCTGCCCGATTGCGCCTGCCGGCCGGCGCTGAGAGTATACGCCTGCTTCTTGGGGGAGGCACTCAGGGGTATTGCGAGGCGCTTCGTTCCGCGGCTTCTCTTCCCGCCTGCTTGAGCGCTTGCAGATCCATTTTCCCGCTGCCGAGCAGCGGCAGCGACGCGACCCGGAAGCAGGCGTTGGCGGCGGGCTTCCACAGGTTGGGCAGGCCGCTGTCGGCGATCGCCCTTGCCACGGCGTCCGCGCCGCCGGCGTCGCCGGTGTACAGCACCACGAGGCGTTCGCCCTTGCGTTCGTCGGGTACGCCGGCCACGGCCAGGACCCGTTCCGTCCTGCCCAGCGCCTTGTGCAGCGCTTCCTCGACCGCCACGTGCGGCACCATCTCGCCGCCGATCTTGCTGAACCGCGAAAGACGGTCGGTGATCGTCACGAAGCCGTCTTCGTCGAGGCGCGCGATGTCGCCCGTGTCGTACCAGCCGTCCCGCAGCGCCTCCGCCGTCTTCCCGGGCATGCCCAGGTAGCCCAGCATCACGTTGGGGCCCTTCACGAGCATGAGTCCGTCGCGGCCGGGCGGCAGCGCCGCGCGCGACTCCGGATCCACGATGCGGATTACAACGCCCGGCACGGGGTGTCCCACCGTGCCGGGCTTGGTGCCCACCTGGCGCAGGCCCGACCGCTCCACGTCCGGGACGTTGAGCGCGGCCACCGGCGAGAGCTCGGTCGCCCCGTAGCCTTCGCGCGGTTCGATGCCGAACTTCTCCCTGAAGGCCGCGGCGATGCGGGGATTCAGCTTCTCGGCGCCGGTCACCACCAGGCGCAGCGTGGCGAAGTCTCCGGGCTGCGCGCGGCGAACATACGCCGGCAGGAACGAGGGCGTCGTAAAAAGCAGGGTGGCGCGGTGTTCGCGCACAAGCTCGGCCACGCGCGCGCCGTCGAGCGGATTGCCGTGATAGACGGCCGAGAAGCCGCTGAGCAGCGGGAACCACAGCGTGGCCATGAACCCGAAGGAGTGGAAAAAGGGCAGCACCGCGCAGACCACGTCGTCCGGCGACGGCTGGAAGACGATGCGCAGCGACTCGATGTTGGAAAGGATGTTGTGGTGGCTGAGCATGACGCCCTTGGGCGCGCCGCCGCTCCCGGACGAGAAGATCACCGCGGCCACGGAATCGCCCGTCAGGCCCCCGTGCCGGACCAGCAGCCGCGCGGGAAGCAGGCGCGCCTTGAGCCAGGCCAGCCGCTTTTCCCGCTCGGTCAGACGCGAAAATATGTCTTCGACGTACACCGCGCCTTCCGGCGCCGGGACGCCGTTGAGGCGTTCGAGAAAGGCGCGGCTGGTCAGAACCGTGCGGATGCCGCACTGCTCGAGCGCGGAGCGGAACGCGTCCGCGGAGGCGGTGTAGTTCAGGTTCACCGGCGCCCGGCCCAGCGCGGAGACGGCCGCGTTGGCCAGCGCCGCGCCGGCCGAAGGCGGCAGCAGGATGCCCACTTTGTCCTGGCCGGCCGTGAGCGGCGCCAGCCGCGCGGCCAGGGCCACGGCGCCGGTCAGCGCCTGCCCGTAGGTGAGGTTGCGTCCGGTCGTGTCCGCCATGGCCTTGCGCGACCAGTTCCGCCGCGCGGCGGCCGCGAACTCGGCCGCGAGCGGCTTGCGCGCGGACTTGCGCGATTCGAAATAGGCGCAGGAGAGCTCCAGCACCGCTTCGCGCAGCGCGGCCGAATCCGCCGTCGGCGGAAGGGGTTTGCCGAACACGATTGTCACCGGATAGGGGAAGCTGACCGGCCAGCGCAACCGCGGCATGCCGCGGGCGTAGCTGAAGATGCTGCCCCAGGCGCCGCCGAGGTAGACCGGGATGACGGGGTGGGAGCTGTCCTTGACGATGTGGTGGAACCCGGACTTGAAGGCCAGCAGGTTGCCGCTGCGCGTCAGGGCGCCTTCGGCGAAAACGCACACCAGGTAGCCGGCGTCCAGGGCCTCGCGGGCCGCCTGCAGGGACGTTACCAGCTTCTTCGGGCTGTCGCCGGCGGCGATGGGAATCACGCCCATCAGGCGCATGACCGGTCCCCAGAAGCGGCTTTCCAGGATGCGCCGGCTGGCCAGGAAGCGGATGCGCCGCTGCTGCGTGGCCATCAGCAGAACCGCGTCGGCCCACGAGACGTGGTTGCACACCAGCAGGGCGCCGCCGTCGAGCGGGACGTTTTCGATGCCCAGCGTGCGCAGGCGGTAGCAGGCGCGCGTGAGCAGCAGCGCCAGGAACCGCACCAGGAAATCCGGGAGCACGCGCAGGGTCAGGATGGTCAGCGCCAGCGTCAGCCACCCGATCAGCACGAAGCCCTCGCGCGCCGAGAGCCCGGCCGCCTCGGTCATGCCGTGAATCAGGGCGGCCGCCAGGATCACGCCGATCCAGCTCAGGAAGCTCGACGCCGCCAGGATCTCGCCCAGGCGGTCGCGCGGGGCGCGGAACTGGATCCAGGCGTTGATCGGCACCACGAAGAGCCCCGCGCTGACGCCCACGACCAGCACGATCAGGCACACGCCCGCGACGCCGGCCGCAAGCGTTCCCAGCGCCAGCGCGCTGAGGGCAATGCCCAGCGCGCCGAGCGGCACGACGCCCAGCTCCACGTTGCGTCCGGACAGGCGGCCCGCCAGGAACGAGCCGAGCCCGATGCCCACCGCCGCCAGCAGAAACAGGTACGTGCCGGTTTCCTTGCTCAGGCCGAGTTCTTCGAGCGCGTAGGGGATCAGGTTGATCTGCATGAACGCGCCGATCAGCGTGAAGTAGGCCGCGGCGATCACGGCCATGAGCAGGTAGGTGTCGCCCCGGATGCCGCGCAGGGTGCGCCAGATGTCGCGCACGAAGAAAACCGAAGCGCGGCGGTCGCCGCCGGAAGGGGGCGTCCCGCGGATCGGCAGGCTGACCGCGACGCCCGCCGCGGCGGCGGCGACGCAGAACCACGAGGCGCGGAAATAGTCGCCGCGCGTCGCCTGCGAAAGGAAAGGCGCCGTCACCGTGCCCGTCAGGATCGCAAGATGCGTCATGGCCTGGATCCAGGCGTTGGCCCGCGATAGGTAGTGGCGCGGCACCAGCTCGGGGATGATGCCGTACTTGGCCGGGCCGAAGAACGCGCTCTGCGCCGCCATCAGGAACATGATCAGGAAGAGCGCCCCCTCCGCCCGGAAGCGGAAGGCCAGGCTGCCGGCCAGCATGACGGCCAGCTCGAAGAGTTTGGCCAGGACGATGACGCGGCGCTTGCTGACGCGGTCGGCGATGATGCCCGCGGCGGCGGAGAACAGCAGGAACGGCGTCGCCAGCAGGACCATCCCGATTACGCCGGCGCCGGCGGCGCTTTCGCTGCCGCGCAGGGCGATGATGAGATAGACGAGCAGGAACTTGAAGACGTTGTCGTTGAGAGCGCCGAGAAACTGCGTGGCGTTGAGCCAGCCGAAAGTGGTCCCGCGCTCCGCCTGCGGCGTGCCGTTCGAATCCATCCGGGGACTCCCACCCGACGGCGGTTCCGCGGCCGACGCAACCCGCCGCTCGCCCGGCACACTACCTTGAACGCACGGCGTGTTCAAGCCGCCGCCGCTGTTCAGACGAACTTACATGGCTTCGCCACGACAACTACAGGAAGGCGTCGGCGCCCATGACGGGAATGACTTCGAAGGCGGTCGGGTAGCGGTACTCCGTAACGAAACGGAACGAAGCCGCCAACGCCGGGGAGACCGCCGCGAGCAGGACCGCCGCGAGCGCCGCCCTCTGTCCGGCGCGTCTCACGGCTGCCTCCACGCCCGCCAGGAGCCGGAGTCGCCGTTGTCGCGCTCGTAGGTTCCCTGCATCGTGGCGCCTGCGACCGTGCCGCTGCCGGTGACGTCGCCCGAGCGCAGCGCGATCCGCGCGGCGTTCAGCGTTCCGCGCACCGACTGCGTGTCGCCGTTCGGGGCGATGACCGTGCCGCTGACGCCCGCGCCGTCCTGGACAAGATCCATGGTGCGCCGCCACGCTTCCGCGCGCACGGACCAGCGTCCGGAGACCCCGACCGTCGGGGCAGGCTGCGCCGCGTCCGGCTCCGTTTCCTCGCGCTCGCAGGCGGTGCACAGCAGAGCAAGCGCGGCAACGCCGGCTGCCGCCGCAAGGCAGCGATTTTTCTTCATGCGCTTCTCCCGTTCTTCCGGTCCGTTCCGGGGCGGGAACCACAGGTATACTAACCCCTCTACCCCGCGCCTGTCAACACGCGGGACCCATGCAATGGGTCAGTCAAGTAATCCCATGGAGAGCGGTTCAACTGCTCCGCAGTTGAACCGCTCTTGCCGGGCTCATTCATTCCGCAGCGCCGCGATCAGCCGCCCGCGCAGCGCCGCGCGCGCCGCGCGCGCCGTCCAGCCCAGCCCCAGAAGCAACAGGCTTCCGACGATCAGGCCAATGGCGCCCAGCGGCAGACCGACTCCCGGCGACCGCAGGTTGGGCCACATGGCGATGACCGCGGAAGCGACGCCCGCGCACAGGCCTCCGATGACCAGCAGCCAGTGCTCGGCCAGCAGCACGCGCGTGACGTCGCGCATGGAAAAGCCCGTGCAGCGCAGCAAAGCCAGCTCGGCGCGACGCTCCAGCACGTTGCGCATGACCACGATTCCGAGCCCCAGGCTGCCCAGCAGGAGGCCCAGCCCGCCCAGCACGAGAAACATGCGCAGATAGGCGTTCTCGACCGCGTGGAATTCCTCGAGACGGTCCACGGCCGGCGCCACGTCCATGCCCGCCTCCGCCATCCGCTCGGTCAGCGCCGCCCCCACGTCCGGCGCCCTGTCCGGCGGCGCGTCGACAAGGAACATCCGGTATCCCTCTTCGGAAGGAAAGCGCGCGTTGAACGCGTCCAGCCGGACCAGCAGCGCGCCCTGGAACACGGAAAGCCGCGTCGGCAGCGCGCCGACAAGCTTCACGTAAAAGACCTCGCCGCGCTCGTCGCGGTAGGCGATCCGCGCGCCCCGTTCGACGCCGACGCTCTTTTCCAGGCCCCACATGGCCGTGTTGGCGTCGCCTGCCAGCGCGGGGATTTCGCCGCCGGCGAGATCCGTGTCCAGCAGGTTCCACACGTCCGCCGCGCCGTCCCGCGCGGCGCAGAACGCCCCGCGGCGTGACATGGCGGCCGCGTCGATCCCGAGCAGGACCGGCGCCTGGGCGCGGTTGAGATTCAGGCAGCTGGCGTCGTCGCCGTCGTAGACCTTGAGCGCCACGATGTCCGCCTCGCGCAGCCTTTCGTCGCGGTCCATCCCGAGCGCCTTGCGTCCCGCCGCCGTGCCGGGATCGTCCGGGACCGGCAGCGTGGCGCGCGCGAAAAGGGCGAAGCCGCCGGTTCCCGACCAGCGCTCCGCGGCGTGCGCCCGCACGTCTTCCTGCATGGAGGAAACCGCGATTACCATGAAGGCGCCGCAGGCCAGCAGGGCCCCGGCGGTGAGGCTGCGGTTGCGCCGCCGCGCCGCGTTGCGCACGCCCAAACGACATAGCGTCAGGCGGGCGGCGGCAGGCGCGGCCCGCGCGTCGGTTGCGGCGCCGTGCGCCAGCCGCGCCAGCAGGTGCCGTCCGAGGAACAGGCCGGCGAGCAGCAGCAGCGCGCCGGCGGCGAAGAATGCCGCGACCGCGGCGCGCGGGCCGGCCGCCAGGGCATAGGCCACGATCCCCGCGGCGCCGGCCGCGGCGGCCGCGGCCGCCCAGGCGCTGAGCGGCCGGCGCCGGCCCGCGCCGCGCCGCGCCGGCCGCTCGTCCGGCAAGCCGCTCAGCAGATCGCGCGCGGGCCGCCGCGCCTGCCGCCACATCGCCGCGCCCATGGCCAGCACCGCGCAGGCCAGCGCCGCGGCGCTTCCCGCCGCAACGGTGCCGGGTTCGGCATGATAACGCAGGGCGGCGCCGGCGACCGCGCCGCGCCAGTGCGTGCTCAAACCCCACACCATGGCGCGCGTGTACAGCGTGCCCAGCGCCGCGCCCGACGCGGAGCCCAGCGCCGCGATCGCGCCGCCTTCCAGCAGGAACAGCCGCCGCACGTGCCGCGCCCGGAAGCCCACGGCCATCAGCGCGCCCGTCTCGGCGGAGCGCTGCGTGACGCCGAACACGAACAACAGACCCGTAAGCATCAGCGCGGCCGCGATCAGGAAAAAGCTCATCCCCACGAAGAGTTCGCCGAAGTCCAGTCCCTGCTCCACCGCGCGCCGCGATTGCGCGCGGACCGGCCGGAAGAACAGTCCCAGCCCGGAGGGGTCAATCCGCTCCGCCAGCGACCGCCGCAGCGCCTCCTCCCGTCCGGGACCGGCCGCGAAACGCGCCGCCGTGAGATCGCCGAAGCGGTTGGCCCACATGGACTGTCCGGCCCGCAGCGTGACCAGCGCCTTGGGGGTCGGGCCGTATTCCTTCCAGTACGCTTCGTTGGCCTCGTCCGCCAGCAGCGTCTCGTCCATGGGCAGGCCGATGTCCCAGTCGCGGCACTGCTCCACGTCGGTCAGGCCCGGGAAGTCCGGCGTCAGTTCGCGCTCGCCGGACAGGTCGGCCATCTCGACGATGTCGCGCACGCGAAAAGCGCGCGTTTCCGCAACGAAGGAGTTGTCCGCCGCCAGGCGGGAATACCGCAGCTCCACCGTGTCGCCCGGCCCGGCCCCCAGGCGGTCGGCCAGCCAGCGGCAGATCAGGATCTCATCGTCCTGCATCGCCGCGGGCACGGGGCTCAGGCCGCCCGGCGCGGGCGAACAGGCGGTCACGAAGGAGTAGGGGGTCGCACGCTCGCCGTCTTCCCCGCGCCGGACCGCGGCGTTGACCAGGTAGTTGAGAACGCCGACCGCCCCCGGTTCCGCCCGGCGCGCCGCGGTTGCCGCCGCCGGATCGAGGAATACGCGCCGGCTTTCCAGCTGCAGGACGCCGCGCTCCGCGAAAGGCCGCAGCGTCAGGCCCGCGTCTTCGATCCGCCACACCTTCTTCAGCGCCGCGCCGGCCGTTTCCGGCGTGAGCGCGGTCGCGTCGCCGCCGCCCGCGAGCAGCAGGTTCGCGCGCCGCGGCAGCTCCAGCCGCCGCTGCAGCCAGTCGAGGGCGACGAAAACGTTGTGCGGCGCGATCTGCGATGCCGACAGGCTGAACCGGCCGAGCTGCCCGTCGGGCACGATGGCCTTGACGGTCAGGGTCGAGCGGCTCGACAGCCGCTCGCGCCGCGAGGCCAGCGGCGCGTCGCGCGGCATCAGCGCCGGCTTGCCCACGCGCAACCCGATCTCGTCGCCGACCCTCAAGTCGAGCGCCACGGCCGTCTTGCGGCTGACCGCCGCCTCCTCGGGCCCCAGGGCCGGATCGAAGCCGGGCCGGCCGCGGGCGGCGGACGACGCGTCCCCGGCGCTCAGCCGCCAGAAGCGCTGATCCACGCCCAGGATCTGCGCCGCGTTGAGCTGCCGCGGCCGTCCGCCGGCCGCTTCGCCGGCCAGGATCATGCCGCGCAGTTTCAGCGCCGGCGCCACGGTCACGCCCAGCTCCGGCGCCAGGCGATCGGCCAGCCGCGGGTCGAAGAAGCGCGCATCCGTGTCCATGGCCAGGCTGATCGCGCCCAGCCGCAGGTCCGCCAGACGCCGCAGGCTGTAGCGGACCGAATCCCCGACCAGCAACGCCCCCACCAGCACCGCCGCCGCCACGGCCGTGCCCAGCAGCACGCTCAGGTTCGTGCGCCGGTAGAACCAGGCGGAGCGCAGGGCCAGACGGAGGAATGAGAGCCTGCTCATCGGATTGCGGGGGTGGACTTTTCCGCCAGCACGCCTTCCATCAACTCCAGCACGCGACGCATACGGCGGGCGAGGGGCATGGCGTGGGTCACAACGATCAGGGTCACGCCTTCTTCCCGGTTCAGCTCGGCCAGCAGGCTTCCCAGACTGTCCGAGCCGGCCTGGTCCAGGGAGCCGGTGGGCTCGTCGGCCAGCAGCAGGCGCGGACGGTTTACCAGGGCCCGGACCACGGCCACGCGCTGGCACTCGCCGCCCGAGAGCTCGCCCGGCCGCCGGCCGAAACGCGCCGACAGCCCCACGCGTTCCAGGAGGCGGCGCGCGCGCTGTTCCGCGCCCTCCCGGCGAGGCCCCACCAGCGACGGCACGAGCACGTTCTCCAGCGCCGAGCACTGGGGGAGCAGGTGATGGAGCTGAAAGACGAAGCCGATCTTCTCGTTCCGGAACCGCGACAGCTCCGCCTCGCCCAGGGCCGACAGTTCCCGCCCTTCGAAAGTCACCTTGCCGTCCGTCGGTTCGTCGAGCGTGCCGATGATGTTCAGCAGCGTGCTCTTGCCCGATCCGGACGGGCCGACGATCGCGAGCGACTCGCCCTCCGCCACGCGGAGCGTTATGCCGCGCAGGACCTCGGCGGGCGCCGCGCCCTGAGGGTCGTACACCTTGGTGACTCCGGTCAGCTCAAGCAGGGGACCGCCTGCAGTCATACGTTCTCTCCCCGCCGCGGCCGCGGCTTCCTGCGCGCCGGCCGCGTGCCGGCAGCGCTCATTCTCTCCTCCCGAACGCCAGCACGTGTCCCTGGTCGGTGCCGATCAGGATCATGCCGCCGACGACGGCCGGCGCGGTGATCCGGTCGCCGGCTTCGAACGACCAGAGCTCCCTGCCGTTCTCCAGCGAGAGCAGATGCAGCGTTCCGTCCAGGGCGGCCGCAACGTGCGCGCCCGCGATAACCGGCGACTTCGCCTCCGCCGCGTTCGCGTCCAGGCGCCAGACCGCGCGGCCGGAGTCCTTGGCGACGCAAAGGACGTCGCCGTCGCCCGAGGCGAACACCACGCGATCGCCGCGCACGGCCGGCGTCGTGAACAGCTCGCCGCCGCCCTCTTCGCAGACCCAGAGCGTCTTCCCCGAGGCCAGGTCCACGCATACCAGCGACCCGCTGCGGTTGCCCGTGAAAGCCCGGTCGCCTTCAACCGCGACGCCGGCGGCGATCTCGTGGCCGTCGCCCAGCCGCGCGGCAAGCGTTTCGCGCCCGTCGGCCAGGGAAACGACGTGCAGCGCGGAATCGCAGCTGCCGAAGACGATACGGCCGCGGTGCACGGCGATGGACCCGTCCGTGCGCGCGGCGCCCGGCGCGTTCCAGACGGCCCTGCCCGTGTCCGTCGCGAGGCAGTGGAGCGCGCCGTCGGGCTGGGTCAGGATCACGACGCGCCCGGGCTTGCCGTTCCCGTCGTCTTCCCAGTTGGCCGTGCTCCGGATGTTGGCGCCCGCGTCGTAGCGCCAGCGCTCGCTTCCGGTCGCGGCGTCAAGCGCGTAGACCGTTCCGCCGGCGCCGCACACCAGCACCAGCCCCGCCGCGCAGGCCGGCGGCGCCTCGAACGACTCGGCGGCGGAAGTCCGGTTCGTCGCGGGAGGCGGCCTGGGAGCGGCGGTCCACTTCTCGGCGCCGTTGAGGTCCAGCGCGATCACGCGCGCGTCGCGGGTCGTGACGAAGAGGAGCGTTCCGTCGCATACGGGCGTCTCCATGATGGGCGCGCCGGCGCGATAGCGCCAGAGCAGGGCGGGCCTGTCGGGCAGTTCGAGGTCCGTTGCGCCGCGCAGCGCCGTATCGCCGCGGTAGGTGCGCCAGGCGCCTTCTTCGGCCGCCGCGGCGCAGGCGGAGGCCAGAATGAGCGCCCACGTCGCGATATGGAAGACGCGGACGTGGCCCTTCCCGCCATGGCGGGCAAGCCGGCCCCGCCGCGGCGCGGCGGGCTTGGCGCGCCGGAGCCTCCGGGCGAAGGCGGGACGCCGCGCCCTACCGTTGTGACCCCGGCATGACTGACCCCGTACGCGGCTCGCGTTTCCCGTCTCGCTCATTCCGCCGCCTTCCCGTATACTTCCAGCGTTGCGTCCGCCATGCGATCGATGTCGTAGCGCTCCAGCACGATTTCCCGGCCCCGCAGGGCCAGCCGGCGCGCGCGGGCGCGGTCGCGCAGGAGCGCGGCCAGCGCGTTCTTCAGGCCTGCCGGGTCGGCGGGATCATACAACAATCCGCCGCCCGTTGCCTCGACGATTTCCGGGAAAGCGCCCGCCCGCGGCTGAACGACCGGCACGCCGCAGGCCAGCGCCTCCAGCACAAACGTGCCGAAAGCCTCGCCGCCCGGGATGGGCACCGACAGAACGGAAAGGCTCTTGAGAAAGCGGACGCGTCCGGCGCGATCCAGGTCCGGCAGGAACTCCGCGTCCGCGCCCATGCCCTGCGCGTCGAGGCGTCGGCGCAGCCGCGCCAGGAAGGCGCGGTCGTCCCCGGTATGCCCCCCCATGACCCGCAGGCGCAGCGCGGCGAGGTCGGGATTCTCCCGCTTCAGGGCGGCGAAGGCGTCGGCCAGCACACCGAGACCCAGGCCTTCGCTCATGCGCGAGAGAAAGCCGATGCACGGGGGCGAGGGATCGGCTTCCGCGCAGGCGTACGCTTTGGTTTCAATGCCCATCGGGACGACGTCGAACCGGTCGGGCGCGATCCGGAGACGCTCGCGCATGCCGTCCGCGTAGTAGCGGCTCACCGTGATGAACCGGTCCGCGTCGGCCGCCTTGCGAGCCATCGTTTCCCAGCAGCGCGTCCGGTAAGGTTCCGCGATGGCGTCCACCCAGACGCTTTCGTTCGTGGCGCCGTATACGATTGCCGCCCCCAGCGCTTCCTTCAGCGGGCGGGCCAGTCCCAGCAGCAGCACGCTGGCCACGTGCACGACGTCGGGCCGGCCTTCCGCCTGGAGCCAGGCGATCAGCCGCGCCAGTTCCTTGGCCTGTTTGCCGTCCCGTCCCGCCAGCATCGAGAGCGTCATCTCGCCCAGCCCGGCCGCGCGCGTCGATCCGGCCCCGCGGGCGGCCAGCGCCAGCATGGGCGCCGAGTCGAACAGCCGGTCCAGCCAGCGGGGCGTGTGGCGGAAGAGCGCCATGTTCTGCTGCAGGTAGACGTTGATGCCGCCGAAGAATACGGGCGCCTCGCCGATGGGCGTGAGGTCGTCGGTGTACAGCGGCAGATACATGGGCACCATGACCACGTCGTGGCCGCGGCCGCGCAGCGCCTTGACCAGCGCGCTGTCGCGCATGCAGTTCTCGCAATAGAACGTGCCGCCCGCCCCGGGAATGATTTTGACGATCTTCATTGTTCGTCTTCCCCCCCGCGCCAGGCGAAGGCGCCGGTGGGGCAGGCCTCGACCACGGCCCGCGCCGACACGGTCAGCCCTTTCGACAGCGGCTCGCCGAAGGGCACGCCGATCCGGGTCCGCATGCCGCGGCCGGTGAAGCTCAGGCCCAGCGGCTCGCCGTGCGCGCGGGCCGTATGCACGCAGATGCCGCAGCCGATGCACTTGCCCGGCTCGAAAACCAGGTCGGGATGGGAGGTGTCGCGTTCGAAGACGCGCCGCTCGCGCGGCTTGTAGCGGTTCTGCTTTACGCCGTACTCCCCGGCGTAGCGGCGCAGGAGGCACGTTTCCGGCTTGCGGCAATCGCAGCGCATGCAGCGGCCGGCCTCCCGCGCGGCCTCGTCCGCCGCGAAACCGGCGGCCTCGCCCGCGGACGGCGTGACGCGCGGCGCCGGGTCAACGCCCTCCATCATGAGACGTTTCTCTTCCTCCCGCAGACGTCCGATCACGGAGTTGAACCGCCTGGCGCCTCGGACGTCGGCCTTGTTCGGGGGCTCATGGCCTTCCGGCAGACGGCCCACGGCGAAGCGGCACAGGAGGCGGATGGACACGGCCTGGTCGATCTGGTTGCGCCGGCAGACGCGCTCGCAGGGCGCCGCGCACCCGCGTTCCGGATCGCAGCAGCGGGGCAGCTCGCTGGCCGCGGCGACGCGGCCCGCCTCGGCGAGCGCGCCGGCGCCGATGCGCCGGATCATCAGCGGGATGTTGATGCCCGACGGGCATACCCGCGCGCAGGGGCCCTCGCAGTCGCCCAGGTGGTCGCTCAGCAGGAGCCCCAGCGCGGCGCGCCGCGCCTCCCGCACCGCCGGCGTGGCGGTCTCGATGACGCAGCCTTCCGTCGCCGGCGCGGTGCAGGCCGGCAGCAGCCGGCCGGAGGACGCTTCGCTGACCAGGCAGACCATGCAGCCCGTGAAGTGCGGCGCGCCGGAAACGTGACACAGCGTGGGGATCTCGATCCCCAGGGACCGCGCGGCTTCCAGCACGGTCGCGCCCTCCGGCGCCTGCGTCTCGCGATTGTCGATCTTCAGTTTCGGCATAGCCCCGCGCTTCCGTTCGTTTCGCGGCCGGCGCCCGCCGTCCGCCGCCGGGCGCGCTCGCCACCGGCTTTCACTCAGCCTTCCCCCTTCTCCCGCCCCTCGTCCGGCGCCGGGCGGGCATCCACGATTTCGATCGCCTCCGCGGGGCAGCCCGGCCGGCAGGTGTCGCAGCGGCTGCACAGCGACGCGTCGATCTCGTGCCTGCGGTAGGGGCGCAGGGGAATCGCGTTCACCGGGCACTGCTGCGCGCAGCGCGTGCAGCCGATGCACTTGTCGGTCACCACGTACCTGATCAGCTGCTTGCAGCGCCGCGCCGGGCAGCGTCCGGCGATGTGCGCCTCGTATTCGTCGCGGAAATTCCGTATCGTGGAGAGCACCGGGTTGGGCGCGGTTCCGCCCAGCGCGCAAAGGCTGCCGACGCGGGTGATCTGGCCCAGGTGCTCCAGCTCCTCGACGTCGCCCGCGCGGCCCTCGCCGGCGCACAGCCGTTCCAGGATCTCAAGCATGCGCTTGGTGCCGATGCGGCAGAAGGTGCACTTGCCGCAGGACTGGGCCTGGGTGAACTGCAGGAAGTACCGCGCCACGTCGACCATGCAGTCGGTGTCGTCCAGCACCACCAGCCCGCCGGAGCCCATGATCGCGCCGGCGTGCGTGAGCGCCTCGTAGTCGATCGGCAGGTCGCCCTGTTCGGCGGGGATGCAGCCGCCGGAGGGCCCGCCGATCTGGACCGCCTTGAAGCGGCGCCCCTCGGCCACGCCGCCGCCGATCTCCTCGACGATCTCGCGGATCGTGATGCCCATGGGCACCTCGATCAGGCCGCCGCGCCGCACCTTGCCGGTGAGGGAGAAGACCTTGGTGCCCTTGCTGGCGGCGGTGCCGAGCGCGGCGAAGGCCGCGGGGCCCTCGCGCAGAATCCACGGCACGCAGGCGTAGGTCTCGACGTTGTTGATCAGCGTGGGCCGGCCGTGCAGCCCGCGCTCCGCGGGATACGGCGGACGGAAGCGCGGCATGCCGCGCCGGCCTTCGATCGAGGCCAGCAGGGCCGTCTCTTCGCCGCACACGAAGGCGCCCGCGCCTTCCATGACGCGCAGGCGCAGGCCGAAGCCGCTGCCGAGGATATCCGGGCCGAGCAGTCCGCGGGCTTCGGCGCGCGCGATCGCGGCGCGCACGCGCTGCACCGCCAGGGGGTATTCGGCCCGGATGTAGAGCACCCCCTCGTGGGCCCCCACCGCGAAGGCGGCGACGGCGATGCCTTCGAGCACGCGGTAGGGGTAGCTCTCCAGAAGCATGCGGTCCATGAAGGCGCCGGGGTCGCCTTCATCGCCGTTCATGACCACGTACTTCTCCGTTCCCGGCTGGGCGCGCACGCGCCCCCACTTCTCGCCGGCGGGGAAGCCCGCGCCGCCGCGGCCGCGCAGACCGGAGCGCCGCACGGTTTCGATCACCGCCGCCGGGTCGCCGCCGGCCAGCGCGCCGCGCAAACCGCCGAACCCGCCGCGGGCGAGGCAGTCCTCGAGGTCCAGCGGCTCGATCTCTCCGCGGTGCTCGGCGGCGACGTACCGCTGCCGCCCCAGGAAGGCGCTCACGGGAGGATCGCGCACGTCGATCGCGTAGCGCTCCACCGGCTCCCACTCCTCGTCCGTGTAGCAGCGTTCGAGGCCCGCGCGCAGCATTGCGCGCACGCTCCGCGCCGGCCCGGCGGGACGGAAGTGGCGGGCGACGATGCGCCGCGTCTCGCCGGCGCTGACCTTGGCGTAGAGCGTGGAGCGGCCCGCGCGGTCGACCACTTCGACCAGCGGCGTCTGGTGGCACATGCCCACGCAGCCGACCGTGCGGATGCGCACCGCCGCGCCGGTCTCGCGCACGGCCGCCTCCAGCCCGTGCCACACCTCGCGGCTGCCTCCGGCGACGCAGCAGGAGCCCTGGCCGACGCGAATCTCGCCCTCCGGCAACGCGGGCGCCGCCGGCGGCGGTCCGCCGGCGTCCCGCCGCCGCTGCTGCTCCAGGAAGTCCCGGAGCATGCCCTCGACCTTCGTCGGCGCCAGGTGCCCGTAGGTGACATCGTCAATCTGCACCGCCGGCGCCAGCGTGCAGCAGCCGAGGCAGGCGACCGCCGTGACGGTGAACAGGCCGTCGCGGTCCGTGTCTTCCCCCTCCGGGATCTGGAGCCGGCGCCGCACCGCATCGATCACGCGGTCGGCGCCCCTGACGTGGCAGGCGGTGCCGACGCACACGCGGACGAAGTGGCGTCCGGCGGGACGATGCCGGAACTGGTTGTAAAAGGTCGAGACGCCGGCAATGTCGGCCGCGGTGATGTCGGCGATCTCCGGGATGCGGCGCAGGGCTTCTTCGGGGAGGTAATTGTATCGCGTCTGGATCGCCTGCAGAATGGAAATCAGCGCGTCGGGCGAACGGCCGGTGTCGCGGACGATTTCGTCCACCGCGGCGCGGACGGTTTGCGAGGTCGCGGGCTTGTCGCCGCCGGCGGCCGCGCGCGCCGGCGGCGACGGAGGTACGGTGTCCCCGCGCGCCGTCCACGGCCGGCAACAGGCGGTGTCGGCCGTTGTCCTCATTCCGCCGCTCCGATGCAGTAGAGGCTCTTGTCGCCGCGCAGGTAGATGCGGCCGCCCGCGACGGCGGGGTTGGCGTCGCAGCGCTCGTTCAGCGCGCACGCGGCCAGCGGAACGAATTCGCGCCCGGTCGCGGCCACGAGGACCGTGTCGCCGCACACCAGGTAGAGACGGTCGTCGGCGATGAACGGCGAAGCGTAGCTGGCCTCGCGGTCCATGGTCCTGGCGTAGACCTGCGCGCCGGTGGCGGCGTCCAGCACGCTGAGCACGTCGCCGCAGAAGTGGTAGAGCAGTTCTCCGTCCGTGACCATGCTCTGGGCGTCGGAGATGCTGCTTTCCTCGAGCCCGTCCACGGTCCACAGCCTGGCGCCGTCGGCAAGGTTCACCGCGAAGATGCCCGAATAGACCAGGCACGCGTACAGCCGGCCGTCGCGGCAGACCGGAGTGGGCGCCGTTTCGCCGCTCACGAGATCGGCCGCCCAGACCTTGTCGCCGCCGGCCGCGTCCCAGGCCGCGGTCTCGGGGTTGCCGTGCGAGATCACGAGGTCGCGGCCGCCGGCCGTGCGCGCCAGCACGGGCGAGGCCCAGGTGACGTCGCCGCGCTCGCGGCGCCAGGTTTCCGCGCCGGTGGCGCCGTCGAAGCGCGCGATCACGCTCTCGGCGCCGTCGAACACCACGGTGACCGACCCGTCGTAGGCCAGCGGGGAGCTGCTGAGCCCGTAGGCGTTGTTCGCCGTGTCGCCGAGCACGGCGGACCAGGCGGCGCGTCCGGTTTGCGCGTCGAACGCGACCAGCTCGCCGTTGGCGAAGATCGCGTAAACAAAGCGGCCGTCGGTCGCGGGGGTGGCCGCCGCGTGAAGGACCGTTTCCAGCTCGGAGTAGAGACTGTACTCGGTCGTGGCGCGCGGGGAGCTCGCGTATGTGCCTGTCCAGAGCAGCCGGCCGTCGGCGCGGTCGTAGCAGTAGAGTTCCCGCCGTTCGCGCGTGGCCCCGGCCACGAAGACGCGGTCGTTCCACACCGCGGGTCCGCCGAGCCCCGGCAGCGGCACTTCCGCTTTCCAGAGGACGTTGCTCTTCTGCGCTTCGTTCCAGTATGCCGGGACACCGGCCGCGCCGTAGTTGCCGCCGCCGTCGGCGCCGCGAAAGCCGGGGCACACCAGGGGCGAATTCCGGTTCAGGGTCTCCTCCGCCGTTCCGCCCGGCTCCGCGCCCGCCGCCGCCGCGTCGCGCTCCGTGCCGTTGCCGGTCGGCGAAGGGAGCGGGTGTGCCGCGGGGGGCTCGATCCGCGCCGCTTCCTTCAATTCGTTCCGCGACAGGGCCGCCGCCGCCAGGGCGGCGGCGATCAGCCCGGCGCCGCCGGCCGTCAGGGCGCGCCGCTGCCGTCGCGCGCGGTCCCATACCGTCTCCGGTCCTGGGAAGGCGCGCGGGTCGGGCGCTTTCACGCGCAGCCGGTCCATGGCGCCGAGCAGCAGCAGCAGCAGCGCCGTCCCGCCCAGCAGCAGGTAGCTTCCGCGCCGGACCTGCGCCCGGCTCGTGAAGAAGGCCTTGCGGGCCAGCAGGTCGAGCGCCCGGATGCTCTGCATGATCTGCTCGTTCTCGCCGTCGGCCGCATACCGGCGGCGCAGGTCCACGAGGGCCGGATCGTTGAGGGGATCGGACAGGCGCAGCTGCACGGCGTTGGCGAGCAGCAGGACCGCCACCACGAAGCAGAACGCCGCCGCCACCGCGGCCGTGGCGGAAAGCGCGGGCAGGAGCCGCGCGGATTTCAGTTCTTCGTCGTCCCGCGGTTCAGCCTGCATTCCCGACTCCTCGGTATCCGCGGCGCGCGCGGCGGGCGGCGGGGGAAGGCCTCGTTCCTTCCGCCCGCTACCCGCCGTTCCGCGTCTTCTTCACTCTTTCGCGTTCCCTCGGACAATACTCGAAACAGCGCGCGCAGCTTACGCAGGAAGCGCGATCGATCACGTATTCCGTGCGGCGGCGGCGCACGGAGAGGCCCACGAGCCTCGCGCCGAAGACCGCGCCGATGAATCCGCCCAGGAACCACGCGCCCTTGCGGAAGCGGGCGCGCAGGGCCAGGGCCGACGCGAAGAGCTCCCGCGCGGGCTGGCCCGACTGGCGGAAGGCGTCGCTGTACAGGGTCGTGCCCCGCGCCGCGCCGCGGTCTTCGCTGAGCACGCGCTCGGCCGTGCGCACCGTGGGATGCAGGCGGGAGAGCGGCGCGTGCAGCGAGGCCGCCAGCCACGCGCCGCCGGCCACCAGCGCCGGAAGCGCGGCCAGCAGAATCGCCAGCCGCCGCACGCCGGCCCGCCGGCTCTCGGGATGGTGCTCCGGGGTGGGCGCGAGAATGCTGTCGAAGGGACAGGCCTCCTCGCACAGGCGGCAGTTGACGCAGTCGTCCGGCGTGATGCGCGCGTGACGCCACGCGAAGCGCGACATCCATCCCAGCAGCACGCCGTAGGGACACAGGAAGCGGCAGTACGGCCGACCCACGAATACGCCCGCGAGAAGCAGCGCGCCGCCGAAGGCCAGCATGGAAGGCGTCGCGCTCATCCGGAAGAAACCCACGAACGGGTCGAACCGGCAGATGACGAAGTCCGCGCCCATTGCCGCGAGGTAGACGCCGAAGCCGAGATAGACCGACGGCAGCATGCCGAGCAGTCCGGCGGTCCAGGCCGGCAGTTTCACGGGCCGGAAGAGCACCAGGTCCTGCGCCGCGCCCAGCGGGCAGACGGCGGCGCAGAAGGCGCGTCCGAAGAGGAGCGTCGCGCCCAGCGGCAGCAGGAAGAACAGCCCGACCACGACGGGCGCCCGGTAGCCGCCGTCGAACAAGGCCAGCGCGGCGTTCTGAATCGCGCCCACCGGGCAGACGCACCCCTTGCGCCAGAACCCGAAATACAGAACGGAAAACACCGTGAGCAGCGTGACCCCGCCGCGGCGCCGCGCGCGCAGGACCAGCCAGCCGGCGGCGCCCAGGGACGCGACCAGCACGGCCACGTCCAGGTACTCCAGCATGGCGGCGCGCGCGGGGGGCGCCCCGGCGCGCGGCATGACGTACCGCGACTCGAACTGCGGCTTCGGGAAGCGCGCTTCGGCCGTGGCCCCCGCCGCGGCGGTTCCCGCCAGCACGGCGGCCGCGAGGAAGGCAAAGAGCGCCGCCGCCGCGTTCTTCGCCGCGTTCGCCGTTGGCCGTTGGGCGCCGGACATCATGCCTTCCGCGATCCCGCCTTCCACCGCTCCCCGCGCATGAGGTAGGGGCGGTCGGCCGGCACGCGCCGGAAGGCTTGCGCCGGGCACTGGCGCGCAATCGCGCAATCGTTGCAGTTCACGCAGCGGTCGTGCCGCACCTGCAGGTGCAGCGAGCCGTTGCCGAACGATCCGCAGCCCTTGACGCACACGCCGCACCCGATGCAGCGTTCCTCGATGACGTCATACTGGTAGTACGGCTCCTCGATGAACGTGCGCACGAGGGCGCTGGTGGGGCAGAGCTGGTTTTCCGCGGCGGTGTCGAGGCGCTTGACGTAGGGCTGATGGTAGCCGCCGCACAGGTTGCAGTAGCCGCACACGTCGTAGGCGTGCACGCACTTGACGGCCGAGAGCGCGAGCACGCACTTGGTGGCGCAGTTGCCGCACTGGATGCACTTCTCGGGATCGAGCTGCCAGACGGTGTCGGCCGGGGCGGCGCGGCGGCGGCCGAGCAGCGGCCATCCCAGGAGGCCCAGCGCGCCCAGTCCGATCCAGCGCCCCAGGCGCCGGAAAAACTCCCGCCGGTTCTCCAGACGGTCCGTCTTGCCGTTCATCGCGTCTCCCGCAGGGCAAACACCCGCACGGCGCGGCGCGCGGGATCGAGCACCAGCACACGATCCTTCGCGTCCACGGCGAGGTCCAGGCCGTGCGCGTCCTTGTCGAACGACTCGGCGCCGGCCACCACGCCCTTGAACTCGCCCAGCTCGCTGTAGAGCTTCACGCGCGCGTATCCCTTCTCGCTGGTCACAAACGATCCGTCGGCGCGAATGGCGATGTGGGTCGGATTGCAGCAGCCGCAGAAACCCTCGACGCTCATGGACGTTTCGCCCCAGGACGAACGGACCCGGCCGTCATAGTCGTAGTTGCGAAGCTGACGGCGGCCCGGGTCCACCACCCACAGCGCGTTGCCCGCGCCGAGCGCCAGGTCGAAATAGGGACTGGGCACGATGAACGGCGGACCGCCGCCGCCGTCGCCTTTTGCGCCGATGGCGCCGGTGCGCGTTCCTTCGCGGCCGTAGCGGTGCACGATGCGGTTGCCGGCGTCGGCCACGAACACGTGGCCGTCCGCGGCCGCGATCGAGGTGATCACGGCATCCGGCCCCAGGCTCTTCCAGTCGGCCAGATGTTTCCCGTCGGCGCCGTACACGGCGACGCGGTCGCGGAAGCCGACGAAGACGACTCCGCCTTCGTCGGCGAACACGCAGCGGGGGCTGTCGGCAAGCGCGAAGCCGCCGCGTTGCGCGCCGTTGGCGCCGTAGACCAGCAGCGACCGGTCGCCGACGACGTACAGGTTGCCCTCCGCGTCGGCGGCCAGGCCCGCGGGCGCCTGCAGCGGCAGGGCCACCCGGCCGGTTTCCCGGGCGACGATCAGGGCGGGATCGGTCCGGCTGTACTCGTCGAGGCTGTAGGCGAAGCTTTGCCCCAGGCCGGCCGGCGTGGTCTCACGCCGTTCCCGCGACGACAGGAACAGGGCCGCGGCGCCCGCCAGAGCGAACAGCGCAACCGCGAGTGCGAACCACTTGTTTTTCATCATCAGCGCGCCCTCAGGTCCAGGCACACCATGCGCCGGGAGTCGCGCACGAGCATCCTTCCCGCGACCAGCGCGGGCGGCGCCCAGGAATCCGGTCCCGGCAGCACCCTGGCCCGGCCCAGTCTGGCGTAGCCTTCGGCGGTCGCCCGGATCATGGTCATGACGCCTTCGTCGTCGAGGATGAAGATTTTTTCATCCGCCGCGACGAAGGGGCCGATGCCGTAACGCTCGGTCTTGCCGCTGGACCAGACGCGCTCGCCGTCCGGGCGATAACACACGAACTCCTTGCGGAGCGGGCCGCCATCCCTGGTCATGATACCATACAGGTGCCCTTCGTAAAAGAGGGGTGTCTGCTGTTCGCAGGACAGTCCTTCGGACGGCTTGCGGCGGTAGACTTCATCGGCCCGCGCCGCGCCGTCGGCGCCGGCCGCGACCCGCAGCATCAGCGCGCCCGCGGCGTAGCCGCCGGTCAGGTAGATGCGGCCGCCGTCGAGCACGGCGGGCGAGGGCACCATGACCGGGGGCGACCAGGCGGCCGTTTCCCACAGCAGGGCGCCGGCGTCCGGACCGTCCGCGGCCACGCCGGCCACGCCGCCCGCGGCCGCGTACACGTAGGTGCGGCGGCCGTTCAGAAGCATGGGCGTGACCGAGGAATGCGACATCTTCCACCCGCGCGGGTTGGGCGCGCGCCAGGCGATCGCGCCGGTCGCGCAGTCCACGGCCATCAGCAGCGTGTTCGTTCCCGCGGGCGCGAGCACGGCCTTGCCGTCCTCGATGAGCGGGCACTGGCCCGTGTACCAGCCGGGCACGGTCGCGCCGTATTCCTTCACCAGGTCGAGGCCCCACACCAGCTCGCCGGTCGCGGCGCGCGCGCACATCACGTGGCACATGGGGCCCATGGTGACGACGTAGCCGCCGGCGACGGCGGGCACGGTGCGGGACATGCCGTGGTTGCGCTTGACCGGCACCCGGTAAGAGCGGCGCCATATTTCCCGTCCGTCTTCCAGGGAGAAACAGCGCAGGGCGTCGCGCTGCAGATCTTCGAGGTAATCAATGACGTAGACGCGGCCGTCGGCCACCGCGGCCCCGGCGTGGCCTTCGCCCAGCTCCACGCTCCACAGCGCGGGCGGCCCGTCCGCGGGCCAGGCCTCGGCCAGCTCGACGCCGTCTTTGGCGATGTTGTCGCAGTCCGGCCCGCGGAACCACGGCCAGCGGCCCTCGATTCCGGCCGGCGTGCCGTCAAAACGTTCGAAGAACTCGCCGATTCGAACGACCGGTCCGCGCCGGGCGGACGCGGCCTTGCGGCCGCGCGGATCGTCGCGGCCGGGGCCGTGGATCGTCAGGTCCGCGGTGGGATCGCCGGAGAACCACCACAGCAGGGCGGCCAGCCCGGCCAGCGCCAGAAGGGCGGCGGGCAGCAACGGCTTGACGTTGCGGAACATGACCTATGCTAGCCGCCGCCGGGGAAACAGGCAATATGAAGTTGAGCACAGTCACTCCGCCCTTGACGCGCGGCGGACGCATGTGGAGACTCACGGAATGTCCTTCACCTTCGAGGAGGGGGGCCTGGCCGGCCTGGTGCTGGTCACGCCGCGCATACGCCGGGACGCGCGCGGGTTCTTCTTCGAGCGCTACAGGGAGCAGGCGTTCCGCGCGGCCGGCGTTGCGGACCGCTTCGTGCAGGACAACCATTCCCGTTCGAAGCGGGGGGTGATCCGCGGCCTGCACTTTCAGGTTCACCCGGCGGCGCAGGCCAAGCTGGTATGGGTGGTGTCGGGCGAAGTCTTTGACGTGGCGGTGGACTTGAGGGCCGGGTCGCCCGCGTACGGGAAGTGGGCCGGGCACCGCTTGTCGGCCGGCAACCGCCGGATGCTCTACATTCCCGCCGGATTCGCGCACGGTTTTGCCGTGCTCAGCCGCGGCGCCGACGTGATGTACAAGGTGAGCGCCCCGTACTCGGCCGCGCACGAGCGCGGCCTCCGCTGGAACGATCCGGACCTCGGCATTGCCTGGCCGGTGGAGGCGCCCGTGCTCTCGGA
>Ga0194113_10000649_pt1 | contig 46114 bp, 39 predicted proteins | sample TA2MahC200mmetaG_FD_146193 | JGI IMG/M metagenome (GOLD analysis project Ga0194113, IMG submission 146193) | Freshwater microbial communities from Lake Tanganyika, Tanzania - TA2015017 Mahale Deep Cast 200m | ecosystem: Environmental > Aquatic > Freshwater > Lake | place: Tanzania: Lake... | reverse complement strand
TGAAAACATTCTATTCAGTCCACCGGCCAAAAGTCAAGGGAAAGCCCAAGAGGGTAGTAATGCCTCAGTCACGGGGAATTACAAAATTCCTGATAAAAATTTAATTACACCCGATAGGCGGGACATTCCTGTCCCGCCTAAGCTGGACGCGGGGTTAGACCTGCAGCAGGCCCCGTCTATCGACTCCTACTATCAATGGAATGAATTGCCCCCCATAACAGAGGGGTTACAAACAGCAAACAACTTATTGATACTTCTCGATAAACCTTTCGTCTTGACTTTGGTATCCTCCTTAAGTATAGTAAGTTTCATAGAATCCCAGCCAAACATATTTGAGAGTTGAATCCTATGGAGAGCCGTCAGGGAAGCCTTTCAGGGGAAGGGAAAGAGAATGAAGCCATTCACAGGATTCTTGTGAGGATTCTCGAAAAATGGCGCATGGAAATCGGGGCTGTCGAGGAGGATTTAGAAAAAACGATCATTTTCTCTTCCGAAGGCGTTGAACGGAAAGAGATGTCTCCGCCTTCCAAACCGATTAAGGTCATGGAAGAAGCTCTCCTCGAAACAGTAATCATCCCCCTGAAAGAGAATAGAATCGGAATCTCTATCTCATCACCTGCGGTAAAATCAAAGGGGGCGGATTCCATTCAAAAGCCTGAAGAACCCTCCGGTAAGGATGAGTTTCTGGAGGAAACCGTCATTCTTAAAGCGGGCAAGGTTCGGGAAAAGGTGAATGAATAGTCTTGTTTCCATCGAGCGTTTAACCGATGAGGTCCGAACGATCTATCAATCCGACCCAGTGAGGGCGGAGAGATTGATGGAGGCCTATCTCAGAGAAACCCTTAAAGAGCACTCCCCTGACGAACGATTCACCCTCCTCGAAGAGCTGGCACACCAATTTGAAACCGTCCCCGCTCCGGTGGCGCAGGACGTTTTTTTTGAATCGAAAGAGTTTTCCCGACTCTTCTCTCTCCTCTTAGGAGAAAAGGTCTCCGCTCCGGATATCTCCTCCACTGAACTTCTGGAAAAGTTGGCCCTCTCTTTAAACACTATCTTTGACACTCTGAATGAGATGATCCGGGTCATCGACACCACCCTGTTGGGGAAAAAGCCGGAACTCGAAACGATCCGGCACATCATCGGCTCCCATCTCGAAGGCGAGGCTCGAACGGACTCCCTCCAGAATTACCTCGCCCGAATCCAGAAGGCCTTCTTAATCTCCCATAAGGCGTTTCAAGAGGCGGCCCAGGCCAAATTCGGCGAAATCCTGAAAGAGCTCGGCCCCGAACGGTTTGAATCGGAACCCATGGGAAGATTAAAAATAGGCCCCCTTCGGAAAGCCGAACTTTTCGAAATGTATAAGGAGAGATTTCAAACATTTAAGAAGTGGTTTGAATCTGGTCGTTTTAAGGAAGAAATGTTAAGGGAATTTGAAAAAACCTGTCAAAAGCTCTATGATGCCGACCGGAGGTAAAATGATGAAAAACTATAGAATATTGCCGTGCCTTCTTCTATCCGCCCTCCTCCTCTGCTCCTGTGCGACCGTGGTCGTGCCCCCGAGATGGGAGTATGAACCCAATGCCATTCGCCTCAACCTGAAAAGCGATCCCCAGCTCAACCTCTTTCAGGGAAGGGCTCACACGCTGGTCTTATGCGCTTACCTCTTAACCGATCCCAATGAGCTCAACCAACTCGTGGACGAAAAGGGAGGGCTCGAGAAGCTCTGTGAATGCACCAAGTTCCATCCCAGCGTGACCAATGCGAAGAGACTCATCATCCATCCGAATCGGGAATACAAGGAAACTCTGGACCGGGCCGCAGGCGCAAAATATGTGGCGGTCGTCGCAGGGTATTTTAAGCTTCAGAAGGAGAATGTGGTCAAACTCTATTCGATTCCGGTCGTGGATGAGAAGAAGGGCAACACCCTTTATCAGAAACCCGGGGTTCTTACGATCGACCTCCTTTTAGGATCGCAACAGATCCAGGAGGTCAAGCCTGTTTCCGAAAAGAAGTGAAATCTTGAGAGGCAATCCTCCTTCCCCGCTTCAAAAAGCGGGCTTTCTAACGGGGTAAAAAGAATGGACATCCAAAGACCGCTCTTCTGGCATCAGGGACTCTTCCTTCAACCCCAGCACTTTCAGCTGTTGGATCTCTCTTTCCAATCCCTGCTCACTCCTTTTCATCATTTCATGGAGCCCCACTTCTGGGGAACAGGTGAGCTCGAAATCCAGAAGGCTGGCCTGGGAATGAGGTCTTTCAATCTCCTGAAAGGCGCCTTTCTCTTCCCGGATGGAACCTATGCTGTCTTTCCAGAAAACGGCATCATTGAAGCCAGGCCGTTTGAGGAAGCATGGGTCGAAGGAGGAAAACCCTTCACCGTTCTCATCGGTTTGAAAAAGTGGAACCCCGCGGGCGAAAATGTGACGGTCGTCAATAAATTGGAAGACCTTTCAGACGTCACGACACGATTTGTCACTACACCCGATCCTGAAGAGGTGAAGGACCTCCACTCCGGCGGCCCTCTGGGCCGGGTAAAAAGGCTCCACTACCTTCTCAAAATCTTCTGGGAAACCGAGAGAGAGCAATTAGGAGATTATGTCCTGATTCCAATGGCTCAACTCGAAAGAATGGGCGAAGAGATCAGGCTTTCCCAACGCTTTGTTCCTCCCTGTCTCACGATCTCCAGTTCAGAGCCTCTCTTCCATCTCATCAAGGAGATCAGGGATCAACTCGCCGCGCGGGCTCATCAGCTTGAAGAGTATAAGAGCCAGCGAGGGATTCAGACGGCTGAATTTGGCTCCAGAGATATGGTTTATCTTTTGGCCTTACGGTCCCTTAACCGGTATGTTCCCCCCTTCTTCCATGTGACCGAAGTCCAGCAGGTTCATCCCTGGGCAGTCTATGGCATGTTGAGACAATTGATCGGAGAGCTCTCCTCCTTTTCGGAGCGGATCAATGTGATGGCCGAATTGGAAGATGGAACCCGCACCCTTCCCAATTACAATCACCGGAATTTATGGGAGTGTTTTTCTGCGGCGCAGGAGGCAGTGATCCTGCTTCTCGATGAGATCACCGCAGGGCCTGAATATGTCATCCGTCTGGTCTACGACGGCACCTATTACGCCGCTCCTCTGAAGCCTGGTATTTTCGAAGGTCGCAATCGCTTCTATCTCGTCCTCAAGACAGAAGAGGATCCCAAACTGGTCCTGAAGTCGATCGAAGCCATGGCCAAAATGAGCGCCCGGGAGCACCTGCCCATTCTGATCGCCCGCGCCCTTCCAGGCGTCGGATTGGAGCACCTCCCTGTGCCCCCCCAGGAACTTCCCCGCAGGGCGCACTCATTCTATTTTTCAGTGAACTATCACAGCGACCAGTGGGCCCTCGTGCAGAAGAACAATAACATCGCCCTTTACTGGGACAACGCTCCGGAAGATCTCGAGGTGGAGTTGATGGTGGTGGGAAGATAACGAAAGGAAATCAGGTTATCAGAATATCAGGATGCAGAGCATCAGAACATCAGGTTACCGGGGAGAATCAAAGAAAAAAAGAATGACTAAACCTGATCTCCTGATATCCGGATACCTACAACCTGATATCCTGATCTTCTGATGACCATAAGACCGTGCTTCGAATTTTATCTTTACCGAGGAGTTACCCATGCATCTCACCGACGCTTTTATGGAACTGGTGGCTTATGTGGTCTATTTCGTCAAAACGGTTGGAGCCAAACAGCCTCCCTATGATCAGGCAAAGACCGATATTCTGCGCCTCCTCACCCAGAGCGAAAATGTGGTCAAGAGGGGCCTCTTCTCACAGGAGGATTATGATCTGGGCCGGTTCATGATCTGTGCCTGGGTCGATGAGACTATCCTCAGCTCTGCGTGGAATCAGAAAGCTCAATGGCAGAGGGAACAGCTTCAACGTCTCTATTACCATACCCTCGACGCTGGTGAAGAGGCCTTTGAGCGATTGAATGGACTGGGCCTCCACCAGAGAGAGGTCCGCGAGGTCTACTATCTCTGCCTGGCCCTGGGATTTAAAGGCCGTTTTCATCATCCCGGAGATGAGCATCTCCTCGAACAGGTGAAAACTTCCAATCTCAAACTCCTCCTTGGCAGTTCGGTCGGCCTTCCCTCCCTTGAGAGGGCAGAGCTCTTTCCGGAGGCTTTTCCCGTCGAAGCCGTGGAGCTCGGTCCGCAGAAACAGAAGTTTCGCCTCTCGCCCTTCACCATCGCCTGTCTGGCCGGACCCGTCATCCTCTTTGGCCTCCTCTTTCTCATTTACCAATTCGCCCTTAGCGGAGTGGGCGAAAATTTTTTAAAGGCGGTGCCCTAAATGAAGACTTTCTTCTTTAAATATCTGAAATATGGGCTCATCGCTGTTGCCCTCTGTCTGGCTATCCTCCTGGTGTTCGCCCTGGTCTTACTGCTCGACTGGCCCTGGTGGATGGGGTTCTTCCTCCTGCTGGTCCTCATCGGACTGGGAATCGGTTTTCTCTTCTTGCGCAAGATCTGGCTCAAGCGCAAAGAGGAAAGATTCGTCCAGCAGGTGATTGAACAGGACGAGTCCAATCTCAAGGCCATTTCTGGAAAAGAGAAGGATGACCTCAAAGAGCTTCAGAATCGCTGGAAAGAGGCAATCGATGCCCTGAGGGGTTCCCACCTGAGAAAATACGGAAATCCTCTCTATGTGCTTCCCTGGTATATGGTCATCGGAGAGAGCGGCTCCGGCAAGACCACGGCCATCACGAGCGCCCGTCTTTCCTCTCCCTTTGCAGAGGTGAGCCGGACGTCGGGCCTTTCTGGAACAAAGAATTGCGATTGGTGGTTCTTCGAGCAGGCCATCATTCTCGACACGGCCGGAAGGTATGCCATTCCCATCGATGAAGGCCGGGACAAGGAGGAATGGCAGAAGTTTCTGGCCCTGCTCATCCGCTACCGGAGGAAAGAGCCCATTCACGGTCTCATCATCTCCATTGCCGCTGACAAACTGCTCGAAGGCCAACCCGAAGCCCTCGAAGAGGATGGAAAACAGATTCGGCGCCGGATCGATGAGTTGATGCGGGTCCTCGGAACCAAATTCCCCGTCTATGTCCTGGTGACCAAGTGCGACCTGGTCCAGGGCATGACCCAGTTCTGCGACCAGCTTCCGGACAAGAGCCTCGATCAACCCATGGGATTCATCAACCAGGATCTGAAGACCGATGTAGCCGCCTTTCAGGAGCAGGCCTTCCAGGCCATTGGCGAGCGGTTGAGAAATCTTCGGATCCTGATGATCCATCAACCCGGAGCAAAAGGCGTGGATCCCGGACTTCTCCTCTTTCCCGAAGAGTTTGAAAATCTGAAGAAAGGCCTCCGGTCCTTTATGAACGGAGCGTTCAAAGAGAACCCCTATCAGGAGACGCCTATCCTGAGAGGGCTCTTCTTCAGCAGCGGCCGTCAGGAGGGGAGTCCTTATTCCCACTTCTTAAGCGCCCTGGGTTTAATCGGAGAGAAGGAGGTTCTGCCCGGAACAAGCAAGGGGCTCTTTCTCCACGATCTCTTTGCTAAGATCTTCCCCAAAGACAGGGGCATCTTCGCTCCCACCAAGCGGGCTCTCCAGTGGCGTCTGCTGACGCGAAATCTCGGCCTGACCGCCTGGATCGTTCTGGTCGTCGCCCTCTGCGGTCTGCTCAGCTTCTCCTTCGTCAAGAATCTGAAGGTGATCAAGGATGCCCGAGATGAATTTGCGAAACCTCCGGTATTAAAGGGCGAGGTCCTTGCGGACCTCGTCACGATGGACCGGTTCTGCCAATCGATCCTCAAGGTGGAGGATCAGAACCGGGGCTGGTGGATTCCGAGATTCGGGTTGACCGAAAGCAAAAATGTGGAGATGGGGCTCAAGGCTAAGTATTGCAAGCAGTTTCAGACCGTCTTTTTAGCCTCTTTCGACAAGCAGATGTCAGGGACGCTCGCCACCCTGACGATTACCACGCCGGATGAGACGATCGCCCAGTATGTGACCCACCTGGTCAGACGGATCAATCTTCTCAAGGCCCGGCTCGAAGGACAACCCTTTCCAATCCTTCGGGCAAAGCCCCAGCCTTCCTATGAACCCATGCCGGTCACAGCGGATCTGAAGACGATCTCCGAGATGAAGATGAAGTTCGGCCAGCTCTACCTCTATTACCTGGTCTGGCGCACGGATACCGGCGAGATCAACAAGGAGATCGCCATTCTTCAGGCCTGGCTAAAAGATCTTCTCTCCACGAAGAGGACGAACCTTCGCTGGCTCACTCTCTGGCTGGACAGACAGGGAACGATTCCATCCATCGGGCTCAGGGATTTCTGGGGAGGGAGTCTCTCCCTCGCCGATGAAAAATCTGTCGCTCCTTCTTTCACCCGGAAGGGAAAAGAGGCGATCGATTCCTTCGTCAAGGAGATCGAGTCAGCTCTTCCTGATCCACTTCTCCTGGCCAATCAGAAGACCGACTTTGAAAAATGGTATCCCAATGTCTGTTTCGATGGCTGGCAGAATTTTGTGGCTTTCTTTCCAAGAGGAGCGGAGCGGTTAAAGGGAATTAAAGAATGGCAGCCCGTGGCTTCAAAAATGGCAACGGACCAGGGCCCCTACTTCGCCTTCTTAAACAGAATCGCCACAGAACTTGAACCCCTTCTCCAGGCGGAAAAGCTTCCCTTCTGGCTCCAGCAGGTCTATCATTTCCAGGTGGTCAAGGTCATCAGCAAGACCCAGAAAGAAGGGGGGCTGCTCGATAAGGCTGCAGAAGAGGCAAGAAGATGGATCGCTCAATTAGAGAAGACCCTTGGAAAGGAAGCGGGACAGGCAGAGATACAATCCCAGGCTGCCAAAGCTTATCTCGAATATATCAACGGTCTGACCGCCATTGCCCAGACCACATCCTCCAGGCCACAGGCATTTCAGATGGCCACCCAGGTCTATGGCGAGGATCCGGCCACCAGCAAATCGCCTCTGATGGCATGCGCCAATTCGCTCAATCGATTGAAAGGTCTGATGATGAAAGGGAGGCCCACCGAGGAGATCTCCTGGAAATTAGTAAGCGGGCCTCTCGATTTCCTCTGGTACTTTGTCCGTAGAGAGACCGCGGGTTATCTTCAGGCCCAGTGGGAAGAGAAGGTCCTGGGTGAAGTCCAGGGAATGACAAGTCAGCAGGCAACCCAGCTCCTACTGGGGCCGGATGGCCATGTCTGGAAATTTATGAAGGGACCTGCCGCTCCTTTCGTATCGAAGACTCCGAAGGGCTATGCCGCAAAAGAGCTCCTCGGAGGAGCCATTCCCTTTGAGGCCTCTTTTCTCACCTTCCTGACCAAGGGAGCGCCTGCTCCGGCCCTTGCGAGGCAGAATTATAATGTGGTGGTAAGAGGGCTTCCCACAGGGACCAATCCCGAGGCAAAGCTCAAACCTCACAGCACGAAGATCGAACTCCAGTGTGCGGGCCAGACCCAGAGCCTCGTCAATTATAATTATCCGGTCAGCAAGACCTTTCAATGGTCGATGGAGACCTGCGGGGATGTCCTCTTCCAGATTGAGGCGGGAAACCTCGTCCTGACAAAGAAATTTATCGGTAATCAGGCATTCCCCGACTTTCTCCAGGAATTCAAGGAGGGACAGAGGATCTTTTCGCCCGCTGAGTTTCCCAATGAGAAGGCCGTACTCGAAGGCATGGGAATAAAACAGATCAAGGTCAATTACCAGTTCGGCGGAGATTTTCAGGTGCTTGTGGGGCAGATCAAACCCATTCCAGGACAGGCGCCCGGAAATATTGTGAAGGCCTGGGAGGAATGAGCGTGAACTCTTCCTGGCAATGGTCTGCATTCGGAAAGCACCCGGTGGCCGCGGACTTCTTCAGGCTGGGTGAGGACGCCCCTCTGCTCAAAGGTTTTGCCGACTGGGTGGAGAAGGGATATCAGGCGCTGGTCTCTAAAAAAACACCCTCTCGGGGCCTCCATGCCTGGCGATTCTGGGCAAGAGGCTCGCAGAAAGAGAATATTGCCTGTGGAGTGGTGAGGGACAGCTCTGACCGTGTGGGCCGTCCTTATCCCCTTCTGATCATAGGGACGGGCCTGCTCAATGGCTGGGAGGATCACTGGGACCTCATGCCCTTTGCCTGTGAAAGAACCTGGGATCAGATCGAATACCTTTCGGCGTTCGTTGTCAACGATTTTAAAAAATTGGAACAGGAAGTTCATCATATCCGACCTCCCGTTCCCGGATGGCCCGATTTTGAAATCAAGAGGAAGGATCTGAATGAGATGGAAAAACAGGTTTCCCTCGGTTCGGATCAGGCAGAGCTCATCCTCGACCTGGAAATGAACTCCAACCACGATCATTTGACGCAGGTGAATTTCTTTCACACCCTGATCAGGAGCCGGATGAAAGCGGCTCCGAATGTGATCTTTATGGGAGGAACGCTGGACAGGACCTGCCTCGCCCTTTTCAGGCGTCCCCTCCAGACATCCGATTTCGTTCAACTGTGGTCGGTCTCTAAAGCCTGATAGGTAAAAAATAAAAGTCTCACGGTAAGGGTAAAGAGGCCCGTATCGTTAATAAAAGGTTACGTTTATCGTTGTTGAAACTCGATTCGAAGCTCGTCTTTCGAAACTTGAAACTCGAGTCTCCAGCATCGAGCTTCGGGTTTCGATACGAGCATCGTCACCCTTAACCGTTTGACGATTTACAAAACGCCTGCCTGCGCGAAGCCGCTTCGGCGAAGGCAGGGGCTTCGCCACCGTAACCTTCACCCAAACATGACGAAACCCTCGTGAGCAATGATATGAACCTCGAATCCTTAGGCAAGGAACCCATCAGTCAAGATCAACCCACTGGGGCCGACATCCGGTTTGAGCCGCTCTTTGAAGATCTCCAGTCCGAGGTCGGTAAACTCTCCTCCATTTCAGGACCCGCCAGTGTAGATTGGGGAAAAGTCTTAAAACTCTCCTCCGAAATCCTCTCAGAAAAATCAAAAGATCTTTTGGTCGCCAGCTACCTCGCCGTAGCCCTGATCTACAAACAACAGGTCGAAGGGTTTGCCATCGGCCTGAAAATCTATCAGGACCTTCTGGAAACATTCTGGGACCGCCTCTATCCGGCAAAGACGAAGGGCCGCGCAGGCGCCGTCGAATGGTGGATCGAAAAGGCCGAGGGAGCCCTGAAACAGGTCAAACAACGCACCCTTCCGCAGGATCAAATCAACGCTCTAAATGAGAGACTGGAAAAGATTGAAGAGTTTTTGGGTAAGAATCTCGAAGAGCTTCCCTCTTTCAATGCAATTCTGGATCAATTAGAAACTCTGTCTCCGCCTCCGCCTGAGAAGCCAAAGGATACACCGCCCCCTCCCACAGAGAAAACGACCCGCGAAGAGCCGGAAGCTCCGGCAGTCCCGACCACCCCTCAGGATGCTCAGAAAATTCTGAACCATGGGCTTCAGAAAATCCGCGAGGCAGTGTCTTTTTTCCATCAGGAAAACCTCTCCAACCCCCAGCCCTATCGATGGTCCAGAATCATCCTGTGGTCGAATGTGGAAGCGCTTCCGCCCGCAACCAACGGCCAGACCCGCATCCCGCCGCCCCCTGCCCAGGTAAAAAATATCTTCTCCGAATTGAGAAATAAGGGGGATAACGAAAGCCTCATCAGGGCAGCGGAAGGAAGGCTTCCCCAGTTTATCTTCTGGATCGATCTGAATCGTTTTGCCTCAGAAGGCCTCGCCAATCTTGGAGAGAATTACCAGAAAGCAAAAGAGTCGGTCATCCAGGAGACAGCTTTCCTTCTTAACCGACTTCCGGGCCTGGAACATCTCTCCTTCTCTGACGGAACTCCCTTTGCGGATTCTGAAACCAAACAATGGATAAAAGAGATTGCCTTTAAACGGGGAGGCGCCGAAGAACCTTCCTCCCAGATCGCAACCCCACAGGACAAACATTCCATAGAAAAGGAGGTGGAAGAGGCTCAGGCGCTGATCAAGAAAGGCAAGCTCCTTGAAGCCATCGAGGGGCTTCAGCAGAAATTTCAACACAGCTCATCCCAGAGGGAGAAACTGCTCTGGCGTCTCGCAATGTCCCAGCTCCTGGTCAAGAACAAACAGGCCAAGGTCGCCCTTCCCCATCTTGAGCAGATATTAAAAGACATTGACTTTTACAGGTTGGAGGAATATGATCCTGAATTAGCTATAAAAAGCCTTAAGGCGGTCTGGATCGGATTCTCCTCCCAATCGGATCAGCCGTCAAAGGAAAAGGCCTCCGAAGTGTTACAGCGGATTGCAAAACTCGACCTGACAGAAGCGATCCGCATAGGAAAAACCTAAACAATGAAAATGGTCCATCGGTCACGGTTAGGGTTAGGAGGCCCGTATCGTTTAGCGTTAAAGGGTAAGGGTAAGAGTTTAAGACGATACACGTAACCCATTCACGAAACGGGCATCTTAACCTTTACCTTTTGACCCTTGACTTTTATCTTCTAACTAAAAAGAAAGGAGGGAACTATGCCGAAAGAAGCATCCGTTGCTCCAAAGGAAAGAATCAACATTGTCTATCGTCCGGCCACAGGGGATGTCAAAGAGGATGTGGAGCTTCCTCTCAAGATGCTGGTCATGGGCGACTTTACCGGCAAACCGGATGACCGGGCGCTCGAGAAAAGAGACCCCATCAACATTGACAAAGACAATTTTAACGAGGTCCTGAAAGCCCACGGTCTCGGTCTGAATATCACGGTGCCCAACCGGCTCTCCGGAAAGCCCGATGAGGAGACCACGGTGAAGCTCCAGATGAAATCGATCAAAGACTTTGACCCCGAGTCGATTGTGAACCAGGTTCCTGAATTGAAACGTCTTCTCGAACTGAGGGAGGCCATGCGGTCTTTGAGGGGCCCTCTGGCCAATGTGCCCGAGTTCCGGAAGAAGGTCCAGGAACTGGTTAAGGATGAAACCACTCGAAAACAGCTCCTCAAGGAGATGGGGATCGGAGAATAAGAGAACTCAGAAAAACTACTTTTCGTTCTCTGATTACGCACCTGCCTGCCGGTAGGCAGGGATTTTAAAATATGATTCCAGAGATTTCTGCACTTTTCAGAAATCTCATAAGGAGGGAGATGTATGGCTGAAGAAAGAGAAAAGGCAGCCGTGTCTGCCGAAGCGCAGGTCCTGGAAAAACCCTCTCTGTTGGAAGAGATCATTCAGGCCACGAATCTCAAACCCACAGACGAAAACTATTCGGTGATGAAGAAAGGTTTGGAGGCCTTTCTCGCCGGGCTTCTCGAACCCGGCAAGGAAGCCGTCAAGGTCTCCAAAGCCGTTGTCGATGACATGATCGCCGAGATCGACAAGAAGATGAGCCAGCAGCTCGATGCCATTCTTCACCATCAGGAATTTCAGAAGCTTGAATCGGCCTGGCGCTCGATGAAATTCCTGATTGATAAGACCGATTTCAGGGAGAACGTCAAGGTGGAGATACTCAATGTGAGCAAAGAGGACCTTCTCGACGACTTTGGCGATTCTCCGGAGATCGTCAAATCAGGCCTTTATAAGACCGTCTATACGGCGGAGTATGGCCAGTTCGGCGGCAAGCCGTACGGAGCCATGGTCGGCAATTATGAGTTCGGAGCGGGTCCTCAGGATATGAGGTTACTGCAGTATATCGCCAGTGTCGCCACGATGGCCCACGCCCCCTTTATCACAGCGGCCAGTCCCAATTTCTTCGGCATTGTCGATTTCACCACGCTTCCCCATCTGAAGGATATCAAGTCGATCCTTGAAGCGCCCCAGTATATCAAATGGCAATCCTTCAGGGAGAGCGAAGATGCCCGATATGTGGGTCTCACCCTTCCGCGATTTTTGCTCCGCCTGCCCTATGGTCCGGATACCCAGCCGGTGAAAAGCTTCAACTATCAGGAGGAGGTCTCAGCCAGCCATGACGATTATCTATGGGGAAACTCCGCCTTTGCCTTTACCTCCAGGCTCACCGACAGTTTTGCGAAATACAGGTGGTGCGCCAATATCATTGGCCCCTCCTCCGGTGGAGCCGTAGAAGACCTGCCTCTCCATCAGTTCGAAGCCATGGGAGAGATTCAGACGAAGATTCCCACGGAGGTGTTGATCTCTGAGAGAAGGGAATTCGAACTGGCTGAAGAGGGATTCATTGCCCTGACCATGCGAAAGGGAAGTGACAATGCGGCCTTTTTCTCGGCCAACTCATGCCAGAAGCCGAAGGTCTTTCCAAAAACAAAAGAAGGCCGGGAGGCGGAAACCAATTACAAGCTGGGTTTGCAGCTGCCCTATATGTTTGTCATCAACCGCCTGGCTCACTATTTAAAGGTGATTCAGAGGGAGAACATCGGTTCCTGGAAGGAACGGGTGGACCTCGAAAGAGAGCTCAATGACTGGATTCGTCAGTATATTGCCGATCAGGAAAGCCCCTCTCCTGCCGTGAGAAGCCGGAGGCCCCTGCGTCAGGCGCGGGTCATGGTCGAGGATGTGGAGGGAGATCCCGGCTGGTACAGGGTGAGACTGGAAGTGAGACCCCATTTCAAATATATGGGCTCCTTCTTCACTCTTTCGTTAGTTGGAAAACTGGACAAAAAATAGTTTTACGAATAATTCGATTATAAAAACCCAAAAAAGGAGGACACTACTATGCCAATGCCATTTCACATGTCGTTAACAGGAAAAAATCAAGGGAACATTTCTCAGGGATGCTGTGACATGCAGGGTCGTGAGGATACTATTCTCTGCCAGGCCCTCAATCACGAAGTCTATATCCCCCGTGATCCCCAGACCGGTCTTCCCACCGGCAAACGGGTCCATAACCCTTTCACCGTGACCAAAGTCTTTGACAAATCATCTCCGAAGTTCTATCAAGCCCTTTCGACCGGGGAAAGGATGAGTGATGTAACGTTGAAGTATTACCGGATCAACCCCTCCGGCAGCGAGGAGCATTATTTTACGATCAAATTGGAAGACGCCATCGTCGTCTCTGTAAAACCATGGATACCGAATACCCTGGATCCAGCCAGGGAAAGTTTTACTCACATGGAGGATGTCTCCTACACCTATTCGAAAATTATCTGGACCTGGGTGATTGATGGGGTTGAAGCGCAGGATGAATGGAAAAGCCCTAAATAACCTGAGTCGACTCCTCTTCAGAAGAGAAGGGTGATCTCCTGATATTGAATGAGAATGTTGTTCGGCTGGTTTGAAGAAAGGGAAGGAGGACCGGACAATGGCACAGAATGTTTACGTATGGATAAGAGGACAAAATGCTGGGGAGGTCCGTGGAGACAGCACGGTATCCAGTATGAACCGCGAGGGATCGATCGAGGCTTTTAAATTCGAATCTCAGGTTCAGATCCCCCGTGGCGGCTCTGGGACGGCAGTCGGAGAACGGTCCTACGGTCCTATCACCATTACGAAGAGGATCGATCGTTCTTCTCCTATCCTCCATCAGATCCTCTGTAACAATGAGTCAATAGAGGTCACCCTAAAATTTTACAGGCCGAACCCTTCAGGCGATGGCACGGAAGAGCAATTTTACACCATCCGTCTGAGGGAGGGCCGCATCTCATCGATTAAGACCACCTCTCCAAACACCGTTGATTCAAATACAGCAAGCCTTCCAGCGATGGAAGAGGTCTCCATTGTATTCGGAGCGATCACCTACATCTTTGAGAGCGCCGGTATAGAGTATGAGGATCAATGGAATGTAGCATAATTAGTCTCTTATCAATGAAATGATGCGTAAAATGGCAACAAAATTTTTTAGATCGAATCGAGTGGATGTTAAATCCGAAGCATGAAATCCCTGCCTTCGCCGAAGCGGCTTCGAGCAGGCAGGCGAATTTCGAAATTATTCAACTCCCAATCCCTGTTTGGTTCCGGCTACGCCGGGTTAGGAACTTCTGATGAGGGAGGAAAGGCTTTTAGAGCGACTTCAAATCTGGGAGAAGAACCCGACGAGGCGGGCAAAGGAAGATCCTCGGAGAATCGTGGATTCGGTCGTCAGGCATTTGCGGCGAATCCTCAACACCAAACAGGGAAATGTTCCCATTGCGGACGATTACGGGACCCCTGATTTTACCGACTTCTTCCTCACCCTGCCTAAAACGGAATCGGACCCGAAGAGGGAGATCGAGAAGGCGATCCGGCTGGCCATCCAGAAATATGAACCCCGGTTAAAGGGGGTGAGGGTCAGTCTGATCGATCAGGAGGAAGCTGGGGCGGATTTGCATACCGATCCCCTGACGATCCGGTTTCAAATTACCGGGAGGCTTGCTTCGGAATCGAAGACCCAGGTCTTTCTGGAGACCACGGTCGACAACGAAGGAAAAATAAATATTGTGGGCTGAAGCGGCCATAAATTTTAATTAATGAGAGGTAAGAACATTTCAGTGATTGAGTGGGTTTAAATCCGAAGCACGATCTCATGGTCATCAGAAGATCAGGAGATCAGATTGTGGGTATCAGGATATCAAGACATCAGGTTTAATGACTCTTTTTCTTTCGATTCTTCCTGGTTATCTGATGATCTGATAATCTGCATCCTGATATTCTGGTCTCCTGATTTCCTTTCGTGGATCTGGCGTGGCCAGGATAAGCTATCCGCCATCAGCAGAATATGTTCAATCGCTACTTTCAGGAAGAACTGTCCCATCTGAGAGACCTGGGCAAAGAGTTTTCAAGGGCTCACCCTGCCCTTGCACCGATGCTGGCCGGCGCCACTCCGGATCCGGATGTGGAGCGCTTGCTCGAAGGCGTGGCCTTTCTCACCGCCCTTCTCAGACAGAAACTGGATGATGAATTTCCGGAGATCATCAATGAGCTGATGCAATTGATATGGCCCCATTATCTCCGGCCGATCCCTTCGACCACACTGATTGCCTTCACTCCGAAGCCCACCCTCAGGCAATCGACAGCCATCCCTCCGGGAATACAGGTGGCTTCGATTCCCGTAGAGGGAACCTCCTGCCTCTTCAGAACCTGCTATGAGGTGGAGGTTCACCCTCTCGTGCTGGTGGACGCTTCTTTTACTCAGCCCTCCGGCCAGCCGCCTCTGATTAAGCTTCTTTTTGAGACAAAAGGGATGAAGCTCTCCGATTGGCAGCCAAAAACCCTGAGGCTCTTTCTTGCAGGAGATTATCCGGACGCCTCTGATCTCTATTTTCTCCTGAACCGCCATCTTCGGCGGATCCATATCAAACCCCTTGAAAAAGGGAAGTCCTGTTTCCTCGGTCCGGAGGATTTAAAACCCGTCGGTTTTTCCGATCAGGAACCCCTCATCTCTTATCCCTCACATGCCTTTCCCGGCTACCGGATCCTTCAGGAATATTTCATCTCCCCGCAGAAATTTCTCTTCCTCGATCTGACCGGATGGGAGCGCTGGGAGGAGCGCGGGGGGGGATCGAAATTTGAGATCCATTTTGAACTCCACGATCTTCCTTTCTCCGCTCTCCGGATCAAGAAAGATCACTTTGTCCTCTCTGTCACGCCTGCGATCAACCTCTTTCCTTATGAGGCTGACCCTATCCAGATCGACCACCGAATGACAAAATATCTCGTCCGGCCTGCCGGTTCCAATCCTGAACATTATCAGGTCTACTCTGTTGAAAGTGTGGTCGGATATATCCAGGGAACCGCCCAGGAGAGACAGTATGTGCCTTTTGAGGTCTTCAATCCTGACCCCCAGGCTCACCCGGTCTATCGGTTGACCATCCGGCAATCTCCCCTCCGGGAGATGTTCGATCTCTTTCTCTCTGTCGTCTATCCGCTGGGAATCGACTCGCCTCCCTCCGAAACCCTCTCCATTCAACTTCTCTGTTCGAACGGAGCTCTTCCTGAAAATCTTCGGCTGGGGGATATCTCTCTTCCGACGAGCAGTTCTCCTGAATCGGTGGAATTTAAAAATATCCAACCCCCGACGATCAGCCTCCTGCCTCCGCTGGAGGGAAAAAGGGAGGGCGAGAAGGGAGGAGAAAACCTGAGGTGGCGCCTTCTTGCCCACCTCTTTCTCAATTACCTCTCCCTGTCCCGCACGGAAAATTTAAAAGCCCTTCTCGAACAGTATATCTTTCCGGGAAGCCGCAACCGGACTCATACCCTGGCCAATCGAAAGCGAATCGAGGGAATCGAAGGCCTTGAGGCCAGACTTTCCGACCGGTTGGTCTCGGGTATCCTGATGCGGGGTCAGGAGATCGAGATGAAACTTCGTCAGGAGAAATTTGCGAGCCAGGGAGATATGTATCTTTTCGGATGTATCTTGGATCACTTTCTGGGCAACTACGCCTCTCTCAACCATTTCACCCGGTTGACTGTCCAGGAAGTGGCAAAAGGAGAGAGCTATCAATGGCCGGCCAGGATCGGGGCTCACCCTCTCATCTGAAATCAGACCTCCTCGGGAAGTCCCACGAATTCTCCTTCTTCCAGGTGATGAGGCTTCTGCGACTTTTTCTCCACCACCTGGAAAAGCCCGAAGAGAAGAAAGCCGCCGAAGAGGACTACATCCGCATTCGACCCGAGCTCTCCCTCTCTTTTCCTCCGGCGGATGTGGCAAAGATCGAAGAGATCGATCATGAGAAACCCCTTTACCGGATCACCGCCACACTCCTCGGACTTTACGGCTCTTCCTCTCCGCTTCCCACCTTCTATACGGAAGACCTCCTTGATGAAGCCGGCGAAGATAGGTCCGTTACCCGGGACTTCATCGATATTTTCAACCACCGCCTCTACCTTCTTCTCTTCCGCTGCTGGACCAAGTATCGTCTTTTTTTCCAGGTGATCGAAGAGAATAACCCGGAGGTTCTTGGAAAGCTCTTCTGCCTGATTGGCCTGGGAGAAAAGGAGTTCAGAAAGGATCTTCCGGAATCGTACTCCCTGATCCGCTACATAGGCCTCTTCACCCAATTCCCCAAATCGGCATCCGGACTCCAGGCTCTTCTTCACGATGGACTCGGGAAGATACCCATAGAGGTCATCCCCTGTGTGAAGAGAGTCGTCAAAATCCCTCTGGATCAGAGGCTTCACCTTGGGAAGCCCGGAAGCGGTCTCGGAGAGGAGAGCTTCCTGGGAGAGGAGATCGACGACCGGATGGGAAAATTCCGTCTCCGGATCGGCCCGTTGAAAAGCGAGCCTTTCCACGGCCTCCTTCCGGGAAGTTCTGATCACCAGAGGCTTGCCTTTCTGACAAAGTTCTATCTTCTTGATGTGTTTGAGTTTGATATTGAACTGATCCTTGCAGGGAAAGAGGCGAAGACCGTCTCTCTTGGAGAACCGGAGTGGTCAAGGCTGGGCCTGGACACCTGGGTCTTCTCTCTTGACCATCTCAATGAAGTAAAAGCAACTTTTCCTCCACAAGGAGCGCCTTGAAAATTGGAATAATGGAATGATGGAAGAATGAGGTAGAAGGGAATGCGAATCAGTTATTAACGGTCTCAAAATAGAAAAGACATCGATTTGTAAAATCCCTCCTGACCTCCCTTTGCTAAAGGGAGGGATTACCCCTCTTTGGCAAAGAGGGGAAGGGGAGATTTTCCAACGATAATGTCAATTCAATTATGAGACTGTTAATAAGATATATCCAATCACCCATCGAGGGCCTTAGGGTGAACGGAATTAATATTTACATCGTCTATTTTTTCCCGTTCGTGCTGAGCATGTCGAAGCTTGAATGGAATACGATTTGTCAATATTCTAAGATTCCATCATAGGAGAAAACAGTTATGATCACGGTTGACATCAAAACACTCTTAACCCGACTAAACCAATACTGCACGCGAGCCCTCGAAGGAGCGGCGGGTCTCTGCGTCTCACGAACCCACTACGAGGTGACCGTGGAACACTTTCTGGCCAAGCTCCTTGAAGAACCCCAATCAGACCTTCCCCTCATCTTTCGCCAATTTGACCTCGATGTCGGAAGGGTGAAAAAGACTCTTGATCAGACCATTGAGGAGTTCCGAACAGGCAATGCCTCAAAACCGGTTTTCTCTCCGCTTCTTCTGGAATGGTTTCAGGAAGCCTGGCTGATTTCATCCGTTGACCTCGAAGAGAACCGAATCCGCTCCGGCGCTCTTCTTCTCGCCTTCCTGGCCAAACCTACCCAGTTTGCCACAGGCCGTTACGTGGATCTTCTGCGGCCCATTGGCCGCGAAGCGCTTCTCTCACAGTTCGGAAATATTTTAAAAGGTTCGATCGAGCATCCCTCTCCTTCTGAAAAGGCGGCCCGGGAGCCGGGGGCTCCGGGAGAAGGAACTGCGCTGGCCCGTTTCTGTACCGATTTTACGAAGAAGGCAGCAACCGGAGAGATCGATCCGGTCTTCGGTCGCGATCGGGAGATTCACCAGATGATCGACATCCTCGCCCGCAGAAGGAAGAACAATCCCATTGCCGTGGGCGAGGCCGGAGTGGGAAAGACGGCTGTGGTGGAGGGATTGGCCTTGAGGGTCGTGGAAGGAGATGTCCCGGACATCCTGAAGGGAGTCACCATCCTTGGGCTCGATATGGGGCTTCTCCAGGCCGGAGCAGGAGTCAAGGGTGAATTCGAAAACAGGCTCAAGTCCGTGATCAATGAGATCAAGGCCTCTCCGAAGCCGATCATCCTCTTCATCGACGAGGCCCACACACTGATTGGCGCAGGAGGTCCCACGGGCGGAAGCGATGCCGCCAATCTTTTAAAGCCAGCCCTGGCACGAGGGGAGCTCCGGACGGTTGCGGCCACAACCTGGTCGGAATATAAGAAATATTTTGAGAAGGACGCAGCCCTGGCCCGCAGATTCCAGTTAGTGAAGCTTGAGGAACCCTCGGTCGAGACAGCGGTTCTCATTTTAAGAGGATTGAAGAGCAAATATGAGGAGGCCCATGGCGTCATCGTGCGGGACGACGCCATCCTGGCCGCAGCCGAACTCTCCAGCCGTTATATCTCCGGCAGGCAGTTGCCGGATAAGGCTGTCGATCTTCTTGATACGAGCGCGGCCCGTGTCAAGATTCATCTCACGGCCAAACCCGATCTCATTGAAGACCGGGAGCGAACGATTCAGGCGCTCCAGCGGGAGAAGAAAGCTCTCGAACGCGATCAGCTCCATGGCCTCGAAATCGACCCGGCCAGGCCGCAGGAACTGGAAGAAAAAATCAAAGCATTAAATGGGGAGGTGGCCGAGCTTCAGGAACGCTGGCTTAAGGAGAAGGGGTTAGCCCATCGCCTCATCGATCTGAGAAAGCAGTTTTATGAACTGAAGAACCAGGCCGCCCCGGAGGAGAAGCTGTCTGAACTGAAGAGAGAAATCGATGAGGTCTCTCTCGAACTGTCCGGCTTACAGAAAGAGTCGTCTCTTATCAAGACAGAGGTCGATCCGGATGTGGTGGCCAAAGTCGTCTCGGACTGGACCGGAATTCCCCTCGGAAAGGTATTGCGGGACGAGGCAAAAAATATCCTCAACCTCGAAGAAAATCTCAAACAGAGGATCAAGGGCCAGGACGAGGCCCTGTCCATCATTACACAGGTGATCAAATCAGCCAAAGCAGGGTTGAAAGATCCCCAGCAGCCCCTGGGTGTTTTTCTCCTGGTCGGCCCGAGCGGTGTGGGAAAGACCGAGACCGGCCTGGCCATTGCCGATCTTCTCTTCGGAGGCGATCAATACCTGGTCACGATCAACATGAGCGAGTTTCAGGAGTCCCATACCGTCAGCCGTCTGATCGGATCTCCCCCGGGCTATGTCGGTTTCGGAGAAGGCGGCGTGCTGACCGAGGCTGTGCGTCAGCGGCCTTACTCGGTTGTCCTGATCGATGAGTGCGAAAAGGCCCATATCGATGTGATGAACCTCTTCTATCAGGTCTTTGACAAGGGCATGCTCTCCGATGGCGAGGGCCGGGTCATCGATTTTAAGAATTCGGTCCTCTTTCTCACAAGCAACCTGGCCTCCGATGTGATCACCCAGCTCTGCGCCCCTGAGACGAGACCTTCTCTCGAAACCGTGACCACCACGATCCGGCCCATTCTGAGCCACCATTTCAAGCCCGCGCTTCTGGCCCGGATGACCGTCGCTCCCTTTTACACCCTCGACTCCAAATTCATCCGGGAGATTGTGGCGCTCAAGCTTGATAAACTGGCAAAGCGAATGGCTGAAAGTCATAAGATCAAGTTGATTTTTTCCCCTGAGGTGGTCGATCAGATTGCCAAACGCTGCACCGAGGTTGAGACCGGCGCAAGAAACATCGACCATATGATGAACGGAACCATCCTGCCCCAGATGTCCCGGGAAATCCTGGGACGCCTGAGCGAAGGGGCCATGCCCTCGGAGGTCCATCTGAACATGGCTGAAGACGGCTCCTTCAAAATCAGTTTCGGAGGTTAACGATGGCGCCGATACAGACCGCACATGAAGCGAAATTTCTCTTCGAGGTGTTGGGGACCTCCTATGTCACACCGGTGAAGGCATTGAAGCTGGTGGAACGCATCTCCTCGCCTTTTGAACTTCATGTCTCCCTCGTCTCCGAAGATGAAATTAACTTCGACGATGTGGTGGGAAAAGAGGTCCTGCTCACCCTGCTCGGGGAGGAAAACGATCGCTACCTTCACGGCATCCTCCGCCAATTTATCCAGAATGGAAGCAAGGGCCGGTTTTTTCTCTATGAGGCAGAGGTGGTTCCCTCCCTCTGGCTCCTCTCCCTGGAGCAGGACTGCCGGATCTTCCAGAACAAGAAGGTCGAGGACATCATCAAGCAGGTCCTTCAGGATGGCGGCATCACCGGTGACCGTTTCAATTTCCGATTGCAAGGAAAATATCAGGAAAGAGAATACTGCGTCCAGTATCGTGAGACCGACCTCGACTTTGTCTCCCGTCTCTGCGAGGAGGAAGGCATCTTCTATTTCTTCGAGCATGCAAAGGATAAACATGTGCTCGTCTTCGGCGACAGCACGAACGCCTATCAGACGATCGAGGGCGAGGAAGAGATCACTTACAATCCCGCCCCCGGAATGGTCCCGGGCAAGGAGTTTGTCTATCAGTTCGCCTTCTCCCAAAAGGTCTTCTCGGGAAAGATGACCCGAAAGGATTTCAATTTTGAGAAACCCACCCTCGATTTGACGACCAAAGAGCAGGACAAATCCTATCAGAAACTGGAAGTCTATGACTATCCTGGCAGATATGTGGAGGACGGCCGGGGAAAGAGTCTCACCAAGGTCCGGCTCGAAGAGTCGATGACCTTTAAGGAAAGGGCAGAGGCAAAGAGCAGCTGTCTCCGTTTGATCCCGGGCTTCAAATTCAAATTGATTGACCATGAGCGCCAGAATCTCAATCAGGAATATCTTCTCACGGAGATTCATCACGAAGGCGAACAACCACAGGCGCTCCAGGAATTAGCTGATCCCAAAGAGAAGTTCAGCTATACGAATCAATTCATCTCCATCCCTTCCTCCGTTGTCTTCCGACCGGAAAGAAAAACGCCCAAGCCTGTCGTAAAAGGAATACAAACTGCGGTGGTCGTAGGACCGAGTGGTGAGGAGATTTATACAGACAAATACGGCCGCATCAAAGTCCAGTTTCACTGGGACAGAGAAGGAAAGAAGGACGACAAATCCTCCTGCTGGATACGCGTGGCAAGTATTTTTGCTGGCGGCCAGTATGGTGCCATCTTCACTCCGAGAATCGGTCAGGAGGTGATCGTCGACTTCCTCGAAGGCGATCCGGATCAGCCTCTGATTACAGGCAGGGTTTACAATGCAGATCTGATGCCTCCCTACACCCTCCCCGACGAAAAGACAAAGTCCACGATCAAGACGAACAGCTCCATCGGATCAGAAGGTTTTAATGAGATCCGCTTCGAGGACAAAAAAGGAGAAGAACAGATCTTCGTCCATGCCGAAAAAGATCTCGATATCCGTGTGAAGAATGATCGCAGGGAGCTCGTTGGCAATGACCGGCATCTCATTGTCAAGCGGGATTTGAAGGAGAAGATCGAATTCGATAAGCATGTGACAGTGGAAAAGAGCGAGTTTCGTGAGGTGAAGAGCGACTACAACCTGAAAGTCGGCGGAAAGAAGGCTGTTGAGGTGACAGGATCATCCTCTCTCAAAGTCACGGGCAATGTGATCGAGAGTTTCAATGCAAATCACAGCGAAAATGTGACAGCGACCTATCATTTGAAAGGAATGAATGTAAAGATCGAGGGAATGACCGGCATGGAGCTCAAGGTGGGGGGAAGTTCTATTGTGCTCACCCCAGCAGCCATTTTTATTCAGGCTCCCATAGTCAACATCAATAGTGGCAGCGGCCCGCCGGTTGCGCCCGCCACTTCTGCCCTTGTGCCTCCGACTGCCCCTTCCCTTCCGAATGCCGCTGCAGACGCAGTGCCAGGACAAGATGTAAGCAGTCAGGAAAAGCGCCACAGAGAACCTACCGAAGAAGAGGAAGACGAGAAGAAAAGCTGGATTGAAATCGAACTCGTTGATGAAGAGGGCAACCCTGTTGCGGGTGAACGGTACAAGGTGACCCTGCCCGACGGAAAGACTGTAGCTGAGGGCACCCTCGATGAAAAGGGTTTTGCTCGGGTGAGCGGAATCGATCCCGGTACCTGTGAAATTACCTTCCCCAGACTAGATAAGGATGCCTGGGAATAGAAATCCAGCGAGGAGTTATAATTGAGAGGAGGTTTGACTTCATGGTTGATGATATGGTCCGGTATCAGAGTGTACGCGCAAACGATGGGGATTGCCTGTGCGGTATTGCCGCGCGCTTTGGCTTTGTGAACTGTCAGCGAGTGCGGCAAGTGCCAGCCAACCAGCCGCTCCTCAACCGTCCTCTGCGTAACGGTGATGTGGTTCAGGTTCCAACCTTGGAGCGGCGAACTGAAGGGGGCAGGCAGGTGGAAGAACGTCATGTGTTCCGACGCCGTGGCATTCCAGCACCGATGATTCGCTTTGTTCATGGCTCAAGGTTAACCCCCTGTCGGCTCGACCACACTCTAACTTTTCTGAACATCAGCAATTATGTCAGTAATCTAGGCGGGCGTAATGGTACAAACCCCTTTCCGCCAGCTTTTGGGTTTAATGTGGACGGAGATGAAGATCCCGATGCTTTCAAAATAGAAGTTGTGGACCCGAAAGCGGGCAGTGATTCGGTCAACACTACGCTGGAAGCTCTCAAACCGCGATATAGACCTGACGGCAGCATTGACAGAGACGCTGACGGCAGAGAGGTTTATGAGCAGTTTGCCGCTGGTGATTCTGATTCGAATAAACGAAGTATCAGGGTTACTTGCCAGAAGATCAGTAACAGAAACCGTACTCGCTTGCGTTCCCGTTACCTTCGCTTGGTTGTTGACGACAAGGACTTCGAGGCATTGTCCGGCAATCCTGTGAGGACTGACGGCACTGCTCAAGGATTGCTGGTCACGGATATGGCTGATGGCAACAATGGCCCCAATGACCGGATTGAAATTCTCGACCAGAGGGTTCGTGCAACATACGAATTGCGTAACTGTCCAGCCGGGGCAGGACAGCAGAAATGTAGAGTAGTGGCCGAATTGCCGTTTGAAAATATTCGCAGGCGTATCAAGTTATGTGTACATGTATTTAAGGAATCGGTGGGAGGAGCCAACGCAGCCAATATTACTGAACAAAATGTGCGTTTGCGTACGATGAAGTGGTTCCGACGGTCGTACGCTCAGATCAGCATGGCTCCTAAATTAGTTCCCTGCCGGGAAGGCATCCCTGAAATCGAATTCATCGATCCGCCGGCGGATAACATGATCACCATCAGTCAGGAGCATGGCAATCCTGTCTCGGCAGCTGGCGGGCCTTATCAACTTACTTTCAGGTTGGGTTTGCCGCCTGGTGAAGTAGCAGACGCCGAAGCTGCTGCCACCGGCGCAGGTCTGACTGCGGCCGATGCCCGGCCTAATGTTACGGTGACTCTGACAAACGGGTGGACGCCTGAACAAGTTTCAGGCGCTATTGTAACCGCAGTCGGCGCGCTCGCCGGGGGCATTTTTAGAGCGCAGTCCTTTCGGAACGCCCGGGCATTCACGGCCGTAAATCGTTCGTATGACGTGCTTATTACGCGAACAGATAACCGTCGTGTCATGATTGAAAATGAGAATCTTACTGCTGGAGCCGGAATAACCATAGATGTCGCGCGGGTCAACACGGCCAACGTCAATGGCAATCTTCCCGCGAACTGGGTAGGTCTAAATCCCGAATTGCGACGGTTGGTCCGTGAAGCCCCAGGGACTGACGACCGCCTCGATTTCTATATCTGCCGCGAGTTTAATGGATTCGGCGGACTTGGGCTCATCCCTCACACTGACCTTGGTGCCGACTACCGGCCGGACTCTCCAATGCGATATGCATGCTTCGTTATGGCCGCTTTCAATGTCATGGATGGAAGCGATAACTACCCATGGATCTACCCTCACGAGGCTGGGCATGTTCTCCCCGATGCATTCCATATTGACAACGCAAGCGTTCACGCTTCAACATGCCTTATGTGGTCTCAGGTGCTGTCGCAGCAACATCCAGTCGACGCTTCCAAACGTATCTTTGACCCTCCTGTGAATGTACGCTACGAGTGCTGGGATCCGGCTCAGCCGGCGGTTGGGGCCAGTACATGGGTGACAGGTAGCCTGGCTCAGCGTTTCCGCAATCGAAGCGGATCGGTTACAGATAATTGGTGAGACGGAGTGGTATTTGTTTGTGTTAAGATCTCAGAAAATGTTAATTAAGGACAAGGGGTTGGGGGGGAGAAGGTTATTTGCTGTCAGATTATGGACGATTTCTACTGTTCTGTTAGCACTTATTTTTTTGAGTGGCAGTCTGGCCGCTGAAAGGGTAAGAAAAATGAGTCAAGAAACTATGAATAAAAATAGACCTCAGATTAGAATTACGACCGTTCGATACGATGAAAGAACCGGCTGTGAGCTCTTGGAAAATTACATCTTCGGCGGTATTCGCACCACCCCCAGAGTCCCGCGGGGAATAGATCCGGAATTGGTTTCACGTTTCATTGAAGAAAACCTCAAGCCCGATTCTCCTTCTGGCGCCTATGCCAAGACAGTCCAGGTCTTGAGATTTTATGAAAGGGGGGATTGTCTATCCCACCTCCGTCGTGTACTAAGTGGACAAGAGCGTTCCCTTGATGACATCTACCGCTCCGCTTATGCAATTCAGGCAGTCGCGGACATCGGCAATCAAAAGGAGGCCGATGAGGTTGCCCAGTATTTTGATGCTTATCTGGTCAACCATCCCAAGGCTTTCGAAGCCGTGGATGTGTTGCTTGAGACATTGGTGGTACTCAGTCCATCTGGTAGTGCCCAGCAGTTATCGAAACGCATTGCCGATGAGGTAAACACTCGAAAGACAGCCGAGAACCAAAGTGAAGAAGGTATGCGTGCTTATCAGAAGGTCGCTGCTATCCAGCGCCTGAAACTACCCCGGGCGTTGGCAGCAGCTGGGGTGAAAAAGAAACTGCTGGCGATGGATCCTGCTCAGCGACTGCCTGAGCTCATTGGTATTTATATGGGCACCTCCAGCGTAAGTGATGATTTGATGATGACCTGGGCTGCAAGGATCCTGAGACGCATGGCTATGGAAAGTGACCCCAACCCCATATATGAGGGGCTGGGGAAGGAGATTTCAAAAGTTGATCTGGGAAAAGTGGGGAAAGAGAGTATGACGGATACCATAGTAAGCCGTGCCGCTCAGGCAACACTCTACCTGCAAGGGAAGCTCACCAAGACACAGCGTGAGCTTTATGAGAAGGCGAAACTCGGTGCCATGAATTTCCTTTGGGATGATTTGGGACAATAGAAGTGGAAAGGTAGAATGATTTTCGATGGCGGCAGGGTGTGCTTAACTGTTTCATCTCTATTTTCTGATATGAGATGGGGTTAGATGTCTCAACCCATCTCCTTGAGCAGAATAATCGAGCGAGGTTAGAATTATGCCTTTTTTGGTGTGTATGGGGGCAACCCTGAAATGTAGTTTTGGCTTGACGCCGAGTGTTCTTACGGTTCTTCCACAGAACCGGCTGATGGTGCCAACACCTGCCGCCAACATCATGGACCATGTGCCCATGGTCAATATTATCCCCTTCGGGATGTGCAGTTCAATGGCTAATCCCCAAGTTGCCTCGGCGACATCAGCCGCTTTAGGTGTTTTAACACCACAGCCCTGTGTTCCTGTGACGCTCGCTCCCTGGGCGCCTGGGTCCCCTCTCTTCCTCATCGGGGGAATGCCGGCTTTAAATAATACTTCCAAGCTGATGTGCACCTGGCTTGGTGTCATCCAGGTTATCAATCCCGGACAGATGACTATTCAGATACCGTAAGCCGGTCATGGCAAAAAGATCATCGCGTGCATCCTGGCGAACAAGTGAATAAATGGGGTAATATTTTTTATTAAAGGAGGTAACGAAAATGGCGCACTGTGTCTGTTGCCGGAATAGAGTCGATATTGTCGCTCGTCTCACCACTCATGCTGGTTTACCACCCAATGTGAACGCCATTGACCTACAGTATCTTGTCAGCCAATATGCTTTCCAAAGATATCGGTTATTTCTTGAAACGTGGGACATAGATGTTGACTGGGATGTCTGCTTTCGGTGTTATGTATTTTCCGGAGCGGAACGATATTATCCCTTTTCGATGTGTCCTCAGTTCAGGTATTGAGGACATGGTGGATACCCTTCTTGTCACAGATTGGTCTAAGCATGAAATCAATCGGGCAACACCCCAGTGTACTGTGCCAAACACTACTTTCCCCATATTAGGCAGACTCCAAACCCCTAAGGCGGCCCTTTCGGTAGCAAACTGTTCCGAGAATTTCAATGCTTGACTTTTAAAATTATCGGGCTAAAATGCTTATATGATTCAAAGGGTGATATTTCAAGAACTCCTTGGAGACTTGTCGAATAAAGAGATCAGTCTTATTGTTGGGCCGCGCCAGGCCGGGAAAACAACGGCCATGCGCTGGGTAGAGGACCGCTTAAGGCAGCAAGGGACCAGAAGCGTTTTTTTAAACTTCGATGTCGAGGCAGACCAGCCTTTTTTGGACTCTCAGCAGTCTCTGGTCAACAAACTCCGCCTAGAGTTCGGAGATGAATTCGGAGTTGCCTTCATTGATGAGATCCAGCGCAAGGAAAACGCCGGGTTGTTCCTCAAAGGCCTCTTTGACCAGGGGCTTCCCTACAAGCTCGTGGTTTCCGGTTCGGGGAGTTTAGAGCTAAAGGAAAAGATCCACGAATCCCTGGTTGGGAGAAAACGCCTCTTCGAGCTGCCGACCCTGACCTTTGCCGAGTTTGTAAATTATCGCACAGACTACCGGTATCAGGATCGATTGCAGCAATTCTTCCAGGTGGAGAAAAGTCGTTCACAAGATCTTTTCATCGAATACATCAGCTTCGGAGGCTATCCGCGGGTTGTCACTCAAGCGCGCCTGGAGGATAAGAGAAGAACTCTCGATGAGATCTACCGCAGCTATCTGGAAAGGGACATCATAGCGCTTCTTCGAGTTGAAAAATCGGAAGCCTTCAGTCGGATGATCAGGCTACTGACACATCAGATTGGTAAGATTGCCAACTACTCTGAACTGGCAACCCTGCTCCATATCTCCATGCCTACTCTTAAATCTTATCTGTGGAATGCTGAGAAAACGTTTGTTCTGAAAGCGTTGAGTCCCTTTTTCACAAACCTGCGTAAGGAACTTACCAAGTCGCCTGTTTTCTATTTTCATGACTTGGGTTTACGCAATTACATCGGTGGAGTGCATGGCATTTTAAACGGTGATGCAAACCTGGGATCACTCTTCCAAAACTTCGTATGGCGGCTGCTGTGGGAGGAAACACGGTTTCAGCCCATCGCTCTTCACTTTTGGAGAACGAAGGACAAAGCCGAAGTCGATTTTGTACTGGAAACCAGCAGCGCTCTCATACCAGTAGAAGTGAAGTATCGACATATGCGACAGCCTCAGATCGGCAGGGCCTTGAGGAGTTTCATCTCAGCTTATAAACCTCATCAGGCATGGGTGGTGAATTTGGATCTCTCCAGCCAGATGCAGATCAATAGCACGCAAGTCCGCATCCTGCCTTACTACCAGTTAATTGATGATTGGGGAAAACTGGCGATCACTCCATCTCCAGCGCAGTCTGTGAAGAGTGATTGAGTCAAAAATGGGGGAATGAAAGTCGGGGTTGACACGAATACTCCCTGTGATAACATCCATCGGGGTGGCTATGAAAGCCTATTCCGAAAAGAGGGTTTATAAACTCCATGTTTTACCCGAGCCCCAAAAGCCCTAAGGAAAGGAGGTTGAGGATGAAAAAAATCTTTCCCATCTTTATTGTCGTTCTGTTATTTCTGAACGGTTGTGCCAGTAGGCAACCCCCCCCTCCTCCCAAAGATAAGGTCAAAACGGAGTTCCTTCTGGTTGGTCACAGATCTCCAACCGGTCAACCCGATTCCTCTGAAGAGGCTCTGGAGAAGAAGAAGGAGATCTATTATTCCCTCAAGAATTTAAGCGGCCAGAACCACATCGTGGTCATCTACGATGCTTCGGGCAGCATGAAAGAGAGGCTCGGAGGGAAAGAGCAGAAGAGGTTTGAGGCAGCTTACGAAGGACTAAAACAGATCGTGTCGCTCTTCAGGCCCAAGGACGATGTCAGGCTCGTCGTCTTCGGCAGTAAAAAGCTCTCCGGGTTGACCTCTGAGGGCGTCATCATCCGGAGGGATTATGTCAGGGCCATGGAAGCCTGCGCCGATGTGGAGCTGATTTACAGCTCTCCGAAGGAAGGGTTCGACCCAAAAGACATTCTCAAGGCTATCCAATTCCTCGGATCGGAAAAAGCCTATATCGGAGACACTCCCATCGGTTATAGCGTTCTGAAGGCTCACGGCCTTCTCAAGGGGTTGCCCAACGCCACGGCCATCCTGATCACGGATGGAGAGGAGACAGGGCCTTTATTGGCTCAAAATATCTCTAAAGATAAGGCATGGGAGCAGAGGCTCAAAAGAGAGTATCCCAACTTCGATGACCTGACCGTCTCGGCATTTGATTCCATAAAAAAGCTGGTGGATGAAAAGATCCATTTCAGCCCGATTCTCTACGGCCTTCGGGGCCCGGATGATAAAGAGGGTAAAAAGATCAGGGATTTTTATCATAAGCTCGCAACGGCAAGCGGAAGCGTCTATCTCGAGGCCACCTCTCCCCATGAGCTCTTGAGCGCCTTTATGGATGCTGAAATCATGTCTTTCACCTATGGCCTCTATTCAACCGAACCCGATAAAAAGGGACAAGTGGTGGCCAAAGGAAAAGTAGGGATTCCTCTGACGATCGAAGAGGGAAAATACCTTCTCAGAACGGATACCGAAAAACCTTTTGAGCAGGAGGTCGAATTAAAGCCCCGGGTAAAGAATGTCTATTCTTTTAATATAAATAAAGATGGCAAGATGAGTCTGATGGCAGTGGAGCATCATCCGTAAAGGTCATGAGAATCTATAACCCCCCCCTCACCCCCCCTTTAGAAAAGAGGGGGGAGTTATTTGAAAGGACAAACAAATGAAAACCATATGGTTGACTTCTATGATGGACTCGGAAGAGAAGGTGAAAAACCTCATCGCTCAACTTAAAACCTATGGTCTTGATGTGAAGGGACATTTCTGGGAGGACGAGATCAGCAAGATGGCATGGGCCAAGCCACGGGAGGAGTTGATCAAACCAGAAACCTCACTCTGGCTCATTCTGGCATCGAGTGAGAATTTGAAAAGCCCTTCCATCCGGTATGGCCTCTCGCTTCTGACCCTCACCATTCAGGCAATAAAAGGGATCTCTTTCCCCATCCTCTTTCTCATCGCTGAAGGAGAGATCCCCTCTGCTGAAATCCTTCCCACGCCATTAAAAGGTTGCGATCTTTTATCCATGACCGATCCCAGCATGGCGGCCAAACTGGTGGTCAAGGTGAATACGCCTGCGAAGGAGATTGTCCCGGAGTACCGTCTCGACACTTATGGAAATCCCCACATCGGGCAATGGATCGAAGTGGGGCCGTGCAACCGTTCCTGGCCGGGTGCGATGTTTGGAGTGTCAGGCGCTGAGATCGCCTTCCATGCGGTCGGCCCTAAAGGAAGCCTTCCCACACAATCGAGCCTTCGCTATCCGTTAAAGGGGATGAAATTGAATTTAGGCGGGAAGGAATATACGGCCTGGGCCGCTCAGAACGAGATGAACGCTGATACCTCTTACTTCGTCAAGCTGGAGGGGTTTCCGGAATCCATCCTCTTCGGCCCCTATGCCACAGAAAAAGAGGCCGATGTTTTCGTCGTTCAATTAAAGTGATGGATGGTTGTCCGGATGACCGTGAAGAAGGTGCAACCCTTAAAGAGATTTCTGAAAAAGGCCAGAAATCTCTGTAATCTCAGTAATCATCTTTTGAAATCCCTGCCTGCGGTAGGCAGGTGTGAAATCAGAGAGCCAAAGATAGTTTTTCAGAGCTCTCTTAAATACGTTTGACAGCTTACTGAATATTTAATATAATTCCATCTGTTTCAAACCTTTCCTTCTAAGGGATAGAAGTTATGGCTGATTTGGGACCGACACGCTTTGGGAAATATCTCCTTTTAGAAAAGCTGGCTGTTGGAGGGATGGCCCAGCTCTACCGGGCCAAGATCACGGGTATCCAGGGCTTCGAGAAGCTGATTGCCGTCAAGACCATCCTCCCCCACCTGGCTAATGAAAAAGAACTTCTGACCTCCTTCATTGACGAGGCCAAGCTGGCAGCCCTGCTCCACCACCAGAACATCGTTCAGATCTACGACTTCGGACCCATGGAGGACTCCTATTTTATTGCCATGGAATATCTCTTCGGAAAAGACCTCCGTCACATCTTCAGTAAGTCGCAGGAAAAGAGGAAACCCATCAGTAACGAACTTGCCCTCTATGTCATCTCTCGAATCTGTTCAGGCCTTGACTATGCCCACAACCTGAAAGATTATCAGGGAAAGTCTCTCAACATCATCCATCGGGACATCAGCCCTCAAAATATCTTCGTCACATACGAGGGAGAAGTAAAGATTGTCGATTTCGGCATTGCAAAGGCTGCCAGCCAGAGCACCATTACCCAATTGGGCATGATTAAGGGAAAGATTTCCTACATGTCTCCTGAGCAGGCTTCCGGGCAACCGATTGATCATCGCTCCGATCTATTTTCGACAGGAATCCTTCTATATGAAATGGTCACCCATAAACGGATGTTCACAGGGGCGGATACCATGCAGATCCTCGCAAAGGTCAGCAAGGCTGAATTCGAACCTCCGGAAGTCGCCCGCAGTGGTCTGCCCCCCATGATCTATCAGGTCATCAACAGGAGTCTCACAAAAGATCGTGATCAACGTTATCAGTCCTGTGGCGAAATGTTGGCCGACATCGAGGAGTGTATGGTCGCGCTCTCATTGCGACCTTCTGCCCGGGGACTCTCTCAGTATATGAAGGACCTTTTTGAGGAAGAGATCGCTGCCGAATCGCGGACGATGCAGGATTTACCGATCAATGACGTGACATACCCGCCTGCCGTTGAGAAAGAAGAGAGACTTGATCGAGAAGTTCAGGAAAAACCAGACACCCTACCGAAAGCAATAGAACAGGAAGTGAAAAAGAAGCGAGGCGTCTTCTATGGAGTGGCCGCAATTGTCCTGATCGCATTCATTGTCGTTTTTGCGTTTTGGTATAAGGAAAGGCCCGTCACAACACCAACAAAAGAAGCAGCCGTCAAATCCGTTCAACCTGCTGTCCCGGACCCATCTGTAAAAACGGCTCCAGGTAAGGAATCTCCAACGGTGGCAAAAGCCAAGGAAAAAGGTCCAGCCCCCGATGCGGAGGCAAAAGCGCTGAGCGACCAGGCCGCTGGGATGATGGAGAAAAATCCAGAGGAGGCAAAATCGTTATTACTCAAAGCCATTCAGTTAGACCCTGCAAGCCTACAGGGTCACTTCCAGCTGGGCTCGGTCTATATGAAATTGAAGGACTATCCCAGAGCGATTGAGATGTTTCAAAAGGTTGGGGAGCTCGACCCAAAGTATGCTGCCGCGTTTTTTAACCTTGGCTATCTTTACGCAATAAAAAAGGAGTATCCAAAATCCGAAGAAATGTACGACCGCGTCGTGATATTGGCCCCTTCCTATCTTGACGAAGCCCTCTTCAATCTTGGAATGGTCCAAGAGAAACAGGGAAAAAGAAAACAGAGCATTGAAAACCTTGAACGAGCGCTTTCCGTCAATCCCAATAATGAGATGGCGAAAAAACTTCTTGAAAAATTAAAAAGAAAATCTTAAGGGGAACATCTATGAAGAACCATCGCTATCCGAAAGTCTGCTGGTGGATCATTGTCCTCTTTCTTTTCATGACCCTGCATGCTTGTAAATCCGCTGCCCCCAAGCCAGCGCCAGCCCCCCCTGAACCTCCCGCCGCTCCCTCCGAGCCGGCGCCCGCTCCTCGAAGGCCCTCGCCCCCCCCTACCAAGCCTGCTCCTCCACCGAAGGAAGCGGCCCCCCTGCCTTCAGAAAAGCCTCTCCCGGAAGAGACCTATTACACCCACACGGTGAAGTATAGTGGTGAGACAATATCGATCATTGCTGCCTGGTACACAGGTGATCTTGATAACTGGAAGGTCCTGGCGGAGGTCATGACCAAGAACAATCCGGGTGTCGATATCAAACGGATTTATGTAGGGAATAAAATTCTCATACCGGAAAGCCTGTTGAAGACTCGGGATTCGATGCCAAAAGAGTTTGTCGATAGCTTTTACAAGACATCAAAACCGGAGAAGGTTGCGCCCAAACCCGTTCCGCCTCAGGCCGAGGAGGAACCTAAGCTTTTTGGCCCTAAAGAATTGCCCAAAAAGTAACTTCTCAAGAACAAAGTATTTCAAAAATCGGTATAGACCCAAAGCTTCATTATGAAATTTCAGGACAAGCTGTTATCTTTTAAAGGTGAAGAAAAGCGGCCTCTTCCTCAAACTTCCCTTTTTATTAAATTATCTGCTTTCGCAATCCTTCTGATCCTCATCGTTTCCTCCCTGTGGACTCTGATTTTTATTAAACGGGAGAAGGACATTCTCTATCGGGATAAAGTGAACTCAGGGAAAATGGTCCTGACCCATTTCGCAAGCAAAGCGGCCCTTCCCCTGATGGAAGAGGATATGATTGCTTTGAACACTCTTGTGAAAGAAGCAAGGGAGGTAGAAGGAGTTCTTTACGCAATGATTCTTGACAGTACTCTTTTCATCAAAGCCCATACCGATCCGGCAAAAATCGGAGCCTTTCTGAAAGAATTTGAAAACATCGAAAATCTGATAACAACAGAAGCGGTGACCACCCTGACGTATCGCCTTCCTTCTGGAACGCGCGTTTTGAATCTGTCCAAGCCCATCGCGTTTATGAATAAGAAGATTGGATCTGTCTCTGTAGGATTAAACCTTGATTTTGTCAATCATGAAATTAAAAAAGAAATGCTTAAGTTAATCAAAAAAGTCTTATGGATCAGTGTGACGATGTTGATCGCGGGAATCGGAGCGGCATTTTTTCTCACGAAGTGGGTGGACCCTTCCGAGAAGCAGGGCAAGGCCCTTTTCCCTGAAGCCATCAGAAATCAGGTCGCTGTCCTTTACACGGGGATCCGGGAGTTTAAAACCTATGCGGGATCGAGGAACCCGGAAGGGGTTTTCCAGGACTTGAGTGAATATTTCTCTATCGCCACAAAAGTTGTTTTGGACCATGGGGGCTATGTTATCAGGGTCGCAGGAGATACAGTGGTCGGCATTTTTCAAAGTTCCCCTCTGAAGGAAGACCACATCCACAGGGCTGTCAGGGGTGCCGTGGCCATACAAAAAGCTTTAGAATTCGAAAAGCAACAGGGGAGTGAAAACCCACTCCTGGGTAAGGTGGGCATTGGAATCAGTTCAGGAGTAGTGCTGTACGGCGATATCGGTTCTCACGCAGGAAAGAAGAATAATTATATCGGCGAGAGTTTCAAGGTGGCTTCCTCCCTTTATGCTTTAGCTGGCCCGGGAGAAATTGTCATCAGCAAAGAGGTATACAAATCCATTGAACATTCCGTTGCCGTTGACCCCTTACCGCCTCGAGAAATGACACAGCGGACGGAAGCATGGGAAAGCTTCCGTTTGCGCAATATTGTGGAAAGAGAGCCCCATGTTTAAAAAGTTCCTTTTATCCTGTCTGTGTCTGATAGGGGTGGGACTTTTGATGGTCGGCTGCGCAACGATTCCAACCCGTCCTGAGCCTGAACCCTTACCCCACCCTTCTCCTGAACCGATGCGCCCTCCCTTGACTCCCCTGAATGTGCGAATCTTCCCTGATTTCGTCGCCCTGATTGCCCAGCCAGGAGAAACGCTCTCTTCTCTTGCATCGAAATACTTGAACGACTCTTCTATGGATTGGTTTATCGCTGAGTTTAATGAGATCGCCTCCTTAACTCCAGGGCAGGAGGTGATCATTCCTCTCATGGCTTACGGGAAAGGCGGTCTGTTTTTAAAAGGCTATCAAACGGTCCCGATTATTGCCTACCACAAATTTTCGAAAGACAAGGCCGACATCCTGACGGTAACGGAGAGCGCGTTTGCGGAACAGATGAAATTCTTAAAAGAGAATGGATATCGGGTGATCACCCTCGATGAATTTTTCGACTTCCTCGATTTTAAGCGCCCTCTCCCCAAGAAATCGGTGGTGATCACCATTGATGACAATTGGTATTCCACTTATGAAATCGCCTTCCCCATATTGAAGCAGTATGGGTATCCGGCCACCTTGTTTGTCTACACGGATCTCATTCTTCCGGGACGAAAGACGTTAAATTGGGATCTTCTCATCCAAATGTCCAAAAACGGCATTGACATACAAGGCCATACGAAAAGCCATAGAAACCTGAACAAACGAGATGGGCAAGAATCTTTCAGGGAGTATTTCGAAGCCGTTAAAAAAGAATTGACGGAATCGGCTGAAATCCTTCGAAAGCGACTCAATAAAGACGTGAAATATTTAGCCTACCCCTATGGTGAAACCAATCCCCTCATTATTGCCCTCCTGATGAAACTGGGCTACCGAGGGGCATTCACGGTGGAAAGAGACAGTAACCCTTTTTTTATAAATCCTTATAGGATAAACCGCTCCATGATTTATGGCACCTTCAATTTAAGAGAGTTTGAAAATAATCTGAATCATTTTAATGATAAGATGGTCCGTTGAAAGGTGAAACCTTTGTGGCTTAAACCCCATTTCTTATGCATCGTAATCCTCCTGTCCTTTGGGTGTGCTGTTCAACGCTCTGTTGATAAAACCTCCTTGGGGGAAAAATATCCCCCTCCGGCGCCTTCGTTCCGTCAAGAGACGGCCTTAGAAAAAGACCCCTTTCAAGGCTTTCCTGAAAAATATTATTTGGAAGCGATCAAGTTGGAGAGGAGTGGAGAATTCCCCAAGACCCTTTTTTATTGGAGAGTGGTGCAGAGTTTCACTTCCAATGATCAAGAGGCTTCCGAGAAAGCACTATTGTGGGAGACCCGGATTCTAAGGGAGGCAGAAAACCATTTTTTAAAAGGGTTAGAACACTTCAAACAGAATTCAGTCCAAGAGGCGCGCAAAGAATTCCTCATCGCCCTCGCTTATAACCCCGAACACAATCAGGCCCTGGATTATCTAAAACATAAATTAAATGAGCCCGTCTGGACAATGTATGAAGTCAAAAAAGGCGACACCATGAGAAAAATCTCTCAGGAGATTTATAAAGATCCCGAAAAGGAATTCCTGATCGCGTATTTCAATAATCTGGATAGCCGGAACCCATTAAGACCTGGAATGGCTCTCAAAATTCCTATCCTCGCCCCAGCAGGGATGCCCAAGAAGGTTCCCCCTGAAGAGATGCCTCCTAAGACCCCTGTCCCATCAAAACCCCTCAAACTGGATGCAGCGTTACAAGAACAATCTGATGTCCATTACGCAAAGGGAATTAAATATTTCCTTTCTGAAGAGCTGGAGAAGGCCATTGAACAATGGGAAGAGACGTTACGAATAAACCCAAACCATCCAAACGCAAAGAGAGATCTCCAAAGGGCTCGCAACTTGCTGAAGAATTTGAGGAAGCTACCCTGATACCGACTCCCATAAATTCGTCATTGACACCCGAGCCTGTTTTTTCTATATTTTTCCCAAGCCAATAAGAAATGAAGGAGATGCCTGATGAACAAAATAGAGGAGGATACCATGGAAACCGAGCATCTTGAAAAGCGTTTTGGGGTTTTGTCTGTGGAAAAAGGATTTGTCACTGCAGATCATGTCATTGAGGCATTGAGAGCTCAGGTGATCGAGGATATACAAAAAGGGAAGCACAGACTGATTGGTCGAATATTTTTGGAGCAGGGATTGATGACCATCTCTCAGATAGACGAAGTGCTTGCATCCATAGGAAAAGGTCTGCCTTTATTCAAAGAGCATTGAAAATCCCCCTGATCATCCATCTTGTCTCCGAAACCGCCCTCATTCAACCAGGCCATTTCTTGAGGAAGTGGATCCGCTCCTTCTCACCAGTTCAATTCAAATTCCACTTTTTCTTGGGAAGGTAACATCTGCCGGGAGGGTTCGACGACCATCTTAACGACGATGGGTTGTCCGCTTTTGGGTCTGTTTACGGAAATTTCGAGAGCATTCGGAATGAGAGCGCCCGATCTTTCCCAAAATAAGGAGGAGGCTTTCTTTAAATTCTGTTCGAGGAGGCCGGGTTTAAGATCTTTTTCAAAATGATCCTTACACCAGAAGAGGAAATGGGTGATCCTCGAAAGGAAGAGCTGGTAGCTCAGGGAACTGCCCCCTGCGGTCGTCTCTCTGGGAATGAAGGCAGTATCTTTATTCAGGGGTGAAACCAGAGGCAGGATGCCCCCCCGGATGAACTGATCGATTCTCTCCTCGCTGAAATTCGTCTCCGTGGGAATCCCCCGATTGCCCTCGATCATATGAAGGGCAAGATTGCTCAACCGGATGTTCTGCCATTCCGTAAATCTTGTCGGCCAACCGGTTTTAAGAAGACTTTGAAGGATGAGACTTCCGGCGGCCCAGACCGGAGAAATCCAGAGGTTCTCCGATTCGTCGAAATGAATGGATCTGGGTCTATTATCCGGCCCGTATGGATAACGGATTAAGAATCGATTGCAGGTGACGGCCATCCATTTTGAAGATGAGGACTCTTTTAAACGACGCCATTTGGCAAAGGCGGGCTCATCAAAATAATGGGGCAGGAAGGGAAGCCTTCCGAAATCCTTCCATTGATCAAGATAGAAAAATCTCGGAGTGACCCAGCAGAGCGTGGGAACAAGCAAGGTCTCCGAAAAGAGCGCCGCCTTTTCAAGGAGTTCGAGGCATCTCGGAGAGTTATCGAAAGGAAGATCGAGGAGGACCAGGGAGGGAAGTTCATCGATGAGAGAGACGGTCAGATGATCCAGCGTCTCTTCAAGTGCATCGAAGGAAACAGGAACGATTTCGAAAATAATGTCTTTGTCGGCTCCTGCCTGTTTCATAAGACATTGAAGCCCCTGCCAGGTCGATTCCAGAGCTCTAAAATCAGGATCCGAAAAGACCTGTCTCAGGATTTGCTGAAGGACAAGGTCGATCTGGGGAACAAAGGCCTGGCGCTCCGGAGGAGAAGCCGGGCCTTCTCCCGGCATGGCGACCATCTTCAACAGGCGATCCACAGAACTTGAAACTTCCTCCCTTGCCTTTGTGGATTCAAATCTGATCTCTATTGGAAGACCCGGCCACTCCTTTAGCCGTTGATAAATCCCTTCCTCTCCAAGACCTCTGGTCTTCGACTCCTCAGCAAATTTTCTCGCCTCTAAAAGATTCTTCAAAAACGGATGATTCTCGATGAGGGAGTCGGGATGGAAGTCTTTCAATCTCTTTAAGTCGAGGGACAAGTGATCCCATCGGCAGAGATTCTGCGGGAGAGAGATGGAGAGGGAGAGATTCAGTTTTTCTATGGCCTGATCCGGATGATTCTGATCAACCTGAATCGGCTTCTGAAGATCGTCTTTTTTCTCCTGGAGCGTAAAGGGTCCTAAGGCCAATACCTTAAAAGGCAATGAGGGACTCTGCATGGCGACCTCCTGTGGAGGATGGGTAGGTTTATCTCTTTCAGGATTTAAATATCTTCTTAAATTTAGAAGAAATGGATTTTTTTTCGGCCACCGCGCCGGTCTTTTCGGAAGATTCAAGGGGTTTCTCTTCCGGAACCTCCTCGATCTCTCCCAGACGGCCTTCTCCAAAAAACCGGAAAAGAGGCCCCTGAGGGCTTAAGGCCAGTTCATCATTCGATCTCAGCGGGGCCTGGAATCCGATGGGCTGTCGATTGATCCGGACCAATTTCTGACCGGTCAGGTCCTTAACCCAGTATTGATTCTCGCTGAAAAAAACCTGAACGTGCTGTTCAGAGAGAGCCGGATGATCCAGAGGATACTCGCATTTTGGACCCTTCCCAACGGTGATGGGGAGTTGTTTAAAGGAACGGATTGTGGGACCATACTGGATGATGAGGGGCGCCTTCGCCGATTGAACCGAGACCTCGGGAGTTTCCGGCCTTACGGGTGATACCTGCTGGGGTTTCTCCTCCGGGGGACGTTTGGGTGGCAGAGGAGGCTCCATTCGAATCTCCCTTTCGTATTCCCGGATAGGTGTCGCTGGAGGGGGTTCTTTCTCTATTAAACCTTCTTCCATCTGCGTGAGAAAACTGACCTGAGGTCCTCCTTCGCCAAACATCAGGACATCCCCGTCTTTGAGAAAAACTTCCTTCACCTTTTTTCCATTGACAAAGGTGCCATTGGCGCTCTGATCAATCAGTTTGAATTGATTCCCCTCCCGGATGATTTCGGCGTGCTTACGGGAGACATGGGTGAGGTCTGCAGAGAAACGGAGATGGCAGGAGGGGTGCCGGCCAATGGAGATTGACGCACCATAAAAGCCCGACTCTTTCCCGCTGAGGGGCACAGGGCCTTTGATATGGAAAAGTTGAACAACGATCACAGGAGGCTGTTTCATAGGTTCGCCTTAATTATACTTGATCGGCTTTTGAGGTCAAGAAAAATTATGGTTTTAAATTCTGCGAGATTCTTGTATATTATAAGTATGCCCAACGTCAACTCTTTTGGCAAGTCGGATATCGGCCTCAAGCGCTTGAATAATGAGGATGCCTATGCCATCCAATCTAAGAAGGGCCTCTTTGTCCTGGCCGATGGGATGGGTGGAGAGGCCGCAGGAGAAGTGGCCAGCCGGATTTTTGTCGACACCGCCCTCGATGTTTTTTCCCGTATAGAAAGCCTTTCGGAACAGGGAGTTCTCGAAAGGGTCCAGGAGGCCTTCCGGCTCTCCAACGAGAGGATCCTCAACCATGTCGAGCAGACTCCCCAACACCAAGGCATGGGGTGCACGGCAGAGCTGATCGCTTTTTACGATCAGAATTTTGTCCTCGGCCATGTGGGCGATAGCCGCACCTACCTGCTCCGGCAGAAACAGTTGAGGAAACTGACACGGGATCACTCATTGATCCAGACCCAGATCGATCAGGGTCTGATCACTCCCGAAGAAGCCAGGGGCCATTCTTTAAAGAATGTGATTCTCAAGGCGGTCGGCATAGAGGAGACGCTGGCCGTGGATCTCATCAGAGGAAAAACCCATCCGGGCGATCTCTTCCTTCTCTGTTCGGATGGATTAACCGATCTGGTCGATGAGGCTTCGATTCAGGAGGTCCTTTCCATCCCTCTCTCTCTCCCTCAAAAAGTGGCGAGGCTGATCGAAGGGGCCAAGTCCCGGGGTGGTTTTGACAATATCACCGTGATTTTGTGTGAAGTGATTTCATAGAGAGGTTGTATGAGGAACCTCAGAGATTACGAAATTTTTAAAGATTACTCAGATGAATTGTTGACCGAGTTATCGAACGTCATCATTGAAAAAGAGTTTGAAGAAAATGAGATCATCTTCCGGGAGGGAGATGAAGGAGACTCGGTCTATATCGTCACGGAGGGGGAGATCGCCATCAAGAGATCTCTGGATAAACCCGGCGATGAAGAGAAGACCATCGCCATGATAGAAAAAGGGGATTTTTTCGGGGAGATGGCTCTCTTTGACAAACAGCCTCGTTCCGGGTCCGCCTATGCCGTAAAGAAATCCAGGGTCTTCATTCTTAAAAACGAGGACTTCCTCAATCTCCAGAAGAAAGACCCTCATACAGCCATGACCACGCTCATCACCATCAATCGGGTGATGGCAGAGAGATTGCGAAAGACGAGCAAGAGCTTCCTCTCCAGTTTCGAATTCGGAAATGTCCTTTCTGCTATCAGAGGATTTATTAAGGGTGCAGGAGGCAAGGAAGAAAAGGCGGATATCAAGGGAGGCGGGTTTGGCCGTTATCAGATCACTGGTGAATTGGGGAGAGGTTCGATGGGAGTGGTTTACCGGGCCTACGATCCTCAGATCGGCCGACCGATCGCCCTGAAGGTCTTGCGTCAGGATCGGATCAGCAGTGAAGCTTTTGTCCTCAGATTCCTTACGGAGGGAAAGGCCATCGGTCGGCTCTCCCATCCCAATATTGTCAGCATCTATGATATCGGACAGGGCCGGGGAACGATCTATCTCGCCATGGAATTCATCGAGGGGGAGACCTTAAATCAGGTGATGGAGAAGAAAAGATTGGGCCTGAAGGAGATCGTGTCCCTGGGGATCCAGATGGCCGAAACTCTTGACCATGCTCATCAGAAGAGAATCGTTCACAGAGATGTCAAACCCGGCAATATCATCCTTCAGGCCAATGGTCAGATCAAGATCACGGACTTTGGTATCGCCCATCTTGAAGACCCATCCATGCCTCAGCAGACACAGGCCGGAGAGATCCTTGGCACGCCAGCCTATATGTCTCCCGAACAGGTATTGAGTCAACCGGTCGATGGTCGCTCCGACCTCTTCTCACTGGGAATCATCCTGTATGAATTGACCACTGGAACCAGGCCTTTTAAGGGCGATAACATGGCTGCCATCCTTAATGCAGTTATTCTATTTCATCCTATGGAACCCTCCACCCTCAATCCGGCTATCCCCGTCGACCTCTCCCAGATCATTATGAAATGTCTCAATAAGAGACCGGAGGATCGTTTCGAGCGAGGCCGAAGTCTCGCCGAGGCTCTAAAAATAAATATGCTTTTCGAATCGGACCCCCCTGCAGTGATCCCTCCGGCCATCAAAAAGAAACCCCGGTATGCGCTCTTCATCCCGGCAGGCATAGCCATTCTTCTTTTGGGAATACTCTTCTACCACTTCATCCTTCCGAAGGACAAATCTCAGACCGTCGTCCCGAAGACGGAGCCCGTCCAAACAATAGAACAAAAAATGGAAAAAGCGATATCTCCTTCCCTCAAGGTGGAAAGCGCACCAGCCGGGGCACAGGTTTTTGTGAACGATGTCCTTCGAGGAAACGCCCCTGTAACGCTGGAACTCCCCGCGGGGAAGCATCATGTCAGGCTGACCCTGTCAGGATACATCAATTGGGAGACTGAAATTCAATTAAAAGAAGTGGGGGAAACCCCTCTTCGTGTTCAACTTAAACCCATGGTTAAAAAAGGGACCAAAGATGCTCGCCCGATATGGTGAATGAGGCGAGAGAGGAGGAGAGATGAACCGGACAGGGATTGTAAAAGATGATCGGTACCTGGAGCATGTGATGGATGTCGGCCATCCTGAGAGTCCGGAGCGATTAAGGGTCATCTATAAGATGCTCGAAGAACCGGAGATGAAAGGCTTCCTTGAAGAGGTCAAGTCTCGTCCGGCTACCCGGGGGGAGCTGGAAATGATCCATGCTTCTGCTTACATCGACCAGGTGGCAAAAACCGCAGGCAAGTCCTACTGCCAGCTCGATATGGATACTTCCACCTGCGCTAAATCGTATGACACCGCCCTTCTTGCGGCCGGGGGCTTGTTGGAGTTGATCAGGGCGGTGATGGAAGGAAGGCTCAATAATGGTTTTGCCCTGGTGAGGCCTCCGGGCCACCATGCGGAAAGAGGCCGGGCCATGGGATTCTGCCTCTTCAACAATGTGGCGATTGGCGCGCAATATGCGATCAAGAACTTCTCGTTGGAAAGAATCCTGATCGTCGATTGGGATGTCCATCACGGAAACGGAACTCAGAACTCATTTTATGAAGACCCGCGGGTCCTCTATTTCTCCACCCATCGTTACGGTTTCTTCTATCCGGGGACAGGAGGAGCCAATGAGACGGGAAAGGGAAAAGGGTTGGGTTTTACGGTAAATGTTCCCCTGTCGACGGGAGCGGGCGATGCCGAATTTGGAAATATCTTTGAGAAGTTCTTTAAACCCATCGCTCTCGAATATCGACCCCAGCTCGTTCTCGTCTCTGCAGGATTCGATACCCATTACGATGATCCTCTGGGCGGGATGGAAGTCACGGAGAAAGGGTTTGGAAGGATGACCCAGGTCCTGATGGAGATCGCTGAGGCAACCGCTCAGGGAAAGCTGGTCATCACGTTGGAGGGGGGCTACGATGTCTCTGGACAGGGTCGGTCAGTAAAAACTGTATTAAAAGAGCTGGCTCAGGTCTCGTCCCTTGATAAACAAGACCTGCTCGAAAAAGAGAAGAACGATTATTCCCGAATCGGAGGACTCATCCTTCAATTGAAAGAGATTCACAAGCAATACTGGAAGACCCTCTAAGAGATTCCCGAAAAAATCCGTAAATCTCTGATTACATACCTGCCTGCCGGTAGGCAGGGATCATCAAAAACGATTACCCAGATTAATAACACATTGAAAATTGAGATAATCTATTTAATGATGGTCTCGTAAAAAGTCGTCTCACCGGTGAAAACCGGTGTCCAGTGTTTTCCTAATTATCTGAAATTACTGGATTCCGGCTTTCGCCGGAATGACGATCTGTAGTGTTTTTCGACTTTTTACGAATTTGTCATTTAATCATTTTTGAAATCTGTGTAATCAGAGGTCTCTCGACATAAATTTTAAGAGTTTTCCAGAGACCTCTTTAGATCTTCCTGGATGTATTCACCATCTCTTTCAGCTCTTTGCCGACCTTGAAAAAGGGAAGTTTCTTGGGAGGAACATCGACGATCTCTCCTGTCTTGGGATTTCGGCCCTTGTAACCCCCGTAGTTCCTGACCATAAAACTGCCGAATCCTCTGATCTCGATCCGTTGCCCCTTCTGCAGGCTCTCCTTCATTCCATCGAAGAGGGTGTCAACGATCACCTTGGCCACCTTCTGTGTCACATTTGTCTGCTCTGAAACCTTGTCAATGAGTTCTGCTTTGTTCATAGCTCCTCCCTTCTCCGTTTCGGGGTTAAACGAAACAACTCGTAATGATGATGGAACAAACCTCTTTCAAAGATAAAATCCGAAATTCGAATTTCAAAGCACGAAACAAATCCTAAACCCCCAAAAAGTTTATTAGAGATGTCATCCTGAACTTGGTTCAGGATCTCAGGAGATGCTGAAATGAATTCAGCATGACAACAAATTTCCGGATTTCGTATTTATTGTTTCACCAAAGAGCGCATTCCCTCCACAATCTGTCCAAACTTTTTTTCAAATCCCAACCTGTTCTTATTGGCGGACCCTGCCAGAACAATCTCTCCCCCAGCCCTTGCAGGCATTCGAACCCAGATTCTCTGATGGGAGAAAAAGAAGGAGACGATGAGGCCGATGATCATCAGGCTGCATCCGATCCAGACGACCCAGACGCCGGGGTCTTTCGTCACCTGAAGGCCAGTATACTCCTTCGTGCCAATCTCTTCAAGTGTGAGAATAAAATCGTCCCCTCTTTGCTGATCTAATTTTGGAACATCTTTCAACACCCATAAGGCCCGTGGCGGCTGATTGGGCTTGAGAAGGGCAACCTGAACTCCTTCTCCGAAGTTATGGACTTGGGGGGCATATTTCAGGATTCTAAGGAGGGCTTCGGAATGAGGGATTCGGATCGTCTCTCCCTCGAGGCCTTTCAACGTCATCTTCTCTTTTTTATTCTTCCAATGAATCCCGAGGGTGACCTCCGGGATCGTTCCATAACTCGATTGATAAAAAGCCAGGCCTTTATAGTGGAGAGGATGATTGACTTCAATCGTCTTTTTTAAGACCTCTTTTCCATTCTCCAGAATGGTGAGGTCACTCGTATACTCCTTCACCAGTTTTTCCGGCCTCTGGAGATCGTAAAAAGTGACCCTGAAATCGTCACATCGGATTGAAAACCCGATCGGTTTAGCCACATCCTCATCCTTTATTCTCAGGGCGATGTGATCCACTGTTTCGCCTTCGAGGATATTGACAAACCCCCTGAAGCCGAAGAGGGAACCCATGATCCCTCCGATGAGGATGATGAGAATGCTTAAATGGGTGATGTAAACTCCCAGCCTCGAAAACCTTCCCTTTTCGGAATAGAGGGTGATGGATGATTCTCCCTCGATCCTTTGCGGGTTTTTAAATTCCTTCTTTAGAAGGGATCGAATTTCATCCTCTCTGACTCCTCCTGGGTTGGAGATGTTGACTCGCTCCACATACGGAAGGGTTTTAAGCATCGGGTCTCCGATCTCTTTTCCCCCGGATTCGCGAGAGATCTGTCTCCACACGCCTGGAAACCGGTGGAGAGAGCAGGCGATCAAATTGACCACCAGCAGAAGGAGGATGGCGCTAAACCACCAGGAGTGATACATATCGAAGAGGTTAAAAAACTCCAGCACATTATAGAGCTGGATTCCGTATCGCTGAATATATTCCCCGCTCGGCGCATTCTGTTTGATCAACGTGCCGATAATGGAGAGGATGGCAAGCAGAATGAGAAGAAAGATCGTGAGTTTGAGGGAACGGAAAAAATCGAAGACGATATCAAAAATCCCTTTTTCTTTATGGTTCATTGTTCCCTCTGAAGTTCATCAATACTTATAAACTGAATTCGTACAGGCTATCCCGCCAGGGGCGGGTTAGCGAAATGCAGGCAAGTATCTGAAATTTTTAACATATACGATTAATGCTGTCAAGAAAAAAGGGGTAGAAAAAAGGGGTAGATCCTTGTCGGAACTACCCCTTTTCGCCTGTAAACCTTTTCAACCTACTTCTTCGCTTTTACATGGCACTGAGTGCAACCTGCCGGCCCGGTGGGCTTATTGGCCTTCTTCAGATCATCATGGCATCCTTTGCAGTTCTTATGATAGGCATCTTTTGCTATGATGTCTTTTCCAGCTTTGGAAGCCTCTTTTGTCGCCTTGTGACAGTCTTTGCAAAGCTTACCGCTGGTCTCGCCCTTCTTCCAATCGTGATGGCACTTCAGGCAATCAATCTTCAGTGTTTCCGCATGTTTCTTATGGGTGAAGGTGACCTTACCATAAGGAACCTCAAAGGTGACCACATCTTTCTTTATCTGGGCCCATGCGCCGCCAGCCATCAGAATGGAAAACATAAAGCCTGCAAGAATAGCAACACCTAACGCCTTTCTCATCTTGTTTCACCCCCTTTCTTTTCAATGATTTAGACGCCGAAAGTCTAACAGATATTCAGTATTTGTCAAGAAAAAAAATGGGGAAAAATGGGTTGCTTGTGAAAATGTTTCTTATCTCTGAAATCTTTGGGGTCAAAATAATCATCCTTGAGTGCTGCATGAATCGCCGCATTATTGCTCTCGGTTCCACATGAAGTAAAGATTATCTCTCTTTCTTGTGCCCCGACCAATTCCGCAATCTGAGCCCGTGCCGTCTCGATCACCGTCTTCAGCTTTGAGCCGAACTTGTATGTACTTGATGGATTACCCCATTCCGAGGTCAGGTAAGGCATCATTGCTTCCAGCACCTCCGGCAACACCGGTGTCGTCGCATTGTAATCAAGGTAAATCATAATATCTTTAGAGGCTTAAAATCTACGGATATTTTCGGAAGCAATATTTTAACGATTCCTAAAATTTTTGTTTTCAGTTCCAGTTGACAGGGAGGTTGTCACACCGCGAATATCATTATTCACCATCTCTTGGAAGTAAATGCGGGCCGTTCTACTGACTTTTCAGATCCTCAAAGATTTGATCGATGAGCGG
>Ga0194113_10000643_pt1 | contig 46602 bp, 45 predicted proteins | sample TA2MahC200mmetaG_FD_146193 | JGI IMG/M metagenome (GOLD analysis project Ga0194113, IMG submission 146193) | Freshwater microbial communities from Lake Tanganyika, Tanzania - TA2015017 Mahale Deep Cast 200m | ecosystem: Environmental > Aquatic > Freshwater > Lake | place: Tanzania: Lake... | reverse complement strand
GAACATGCCGTTGAGTCGTCTTACGCAGTCCTCCCCCATCTCTTCGTATAAGTGAACGATCACTTCGGTATCAGATGCAGTGCGAAAGGCGTGCCCTCGATTGATCAGTTCACTTCGCAGCTCAAGGTAATTGTAGATTTCGCCGTTGTACACCACCTGTATTGAGCCGTCTTCGTTAGCAATGGGCTGGTGTCCGCTCCGGAGGTCGATTATACTCAATCGCCTCATGGCAAGGCCCACCTGTCCACGCACGCACAAGCCTTCGTCGTCAGGACCGCGATGGATCATAGTGCGGTTCATTCGCAGGAGAACAGCGGGGTCTATCTGAGCGGTGTGATCGAAGAGGAAGATGCCGCAGATCCCACACATAAGCAGTTGTCCTCGGGACCGCGGCTAATCCCGCTCCTGAAGGCGGATGGAGGCGAATTGGTCCAGCACCAGACCGAAAAACATAATGTTGATGCCTCCTGCAAGGAAGAGCACCACCCCTCCCGAGAACTGCTGGAACAGAATGAGATTTCGTATGCTGAGCGCAATGCCTATCAGCACCAGCGTCAGACCGGTAGGGAAGAAGATCTTGTTGGGATTAGCCATCGTGATGACTCGAAGAATTAGTTGAAGGAATCGGAAACCATCATGGAAAGGACGGAGTTTACTCTGAGTATGGGCAGGCCGTGGATTACCGGTTATGGGGACGAAGTCGACGCTGTACCCCGCGCCGATGAAACTCATGGTGGAGGTGGATGGAAATGAGAACCCATTCGGATAAATGTGGAGAAACCGGCAAGCGATGTGGTGATGAAACGCTCTGAGTCCGGACGTAAGGTCCCGCACGTTCTGCTCGCATAGGAACGAAGCGAGCCTCCGAAGGAAGAGGTTGCCCGCAGTGCGAAGCCGGCCGCCTTCTTCGCGGGTGAACGCCCTTGCCCCAACCACCAGATCATAGTGGTCCAATCGATCCAGCAGGCGGGGCAGATCCGCGGGATCATGCTGCCCATCACCGTCGATTATGGCGACGCGGCCCCCGGAAATCGCCCTAAGAGCCGTCTTGACCGCGGTGCCGTTGCCCTTTTGAAGCGGGTGCGAAATGACCTCCGCGCCTGCTTCCGTCGCGGCCCGACCGGTGTCATCCACTGACCCGTCATTCACAACCAAGATCCTGGCCTGGGGCACGTGCAGCTTCACTCCTCTGACCACGTCGCGGATCGTCCGTTCCTCGTTGTGCGCAGGAATCACCACCGTAATATCGTCTCTGACGGTCTGAGATTTGTTTGCAGCGCGGATCTGCTCAACGTTCATGGTTGCTCGTTTCGCGGCAGTGGCAATCTGGGATTCTCGCCTTGTCGCGCCGGCCCAAGAGAATCACGGTTTGGACGCGGTCCGACAAGCGAGAATGCGCAATCAAATAGCATTATCGAGGTGAGGTGTCAATTTCAGCAGAGAAGGATGTCGCTGGGAAGCCCTACCCTCGCAGTTTGCCCACAGTGTCGGTAAATACGAACGCCCCTGCATTGATGCCGCGCCGGCGGGCCAGGTAGGCTGTCAACCTCTGATTGCACCACCCCAGCCTTCATTAGGGGGCAGGAAGCAGAAGGGCGAGCTTGCAGCATTGGTGCTTTTCTTGTAGGATCGCTCTTCCGCGACTTTATGACGACAGGAAGATTAGACGGTCAGGGACGCAATACCTGGGCCCTCGTCCGACAAAAACCTTCTTATCTATTGCCTCACCCGCCTTGTGCTATAATGTAATCGAAGCGACGAGGAGGGATTGAACATGCCCGGAAAGAGCCCACATCAAAAAGACTACGCTGCGATGATCGAACGGGCGTCGGTTAAGAAAAAAAGAACCGAGATCGTTGATCGCGAAGGCCGAAAGATTGCCGCAGTGATCCCTATTGAAGATCTGGAATTTCTCGAGAAATTGGAGGATCAGATTGACCTGCTGGAAGCATTGGAGGCCGTCGATGAGGCGGTCCGCGAAGGCGGCGTCATTCGATGGGACGACTTCCTGTCTCAACTGAAAGCGGCTCGACCGTGAGCTATGAGCTGTTTATCCTGCCAAAAGCTCAACGCCAAATCAATGCGCTTCCCAACAAGGATCGGCAACGCATAATTGAAAAGATCAACTCCCTTCGCCAAAATCCCCGTCCTTCCGGCTCGCGCAAATTGGTGGACACTGACGAATTCTACAGGGTGCGCGTGGGCCAGTATCGCATCATCTATGCTCCATTTGACCAGCTTCTCTTTCTGCTAGTAGTCACGGTGGGGCGGCGTCGAGACGTTTACGAAAGGCTGAGGAAGAAATTCAGCAGAGAAAGACTGTTGGCCATGATTGCCGACCGCGAGCACTGAGCGTCCAGACCCTCGTACCCCCCCGGAACCAGTAAGAATCCATGCGCAGAGCACGAGGAGAAATACCACAAAGGCGCAAAATGGGCTGATAAGAAACACTTGGGCACTCTCAAGCGCCAGCTCAAGCGTGAGCAAGGATTCGGAAACGAGTCCGAAGTCGAGCGCTACCGCACGCTGATCAAGGAGTACGAGGCAGCGATGAAGCGGAAGAGGCTCCCACGGAAGCCGGTGGAGTAGGGCGGGTGGAAGTTCCTGTGGTGTTGCGGGTCCAGTGGGACTGAACTTGACGAAGACGGTTGCTGGCTCACTCAAGCGCCGGAGTGTAGAGAGCGCCGCGCATTCCTGACTCCAATGAGTACTCCCACGAAAGGGATAAGGTACAATAGGCTGAAGGGGGCTAAGACACAGAAAAGTATCGTCAACCACAGGGGTTGCCGGAGGTATCTAGATAACCGGAACACGAGATAAATAAAGATTCCCTTGAAGAACAAGGTGAGTATCACGCCCAAGCCTAGAAGGTCTTCCTGGGTCTCCGCTGCGGCCAGCACGCTAATTAGTCGAAAGCTTAAATTGACCCCCACAAGTGTAAAGAATCCCAAAAGGAAGAAGTTTCTTTCCTTGCTGAGGGCTCTATCGCTGGCCCACTGTTTGGCAGCGGGAGATTCCGAGATGACCCGACCGCGGTCAAAATCATAACCACAATCACAGAGTTTGGCTGTTTCGGGATTTACCAATCCACAGTGCGGACAAGCAGTCATCCCGTCCCCCTGAGGCTAACTGGTGCCTCGCCATGCGCGACTTCCACGATAGGTTGATTCTCTCCTTAGCGCCCGTTAAGAAGGTGCTGACACGAATCTTGCGAGACGCTCAAGCTGAAGAGTCCCGATAAATTTGCAGACACTTTTGCGCGGATCAGTTTTGAATGATTTCAAGCTGTTAGGTGGTGGCGGTGCAGGGATTTGAACCCCGGACACTGCGGATATGAGCCGCATGCTCTAACCGACTGAGCTACACCGCCGAAGATACAAATTAAATACCATCCAGATGTGGAGCCTGTCAAGATGCCCCGCCGGTTGGCACTGGGGTTGCAGTGCCAACGGAGCCATGCGGAAGGGTCATGGAACCAACAGCAAGAGAGCCTCCGAGGGCGACGCGGCGGGTCTCACAGGGGTCGATTCAGGAATATGCTGAAACATCGATTGTGGCCCACCACGATCGAGTCCCGCACCACAATGTTGAATGGCTGGAGCGCTTCCCGGAGCCGTTCCGCCTCCTCCCGGTCTCGAAAGGTCGGTAATGGCGGGCCGTGAGGGTGATTGTGTACCAAAAAGAGGGCGGAAGCATTGTACCGGAGCGCAATAGTGATGATCTGACGAGGAAAGGCAACCACCTGGTCCACAGTTCCCGCGCCTATGAATTCCTCGCCGAGCACTGTTCCGAGGTCGTCGAGCAGAATGACAAGGAGCTGCTCGTCTCGGACCCCTCTGAACTTTTCAGTGAGGCGCCGCTGCAGCGCTCTGGGATCGGTGAGTATTTCCGAGCAGAGTTTTCCAGGTTCAGCCCCACGCTTGACAATTTCGCCTGCCAGCCGCAGCAAGACCGCTACTCGGCGTGGAATACCGGCCTGTTCGGTCAGTTCTACCGCAGAAGCCCCGAGCACTCCTTGAAGAGATCCGAAATCATCCAGGAGCTTCTCCGGCATTGTCGCCACCTGGTCCGCCGGTAGCGCATAGCTCAGGAGAAGCCACAACATGTCGGCTTCAGAAAGGGCCTCTGATCCCTCGCGCAGGAGCAAGGCGGCCACGTCGTCGCAATGCGTTTCATGCATCGCGCGGTCTTGGCTTTTGCCAAATTTTCTCCCGGGCTTCTCCTTTGCCATTCTCTGAGATCCCCGGCTCTTGTCCACGATTTAGCGACCCAGCTTGCTCACCTCAGCAGTCCAATTTGGCGGTTCAGAGAGTCGATCTTTCGAATCAACGCTGCTTTCTTCTTCTCCAGAGCTCTAATCCGCTCACGGCGCAACTCCATTTCCCTGTTCATTTGGCGGATATTATTCGCGTCTTTCCGCGCCTGGAAATCGGCGATTTCGGCTTGAATCACGCTAATGTCAGCCTCTGTGACGTTGAGCTCTTCCTGTGTGAGCTGGATCTCTCGTTCCACTTGAGCTCGGCTTTTCAGCGGCGGTCTCGGGGGAGGCTTAACTGCCGGCTTCGGCTCCGAGGTCGGAGGGGCTTCCGGCGTCACTGCCGCAGGCTGGGGGAAGCGCTTCTCCGGCATGCTTTCCAGGCGCTGAAGTTGTCGCTCATAGAGGATCTCAGGGGGGACTTGCGCTTGAGCATGTTCAAGGCTCGTCACCGCGAGAACCAAAGGAGCGACAAAGAACCCGATTGTCATCGCGACGCCTGCTTGAAAGTATTTGTTGTCGACACTATGGGTAGCATTCATTGAACCAAATCCTGTCCACCTCTTCATTTGTACAACGCCCAGTAACAGGTTAGCGGCATCTTCTCCAGCCGTGGCGCTGTCCCGTTCCGCACGCCCCGCTTTGACACCCTAGCGTCTAGGACCTTTATCGCGGGCCAGTGTTCCCTGGAGGCACGGTATCCAGAGAACGTGGTGATTCCGCCGCATCCATGTATTCCGCCTACCTCGAAAGCCAAAGGCCATCAGCTTCCCGACGCAGCTCAAACTCATACCCTAGGGCTTGGACGCCTCACCCTAAAAAGCCGCTTCCAGTCCAAGCACAACTGCGACGACGGGATCGATGGTTCTGCCCGGATTAACCCCGAAATTGTTCGCAGAGCTGGGGACATCCCAATTCGCTACGGATTTATCGATGCAGGCATAGCTGAACCATCGGCCGGGCTTCCAAAAGGCCACTGCCGCGAAGAATTCCCAATCCCGGAGGAGCTGCCACCGGATACCTGCATCAACTTCCCACCCAAGGTCGTTGTCCGGTATTGCGGGAGCAGGATCGGTATAACTCCCTCTCGCCCCGTAGGACACGGAGCCGAATGCCAATGGCGGTGTTGTACCTTGGGCAACGGATGCGGCAATGTCAGCCGCGGTGCTGGGTCTGACAAAGCCCCACCCGTAACCATGGGAATTGCGGGTTGCGGTCAGAAAACTTGCGTTAACCATCAGATTGGCTGCAACCATGTGTTCTACGACCACTCCGAAAGAGGAAGCCCCGGGAATGTCGCCGAATCCGCCAACCCCACCGCTGTAAGCGTTCGCCAATATGTCGCTGTATGTGCCGAACAAAGTGGGCGCTGCGTACTTGAATTCCTGAATGAGCGGCTGTCGGTCGATGAGCACACCATGACGCCTGTCCGGGCCGGGCAACCAAGCGTAGAAGAAGCGAACTTGCCACATATAATGGGAAAAGCCCAGTTCCACCTTGAAACGCCAGGATTGGTAATAGTCAGACGCAAACAGGCTTCCACTCCCATCCACATTATCAGGCCGTCCGTTGACCGTGCCGTCCAGGGAACGCTGATACCTAATCGTTCTGTAGTACCAGTCAAGTTCGGTGTCAAGAAGCAATCTTCCGTTATTGAATTCGAAAGCAAGATGACCTTCGAAGATGTCGGTATCCGCGGGAGGAAAAGATCGCCTTCGAGCCGAGGTATCCTGGGATTCCGGGCCTTCTCGATACTTGGACCAGATGGTTAAGAGTGCGGTCTTCCAACTACGGGTGACGCACTGCAAATAACACATGGTGTTCAAGGCCACGTCCGCATTGAGGTCTTGTTCGTTCCAATAGCTCACGGTCGTCCGGCCCGCCCGAGGGAAGTTAGTCTGGCCCCTGCGCCAAGGATAAAAACCCAGCCATATCTCCAATTGAGGCTCAGGATCGTAGCCCCAAAACCAACTGCGGTACGAACCCGCGTCAACTTTCAACTTCTCCTTTACGTCCTCTATCTCTTGCTCTTTCGACTTCTCGTTCTCTTTCCCCTTCTCCTCCGCCGTCTTCTCCTTGTCTTTCTTCATCTCCTCCGGCAAAGGGTCGAACTTCGGTATGAACGGTACGAATGAATACTGGATTTGAAAGAATTCTTCGGTTCGTCTGTACCTGTCGTACTGAATCCCTCTCCTCGAGCCAAAGAAAGTCTTGCCATAGTAAAAACGTCCAAGCGGAGTTTGCGCAGCGATTCGCCAAAGGCGCCAATTGCCGGTGGAAATGGAAGCGGATGGGCCGGGCGCCGTGTCCGTTGTGTACGGCCCGATGGCATACACAGCCTTTACATCTACGGCTTTGTTAATCTTCAGATGGGGAGTAATGGCGGTGGTCAGATTTGAGAAACCGGTGTTCGAGCCGGAAACCATGTTTCCGCCGAGCCAGCCATTGAGCGGCGCAAAATCCGATCCTGTGGAGCTGTTGTCGACGTTGTAAGTTCCGAAGAATCCCCGCGTGCCGAGCTGCGCGGCGTAAGAATACATCCACGTGGTATTGGCTTTTGCGGTCAGCTCGAGTGCAGACACTTGCCGGTCAAAGTCCCCCACCCAGACCAGCGCCGACACGAACATCGCTGTCGCGGCCCTGCGTCCCCATGCTTCCAGTCTCGTGGCCATGCAATCCCTCCCCCTCTTGAGAGCCGTTTCCACGAAACACGCTGTTTTGGCCGGTTTGAGACAAAGGATGTCGATCGGAATTATATGACGGTCTTGCGAATTGCGGGGTGTGGCGCCCCTGAATTCGTTGCGGCGAAGCCTCCCTGAAACCGAAAGACCTCCAGGACGGTCCGTCACAAGATCCGATAGCGTTAGAACCGTCGCCCGTTAATGACAAGGGTTATATTACCCCACTCTTGCGCATACCTCAGATCGCGGCCCTCTGTCAATCAATATCTCGTCGGTAACGGTTCGGATACGAGGGGAGAAACACCTGGTCCGGACACGTCATTGCGAGTCCCGTGGAAGGCCGGACGACGCTGTCTTGGCTGGAAGCCTAATGAATGAGCGGGTGGCTCGGTCACCATCCCGGCGCGTGGACTCCGAAGGATCTGCAGACGACGCATGGGTTCCGATTTTCGAACCAAACGAAGCGTAGGCCGTACTGTTTCTCTTTCGGATCGAGAAAGGGCAAAAGGCCGTCGCCGCGGTTTTGACTCAACCCACGGTTTGGTGTAAGCTTCCCTCTTAGGGGTGGCTATTTCTGATTCTCCTGGGCACGCCATCGTGCGGGATCGTTGGAGCGTGACTTTACCGGGCTCGGAGAACCAGGACCACCCTGAGACGCGCTTGTCAAAGTCCCAGACCCGTTGTCACGCCGAGGTGATATGATTGTTCTTCCCTGGTCTTGCCGGGCTCGCGGCAAGATCCCGGGTAAGGTGGTTCGCTCCGGTCATGTTAGAGCAACGCGGCAAGATTCCCATCTCGAAGCTGGTCGATGAGCTCATACGGGTTGGGCTCTACGACAGACACACGCAAGCTCGACTGACAATCCTTGCTTCAACCTACCGGGAAGCCGGGGACATCAGCCGAAAAGAACGCGTTCTCATCGAGCGCATCTTTGCGCGGCACATTGAAAACATACAGAAAGTGGGAGAGATACGCCTGCTATCATTGGCGGGCGTGGACAAAAAGCAGTTCAGCGGCGAAATCGCCTGCACGGTCAAGGAATTCCTCGGTTTTGGAAATCAGGGGCCCGTATATTCAGTCACGGTGAAAAACCAACCGTTCGCGCTCAAGCTGTACTCTGCCCGTGAACTCAAGGATGTCATGCTGGCCCACGGATCCTTCGGCCTCGGGGGAATACTCCATGAAGTGGAGAACCGCGGAGAACACACCATGCTGACCAATCTGGGGCAGAAGGTTTTCTCTCGTAAGGCCAAGGGTGTATATGCGCGCTGCAAGAAGATGGTGAGAATCCACAGCATTGGACTCGAAGAGGATTTTATGTACGTGCTGATGGACATGCTTGCCGTCGACCCAATCCACAAGCTGGATCCGGCGAAGATCGGCGGAGATCCGGTGGATATGGCCTCCTGGAGCGCGGATTGCGCCATCGGACTGTGTCAGCTCCACGTGGAGGAGAGACGCCTGCATCTGAATATACGCCCCGAAGCCTTTATCAAGAAGAACGTGGAAAAGGCGGAACGGCTGCCCAAGTACACCTTCTTCCACTATCCCCAGATGTACAATCGGAGGCCCGATAGTTTGTGCCTGACCACCGAATTCGTCATGGTGGACCATCTGGACAATTCGGTGGAAATAGCGGACAAGGGTCTCAAAGGGCTGGGGACAGTCGGGAGCTGGCTCTACATTCCTCCGGAAACTATAATCCAGCTACTCAAGACACTCAGAGATGATTATGAGACTTACGTTGAGAAGAAACAGCCGTTTGAGGAAGTGCGCTCCATCAAACTGAAAAGGACGCAGATGGACGATCTGTGGGCGCTGGGGCTGACGCTGTACGAATTCCTCAGCGGAGGCAAGAAGGCGTACGGGGAACCCCAAAGCCTGACCGACATGGTCAATTCCGTCCTACTGACCAAGTTTGACTTCTCGCCTGTTCATCCTCTTTTCCGCGATCTTCTCTCCGGAATGCTTGAAAAAGAGCCAATGAAACGGTTTCAGCGAATCATGGACGGATGCCCCGAGAGGATCGTTTCCAGAAAAGTCCTTGCGGAAGCGGTCCTGTATAAACTGGAGAAGATCGGCCTGGATTGCGGACTGTGAAACTCACCGGCGGAAGCCATCCAAGAGCCGCGGGGGAGGGTCGGCGCGCAAGGTGGGGCTCGCAAGACCTTGGGGCCTATTTCTTCATGAGCGTCTCCTGTTGCGGCGATTTCTCCTTCGTTGTAACCTTGGCCTGCCTGCCCGACTCCTCACCCGGTTTGTGTCTGTCCAGCCCAAAGGCTGCCAGCACGCTCCCCGGCCAACGGCGTTCTTTCCGCTCTTGAAAGTTCACTGAAGACGCGACCTTGTTTATTATCCGAGCCTTATTTGATGTCAGGACTTGAGTTCCTTTCCACAGCACGCCATTGGACACCAGCCCGTCGCCGGCTCGAAGCCTGTTCAGAAAGGCGACCCGCGATCCACTGCGCCTCAAGACGAGCAGTCGATAATGCGGCAAAGGGCGATTCAGTGAAACGCCCCGCGAGACAAAACCTTCTCGCGATACCACCGCCTGATGAAAAAGGTGATTGGGCCCCTTCCAAGCGCATGGGTACAGATAGAACGCGCCGACCGATCGATCTCCGTACACCATACGCATGAGTTCTCTGATGCCTCCCCAGCCCCTAAATATCGGCGCATGGCGATGAAACGCGTTGAACCCCAGGAGCACCAGATTGGTGTCGGCTTTTAATGCGGGGACTTGCTTCACAAGGCTGTCAAGGATCTCATTCCTCTGACGCGCCGCTTCCTTCCAGTCAGCGCTGAGGCCCGCGTGGAACACGGCCATGAGCGCCAGCGCGCACGCGACTCCAATCCGCAATACCGGACGCAGCTTCCCTGGAGCCCATCCGGTCGTCAACGCAGCCAAAATTATCGCCAGTCCGGGCGTCGCGGCTGAATAAACACGGCTGGACCAGTTGAAATTGAACCACGCGGTCTGTCCGTCGGGAATGCTTCCCCACTTGGCCAGGACCGTCTCCACAATTGTGGGTTGCGCGGACCCATACCCGGCCAACTGATAGGGCGCCATGCCCAGCATGAGGATTGAAGCGCCTAGCAAGAGCACGTAGCCCAAGCGGAAGTTACTCGGCGCGTCCGGGCCGGGTCGAGCCGGCTCGTGTTTCCGTTCATCATGGAAAAGGAGAACACCAATCCAAATCGCCACAGCGACTCCCAGTAGCCATGCCCAGTAGCAGGCGCTCAATTCCAAGAACGGCGCTGCGACGTAGTGGGGCAACAAAGCTATATATGACCAGACAAGATCCAAGGGAGGAAATAGATGAGAGCAACGCTTTTCGCCACCGTCCAAGATGAGGAATCTGCTCACGATTGCTAGGGCGAAGGTGAATCCGACCGCCGCGGTCAGACGAAAGTGAAAAGATCGAGCGGGCAGTGTTCCCGGTAGGCGTTTCCACAGAGGGATAAGAAAGAACGGAACGGTGAAGATAAGGAAACTCGGGGCCTCGTATGTGAAAAAGGACATCGCGTACAAGACGATGGGCAATCCCAGGGCAGTCCAAGAGCAGGACTTTTCGACCCACCGCTGGAACGCCAAGACACAACCCCAGAAGAGGGTCATGCTGAGTCGCGAGTTGTCCGTAGCCAGGACATACGTTAAACACGAGACCGAGGGCAAGAAATACGCTAGGAGGACCGAAGCGGTAACGAAGACTTTATCACGAGGGAATGCCTTGGAAAGACAGGCCCCCATGAGCAAGCAGGCGGCCGCGGCCAGCAACAGGGAGAGTAGATGGAATGGGATGCGATTGAAACCGAAAATCTGAAAAAGGCTTATCCAGTAGACACCTTCGAGAGGACGAAGAAAATGCCGGGTGAATTCGATAACGGCTGTCAAGAAATCATGCCAGTAGGGATAGCTGAAAATCCACCAGTCATCCCCTTCGAATCCGAAGTCGCCGGCCAAGATCGTGAGCGCGACGGAATACGAGATCAGGCCCGCGGCCAGAAGAACGAAAATGGATCTGTCTATGCCGGATTCCCGAATCGATGCTGCGCCGCCATCTTCCAGGTCAAGCCCTTCCGGAGACACACGTCCCCGTGCGCTCACGGACTGCAATTCGCACTGAGGCGCCTCAGCACGCCGAGCCGGCTGGATGAGCGGCGCGCTTTTCATGATTGACCCAGAAATGAGAGCATGACGTCGGCGGCACACCGTTCAAGGATGTGGAACGCGTAGCCGTTTGCAATTAAGTGATATATCTTGGAAATTGTGGCTTTGTCAACAAAATGTTCACGGGAAAGTGTTCGTTCGCTTACCCGCGCAAGAACATGTTCGAGGCCCACGGCAGGGAGTGTGTCGCCTAGGGACCGGGAAGGCGGAGGTCCTACGATTGGGCGGACCGCGACGCAGGGTCTTTTTTGCACGCGAACGCGCGTCTGCCGACCGACAGCCTCGGCGTAATTGATCCACGCCTCGATGATCTTGCAAACCTGGTCGAGTGGATTATACTAGAATCGATATCCGTGCCCGTGAGTGATGGCGCTCGCCAATCACTTGGATCCGAGGATGGCTCCCACGGGCGCTAAGGAGGCGCGAGAGCGCCGCCCGATCATTCCTGGGAAGTGCTGAGATGCCTTTGATGACACCTGTATTGGTAGAAGTTATTACGCCCACGCTGTCGAGCCTCAAACTCGATTGTCGAGCGTGCGGCGTCATTTTTTCCGAAGCGGGGGTTCATCAAGCCGATCATGCCGCGAGCTGCGATGAATACCCCCCGGATTGGCGCGAAATAATCATGCGGCTCTCGGAGGCAATTGACGAGATCTCGCGGCTGTACCGGCATCGAGTCCGGATCAAGTTCATTGACGCCCAGTCTCCTCTCGGCCTATGGAAGTTGCTTCGCCACCGGATAAGGCAGACGCCGGCGTTCGTGGTGGACGGCAGGAATGCCTGCGCGGGGTGGGACACACAGCATCTGGAGTCCCTGATTGACGCGCGGCTCAAGGAAGCGCCGGTCTGAGAGTTCGGACCGGAGCCGATCTCGATCCTGCGCCTGGCCCCACGCACCAATGCGCGTCCGCGAACGGGCATTCCTCTGCCGGGCGCCAATTCCGCCAAACGCCCAGTTCGGCGGGACGCACGAACGCATGTGAGAGCATTTTCCGGGGAGACGGCCTGGTTGTCAGGGGGTCTCCCCGGTTGTTTTCCCGGAACACGACGGGCGGTATCGATCTGATGATACGGTCTACTTGAAGAGGTGGGTAACCAGACGGTTGAGCATGGCCTCACCCTTTACTTCGGTTTCGAAGAGGGGGACGATGGCCCGGACTCTGTCCTGGAATATGTTCCAGATTTCTTCCATGTGCTCGTCCTGCATCTTGACCCGATTCCGTACGAATTCGGCCGAGTCGCCTCCCACCTCCTCCTTGGGGATGAGGCCGTTCACGACCACACCGCCCACCGGAATGCCGAACTCGTAGAACCAATTGATGAACCGGGTGATCACTGCGATGGGCAAGCTCTCCGGTAGAGTGACGAAAAAGAAAGCGGTGAGCGCATCATCGGTCAGGAGTTCTTTCGCGTGTCTCATGCGGTCCTTGAAACCGAGCAGATAGTCAAGGAGCGGATCCTTTTCCTCCTTCTTGGAAAACGAGAGCATCTGTCGCAGAGACTTGGCTTCCTCTCTACTCTTGAGCATCTTCTCGACCCATAGTCCATAGACCTTGGACATGCCCAAGAGGCGTCTCGCATTTGCGGTGGGCGCGGTGTCGAAAACGTAGAAATCATATTCGTCCTTGAACATGAGGTCCATCATGTTCTCGAACATGGCCGATTCCTCGAACGCGGGGTTCATAGTGGCCGATTCGACGAATTCGTCAGCCTTCGTCGTTATGTCCGCAAACTTGAGAAACCAGTTGATCTTCTCCCGGATCTCCTTCTTAGAGCGCTCGATAGTATCACGGGTGTCGATCTCGAATGCGTAGCAATTCGCTTCGTCGCACACGACTACAGGCTTCCCAAACACATCCTGCTCGAACATATTGGAAAGGCTATGAACCGGGTTGGTGGACGCGAGCAGTGTCTTCCGGCCCTGTTTGGCGGACCAGAGAGCGGCCGCTCCTGCCATGACGGTCTTTCCGACTCCGCCCTTGCCTCCAAAGAAGATGTACTTAAGCTTCGGACGCTCAGTCATGAACGTGGTCATACTTGTTGCGATCTGGTTCACTGGATACCCCCTGCCGGCTCAGAAATCACCGAACATGGTCTTGGCTAGTTTCTCAATCATCGGCAAGCCTGTCACGTCTCGCTCCATCTCCGGAACCGAAGCCAGAATCTCTCCTGCAAACTGCTTGTCGATCACCTCGAGATAATGATCCTGCATCTCAAAGCGGTGCTTAAGGTAATCCGGAATGTTCTTGTCCTTGAGCTCAGCGGGCAGAACACGATTGATGATATACCCGCTTAACGGCACATCGAACTTGGCAAAGAGCTGTGCAGCCTTCTGCGTGTCCTTGATGATCATCTCTTCCGCGGTCAGAACAAAGAAGAACGCGGTTTTCTCTTTGTCGGTCAAGATGCTGGAAGACTTGTTGATTCTGTCCTTAATGTACAGAAGCTCGTTGAGGATCGCATCCTCATCGAGTTCCTTCTGACGCCGCATCACCGCAGCGACTTGGTCATATTCACGCATCTGTTCCCGCAGTCCGGTGATCTTACCTATCCATGCGTCGTAGACCGAGGCCATGCTGAGGTAATAGAGAGCGTGTCCCAGGGGGACCAAGTCATAGATATAGTAGTCATACTCTGCCTTGACCACTATATCGACCACCTCATCAAAGATCGCGCTCTCTTCCATGGCGGGCTCGGCCGCTGCCGCTTGAATATAGCTTTCGATCTCTTCCGGGATCTCTTCCATCCCGTACATGTCGCGGATCTTCTGCCTAATCTCGTCCTGGTACGCTTTGACTCGACGGTCAGCGTCTATTTCCTGGGCATAGAGGTTCGGCATTATCTCTGTTGGGCCTTTTCCGAAGATGTCTCGCTGGAAGATGTCAGTCAGGGACGCCTGCGGATCGACCGAAAAGACCAGAACTTTGTGGCCTTTCTTGGCTAGGTAGTAGGAAGTTGCGGCAGAGAAGGTGGTCTTGCCCAGCCCGCCCTTGCCTCCAAACATGATGTATCTCCGATTCGGATACTGCTCGAAAATTTTCTCTAATGACATGCAGGTTAGCCCCCTGTCTTAATATGTCTTGGGTGAAAACGCGGCCGGACACGATTTGGTTTCCCAGCGACCCGCCAGCCTTTCCAGGCACGTGCGACAGCGCTCGCGCTGCGCTACCTCTACGCGAGGGCGTCGGTTAAATCTTTCTCTCTCAGCATCCGGCGCTTCCAGGTTGAGATTTGGGGAACCACATACGGCAGGAGCCGTAACGAATAGTACGGTGGAAGAATCGGCACCCCAAGCATGTCACCCATGGTGATGAGAATAAAAAGATGCTCCATGCTGGCCCTGGTCTTGAGCGCAAACCGCGCCGAATCGTGAGCCGCAACGCCGTAAACGAATTCCTTTACCGCCTGAAAGAAACCGGTCCTTTTTCTTTCGTCTTCCGCCATGGATTTTCTCCCTCTTCCATGTTCACCAATTGTTGAAAGCCCTGCTACGCATTCGCAGCCATGCCGCCCCCGTGAGCGCCGGTAGGGATGGCGTGCGAGAGGCTAAAACCGAGAGATCGGCCCCCCCGTCGGCAAGGAGATCGTCCTCGTCAACACGCGGTCCCACCCTTCGCTCCCGAAGCGGCAAGAAATCCGCTCGATCACGCGGATGCCAAGACTATTCTAACCGAAATCAGCCTTGTCCGTCAGGTCTTTTTCCCTAAGCATATAACGTTTCCATCCGGCAAGCCGCGGAACCGCATAAGGAAGAAGCCTTAGCGTGTAATAATGGGGCACGATCGGCACGCCCAGCAAGTTCCCCATCGTGATCAACATGAAGAGGTGCTCGAAATGGGCCTTCTTCTGGATGGCCACGAGAGCGGCTTCATGCATCGCCAGTCCATACAAGAACTCTCGCAGTTTTCCCCAGATGCTCTTCCCCTTCTCCCCATGTTTACCCGACATGTGGGTCGTCCGCCGCCGTTGCGTGGAAGCTCTCATGTTTGCTCATGGACAGGGACGGGGCAGACCCGTGTGTCTGCCCCGTGCGATTTCCTGAGCCCAAACGAGTCAGGATCCCGTCATCCTCGGCTCTAGGCCTTCGAAGGAGCCGCCTCGCCTCTTGCCGCCCGGAAGCGCCGAAACGCTTTGTACCCTTCCCAGGCCAAGATTAGGGCGGCCACCACCAGGAAGAGAGCCACAACCCCCATGAAGGTGTTTCCGATAAGAGCCTCGCCCTTGACCGCGCCTGAAAGCACTTTCACGACCAACAGGTTGTACGATGTGTAGAGCAGAGCGGCAATCGTGGTCACGAACATGAAGAGCATGGGGTAGAAGGCCCAGGCAACCGGGCGCCCCTCAGACACCATCCAGGCCGAGATGAGCAGCAGCGCGAGAGACGCCATAAGCTGGTTCGCTCCGCCAAAAAGAACCCAGAGATACTGCCACCAACCGGTCATGACCAGAACCAAGCCCAAAATGCTGGCGATTACGGTGCCCACATGAGCATTTCTGAACACCGGACTCACATCGCTGAGCAACTCGGAAGTCGCCACCCTCATGAACCGGATCACCAACTGCATGATCGTGATCGCGAGAAAGATCATCATAACGCTGCCGTAAGACGTGGCCACGTCCAGCGGAAGCCCCAGCACATTGAGAAATTGCCCCACGCCTTTGGCAAAGACCCCGGCGGGGCCAAGCTTGATCGCCGCCGCGTAATCCGCGGCTGAGGTGAAGATCGTCCCCGCGATGATGAGAGCGAAGACGGCCAACATCATTTCAAGAAACATGACTCCGGCGCCGACCGGGCGGGCATCCACTTCGCTCTCAAGCTGACGAGCGGTTCCGGAACTGGAAACGATGCTGTGCCAGCCGGAGATGGCCCCGCACGCGATGGTCACGAACATTATCGGCCATAGGGGCCCAATGGGGATCGAAAAGGTCGTGATCGCGGGAAGAGTGAAATTGGGGGCCTTCAAGATAATCCCGATGATCCCGAAAAACAGCCCGAAGAAGACGATGTACGCAGCCACGTAGTTAATAGGAAGCGCAAATCGCCAAATGGGAAGCACCGCGGCAAAATAGCAGAAGACAAAGGCGCAGATCGCCCAGAGCCACCTGCTATTAGCCAGCGCATCTCCCAGGACCGCATTTGACGGAACCCAGCTCCCTAGAGCAATGCCGAACAGAGAAATCGCCACAGTAACCACGGTGGTCAAGATAATATCCTGCTTCCACCGGTATATCATTTGGCCGGCCAGAACCCCGGCTATAGTCAAGAGAAGCCACGCCATGGGGGACGCCTTGAGACCGATAGCCGTGCTGACCACAACGTTTCCGAACGCGCCTGCGATGAGCAGTAGATAAAAATAAATGAACGACAGCAGGATGACTCGCGCTCGCGGTGATATGAGACGATGGCTGAGTCCGCCGAATGACGCGCCTTCATGCCTCATCGCGATCATGGCGCTCGCGTAGTCATGCACCCAGCCGATGAAGAAGGCTCCAAGCAATATCCAGAGCAATGCCGGCAGCCATCCCCACTGTATGGCAATAATTGGGCCGATGATCGGACCGGCGCCCGCTATGGACTTGAACTGATAGCCATAGAGGATATTGCGGCTCGTGGGCATGAATTCCACGCCGTCCATGTACATCTTCGCCGGCGTGGCCTTCTTGGGATCGGCCTTGATGACGTTGACGTCGATGTACCTAGCATAGACCCGATAGCCTATGAAGGCCACCACAAAGCCAAGAATCAACACAATAATGGCATTCATCCCCGCACCTCCTGCTTGCGGTAATCCATCAACTCTGAGGCCCCGGCGAAAACATTGTCCGCTCGAGCGCCGTTGATCCTAATTCACACTTTCTGTGCGCGAAGCAGAACGCCTCGTGGCTTTTTTCGCTGATCTACGTCGGTCGTGGATGATGGGGCGTTTATGGATCCAAACTCGTAACGGATGAGTCGGATCGCCCAACGCTCTGAGTATTCTAGGGAAGTGGGAAAGCCGCTACCTTACCCACTTCAGAATAGTGCAGGCCCGGAACGAGGTCAAGTACTATTTTCCCGGCGCCGCGCCCGGAATCTTTGGTGTGCGCGAGGGGATAGAGGGTCACGTTTATGACTGGGCATTGTGGCTCGGAGACCAGCCGGAATCAATATATAGTTCGAGCGTCGCGTGCGGCGGAGCTCAAAGAAACCGCGGTGACAGATACGAACAGACGAGCCGGAAGGAGACGGAGCGCGAGTCGAAAGAAACCATCGCAAGCAAGAGCCGATTCGATTCTACTCACTGATCAGATCTCGACCACAAGTGACGCATCGAACTCGGGATTCGGACAGCCCACGTATCCTCTGGGATTGCACACCACACGAGTCCGCTCGATCATGTAATCGGCCGAAGTGTGAATATGACCGTGCACCCAGAGCGCGGCGCCCGAACCCGCGAGCACATCATCCAGATTGGACGCGTAAGCTGCTGTGAGCACATCCGTTTGTCTGTGCGGAGGGACCGACAACATGCTGGGCGCGTGATGGGTGATAACGACCTTCTTGCCGTCCGCGGGGCAGCTTTCGATCTCTTTTCTGAGCCACGCCTTTGACCTGGAATGGAACATCATCGTGTCCCTGGGTTGTAATTTCCGGAAACGGTGTGTGCTGAGCCTGATGCGCTGATAGTCATTCATTTCTTCGCCCGCTGCCGCCGCTGCCAGGCCGATCCGATCGAAGAGCTTGAAGTCGGTCCAGAGGGCGCAGCCTAGGAATCTAACACCGTTGATTGTCGCGGCCTCATTTTCCAGTATGAGCACGCTGGTGTCCTTGGACTCCTTTCGCAGCTTGACTGTCAAGTAAGGAATTGATTTCCCGTAATACTCGTGATTTCCCGGCACGTAAATCACCGGTTTGGAAGGGAAGGTTTTCAGCGCCCATTTGAGCCCTGCGAGTTTGGGTTGGATATCTCCTGCGAGAATCACCACCTCGGCATCGGTCTGAGGCAGATCAAGCGGGCCGAAATCAAGGTGGAGGTCACTCAGGATATGCAGCTTCATCTAATGAGCGTCAGGGTCTAGCGCAGCGCGGAACGCGACATCGGGATGACTGGAATGCGGTCTCTTCCGGAATCATGAAGGAAAGAACAGCCAAGCTTTGGCTTAATGCCTACGCCCGAACACCTTCCAGCGTCGAGGGATGGCGCTATACCTCGGCGGCCTTGTCCATTGGCGTGTCGAGATTCAGGCGTTCCTCCGCGGCTCTTATAATGGCTTCGAGCATCTGAGGGTAACTCATTCCGGAGAATCCCGCCATTTTGGCGAGATGGCCGTCCCAGCACCACCCAGGATTCGGATTTACTTCCAGCAGCTTGGGGTTCTCGTCAGCGTCCAGCCGCCAATCGAATCGGGTGTAATCCCGGCATTCAAGGCGTTCCGAAAGCACCGTGCACCACTCGATCAGGGCCTTCTGCGTCTCATCAGGCAGGTCCGCGGGCGTAGACTTGATCTTCCAGTACGGAGAATCCGGGCGCCACTTCGCCTCGTACCCGCAGATACGCGGTAGATGGGGGGGGAGCGCGGAATAGTCCTCTTCAGTGATTGGGAGCACGGAGTATGAGCTTGGTGGGTTCCCCACAATCCCCACGGTAAGGTCCTTGCCCGTGAGAAGCTCCTCTACCAGGATGGGCTTCTCGTATCCCAGATCCCGGCGGATTTCCAGGATCGCGTTGATCAGTCCCTCCGCGTCGTACGCCACGCTCCGGGCAGTGATTCCGAAGCTTGAGTCGCCGAAGTTAGGCTTCACCAGCGCCGGGAATTCGAAGGGGAGTTCATAGGTGGAATCCTCGGGTTTGATGAAGTAGGCCTGCGGCACGGGAATGCCCATTTCTTTGGCCACCCCTCGCACCAGGGACTTGTCATAACAGAAGGCCAAGCACTGGGGTCCCGCGCCCGTGTAAGGGAATGCAAAGGTCTCGAGCAGCGCAGGCACGTGAAGCTCGCTCCGGGGATCATTCCTGAAACCTTCGTCGCAAAGATTCACGACCAGGTCCACTTTGCCGGCCAATTTGAAAAGATCCCGCACGAGCGTGTCATGGTTGGTGAGATACGTGAACCGGTAGCCCCTGATCTCCTCGAAGGCCGCCTTCATTCGGTCAATTGTGTAGAAGTCGTCATCGTCGAAGACAGACAAGGGCTTGAGCGGATCGGGCTTCTTGGGATCTCCCAGAACTATCACCACATGCTTTTCACCCTTGGTCGGTCGCTTTCGTGAAGGCACCCACTGCTTGCGCACCTGGGCCGTGGCAATAAGCCTCCGCTCCATCATGCCCAGGTCCTGAGCCCTTCGAGACGCGGGCGATATCTGCGCGGGAAAGGAGATCTCCATGAACCCGGCCTCTTGCAGGAGCCTCCCGAGACTTTCTTTGCAGTAAAGCCTTTCTGCATAGAACTGGTCTGCAATCACGCCCCGGGCCACGTGGGTCACCACCTCGCGCGATACCAGGCGGTCCGCGTCCGAAGAGAGCGAGCGCTCTCTGCACACGAAGAGGTTCTTGTCGATCCATTCCCAGGATCGGCTCTGGTAGTTGTTTCTCAGGTAATCTCCGTCCGCGATATCGATAAGAAGTTTACCCCACGGTTTGAGGACTCGCAGGACCTCTCTGAGCACTCGCAAGTCGTCGTGGACCGTCTCAAAGTATCCGAAGCTGTTCCCCATGATCAGGACCGCGTCAAACTGGTCGGCCTTGTAGGGAAGCTTGCGCGCATCCCCTTCCCGGAATTTGACGGCCAGCGTCTCTTGCTTGGCGTGCTCTCGCGCTCTCTGGATCAGATAATGGGACCGATCCAGCCCTTCCACGCACCTGAAGCCGCGGCGGGTGAGTTCCAGCGCGTGACGCCCCTGGCCGCAACAGAGGTCCAGAATGCGGTCCTGAACGCTCACATCCAACGCCTCGACCACCAGATCTATCTCAGCCGCGGTGATGCGGGAATCATCGACCACATCTCCGTCCGTCTTGAGGTAGAGCCTGTTGAAGATACGGTACCACCAGTCGGGCGGGACGTGCTCTTCCAGGTTTCCCACGGGTCCGAGAGTTCTCGGCTTGCTGCGGGGTTTGCCGTTCCTTTGGGGAACGCTCGCAAGACTCATCCGTTTGCTCATGCTTAGCGACCTTCGTGAGGGGGTTATTTGATCACTGGGTCCATTTGCACAAATTGGATTCGATGTCTATGAGAAATGACCCCTCGGAGTAAAAAATCGCGCGCGCGGAATGCGAGGAAGACAGGCCCGGCTTTTGGCTATGAGACCGGCGCAACGCCGAAGGTCCACGTCCCGGTCTTTTGTGTTACAATCGTATTTGTCCCGCGTTGACGATGCATAAGATCCGCGCATGCGTTTCCGGCGCGGGGACTAGTTTGTAAGGGCGCTCCCCGCGTCCGGGAGGGGGTCGGTCTTTTGAACGAAGCCCTTTGGCCGTTTTTGCTCTATTTTTTTCTTGTGATCGGCTTGGCGACCCTAATGCTCCTGACGTTTCTGCTCGGCGAAAGACACAGAGAGAGGGCCACGGGTGAGCCGTACGAGTCCGGGATGGTGATTACGGGGTCTGCTCGGCTCCGATTTGACGTGCAGTTCTACTTGATCGCCGTCTTCTTCGTGATATTCGATCTGGAGGCGCTCTTCATCTTTGCATGGGCCGTAGGGCTCAGGGAATTGGGATGGACCGGATACATTGAAATAGCTGTCTTTATCGGTCTTCTCTTTGTGGCCCTCATCTATCTCTGGCGGGTGGGAGGCCTGGAATTGACAACTCGAAGGACTGCGGCCCAACGCGGTGAACGCGGGAATCACTGATCCCACCGGCGGGAGTTCTAGGCACAATGCGCTGGACACTGAGTAAGGCCGATACACGTCTCGAAGCGGAAGATAACTCGCAGGGCGATGCAATCCGGCGAAACATCATCTTGAGCAGACTGCAAGATCTGGTTGCGTGGGGACGTAGGAACTCCATCTGGCCGTTCAATTTCGGCCTCTCATGCTGTTATGTTGAGATGGCCGCCAGTCTTACCAGCAAGTACGACATTGCCCGTTTCGGTTCCGAAGTGATCCGAGGAACGCCGCGAGAATCCGACCTCATGGTGATCGCGGGCACGCCGTTCATCAAGATGGCGCCTGTTATCCGGCGACTGCATCACCAGATGATGGAGCCCCGATGGGTGATCTCCATGGGCTCGTGCGCCAATTCCGGCGGCATGTACGACATCTACAGCGTGGCGCAGGGTGTGGACACCTTTCTGCCGGTGGATGTGTACGTGCCGGGGTGTCCGCCTCGTCCCGAGTCGTTCATGGAGGGCCTGTTGCTCTTGCAAGAGGCTGTGGGGAAAGAGCGCCGTCCATTGAGCTGGGTGGTGGGGAAACAAGAGGTCCGTCGGGCGCCCATGCCCTCCATGCGCGATCTGAAACGGGAACAACGCCGAAAGATAACTGAATTGAAGAGTCCGGACGAGCTTTAGACCGACCCGGATTCGATCCGGTTCGCTCATATTTCGGCGACCTTGTGTATCAATAGGCGGAATCGAGGAAGCTTTCCTCCATGGAAGAAGCCCCGGACATTCAGACGGAGCTGGAAAACAAATTCGGAACAGGTCTTCTCTCCCCACAGGGGACTCGGGACGACATCTCGACTTTTTGGGTTCCCAAGGACCGGATTCTGGAAACGCTCCGGTACCTGAAGCGCGACATTCCCGGCCCGTTTGCCATGCTCTACGACTTGACCGCGATAGACGAGCGCCTAAGAAACCATCGGGATGGGCAACCTGAAAGCGACTTTTCGGTTGTGTACCATCTCCTCTCATTTGACCGAAACCAAGACGTGCGCCTAAAAGTGGCCCTCAAAGGCGATCGTCCGAGACTTCCTTCCTCGGTTTCAGTATGGCCGGCCGCGAACTGGTACGAACGCGAGGTCTATGACATGTTCGGGGTCACCTTCGACGGACACCCGAATCTGAGGCGGATTCTCATGCCCCCGACATGGAAGGGCCACCCTCTCCGCAAAGAGCATCCTGCCAGAGCCACCGAAATGGGGATTTTTCAGCTTACTGAAGAGAAGGCTGTGGCAGAGGAGGCCGCGGCTCGCTTTCGACCCGAAGAATGGGGCATGAAGCCCGCTGTGGGAGATGTGGACTACATGTTCCTGAACATGGGCCCTCAACATCCCTCAACTCACGGCGTGCTCCGGATTATGCTTGCATTGGACGGCGAACAGATCGTGGACGCGGCTCTGGATATCGGGTACCACCACCGCGGCGCGGAAAAGATGGCCGAACGCCAGTCATGGCACACCTTTATTCCGTACACGGACCGGATCGACTACCTGGGCGGGGTGATGAACAATCTCCCGTACGTGCTGGCCGTGGAAAAGCTGGCCGGTATCCGGGCGCCCGACAAGGCAAAGGTTATTCGGGTCATGATGGCGGAATTCTTTCGCATAGCCAGTCACCTTGTCTTCTACGGCACGTTCGGGCAGGACTTGGGGGCTCTTTCGCCGGTGTTCTTCACCTTCAACGACCGTGAGCGGGTGTTCGACGTGGTTGAAGCAGTCACCGGGGGCCGCATGCATCCTATGTGGTTCAGGATCGGGGGCGTGGCTCAAGATCTACCCAACGGTTGGGAACGCCTGGTAAAAGAATTCGTCGATTACTTCCCTCCTCGCCTCGCGGAATATGACAAGCTCCTCATGCAAAGCCCAATCCTGAAAGCCCGGGCCAAGGGAGTCGGCAGTTATACTCGTGAAGACGCTGTCGAATGGGGCGTGACCGGCCCGGGCCTGCGCGCGTGCGGCTTCGAGTGGGATTTTCGCAAGAAGCGGCCATATTCAGGGTACGAACAATTCCAGTTCGATATCCCGGTCGGTCAAAACGGGGATTGCTACGATCGCGCGGTCGTGCGTGTGGAAGAGATGCGCCAGAGCCTGCGGATCATCGAGCAGTGTCTCAAGAATATGCCCGAGGGCCCTTATATGGCCGATCATCCGCTCGCCACACCTCCTTTGAAGAAACGCACAATGCATGACATTGAGACCCTCATAACGCATTTCCTTGGCGTGAGTTGGGGACCGGTGATTCCCCCGGGAGAAGCCTCTTACGGCATCGAGGCCACCAAGGGGAACAACGGCTATTACCTGATCAGTGACGGGAATACCGGAGCGTATCGAGCGCGCATCCGAACCCCCTCCTTCGCCCACTTGCAGATGATCCCTTACATCGGCAGGGGCTTGTTGGTCCCCGATCTGGTGGCCCTTTTGGGCAGTATCGATTATGTTCTTGCGGATGTGGATCGATGATATTGACTCGGGAAGAGCAGCGTCACTCGACGCTCAGTGAAGAGGTCAGGAGCGAAATGCTTGCCGCGGTCGCGGCTTGCGAGCGCAAACGCGGCGCGGCTTTGGACGTGCTCCTCATTGCCAAGCGCTACTATGGGTGGATCTCTGACGAGATGCTCAGGGAGCTTGCGGTCATCTTGGAAATGAGCCCTGCGGAGCTGGACAGCGTAGCGACCTTTTATAATCAGATCTATCGAAAGCCGATTGGCAGGCACGTGATCCTGGTCTGCGACAGCGTCAGTTGTTGGATTATGGGATACGATCTGGTGCGGGTGCGCTTGACCGCTCGACTAGGGATTAACTTGGGCCAAACAACACCTGACGGACGATTCACCTTGTTGCCCATCCAGTGCCTTGGCGCGTGCGATCAAGCGCCGGCCATGATGGTGGACGGCGAGCTATTCGTGAATTTGGACGCGACAACCATAGACGAGATCATCCAGCGATACCCCTAAGGGCTGAGAATGGAAAAACCGCTCACCGGCAGGATGCGGCTTGGAGAAGGACCGGTCGACCTTGACGCGTACGAGAAGGCGGGCGGCTACGCCGCGCTCAGGAAGGCCCTTCTCCGGATGACGCCTGAGGAGCTCATTCAACTGGTGAAAGACGCAAACCTTCGAGGCAGGGGTGGCGCGGGTTTCCCAGCCGGAGTCAAGTGGAGCTCGGCGCCGACCGGCGTTGACAGCCCGCGACCCAAGTACGTGGTTGCGGACGCGGACGAGATGGAACCGGGGACATTCAAGGATCGCTTCCTCATGGAGGGCGATCCTCATCAGCTCATAGAAGGAGTCATCCTCACATCGTACGCGATTCAGGCGGAGATCGCGTATGTCTTCATACGGTGGGAATACACCCGCGCCCGCCGCCTGTTGGAGCAGACGATCGCGGAAGCGTACAGAAAGAACTACGCGGGGTCGAGCATTCTCGGGACCCGGTACAGCCTTGAGGTGCGACTCCACGTGAGCGCGGGCCGCTACATTGCCGGTGAAGCGTCATCAATGCTCAATGCCCTGGAAGGCGGCCGCGCGGTCCCGCGTCCCCGTGATCCCCTCCCGACCATTTCAGGGCTTTGGGGCAAGCCCACAGTCACCCACAACGTTGAGACGCTCTGCAATGTGCCTCACATTGTGAGCAACGGCGCGGCGTGGTTCAAGAGCCTCGGGCGCACCCAGGACGCGGGCACCAAGATCTACGGGGTGAGCGGCAAAGTGAAGAGGCCCGGGGCGTGGGAGCTTCCCATGGGAGTTACGGTTCGGGAGATTCTGGAAGAGCACGCGGGCGGAATGCGTGATGGCCTCACCCTCAGGGGTTTTCTCCCCGGCGGCGCATCGACGGATTTCCTGACAGAGCAACATCTGGACACGCCTATGGACTTTGAGTCGATTCAGAAGGCCGGAAGTCGGCTGGGGACTGGCGGAATCGTGGCGCTCGACGATCGGACCTGCCCTGTGGGCATGGCGCACAATCTCATTACTTTTTTCGCGCGGGAATCTTGCGGATGGTGCACACCATGCCGCGAGGGACTCCCATGGTCGGCGGAGATTCTCGCCGCCCTCGAAAAAGGGGAGGGCAGTCCCGGGGATCTGGAGATCCTTGAGGATCAATGCCGCTTGCTCGGGCCCGGGAATACATTTTGTCCACTGGCTCCGGGCGCGGTGGAGCCCTTGCAGAGCGCTCTGAAATACTTCCGAGAAGACTTCGAGCGCCATATCCGCGAAAAGCGGTGTCCGTGGAAGTGATCCGTGGTTACGATCTACGTTGACAACATGCCCTACCAAGTCAGAGAAGGCCAAAATCTACTGGTGGCGTGTCTCTCTCTGGGGTTCGACATCCCGCATTTCTGTTGGCATCCGGCCTTGCATTCCGTCGGATCGTGCCGTTTGTGCGCGGTGAAGATCTTCAGGGACGAGAACGACACCCGCGGCCGTATCTTCATGTCCTGCATGACACCTGCGACGGAAGGCGTCCGCATCTCCATTAACGATCCGGAGGCGCGGCATTTTCGCGCGAGCGTGATCGAATGGCTGATGCTCAACCATCCCCATGATTGCCCGGTATGCGACGAAGGAGGCGAATGTCACCTGCAGGACATGACCGTCATGACGGGGCACGTCTATCGAAGGACTCGCAAGAAGAAGCGCACTTATTCGAACCAGAATCTGGGGCCGTTCATCAATCACGAAATGAATCGGTGTATCCAATGCTACCGATGCGTGCGCTTCTATCGAGATTACGCGGGCGGTCGAGACCTGGATGTGTTCGGCGTTCACTCGCGCGTCTACTTCGGACGACTTGAGGAAGGCGCGCTGGAAAACGAATTCAGCGGTAACCTCGTCGAGATCTGTCCCACGGGCGTTTTCACGGACAAGACCTTTAAGAAGCGCTATACGCGAAAATGGGACTTGCAGACGGCTCCCTCAATCTGCGTGCACTGCGGGCTGGGTTGCAACACCATCGCAGGTGAACGGTACGGGACTCTCCGAAGGATCTTGAATCGGTACAACGGCCAAGTGAACGGATACTTCCTCTGCGATCGTGGGCGCTTCGGGTACGATTTCCTCAACAGCGACCGTCGCGTTCGCGAACCGCTGGCGAAAACCGGTCAGGGCTCAGGATCAACTGCTCTGGAGCCGATTAGCGCTGACGAAGCCCTAAGTCGGCTTGTAGACATTGTTCAAAACAGCTCCCGGGTCATCGGCATAGGGTCACCCCGAACTCCTTTAGAGGCCAATTTTGCATTGAGGGATCTCGTCGGCGAGGAGAACTTCTCGTCGGGAATGGCTCAAGCGGAGCAAGACCTCGTTTCTCTCATTGTACATATTCTAAGAGAAGGCCCGGCGCCTTCCGCATCTCTGCGCGAGCTGGAGTCAGCCGATGCCGCCCTGATCCTGGGCGAAGACCTGACGAATACCGCGCCCATGATGGCGCTCTATTTGCGCCAATCGGTGCGCCGGAAGCCTATGGCGGTGGTAAATGAGTTGCGGATTCCCGGGTGGTTGGATGCCGCGGTTCGCGGGGCCGTGCAAGGAAATAAGGGACCGCTCTTTATCGCCGCGCCGATCGCCGCAGGGCTGGATGACGTTGCAACAGAGACATACCACGCCGCGCCTGACGACATAGCTCGGCTCGGATTCGCTGTAGCGCACGAGCTGGACACCCAGGCTCCGGCGGTGGTGGACCTGCCCGCGGACCGACACGCTCTGGCGGTTAGGATAGCCGCCGCGCTTCGAGAAGCTGAACGGCCGGTTGTGGTCTCCGGAACAAGCTCCATGAGTCCCGCCGTAATACAGGCAGCGGCCAATGTGGCGTGGGCTCTGCATTCGCGCGGTAGGCAGGTGACCCTCTCCTTTGTCGCGCCTGAATGCAACAGCCTGGGCGTGGCCCTTATGGAAGGCCGATCCCTAGAGGACGCGATCGAAATGGCGGAAAGGGGCCAAGTTGATACGGTGGTTACGCTGGAAAACGACCTCTTCGCGCGTGCGCCCAGGGACCTCGTAGACAGACTAAGAGCCTCGTGCCGCAACTTCGTGGTGATCGACCATTGCCTCACCGGAACCGCGGAAGTTGCGGATCTGGTCTTGCCTGCAGCCGCGTTCGCGGAATCCCAAGGCACGCTGGTGAACAACGAGGGCCGAGCGCAGCGCTCTTATCGAGTTTTCCCGGCGCCCGATCCGATTGGGGAGAGCCGGCGCTGGCTGAGTAAAGCGGTGATGGCTAGAGCGCGTGGCCGGACGGAAGAATGGGAATCGTTCGATGACCTGGTGACTCGGATGCGCCAGGCGCTGCCCGTCTTTCAACCCGTTTCAAACTTAGCTCCGAGCGCGGATGCTCGAATCGTAGGCCGGAAGATCGCTCGGCAACCGCATCGGTGCAGCGGCCGCACAGCGATGCTTGCCAATGTGTCGATGCGCGAGCCTCCGCCTCCACGTGACGCGGATTCCCCTCTTTCGTTCTCAATGGAAGGCTTCCAGGGTATATCGCCTCCTCCACTGAACCCTCGGTACTGGGCGCCTGGGTGGAATTCGGCGCAGTCGTTAAACAAATTCCAGGAGGAGATCGCGGGCCCGCTCAGAGGCGGAGACCCGGGACAACGCCTCATTGAGCCGAGAGACAATGGAGGTCGAGAGTACTTCAACGCTATTCCGGTAGCGTTTTCGCCGAGCGATGATGAGTGGCTCATCCTGCCCTCGTATCACATTTTCGGGTCGGAAGAGCTTAGCGCGTTGTCGCCGGCAATCGCGGAACGGATTCCGAGCGCATATGTGGCAATCGGCGAAGAGGATGCCGATTTGCTCGGCATGTCCGAAGGAATGCTCGCGCGCGTGGAAATCGCGGGCGCGGCCGAATCACTTCCGGCGCGCATTGTTGCGGATCTTCCTAGAGGAGTGGCCCTGCTCCCAAAGGGGTTGGAAAGGCTGAAAGGGCTGGCGATTCCTGTGCGGGCTCGGATAGGCAAGGCTGTACAAGCGGAGAAGAGCTGACATGTGCGAGGCGGCCAGATCCATTCTCGTCGTGGTTGGCGTGCTCGCGGGCGCGATCGCCATAGCCGCGGGACTCATCTGGGTGGAGCGCAGGCTCCTCGCGCTGTGGCAGGATCGGCTCGGCCCGAACCGTGTGGGGCCTTTCGGACTGCTCCAGGTGATGGCGGACATGATCAAGATTATGACCAAGGAGGACTGGGTTCCTCCGTTTGCGGATCGCGCGGTTTTTGTGCTCGCTCCGGCTATCATTGTGGTGACCGCGCTCCTCTCTTTTGCGATCATTCCTTTTGCGCCCGGTATTGGAGTGGTGGATCTCAACGTGGGGCTTCTCTTCTTTCTCGCTATGTCTTCCTTGGGCGTGTACAGTGTGGCGTTCGCAGGATGGGCTTCCGGTAACAAGTACTCGCTGCTCGGAGGTCTGCGCGCGGCTGCGCAGATGCTCAGCTACGAGGTCTTCATGGGTTTGTCGCTCATGGGCGTGGTAATTCTTGCGGGATCATTCAACCTTCGGACGATCGTGGAAGCGCAGGAAGATATGTGGTTCTGCATCCCGCAATTTCTCGGGTTGGTGATCTTTGTGATTGCCGGCGTCGCGGAGACGCACCGCTTGCCCTTCGATCTTCCTGAAGCTGAGACCGAACTGGTGGCCGGTTATCACACGGAATACTCAGGCATGAAGTTCGGAATGTTTTTTGTCGGGGAATACATAGGTGTCACGCTTATCTCAGCCCTCGTGGTAACCCTGTTTTTCGGAGGCTGGAACGGGCCCGTTCTGCCGCCGATTGTTTGGTTTCTCCTGAAGACGAGCCTGTTCATTTGTCTGTTTATCCTCCTGAGAGCAACCTTTCCCCGACCACGTTTCGACCAGCTCTTAGGGTTCGGATGGAAGGTGATGTTGCCTGTGTCATTGGCCAATTTGCTCGTGACCGGCGCGGTGACGCTTGCGCGGGGCTGATGGGGAAATCTATGGTATCTTTGATAAGAGCGGCCTGGACCATGTTGACCCACACATTCCGGCGGCGGGTGACGGTTCAGTACCCTGACGAGAGAATCAGATACTTCCCACGAGCAAAAGGGCGAATTATTCTGTCCCGAGACCCGGATGGAGGCGAACGGTGTGTAGCCTGCTACCTCTGCGCGGCCGCGTGCCCTGTGGACTGTATTTCGCTGCAGGCAACCGAAGACGAGCACGGGAGGCGCTATCCGGAATTCTTCCGCATCAATTTCTCCCGGTGCATTCTGTGCGGGTTTTGCGAGGAAGCGTGCCCGACCTACGCGATACAGCTTACGCCGGACTTTGAGATGTGCGAATACCATCGTTGGGCGCTGGTATACGAAAAGGAAGACCTGCTCATAAGCGGTCCCGGCAAATACCCTGGGTACAACTTCTACAAGGTGGCGGGTTTGGCTATTTCAGGAAAAGGCAAAGGTGAGGCTGAGAATGAAGAACCCCCCGTGGATGTGCGCAGCCTGATGCCCTAGGTGGAGTGGCGCCGGCCAGGGGCTTTTCCATCAAGAAGTGGTTATGAACGCAGTTTTCTACATATCGTCATTAGTAGCTGTTATTGCCACAGCTTTGGTTGTTACTCGGGTCAACGTGGTTCATGCGCTTCTCTATCTAATCGTGTCACTGCTGGCGGTTGCTTTGATCTTCTTTGTATTAGGGGCGCCTTTCGTAGCGGCTTTGGAGGTCCTGATCTACGCAGGCGCGATCATGGTGCTCTTTGTGTTCGTAATCATGATGCTGAATCTCGGCGCGAGGGGTGAACGGCGCCAGAAGGCTTTACTTAATCCCTCGATCTGGATCGGTCCGGGAATCCTCGCGATTGTCCTCCTGGGAGAGCTTGTCTACGTCCTGATCGGGCAGGAACTGCCCCCGACCAGCGGCAGTGAGGTGTCCCCCAAGCAGGTGAGCCTGGCGCTCTTCGGCCCATATGCGCTGGGAGTCGAGCTTGCGTCCGTGCTGCTCCTGGCCGGCCTTGTGGGAGCGTATCATTTGGGGCGACGGGTGGCGCCGCCACGAGCGCCGAGCAAGGAGGACCCGTAATGGCGCAGGTCCCCATGGAGCACGGGCTGTATGTGGCCGGACTCCTCTTCTGCCTGGGACTAGTCGGCGTGCTGGTGCGCCGTGACCTTCTCTTCGTGCTCATGTCTATCGAAATCATGCTCAACGCGGCCGGAATGGCTTTTGTTGTAGCGGGGGCCGGTTGGCAGCAGCCGGACGGTCAGATCATGTTCATTTTCATTCTCACCATGGCGGCCGCGGAGGTGGCGGTTGGGCTGGCGCTGATTGTCCAGTTCCATCACCATTTCAAAACGTTGGACGCGGATGCCGCCCGGCGGATGCGAGGCTAAAATGTTTGAGCTTCTGTGGCTCATTCCCGCGCTGCCTTTAGCCGGATTCCTGGTAATCGCGCTTATGGGCGGGGCGCTCGCGAGGCGGGCGGTTGCTGTGATAGGGGTAGGGTCGGTGGGAGCAGCCGCGATCGTTTCTGTGGGTGTCGCCGCGCAGTTCATATCAGCGCCTCCTCCCGGCGACTCTTTAACGCAGGTCTTGTGGGCATGGCTGGAAGTGGGGTTGCTCCGGCCGCACGTCGCCCTGTGCCTCGACGCGCTTTCGGTGACGATGATCCTCGTGGTCACTGTCGTGGGCTTCTTGATCCTTCTCTATTCCGCGGAGTTCATGGGAGATGATGAGAGCTACGCGTGGTTCTTTGCGTATATGGATCTCTTTGTGGCTTCCATGCTTATCCTGGCGCTCGCGGACAATCTTTTTTTCTTGTACCTCGGCTGGGAAGGCGTAGGGCTGTGCAGCTACCTGCTCATCGGCTTCTGGTATAAGGAGCGCGAGAACGCCCGGGCTGCGATGAAAGCGTTTATCGTTACCCGCGTGGGCGACGTGGGCCTGGCGGTGGCTCTACTTCTTATCTTCACCAGCCTGGGAACGCTCCAGATCCAGGAGGTCATGCGCCGCGCGGCTCAAGAGTGGGCTGTGGGCTCCAACACAGCAACGCTTGCGGCTGCGCTGTTGCTCTGCGGCGCAGTGGGGAAGTCTGCGCAGGCGCCCCTCCAGACCTGGTTGCCTGATGCGATGGCCGGCCCCACACCGGTCAGCGCCCTCATCCACGCGGCAACTATGGTGACCGCGGGTGTGTACCTAATTGCTCGAACCAATGGGCTCTTCTCGCTGGCCCCGGCGGTGCAGAGCGTGGTGGCTATCATCGGCGTCGCGACCCTCCTCCTGGGAGGGTTGAGCGCACTGGTTCAGCGTGACATCAAAAGAGTCCTCGCTTATTCCACCATGAGTCAAATCGGTTACATGTTTTTGGCTCTGGGAGTCGGGGCGTGGTCCGCGGCGATTTTTCACTTTGCCACTCATGCGTTTTTCAAGTCGTTGCTCTTTCTTGGCGCCGGAGCGGTCCTTCTGGCTACGGATGAGCAGAGGGACATGTTCAAGCTGGGCGGTCTCCGCGCTGAGATGCCGTACACTTTTTGGACGTTTGTGGCGGGCGCGGCGTCCCTCGCTGCCCTGCCGCTGGTTACCGGTGGTTTCTACAGTAAGGACATGATGTTGTGGAATGCATGGACTTCTCCGAAGGGGTCACCGTGGCTGTGGCTGGGAGGGGCGCTTGGAGCCCTGATAACCGCCTTGTACGCGTTCCGCATGGTGTTTCTCACTTTTTTCGGTGAACGCAAGTCGGTTGTGAGTCGGCGCCCCGGACCGATCATGCGCATTCCAATGGGGATTCTGGCCGTCTTGTCTATCTTCGCAGGATTCCTTGAGACCCCGGGTTGGCTCGGGGGGATGGATTACCTTTCACCGTTTCTCGGGACAGCTTTACCGGGCCTTCCACATGCAAAATCGCAGCCTGCGATGGAGCTTTTCCTGCAAGCTCTGACCAGCCTGTTGTGTGTTTCGGGAGTCCTCGTGGCCTACCTCCTCTTTGTGGCCCATCCGGAAGTCCCCGACAGAATCGCAGCGATCAAGGCCGGCGGTTGGCTCCAAGGCTTTTGGTTCTCCGGCTGGGGATTTGATCGTGTGTACGAATTCATCGTCGTGAAGCCGTTCGTCCGGATTGCCCTCGCGAACAGAGGCGATGTCGTGGACACTTTGTTCACCGGCCTTGCGCGTGCCAACGAGGCTTTGCACAGCAGTCTGAGCAGGACGCAGACGGGAAAGCTGAGAGACTACGCGCTCGGCGTGGTGGCAGGCGCGGTTTTGGCGATCGGGATCATGGTGCTCCTATGATACTGGTTTGGTTGATTGCGCTTCCGTTGCTTGTGGGAATCCTTGCCTGGATCGCGGAGCGGCGGGGAGTGGGATTGTCGCGATGGGTCGCGCTGGCGGGGCTGTTTGTGGAGTTCGCCATTGTTCTGCGGCTGTGGGCGGATCACCCCATCCGGATGCTCACTCCCGGGCGCGCGACTTGGCTTGTAGAGCTGAAACTGGCATGGATTCCGCAGCTAGGGATCAGTTTTCATCTGGCTCTCGACGGCTTAAGCCTTCTCCTGGTGGCGCTGGCTGTGTTTCTCGCGATTGCCGGCGTACTGTGCTCGTGGACTGAGATCCAGGAACGTGTCGGTTTCTTTCACTTCATTCTCCTTGCGACCGTGACCGGTATCATCGGGATCTTCCTTGCCGTGGACCTGATACTCTTCTTCGTCTTCTGGGAAGCCATGCTCGTCCCCATGTACATAATGATTGCAACCTGGGGTCACGAGCATCGGCGCTACGCCGCGTTGAAGTTCTTCCTTTTCACGCAGGCGGGAGGCCTGCTCATGCTTGCCGCCATCCTGGGGCTATACTTTGTCCACGGTAGGGCTACCGGGACCTACACCTTCGACTATGGGCAGCTCATGGCCGCGTCCATACCGGCTGGGACCGCGATGTGGCTCATGCTGGGATTTTTTGCCGCATTCGCGGTCAAGCTGCCCGCGGCGCCGTTCCATACGTGGTTGCCCGACGCGCATACTGAGGCGCCCACAGCGGGGAGTGTTATTCTCGCGGGGCTACTGCTCAAGACCGGAGGGTACGGCCTGATTCGGTTCTTGTTTCCGCTTTTTCCCGGCGCGGCCTCAGCTTTCGCGCCCATTGCGATGACGCTGGCCGTGATCGGGATCTTCTACGGAGCAATCCTCGCGTTTGCCCAGACCGACCTCAAGCGTCTGGTGGCCTATTCGAGCATTAGTCACATGGGCTTTGTTCTGCTGGGAGTGTTCGTGTGGAACGAATTGGCCTTGCAAGGCGCAGTCGTGCAGATGCTTTGTCACGGCATCAGCACCGGCGCGCTCTTTATCATTGTGGGCCAGTTACAGGAGAGGATCCGTACCCGGCAATTGCCGCGCATGAGAGGCTTTTGGGAAACCGCGCCTCGCATGGGCGCAATGGCGCTCATCTTTGCGCTGGCCTCTCTGGGATTGCCGGGACTTGGTAACTTCGTGGGGGAGTTCCTCGTCCTGTTCGGAACTTACACGGCGAGCCCGGGAATGGCGATTGCCGCAGCGATTGGGATTGTGCTTGCTACGGTCTATTCTCTCTGGATGATATATCGCGTCTTCTTCGGACCGCGCAAAGACGCGGTGAAATTCGACGACCTGGACCCGCGGGAGAGCATACTCCTGGTGGTGATGGGGGCCGTGATCCTGTGGGTGGGGCTCTTTCCGCAACGGGCGCTGGACACTGCCGGCCCCACCTTGAGGGCGCTGGAGCGCCATGTTGCCGGATCGACGGCGAGGATGGCCAGAAAACCCGATACGACCGAAACGTCTCTTTCCCGGTGGATGGGGATTGTCCTACCTTCGGGGCGGGACAGGGATAGATGACTTTTATCGAGCTGTACGCGCTTCTTCCCTTGATATGCCTGGCCGCCACCCCGGTGGCGGCGCTGGCGGCGATAGCCGTATCTCGTGACCATGCCGTCGTGACGCTGGTAACCCTCATCGGTTTAGGCCTCTCTTTTTTCGGTTTGTGCGCGGTCCGGCCGTTGGTCCCTATGCAAATCACGCCACTGGTAGTGATGGACGGATACACGTTGTTCTTTGTGGGTCTCATCCTGATTACTACGGCAGCGGTGGCCCTCCTTTCCTACCAATACTTGGAAAGGCGCGAAGGGCATCCGGAGGAATACTACCCCCTACTGCTCTTCGCGGCTCTGGGCGCCTGCGTTGTGGCCGCGAGCAACCATTTTGCCTCTTTTTTTGTCGGACTGGAGACCCTTGGGGTCTCTCTTTACGCGCTGATCGCTTACCAGCGAGCCGCCCCGCGAGGCATTGAGGCGGGAATCAAGTACCTCATCCTTGCCGCCACCGCGGACGCGATTCTCCTCTTCGGCATGGCTCTAATCTATGCGAAATCAGGCTCTCTGGAGTTCAGTGAGACCGCGACGTCTCTCGCCGGTGACTATTCGGGCTTGGAAATGGCCGGCTTGGCGCTCCTGGTAAGCGGAATCGCATTCAAACTCTCGCTTGTGCCTTTCCACATGTGGACTCCGGACGTATATGAGGGCGCGCCTGCGCCGATAACCGGCTTCATTTCAACGGTCTCGAAGGGCGCTGTCTTCGCCCTTCTCCTAAGGTATTTCGGCGAGGTTCCGGCTCAGGACTTCAGCTCTGTGGCATTTTGCTTCAGCGCGATTGCGCTGGCGTCCATGCTGGCAGGTAATCTCCTGGCGCTGCTCCAAGACAACGTGAAGCGCATGCTGGCCTATTCGTCCATAGCTCATCTCGGATATCTACTCGTCGCGTTCCTGGCGCAGCGCGAGCTCGCGGTCACCGCAGTCGCCTATTACTTTGTAGCCTATTTTCTGAGCATTCTGGGAGCGTTCGGAGTGGTGGGAATCCTTTCCGGGAGCGAGGGGGAAGCGGAGGACATCAAGGATTATCAGGGCCTGATCTGGCGCAGGCCGTGGATCGGGGCGGTGTTCGTGACCATGTTGCTTTCGCTGGCGGGGATACCTCTGACCGCGGGATTTGTCGGCAAATTCTATGTGCTCTGGGCAGGCGTGGATTCATCCCTATGGATGCTCGTGCTGGTCCTGATCGGCACAAGCGTGATCGGCCTGTTCTACTATTTACGGCTCATTGCCGCGATGTTCGGAAGCCCCGAGGCCCCGCGAGAAGAGTTGCGGGGCAGGCGTGCGGGCTTCGAAGCCGCGGCCGCGGTTCTCGGCGTGCTCACGATTCTGGTGATCTGGCTGGGAGTCTATCCGTCCCCGCTGATAGAACTCATCCGACGCTCTGCGGCTTTGTCCGGGTTCTAGAGATCGGGGGGGCATTAGGAGCCGTCACGATTTTAAGTTCGGTAGGGTGTCCGTGGATTTTTTCGCTCCCGGCGCACGCCGTGGGTCGGGTTCAGCTCGGACTCGCCGGTAGGGGCTTGAAATTCCACCGGGATCACGGTATTAGACTCACCCATAGGCTGTTCTCGATGGCAAGCTATCCAAATACCGGTATCCGATCGCAAGGTGGTGATTGACCATGGGCTCCGGCCTGATTTTTCTTGGGAGCGATGAGGGCCTTTCGGTCCTCGACGCGCAGACTGGAAAGCCTGTCTGGCAATTCGCGACTCCCGAGCCCGTAGCTTCTACGCCTGTAGTTGCCCATGGGATGGTGTTCTTCGGTTGTCGGGACGGACGACTCTACGCAGTGGACCTTGAAGAGAAGCGTCTCTGCTGGACTTTGCGGACCGACGACCGCTCGTGGACCGATCTTGTTTTGTCCGAATCGCTCATTTGCTTTGGGAGCAGAGATGGACACGTGTATGCCGTAGATCTCCGCAACGGCCTCGTCAGGTGGAAGTTCCGAACGCGCAGCGGAAGACCCTTATCGCCGGTTATTTATGACGATCTCGTTCTTGTGGGAAGCCTCTTGGGAATGGTGTACGCGATAGATTTGGAGACCGGCCGTAAAAAATGGCACGTGGACACAGGCATGTGTGGTCCTCGGTCCGTCTCCGTCGTCGAGGCGCCGGCCTTTGGCCCATCTACCGACGCAGAACCGGAGGTAAGTGTATCGGCAACGGAGAGAGCTTTTGGCGGAGTGGCTGGGCTAGACCGGGCGCTCCTGGTTGCGGTTCAGGAAGGCCGCGCAGCGGATGCGGAGAAACTCCTCGCAAAAGGCGCGGATCCCAACGCAGCGGACAGTAACGGCAGCACTGCGCTGATGTGGGCTGCCGTGACCGGCCGGGCCGAGTTGCTCGGATCGCTCCTTGAGAAGGGCGTGGATGTGAATGCCCAAGATGCGGACGGCGAGACGGCGCTGATGTGGGCTGCCTGGGTGGGTGAGCGTGAGTCGGTTGAATCCCTGCTGGCCGCGGGCGCACGCATTGACGCCGTGGACAATTATGGCGTTAATGCGCTGAAATGGGCCCCTCCGGAGACAAGAAGGCTGTTGACCGATCTCACGGGCCAGGACCTGATCGAGCCCTGGTGCGATGAAGGGGGCTTCCCGGATGAGTAATGGCGGATGAAGAGCATCAGGGTCCGAGCTCCCGCAAAAATCAATCTCTTCCTTCGAGTGCTCAAACGGCGTGAAGACGGGTACCACGAGCTGGAAACATTATTCCAAGCAATTGACTTGTGGGATGAACTCGTCGTTCGCAAGGGCGTTTCCCGGTCTCGTCTGGAAGTTCCCGGGCGCCCCGATCTGGAAAGGGCGGACAACCTGGTCCTAAAGGCCCTCTTGTGGTTAGAGAAGCGCACTGAGGCGCGGCGCCCCGTGGATATCAGGCTCATGAAGCGTATCCCTGTGGCCGCAGGGCTGGGAGGAGGCAGCTCAGACGCCGCGGCGACTCTCCTGGCCGTTTGCCGGCTATTCGACCTGCCGCTGACTGAACAGGATCTCTTGGATGGCGCCCGTGAACTCGGGGCCGATGTTTCCTTTTTTCTCAAGGGTGGCACGGCTGTGGGTGAAGGAATCGGCGACCGGCTCACGCCGGCGCAGCTCTCTCTTGACTACGAATTGGTTTTACTCAATCCCGGGTTCGCTGTGTCGACCGCGGCGGTGTACCGTGAGTTTTCCCGGACCTTGACAGAGGGTGAGCGGCGCAGTACATTGTGGAAGCTGCTTAGAAAGGGTTGCTCCGTTAGTTGTCTGCTTCACAACGACCTCCAGTCGGTGGCTGAAAAGCTATACCCGGAGATCGCTCAGGCGCAGGCGTTCGCGCGCGAAGCGGCTTCCGACGCGGTCTTAATGAGCGGGAGCGGACCGACGGTCTTCGGACTTGTCGATCGTGAAGCCCAGCAGATTAGAGCGGTGCGGAGGCGATTGCCTGCGCAATGGACAATGACCCTCACCAAACCTGTCAACCTGGGCGTTGTGATCGACTGATAGGCGTGAGTGTCACTATTAGGGCTCTCTAGCGTTGGGGTGTCGCCAAGCGGCAAGGCACGGGTCTTTGGAACCCGCATTCGGAGGTTCGAATCCTCCCGCCCCAGCCAGCCCGACCCATTTTGTGTGGCCGATCTCTCGTGAGATCGCTCCGTTCGGTCTGACGGCAGCCGCGATGTTTCTGCTCGCCCTTCTCCATGATCTCCGCGATCACGTTAGGAGAACTCAGGGATCTCACGAGGGAGGCCGACACATGGGCGGCTTCGGGCCATGCGTCACGTCGGAGAAACATCTTTGCAGACGAAGGCCCTCTCGTGTATGTCGTGACAAACGTAATCCGATCATGAGGTGTTAGATGGGATCCAAGCATTTGAATACAAGGGAAGCGCAGAAGACACGATACCTAGGTTTGCTGGAAAGTCGCCGAAGCGTCCTCCAAGCAAAAGGTCTCCCGGAGAAGGCCATCGGGAGGGACCCGAAGGTCAAGGAGCTCAAGGCCAAGGTGAAGCAGGTTGAGAAAGCGCTGGCCCGTATCAGCTCCATAGAGGAGCAGACAAAGAAGCTACAAGAGAAGAAAGAGCAGGCGCGGGCCAAAGCCGCGGCCGCGCGGGCCGCCGAAATCGCCGGAGCGCCGGTAGAAGCTGCTGCAAAGGCTGAAGGCGAGGAGAAAAAGGCAAAGGGCGCTGCCAAAGCAGGCGAAAAGTCCAAGAAGGGCCAAACGGGCGCAAAGGCCCCCGCTAAAGGCGCGAAGGGCGATCAGAAGGCCAAGAAGAAGTGAGCCGGCCCACGAGCTCTTGTCATCTCTCTTCAGATTCTATAAACAATCGGCCGGTCCCGAGACTGGAAGAGTCGAATCTGAGCCGGAGCGCGGCTTGTGGCGCCAAGCAATGGTTCACTCAAGCGTAGGGTGATCCGGATCAGGAGCGCCAGAGAGGTACGTCGAGGACGACAAAGCATGTTTGATTTTGACATCTCTCGGATGATTCAGGAAATTGCTCTTGTGGCTCCTGGGTTTCTTATCGCTATCACCGTGCACGAGTACATGCATGGATACATTGCGCTGAGGCTCGGTGATCCTACCGCCAAGATGGCAGGTCGGCTCACATTCAATCCTATCAGCCACCTGGATCCAATCGGCACGCTCGTGCTGGTGCTCACCCGGATAATCGGATGGGCCAAGCCGGTGCCGGTCGACCCTCGTAACCTGCGCAACCCTTTGCGTGACATGCTTTGGATCAGCCTGGGAGGGCCTGCAGCTAATCTGATCGCCGCAACGGCGCTGGCGCTGGTGTTCCACGTTGCGCTCTTTTTCTATTCGAGCGCAGGAGGCGAAACGTTGAGCGCGTTCTTTCTGTGGCCCCTGGTGTTGATGCTCCGTTTCGCCGTCGTAGTTAATGTGGGGCTTGCAGTTTTCAACATGATTCCGGTGCACCCACTTGACGGATCGAGCGTCTTGGCGGGCTTGCTCCCGCGCCACCTCGCGTATGAGTATCAGAAGCTTGAACCGTACGGATTCATCATCCTGCTCGCGCTCCTTTTTACGAGAGTTGTCGACTACATCGTCGTGCCTCCGATTCGATTCATCGCTGGGATACTGCTTCAAGGCCCGGGCTGATCGCCATGTCCCATGAAGTGAAGCTGGAACTTTTTGAGGGGCCGCTTGATCTTCTTCTGCACCTGATATACCGCAACGAAGTGAGCATCACCGATATCCCCATCGCGCTCATCACGCAGCAGTACCTGGATACCTTGGAATTGATGAAACAACTGAACCTTGATGTGGCGGGAGAATACCTCGTGATGGCCGCGTATCTCACGCACATCAAGTCGCGGATGCTGTTGCCCTCGGAGCAGGATTCGGGCGGGGAAGCCGAGACCGAAGACCCTCGGGACGAACTGGTGGCTCATCTGCTGGAATACAAGCGATACAAGGAGGCGGCGGCTGAGCTGGGCAGCATGGACGTCCTGGACGGGAGGGTTTTCGCAAGGGAATGCACGGAGGAAAGCCAGGGGCTCCCGGTGTCGGAACAGCCGCTCGATGTGAGCCTCTTTGATCTGCTTGAGGCCATGCGGCGTATCATGGAGCGGACAGCGAGGCCGGACCTCTTGGAGGTGGAACCTGACCGGCTGCATATCAAGGACAAGATCCGTGAGATACTCGCCAAGCTCCGGGAGCGGGAATCCATGACATTCGAGTCCCTCTTCGAGGAGAACACCTCGCGACTCACCATTCTCACAACGTTTCTCGCGCTTCTGGAAGTGGTTAAGCTGCAACTGGTTCGGATCTATCAGGACACCCCGTTTGGGACGATCCTCATTTCGCAACGAGCCCATGCGCTCGAAGATGCGGATCTCGCGATGCTCACCGAAGACCCCTCCACCGAAGACAGACCCTGATAGCTTAACGATCGAGGGATTATGGAGAGCTTCCCGCTTGGGGCCGCAAACGTCAAGTCAGCCAAGCATCGTTGGCGTTCTTTCTGCCGTGACCTGATCCAACTCAGATATCCTGAACCGTAATCGCTTCCCGGGGACAAACGGAGACGCACGATTCGCAGCCAAGGCAGTCTTGAGGGTTGACCACGACCGTAGTATTCGCGTTCTTTTCGAGCGCCCCAGTGGGGCAGACGTCGATGCACTCGTCACACTGGTCGCATTTCTTTTCGTCAATTTCGGGCATATACATCCGCCGGCTCCTCGCTCTGGGTTGTCCCTTGCCGCGAGGCGCGTAAGCCTCGGGGACCTCCCCAATATACGCGTGACATGCCCAAAGCGCCAGGGGGTCGACATACCCGGATCGCAAAAGCGCACCGCGCCCCTCCCTCGCGGCGAACCCGCCGGCGGGGCCATTGACAGCAGGGATACGCAATGCTAGGCTGGATTTTGCCGAACGCTGAATGCCGACCAATTTGTAGCGTTTCCCCGACCTGTCCGACGCGCCGCATTCACGCCTTGAGAGGTCTCCATGAAAAGCCAGAAGAAATTCCAGGAGATGACCGTGGTGGGAATCGCCTCGGACAACAGGAACATGCAGCCGGTGGTCATCCTGAAGGAGAAGAGCGGGGGGAGAGAGTTGTACATATGGATTGGCCCCGTCGAGGCCATGGCATTGCAGCGAGCGATGAACAAAGAGGTCTTCCAGAGACCGCTCACCCATGAATTGCTTCGCAATATTATGGAAAAATCCGGGCTCACCTTGGAACATATCGAGATCGATGACCTGAGGGACCACACCTATTACGCCACGATCTATCTCAAGACTTCAGAAGCGAAACTGCTGACCGTTGACGCCCGCCCTTCGGACTCGTTGGTTCTTGCCACGTGGAGTGGAGTGCCCATCTTTGTCAGCGAAAAAGTGATTGACGGCATGACCCAAGGAGCCCAGGAGGAAACCACCCGCCACAAAGTTATCCTGACCCAGGATGACCTGGAACAAAGCGACGAAGAACTGACCAAAATCCTGGAACGGGTGAATCCCGAAGACGTGGGGAACGCCTAGTCGATTTTGCAAGCCCGCACAGCGCGTCAAGAAATCGTATCAGACATTACTAATTCAAATTCTTGCCTCCGCAGACACGACCGCGTCCGAGTTCCGCCACCCGTCAGCCCGTCGAAGGGCGGGGTCCGGTCCCGCTTGGGACGCGGGATGGAAGAGACCGGATTCCGGCCCCGGTTGAAGCCCGGCGCAGGCTTTCCGCGGGAATGAAGGAAACGGCGCTGAAATACGAGACCGAATCCAGGAATCGGAGCGCTAAGCGCACACTGCAACGCTCCCCTTTCACTTTACCTCCGGGGATCAAGATGGTAGATTTCCCGGCGAGTGAAGCGCACTCGACGGGTTGTTGACATGGCAATACCCAACGCTGCTCCCAGCGCGGTTGGTCCATTCAGGCTCCTGAAATATTTCATCATATCCGGGTTTGCGGTGATCGCGGTTGTCACATTCCTGCTGGGGGCCTTTCTTTATAACAGGATGCTGGACACGCTCCTCAAAGGCGCGGAGAACTATGCACGCTTGTTGGCTGAGAATCTGAATTACAATATATACAACGGGTTTTATGCCCCCCTCAAGGCGAGGGGCGTCCAGATGGACCTGCGCAAATGGGATCAGTTCGGGTCTCTGGACGCGCTAATCAAAGATGTGACCTACGGCCTGAAGATCGAGCGCATCCGAATCATTGATAGGGATCGCAAGATTGCGTACAGCACCGAGTATGACCTTATCGGCACGTACGAGCCTGCCGGTTCGCCTTTCGACGAAGCTTTGAACGGTAAGGACGTCACCGTCATCAGCCAGGATGATCGTCTCAGCCCCTGGTGGCGGCCCAAGTGGTTGACTCGCACGTACTTCCCCTTGAGAGAAATCACGGGAAACTATTGGATGCTTGGGAACATGTACGGAGTGATCGAGATCACCCAGGATGTCAAAGAGCAATACTTTGCGGTACAGAAGTCCATTGTGGTGATTATCCTAGTCGCGGCGGGCCTGATGGCTTTTCTATTTGTAACCCTCACGTTCATCGTCAGGCGAGGTGAAAGGATCCTGTTTCAGAGAGCCCAAGAACAGGAAAGGCTGCAGCAGCAGCTCCAGCAATCGGAGAAACTTGCTTCAATTGGGCAGATGTTGGCGACGATCGCGCACGAAATACGGAACCCCCTTGGGATCATTCGTTCTTCGGCCGATGTGCTGGCGAAGAAGAGCAATCCCGATGCCTCCCGCATAACCAAACTGTCACAGGTGATCGTAGAGGAAGCGACTCGCTTGAGCACGATTCTCACGGACTTTCTCGACTTCGCCAAACCTCGGTCCCCGCAACTGAGGCCGATGGATCTTCGCGAGGTGGTGGAGCGGGTAAGGAATAATCTGGACCAGCAAATTCGGGCGCGCAAGATACATTGGCGACAAGACGATGCGGATGACGCTTCAACCGAGATCATGGGCGACCCGGACTTGCTGTACCAGGCTTTTCTTAACATCGCCATAAATGCGTTTGACGCAATGGGGCACGGCGGCGCTCTGACCGTTCAGATTGACGGGGACGACTCCCATGTGGCCGTGACCTTCCGTGACAACGGTCACGGGATCCGTGATGAGCATATGCCCAACATATTCACTCCCTTCTTTACCACGCATGAGATGGGAACCGGCCTGGGATTATCGGTGGTGCATAACATCGTGACCGCGCACGGAGGAGAGATTTCCGTGGACAGCAAAGAAGGGGAAGGGGCTGTTTTCACCGTGGCGCTTCCCAGGGCGCCTGGAGCGCTGGAGTGACGAGAAGCTCACACATGGTTCATACGGCATGAACACGGTACTTGTTGTGGATGATGAGAAGAACTACTTGGTAGTCCTCGAGGACCTATTGGAGGAAGAGGGCTATAAGGTGCTCACGGCAGCCTCCGGAAAGGAAGCTATCGACATCATCCACAAGACACCTATTGACACGGTGCTGACCGACATACGGATGCCCACGATGACGGGGGTCGAGCTATTGGAGCGTCTCCGTGACTTCGATCCGGATCTGCCGGTGATCCTCATGACCGCCTACGCCGAAGTGGATCAAGCGGTGGCCGCAATGAAGAAAGGCGCCCTCGATCATATTCAGAAGCCCTTCGATAACAAGGACCTGAAGCGGGCCGTGGCCAGAGGCGTGGAAAAGCGTGCTCTGACTGCGCGGATCAGGCATCTTCAAACAGAGCTGGGGGCCGCGTGGGGGAACATTATCGGCAAGTCGAAGGCGATGGAGAGCGTGTTCGCTGTTATGAAAAGGGTCGCGGATACGCCTACCACGGTGCTCGTTTCCGGCGAATCAGGGACGGGCAAGGAGCTGATCGCCCGTGGAATTCACAGAGCTTCGCCCAGGGTGAATGCCCCGTTCGTCTCCATTAATTGCGCCGCAGTCCCCGAGAGCCTCCTGGAATCCGAGCTTTTCGGGTACGAGAAGGGCGCTTTCACGGGAGCGGTCCAGACGAGGCAGGGGAAGTTCGAATTTGCTGATAGCGGGTCCCTCTTCCTCGATGAGGTCGGCGAGATGTCTCTTGCGCTCCAAGCCAAGCTCCTGAGAGTGCTTCAAGAGCAGGAATTCCAACGGGTCGGCGGAACCAAAGACATCAAGGTAAGCGTGAGAATCATCGCGGCCACGAACAAAGATCTGAAAGAAGAAGTTACGGGAGGCCGATTCCGAGAGGACCTGTTTTTCAGGCTTAACGTGGTTCACCTTCGTGTGCCGCCGTTGAGAGAGCGTCGGGAGGACATCCCGCACCTGGTGGCCCATTTTGTTGAAAAATTCGGCGCAAAGCTGGGACGGCCACTATTGGCGGTGGAGCCGGAGGTTATGAGTTCGTTCTACAAGTATTCCTGGCCCGGTAACATTAGGGAGCTTGAGAATGTGATCGAGCGTGCTCTCGTGCTCTCGCGAGGCTCGTCAATGAGCCTCGAAGACCTCCCGCCCGAAATCCGGGAATCTCCGGAGATCGAGGAAGGAATCAACACTTTGATCTCATGGGAGAAAGGACTGTCCGAGACTCTTGATGCGATCGAAGAACGGATGATACGTCAGGCGCTCAAAAGAGCTGATAACGTGCAGGCTCAGGCTGCCAAGATGCTTGCTATCTCTCGGAGCAATCTGCAGTACAAGATGCGGAAGTACGGACTGCTCTCCTGACCGGGCATGCTGATACTATACAGCCAGGCATTGTGAAACTGACCCGCTCCCACCCTCTCCTGTCCCCTCCTCTGACGGGAAGGGTTAGGGCAGGGGGCGTAGGGAAAGCCCAAGAGGCTTAGAGTTAATGCGCAGCAATAGAGCGGGGCATCCGGAGAGGCTGACTCCGCTGCCAAGGTGTGCGGAGCCTTCTTCACGGTGATGAGGGCTGATTGTTGGAACGAACTTCCCGTGAGGGTGACTAAAAATGATTATTAATGGTCGCATGCCCTCGATCATTCGGGTAAGGCTCATACGGCGGAAGCTGAGTCGCTCGCTGGCGCACGCGCAACACGCAGGGTCGTCGGGAGTTGAGAAGACCCCCGCCCTGCGGCCGTTTGCAAAGCGACGTACCCACGCGCGCGGCGGTGTACTCCTTGGCGCAACAACATCCCTCGGGGTTTCGGCGGATTGTTGACAGGCTGGAGAAATTACATTATAGATGAACACGCTTGCGAGCAAGTGGTGGATTTTCCCGTAGTTAACCGAGAGAGGGATTCTAGAATGCGGAATCTGATCCGGTATCTTGGAGTAATAGGCGGGTTGATGCTGCTGGGGACCCCGCTCTCTGCCCAGATGTACTACTATCCTGAACAGGTTCAGGAAAATGGTTACGAATACTGGCAGAACCAGGATCCCCGGGTTCAGAATGCCCGACAGCGGGAGGCGCCCAGGTCCGCTCGAAGGCAACCTGTGTCCCCTCCTGCGCCTATAATCCAGTACGAGGATCGCGATGCGGAGACGATTCTGCGAGATCAGGTGAATAGGGGCCTGCAGACTCAGCCGCAGCATTTCCAGCCTCAGGCCCAGCCGCAGCCGCAGGCTCAACCCCGTCAGGAGATGTATGACGATTACTATGGGCATCGGATTCACGACGAAGGTCAGATTAGGAGTGTGATGGCCGAGGCCCGGTACGTTGCCACCGCAATAACGAAGAAGAACGGGCGGCCATTCATCGTGATCGACAAGCGGAATTTCCAATTCTACCTCTATAGCGCTAACGGCAGGCTCCTGCGTATAGGTCCCGTTGCCATAGGCAAAGGCCGGACCAGGGAAGGGGCCTTTGAGACGCCGGTCGGGGTCTTTCCCATTCGAGCCAAGATTCCGATAGATGATTGGATCAGACCCGATTGGTATTTTCGCGAGGAAGGCGAACCGATCCCCGTAAACTGGGAAGATCGTCGAGTCCCGGGCTTTTTCCGATTCAAGCTTGTGTTTGAAGGAACACGGTACATTCACTACGCCGAAGCAACCGGGGGAAGGCTTACTCATGGGTGCCTCGGACTCGATTGGCAGGATGCGGAAGCGGTATTCCACACGCTTGACGTAGGCTCATACTGCATCATCATTGACGGACCATTCCTAACCAGACTTGCCAAAGGCGAGTTCCCCGTGAATCAGCCGAAAAAGCCTGAACCGAAACCGGAACCCGCGGGCGAGGGTCGGGAAACCGCCAAGGCTGAATCCCAACAAAGTGGGAGCTCCATCAAGACCTTCGGGAGCATGTGGTAGTGAATACCCGTGGGCCGGCGCGGTGACTCGCGGCGCGGAAGTCGGTGTGGACCGGTCGAGGATCGAATTATGTCAGTCATGTTAAGGCGGCTTGGGGTAGGGCTCATCGTCATTGCGCCCCTTCTGTGCGCCTCGTGCCTTACCATGACTATGCCGAAGAGCGCTCGTTTGGAAAAACCCGGCGCCGAAGATCAGTCTTCGACTCGCACCCAAACCCCGCCCTCCGACAAGCGTATTGTGGACACGTGGGAACTGATGTTCCAGGAAGACGACAAAGGAACCAAGGAAGTTCCTCGGGAAAGCACGCGAACACTCCTTGAATTCACCGATAGGGGAAGGATTATCTTCAATCGAGTGGACAAGGATAACACTGATCGGGTCAAGACCAGGACGGGGAACTTCACCCTTGAAGACGGAGAAATCAAAATAACTGATGACGTCGGGAACTCCGGTCGTTGGCCGTATCAAATCACTGGGGAACAACTGGTCATCGTCATGCCGGAGAAAAATAAGAAGTTTCATTGGCGGCGATTTCGTTGAGCCGGGCTCTCCGACCGCCGTCCGGCGTGTGAGGCTATAAGCACGGTATGTTCAGCAGGTTATTCCGCATCAACGGCAAAGGTCCGCTGAGTTTGGCGTTTACTGCGACGGCGTTCGTGTTGCTGGTCGCGTCCTGGACTCTGGCCGCTCAACCCCTTGAAATCCTACGGTATGAAGTGACGTGGAATGGACAGAAGGCGGGTCACGGCGACATCACCACGGTGCGGGAACCCAATCATCTCAACGTGACGGCCCAAGCGGTTTCCGACGGGGTGCTCAAGGCGATCCTGGAGATTTGGAGCAAAGTCCAGGCCAAGTTCACGCCGGGGACATTCGAGCCGCACTGGTACCGTTTCCATCTGAAGTCGAATCTCCTCCCCAACGAAGTGGTGGATCTCGCGTTCAACCGTCAGACGCGTCAGGTGACAGTGGACAAGAGCAAAGGGAGAGAGCGAGAGAACCACAAAGAGAAATACGAGAGCCTATACGACCCGGTGGGCGCGGCGTTCCTTCTGAGGAGCCAGGCCAATCTGAGTAAGCCCATGTACGTGGACATATACGATGGCAAGGCCAGA
>Ga0194113_10000638_pt1 | contig 46674 bp, 42 predicted proteins | sample TA2MahC200mmetaG_FD_146193 | JGI IMG/M metagenome (GOLD analysis project Ga0194113, IMG submission 146193) | Freshwater microbial communities from Lake Tanganyika, Tanzania - TA2015017 Mahale Deep Cast 200m | ecosystem: Environmental > Aquatic > Freshwater > Lake | place: Tanzania: Lake... | reverse complement strand
AGACGGTTGTCAAGGCTGGTGAAGTGCAAGTCGGCCACAACAATGGCTTGGGTCTCGGCAGGGCTTTGGTGGGCGAACTTGGAAGCACCAATACGGCGTCTCTCCGGCTGCGTGGCGGAGTCACGGTGACCAATGAAGTCATCGCGCAGAGCGGAGGCGATCGTACGCTTGGAATGGCCACCGACGGCACAGCCACTTTCGCCGGTTCGGTTGTGTTGAACACGAATGTGACGGTATCCACAGTCGAGAAGAGCTGGCTCACATTCAGCGGCACGCTTGGCGGCACCGGCGACGTCCTGATCGGCAGGGGTGGAGTGGTGGAGATGACCGGTAACAACACTTATACAGGCGACACGATTGTCAGGAGCAATGGCGTATTGGTCGTTAATAATGTGAATGGATATGCCATTACCAATGGCACCGTGATCGCTCAATCTCGCGGGACGCTGGCTGGCACAGGCACGGTGAGCGCCTTGACGTTGGGCAACGGCGGAATTCTGTCACCGGGCATTTATGGAACCAATGCACAGGCAGGTGTCATCACTCTCGACAATTGGCTGTGGGGTAATGGCGGAACTTTGGAGTGGGATCTTACGGACACCACAGAAAACAGTGAGGGTACCGGTTGGGATTTCGTGAACATTACGAGCGCGCTCGTATTTAGTGGCCAAGAAGCACAGTTGAGGATATCCCTGCGTGCATTATTGGATTCCGAGAGCTTTGATCCCACTTCGAATTACCACTTCCATGTGGCACATGCGGCGGGTGGCATCACCGGGTTTAACAGCAACCTGTTCAGTTTCTGGGGCAACAACTTCTTCCCGCGGAGCAACGGCTGGGGCTTCGTGGCGCGCGCCGATGGTAGCGACCTGTACTTCGACTACGTCCAGGGCGGCCAGATGCTGGTCATTCCCGAACCGAACGTGCTCCTGCTCTGGCTCAGCAGCTTGGCCACCATCTACGCCGCTCGGCGCCGGCTCAATGGCCGCAAGAACGCCAAAACCCAGACACCCGCCTCTTGACGCGCCCGTGACGCGTGTTTAGTATCCGCAGCCATCATGGCTGATATCCAACCTTTTTGCGGCGTCCTCTACAACACCGATCGGGTTCATCCCGCCGATGTCTTGACCCAACCCTACGACAAGATCAATGCGGAGATGCGCGAACGTTATCTGGCCGCCTCGCCCTACAATCTTATCCGCATTGAACTGGGCAAGGAGGAGACCAACGACAACGACGCCTCCAATCAATACACGCGTGCCGCCGCGCTCTACCGGCAGTGGTTGGGCGAGGGGATCCTCCAGCGAGCCGATAAGCCAGCGTTGTATTGGCTCGAACAGACGTTTGTTCCACCCGGCGGTTCACGGCAGTTGACTCGCAAGGGGTTAATTGCGCGCGTTCGCCTGAGCCGGTGGGAGGAGGGGCATGTCCTGCCGCACGAACACACGCTCTCCAAACCGAAGGCCGACCGGATGTCGCTCCTGCGCGCCGTCGGCGCGCAACAGGGACAGATCTTCATGCTCCATCCGCAGCCGATCCCAGCGCCCAATCTCGGCGCGCCGCTCTACTCGCTCGTGGACGACTACAACGTTACCAACACCGTCTGGGCAATCACCGACGCGGGGCAGATTGCCAGCATCCAAGCGGCATTAAGTCCACAAAGCTTCTACATCGCTGATGGCCATCACCGCTACGAGACTGCCCTTGCGTTCCGCGACGAAGCCGGCACGGAAGCGTCCAAGTTTGTCATGGCGACCATCGTGGACATGAACGATCCCGGCCTCGTGATTCTCCCGACGCACCGCACGGTGGCCAACCTCAGCAGTTTCGACCCGCGCAAGTTCCGCGAGAAACTGGCCGGCAGTTTCCACATCGAACCGGCCGGAGGGCAGGGGATCGGGATGGCCGATGCGCTGGGCCAGGTGACGTTGCGCCCGAAGGACATCAAGCCGCTCTTCGCCGGCAAACCGCCGTTGTGGGACACGTTGGACGTGGCGATTCTCCACGTCGCCATCCTGGAGGCGTTGCTTGGCATTGACGAGGTTCGGCTCCGCGAAGAGGCGAACGTCACCTACTGGCGCGAACCGGAAAAGGCGCTGGCGCAGGTACAGAGTGGCGCGGTGCAACTGGCGTTCTTCCTCCCGCCAACGCCGGTATCCGCGGTGAAAGCCGTCGCCGATGTGCGTTCCCGGATGCCGCAGAAGAGCACCGACTTTTACCCGAAATTGCTTTCCGGAATGGTCATGTACGAAGTGCGGTAGCTTGTAGCCGGCTCTGTGAGTCGGCGTCTGCCCCGCGCGCCGCTTCGCAGAAGCGGCCTACAAATCACGGTGCTACGCCCAAAGCGTTGACCCGGCGCAGAATCTCCCGCGCCACACGCGCCTTCGACATCTCCGGCAAGCGTTCCACCCGGCCATCCCGGTAAAGCAACGTCACGCGGTTCGTGTCAGCTTCCATGGCGCGGGCGTCGTTGGCCACGATCAGGTCGAGATTCTTCCGTCGCAGCTTGTCGAGCGCGTTGGCTTCCAGCGCGTCGGTCTCGGCCGCGAAGCCGACGAGCAACTGGTGGCGTTTCCGTTTCCCCAGCGTGGCGAGGATGTCAACCGTCGGTACCAGTTCCAGCAGACCGTCGAAGCCGGTCTTCTTGATCTTGCGGACTGCCATGCGCCGCGGACGGAAATCGCAGACGGCAGCGGTCATGATCACGATATCGGCTTCGTGGGACAGCACCGCCTCAGCCATTTCCTGCGCCGTCGTGACCGGCACGAAGGTCACGCCGGGCGGCGGCTTCAAGGCGACGGGGCCGCTGACGAGCGTGACGTTTCCATGCCGGCGCGCGGCGCGGGCGAGCGCGTAGCCCATCTTGCCGGAGGAGCGGTTCGAGATGAAACGGATGGGATCGAGAAACTCGCGCGTCGGCCCGGCGGTGATGAGAAAGCGCGGCTTCACAACAGCTTCAAGGCGCGTGCGACGATCTTCTCCACCGGCCAGAGACGGCCGATGCCTTCGTAGCCGCAAGCCAGCAGTCCCTTGTCGGGACCGATGAATTCGGCGCCGCGCGCTTTGAGTATCTTGACGTTGGCTTGCGTGGCGGGATGGAGCCACATCTTGCCGTTCATGGCGGGCGCGATCAGCACCTTCGCTTCGGGACGCAATGCCAGCGCGATCGTGCTGAGGGCGTCGTCGGCGATGCCGGCGGCCAGCTTGGCGATGATGTTGGCCGTGGCGGGCGCGATGACCAGCAGGTCGGCGGCGTCGGCAACGGCAACGTGCGTCGGACACCACTCGCGTTCGGCAAACAGGTCGAGCGTGACGGCCTGCCGGGAGATGGTTTCCAATGTCAGCGGCGTGATGAAATGGGTGGCGTCCTTTGTCATCACGCAATGGACGGTGTGCCCGGCTTTCACCAGTTGGCTGGCGATGTCGGCGGCCTTGTAGGCGGCGATGGAGCCGGTGATGCCTAGAATGACAGTGCGTTGATTGGCCATGGGCGCTCCTTCGGTTGCCGAGTGACGCGGAGTTGCTCGGCGATGATGATGGATTTGGCTTGGGCCACGTCGTCGTCAATGTGACCAGTCTGAATCACGTAATCGAATTCGCGCCACGCAGCCATTTCTGCTTCGGCCACGGCCAGCCGCTGGGCGATGATCTCATCCGTGTCCGTTCCGCGCTTTCTGAGGCGTTGCTCCAGCAGCGCCGTCGTCGGCATGAGAAACAATTTCACCAAGGCATCAGGGTAGGCGAACTCGCCCTGTCGCACAGACTTTGTCACTTGTGCCGCGCCTTGGATGTCAATGGCCATCAAGACGATTCGCCCGTCGCGCAACTGTTCTTCCACAAAGGCGCGCGGCGTGCCGTAGTCCTGGCCGTTATACTGGGCATGTTCGAGGAAGTAGCCAGTCGCCAACCGCTGTTCGAACTCGTGGCGGCTGAGAAAGAAATAGTCACGGCCATGTTGTTCCCCCGATCTCGGTGCGCGCGTGGTGCATGTCACGGAATAGACGACTTGGGATGACCATTGCCGCAGCCCCTTGCACAACGAGGTTTTGCCCCCGCCGGAGGGCGAGGAGATGATGATGAGCAGGCCGGGTCTCATTCGATGTTTTGCACCTGTTCGCGGATTCGTTCCAGTTCGGCTTTCATGGTGACAACCTGTTGGGAAATCTCGGCCGCGTTGGCTTTCGAGCCGATGGTGTTGATCTCGCGGTTCATTTCCTGGGCGAGAAAATCCAGCGTTCGTCCCACCGGCTCCGCCGACTTCAGCGAGGCGCGGAATTGCTGGAAATGACTGTCCAGGCGGGTGAGTTCCTCGGTGATGTCGCAACGGTCGGCGAAGAAGACAACCTCTTTTGCGAGCCGTTCATCGTCGAGCGGCACGGCCAGCCCGGCTTCCTTGATGCGGGCGTGCAACTGTTCCCGGTAACGTTTCACCGTTTCCGGCGCAGCGCTTCGAATCGTTGCTGTGCCGGCGACCAACAAGTCGAGGCGTTTCGCAAGATCGGCGGCGAGATGCTTGCCTTCCTTCTCGCGCATCTTCACGAGACGCTCCAACGCCTTGCGCAACGCGCTCTCCACGCCCGGCCAAAGGGCATCGGCATCGAGCGCGGACTCGGCGAGCTTGAGCACGCCGGGGGCGCGCAGGATGGTGTCGAGGGTGAGGGTGCCGTTGAGCTTGAGTTCCTTCTGGAGCTTCTGGATGGCGCGCAGATAGGCCTTTGCCAATGCGGTATCGAGTTCGACGTGCTCCGCCGCCTCGCTGCGATGGAAGGCGACGACAGCGTTGATCCGGCCACGTGAGACGTGGGCGTTGATCGCATCGCGGATGCGCGGCTCCAACTCTTCCAGTTCGGCCGGCAACTTGATCGAGATGTCGCTCTGTTTGCGGTTCACCGAGTTCAGCTCGACGCTGAACTTGAATCCGCCTTGGACGTGTTCGCCACGCCCGTATCCGGTCATGCTGCGCATGTCATTTCTCCAGTTTCAAAATGTCAGCCACCTGCATCACATCTTTGTCGCCGCGGCCGCTGAGGTTCACGATGACAACGCCGCGGAGTTTCCGCGCGTTCTTCATCACGTGGGCAACGGCGTGGGCGCTTTCCAGCGCGGGGATGATGCCTTCAACGCGCGAGCAGAACTGGAACGCCTCCAGCGCTTCGTCGTCGGTGGCGTAAGTGTACTCGATCCGTTTCTGGTCGCGGAGGTAACTGTGTTCGGGGCCGACGGCGGCGTAGTCGAGGCCGGCAGAGACGGAGTGGGTAAGCATGATCTGGCCGTCGTCGTCTTGAAGAACGAATGTCCGTGTGCCTTGCAACACGCCGAGCGAGCCGCCGCGTTGAAACCGGGCGGCATGGTCGCCGGGACGGATGCCGCGTCCGCCGCCCTCGACGCCGATCATGCGGACGCGTTTGTCGCCGAGGAAGGCGTGGAACAGCCCGATGGAGTTTGAGCCGCCACCGACGCACGCGACCAACGCAGCCGGCAAGCGTCCTTCCTGTTTCAGGATCTGTGTGCGCGCTTCGAGGCCGATGACGCTCTGGAAATCGCGGACCATCATGGGGTAGGGGTGTGCGCCGAGGACGCTGCCGAGGATGTAGTGGGTCGAGCGGACGTTGGTGACCCAGTCGCGCATCGCCTCGTTGATGGCTTCCTTGAGCGTCTGCTGCCCGGCAGTGACGGAGCGGACATCGGCGCCGAGCAGTCGCATCCGGTACACGTTGAGCGCCTGGCGCTGCATGTCCACTGCGCCCATATAGACGACGCATTCCATGCCGAACATCGCGGCGACGGTCGCGGTGGCGACGCCGTGCTGGCCAGCGCCGGTTTCGGCGATGATGCGGCGTTTATTCATGCGCTTGGCGAGCAGGATCTGGCCGACGGTGTTGTTGATCTTATGCGCGCCGGTGTGGAGCAGGTCTTCGCGTTTGAGGTAAATCTTCGGGCCGCGAAGCTCATCGGTCATCCGCTCGGCGAAGTAGAGCGGGGTGGGGCGGCCAACGTATTCGCGGAGGTAGTAATCGAGTTCCTGGCGGAATCGCTTGTCGCGACGGGCCTTTTCATACTCACGGGCCAACTCCTGCAACGGCTCCATGAGTGTTTCCGGCACGTACATGCCGCCGTACGGGCCGAAGTGGCCGCCGTTGTCAGGAACAGTTTTTATGGATTTCTGCACGCTTCAAAAAATCTCCTCAACTTCTCCGTGTCTTTCCGTCCCGGCTCGCGCTCCACGCCGCTCGCAACATCCACCGCGTACGGTTGCACAGTGCGAATGGCGTCGCGCACGTTGTCGGGCGCCAATCCGCCCGACAGAATGATTGGCTTGCCCAGCGTTTTCGCCTGCACCGCCAGCGACCAATCGAACGTCTTTCCCGTGCCGCCACGCTGGGTGTCAGTGTAGGTGTCGAGCAACAAAGCGTCAACATCGTACTCCGACGCTGTCCGCAGCGATTCGGCGTCACGGACGCGGATGGCCTTGATCTTCCTGGCAGAGAATAAGTTGCAGAACGCAGGCGATTCGTCGCCGTGAAACTGGAGCGCCGTTAGCCCGCACTCTTGAAACGTCTGGCGGATGTTCGCCTCGGTCTCGTTGACGAACACGCCGACCTTCTCGACGGTCACGGTTCGGCAAATCTGCGCGGCTGCCTCTCGGCTGACGGCGCGCGGACTCTTCGCGTAGAAGATGAAACCGAGCATGTCAGCGCCCAACTCCGCGGCGAGTCGCGCATCGTCGAGGTTGGTGATGCCGCAGACTTTGACAAGCGGTACGGCGCGTTTCTGGGTTATTGTAGGCCGCGTCACCTGACGCGGCGCGGGGTATTCCGGAATCTCCCCGGCGTACGGCCAGTCTTCCACCTTCGCAACCAAACCGGCTCGCACCGGGTTCTGGCGGACATATTCCCACTTTTCTGTCTCGCTCTCGTCATGTCGTATGACATGATCGAAGAAGCTTTTCTGCCAGCGAAACTCGCTTGTCGCAACGAACGCCTTCAACGCCTTGACCCATGCCCCCAGCGCGACACCGTCGGGATTCGCACAAACAAGCAGATGCAAATGATCCGGCATGATGACATAACGGGTTGGCCACCAACCGTATCGCTCAGGGCTGCCTTGCAGGAAGGTGAGCAACCGCTGATGAATGGTTTCCGTCGCCAAGACTCGCTTTCGACCTTGAACACAAATGGTAAGAAAATACCGGGGATAACCGGAGTTAATCCAGACTTCATTCAGGCGTCGCAGACGGCGAGGATGTTGCCCGTCCCCGCCGCGTGGGGTCACGCGGCCTACAACGGGTGTAGGCCGCGTCACCTGACGCGGCGCGGGGGTATCATGAGGGGATGTCATCCGATCAACTCTTTGACTTTACCGGCGATGTCGCCGCTGCGCATCAGCGATTCGCCAACCAGAATTGCTTTCGCACCAGCGCGAGCGACGCGCTCCACATCGGCGCGGGTGTGGATGCCGCTCTCGGCAACAATAAGACGGTCATTCGAGATGCGGGCCGCCAGTTTCTCCGTTGTGGCGAGGCTGACGGTGAAGGTGGCGAGGTTGCGGTTATTGATGCCGATGAGATGGGCGCCCGCGGCAAGGGCGCGATCAAGTTCAATCTCGTCGTGGACCTCGACCAGTGCTGCCAATTGAAGATGTTCGGCAATGGCTCGGAAGTCGCGCAGTTGCTGGTCGTCGAGAATGGCGGCGATCAACAACACGGCGTCCGCGCCGCAGGCAGCGGCTTCATAAATCTGGAGTTCCTCGATGATGAAATCCTTCCGGAGCAGCGGCAATTTCACGACCGCGCGGATTTGCTGGAGGTACTCGATGTTGCCCTGGAAAAACTCGCGGTCAGTCAACACCGAGATGGCGGCAGCGCCCGCCTGTTCGTAGGCGCGGGCGATGCGGACGGGATCGAAGTCGGGACAGATAACGCCTGCCGACGGCGACGCCTTCTTTACTTCGGCGATGAGGGCGATGCTGACGGGCGGCGGGCTGGGGACAGCCCGCCCTACCGTTTCGTTGGTAGGGCGCGGTGTCCCCACTGCGCCGCGTAGTGCGGCTGTGAAAGTGCGGAAGTCTTTGCGCGCGGCGGCGCGGCCACGGAGTTCCTCGGCGCGCGGCACCAAGGCCGCAACTTCACGGCGTTTCACGGTAACGATCTTGTCGAGGATCGTGCTCATTCCTCGTCGGTAACACCTTGTTTGCGTTGGCGTGGTTGGCCGGCTTTGAGCCAGGCGCTGATAAATGACTCCAGATCGCCGTCCATCACGCCTTGGACGTCGCTGGTCTGGTGGCCGGTACGGAGATCCTTGACCATCTGGTAAGGCTGGAAAACGTAGCTGCGAATCTGGTTGCCCCAAGCGATGGAGCCTTTCTCGCCGTAGTACTTCTCCATCGCAGCACGCTTCTCGTCCTGCTGCTTCTCATAGAGGCGCGCTTTCAACATCTTGATGGCCAGTTCCCGGTTCTGGTGCTGGCTGCGTTCGGACTGGCATTGGACAACGATGCCGGTGGGGGCATGCGTCATGCGGATGGCAGTTTCGAGTTTGTTGACGTTCTGGCCGCCTTTGCCGCCGCTGCGGAACGTGTCCACCTGCACGTCTTCCATCTTCAATTCGACTTCGGCGTCCTCGATTTCAGCGACGACGTCCACGGAGGCGAATGAAGTATGCCGGCGTTTGTTGGAGTCGAACGGCGAGATGCGAACGAGCCGGTGGACGCCGCGCTCGGCCTTCAGGTAGCCAAAGGCGTAGTCGCCGGTGACCATGATCGTGGCGCTCTTGATGCCGGCCTCGTCGCCGGACTGGATGTCAACGATGTCGCATTTCCAACCGCGCGTCTCGCAGTAGCGATTGTACATGCGCAGGAGCATGTTGGCCCAGTCGCAACTTTCTGTGCCGCCCGCGCCGGCGTGGATGTTGAAAATGGCGTTGGATTTGTCGTGCTCGGCGGCGAGGAGGTTCTCCAGTTCAAACTGGTCGAAACGCGTCTCGGCAGCTTGGACTTCGGCGGTAACGGCGGCTTCCGTCTCGCCCAGTTCGATGAGGACTTGGGCATCGGAGATTTTACGGTCGAGTTCGGCGAGCGTGTCGAGCCGGCGGCGGACGATGGTGGCTTCGTTGAGGGTGGTCTTGGCCTTGATCTGGTCGTTCCAGAAAGTCGGGCCGGACATGATGTTTTCGAGTTCGATCAGGCGGGCGCGTTGTTTGGGTGCGTCAAAGATACCTCCCCAACGCCTGATGGCGTTGGTGGAGGCTGTCCAATCTGGCTTTGATTTCCTCGATCATGGCGGCGGTAAAATGACCATAACGCCAGCCGGTTGTCAACGTCGCGCCGCGAGGAAGTCGGCGAGCGCCTGACGATACACGGGGGCGCTGACGAGGAAGGCGTCGTTGTGGCTGCCGCGGAGTTCAACAAGCCGTTTCGGTTCGGGCGCCGCAGCGAGGAGGCGTTCGGCGTAGCTCATCGGAAACATCTCGTCCTCGCGGCTGTGGAGGATGAGCAACGGGGCGCGAAGCTTCGGCATCTTGCTGAGGGAGTCGTACTTGGTCTTGGCGATGAGCCGCACAGGCAGGAAGGGGAACATCTTCTGTCCGACATCGGCGATGGAGGTAAACGGTTCCTCGATGATGAGACCGTTGCAGGACACGCGCGTGGCGAGTTCGACGGCGACAGCCGTTCCGAGCGATTCGCCGTAGAGAATGATCTGGCTGTGGCGTTTGGCAAGCCAGTCATACGCAGCTTGGGCGTCGTGGTAAGTGCCTTGCTCATCAGGTTGGCGGTTGTCACTGAGTCCGTAGCCGCGGTAGTCAATGATGAGCGTGGCGGCTCCGAGGTTGTGGAGGATGGCCAACTTCTCCAAGCGATGTGAAATATTCCCGGCATTGCCATGGAGGAAGAGGATTGTAGTGGCCGCCGTCCCGGCGGCTGGCACGTACCAGCCGTGAATCTTCACGCCATCGCTGGTGGTGAGCCAGACATCCTCGAATTTCAGACCGGCTTGGGCAGGCGTCCCCTCCATCTCCCGCATCGGGTAGTAGATCATCGAAGGCTCGCGCCAGCGCAGCATCAGTGCAAACGCCAGCAGCCCGAATAAGAGCACCAAAACAAGTTCAAGCATGCGTTTCAACCTGCCGCCATTCTACACGGTAAGATTTTGGCTGTCCATTCAACCCGGATACTGGCAAGATGCGACAAAACAAAATGAGGTAAACACATGAGCACTATCAACGTTGCAATCGTAGGACTCGGTTTCATGGGAGTCACACACATCAAGGCGTACCGCCAAATCCCCGGTGTGCGCATTGCCGCTATCTGCGACGCCGTCCGCTTACCAGTGGATGGCGATTTCTCCAGCATCAGCGGCAACGTCGGCACCGCTGAGCCGCTCAAACTCGACATGTCAAAGACCAAAGCCACCAAGAACCTCGACGACCTGCTCGCCGATCCAACCATTGATCTCATTGATCTTTGCGTGCCGACGATGGCGCACCCGAAACTCGCCATCGCTTCTCTCAAGGCCGGCAAACATGTCATCTGCGAGAAACCGCTCGCGCGCACCGCCGTGCTCGCCCGCGACATCGTCAATGCCGCCGCGTCTGCCAAAGGCTTCTTCATGCCGGCGATGTGCATCCGGTTCTGGCCGGACTATGTCTGGATGAAACAAGCGATGGAGCAGGGGACTTATGGCAAGGTGTTGGCCGCCCGGTTCCGCCGCGTCGCCGAGCCGCCCGGCTGGTCGAAAGATTTCATGGACGGCGCCAAGTCCGGCGGCGCGATCCTCGACCTGCACATTCACGACGTGGATTTCGTCCAGTACTGCTTTGGGCGTCCCAAGGCGGTGTACGCGACGGGCTACTCTCAGATCAGCGGTGCCATTGACCACGTTGTCGCGCAGTACAAGGTGGATGGCGGCGCTTCCGTGTCGGCGGAAGGCGGCTGGGCCATGACGATCGGGTTTGGGTTCAACATGGAGTTCACTGTCCAATTCGAGAACGCGACTGTTGACTACACGCTTGTCCGAGGCGCCGATGCGTTACGCTTGTTCGAGAAAGGCCAGCCGGCGCGAACGATCAAACCGTCCGGTGGTGACGGTTACATTGGCGAACTCAGTTACATGCTTGAGTGTATCCGCAAGAAAACACCGCCGAGCATCGTAACAGGCAGGGACGGCGCCAGCGCGGTGGAGATTTGCGAGGCCGAGGAGAAATCCATCAAGACCGGGCAGGTTGTGAAACTGAACTGAACTGAAATTGTTTTTGACGCCTAGATCATGCTTGCACAGGGGGTTAGAAATAGAAAACAGCGTATGGTGCTCAGCATTCGAGAGATCGCTGCTTCGCCGCCTGTAAATTCTGCCTGGGCACTCCCACCGTTACGCCACGACATAAAGCCAGCGTGTCTAACTGATCTCTTACAGCAGATACCAGAGTTTCAAAGAGCGCTTTTCCCAAATTCACGTCGTGCCGTTACTCAAATTAACCGCGCCCTAAAAGCGGGAAGGTTTATTCCTGCCAGCGATGACACACGGCGCGGAAGCTTGTATTCTAGTGTCGCCCTTGCGGTGGATAGAGGTGCACTCTCGTTAGCCGGTCACGATATTACCACGCGAGCGATTCAGCATCTCGAAAGCTGTGGTGGTAAGTCTGCAAAGCTTGCAAGCGCACTGAAAGTCTATTCTCCAGTAACTCAAGACATCCTTGAATCCCGCGACGCGGTCGGATGGTTATACATCCTCGGTAGGCTTGAACCTGTTATTCGTGGGTTTCGTCCTATTTCTGATATAGACCTACACGCACTTCCAAACCGATTGACAAAGTCGGCAGTGCGAACATGGCTCGCCGGAGCTGTGCCAATTGCTATCGGAAACGAAATCGTACAATTACTGCGCAATGTGCAGTCACTCCAGCTTTCAGGACGGTTCTTTCCGAACCCGGTTTTTGGTGGTATTGGTGCCGCCATGGGGAGCGACGGTGATTGGATTGCAGGTGACACGCTAGTCGAATTAAAATGTACACTTTCAGGTGTCAAACGTGAACATATCGTTCAGATCATTTGTTATGCAGCACTGAGCCAACAGCCGTATGTCGCCGCTAAGATTCCACCGTTTACAAACCTTGCAATTTGTTTACCTCGCCAGTCAGCAATCATTGTAGGCACGATAGAAGACTGGATGACAACATGCGGCGCCCCGTCTTCCGGAGTTGTCTTCGACGCAATATTGCACTACTTCGGACAATGGGATGAGGATGAATTTCATTCACGACGCCATACTGTCTGACATTCAGGCTGTGCATGAGTTTCACTACAATGGAACTGCTGCGAAACGAGCACACTACTTGTCAACTCTGGACGTTCACAGTAACATTTATACACTTTCGCACCTTATGCGCACCATCCTTATCGCTTTTCTCGTTGCTGTTTCGCTGCCGGCAACCGCAGCGACGCCGCCGTCGTGCCTGAAGTTCGACTCCACCGTCTGCGATTTTGGCACGACGAACCCGCCGCCGTCGCTCACCGGCACCTTTACCTTTCAGAATGCCGCACGGAGACGGTGACGATCCGTCACCCCGCGACCTCCTGCGGGTACACCATTGCCAGCGTCAACCACGAACGTCTCACGCCCAGCGAGCGCGGCACGATCGTTTTCACCCTCAACCTGGGCAGCTTCTCGCGCGGCCCGGTCGAGAAGCACATCTACGTCCAAACTGACAGCCCCGGCGCAACCGGCGTCATCCTTACCGTCAAGGCCAACCTCGTTCCGCTGTACGACACCGAGCCTATGCAACTCAGCTTTGGCGAACTTCGCGTCGGCGAGTCCACCAACGGCCACCGTCCGCGTCTGGCGCAGCGACGGCAAACCGCTTGACATCACGACTACCACGCCATCGCAATCGAACATCATCGCCCGACTCGAACCGCTGCCCGGCTCCAACTGAAATTGCTCTTGACGCCCGAATCACACATGCGCACGGGGGGGGGGAGGAGCTTTCCCTCAGGCTTCAGTCCGCGGCATCGTCGTCGGTCTTCTCGTTGACATCCCCAGTGCCCTTGTCAACGCGACCTCGCACCCGTGGCAGCAGTTCGTCCCCCGACAGTTGGAGGGGCACCCGTTGACGGTGCCATCGCTGCTTCCTTGTCCGTCATCACTTTCCAGAAAAACGGGCTCTTGGCCAGAATCGCCGCCTCCTCCTTTGCAAGACCTGCACATCCATCTCTGTACTCGGCGACGAAATTCCCACCAATGTTGGTGAAGTGTGTGCTCATCAGCCAATTGCCGCCAAGGCTCAGCCGGCGTTCATACTCTTTAGCCCCAAGAAGCGTTCCCGTGTGCGAAAGTCCGAACGCATGACCCAATTCGTGCATCGGACCACCATAACAGCGAGAACTTATCTTCCCTACCGATGACTTCGACCCACTGAACGCCTTGAATGCAGTGGCCTTAAGGGGCTTCTGAAGAACATCCGGGTTCTGATGTCCTTGCTTCGCAGCACTGACCAAGTCCTCAAATACAAAACCCTCAGGTGGGGTCGCGCTCATGAACAGGCGGGAATGACCTAGACGAAGGTATGCTGAAGTAACATACGCCCTCTTGTTTCCGCCGCGCGCAGTTCCAAACAGCAAGGACCCATCGTCTTTCATTTGCAGCGTCTCACGAAACAGAATCACTACAGATGACTTCCATGCTTGTTGCTCGCGGGCAGATAGTCTCTTTATGTACCCATCAAGAAGTTCATTCTCTGGTTTGCAAACTTCGGAAAGCGAAAACATTGCATCATTCGGCGTCCGAGCCTGAAGGACTACGACCTGAGCATTTCCATCTGCACCCTTCGCGTAGTCGAAGGTGCGCCAGCCGAAGCCATGCGCATGCATCTGACACGCAAAGTACCACTGTGTGTCTTTCAACCAGACGCTGACACGGTTGTTGAACTCCGGCCACGGCTTGCGGTCTCTGGGAATCACGTACACAACTCGCACTTGCTCTTTTCTGGGTTGCTGTTCCGTGAGTGGCGTGGCTGCGATACCGGCAGCAAGCAGAATTCCAACTGACAGGAAATTGCTTTCGACGCCCAGATTACGCTTGTGCAGGCGGGGTAAGGGGGAAACTTCGAAACGAGTACATTCCGATTCAGTTGGCGCAAGACCAATGGTTCCGGACGATTCGCCCGGTTTACTTGCGAAACAACCAAACAAGTGCAAGACTGCCAACAGTGCAATTTGCAATTCCGTCTCCTTTGTCAGCGTGATTCGTACTCTCCCGCGTACCCCACGGCAAGCCAAAATGAGGAAGTTATCGCGGGACAGTCTTGCACAGATACTAAGTCCGTGGCAGGATGCGCACCATGAACAATCACGTTGCCATGGCGATTGGGTGTCACCCGGACGACATCGAGTTCATGATGGCCGGGACGCTGGTGCTGTTGAAACAGGCCGGGTACGAGACGCATTACATGAACGTCGCCAACGGCTCCTGCGGCAGTCAGGTCTATCCGGCCGCCGAACTGATCCGTATCCGCGGTCGCGAAGCGAAAGAGGCGGCTCGTCTGCTCGGCGCGGAGTTTCATCCGAGTCTTGTGGATGACCTCGATGTCTATTACGAGGACAAGACGCTCCGCCGGCTCACGGCAGTGGTCCGCGATGTCAACCCGACGGTCCTGCTCGTGCATTCGCCACAGGATTACATGGAAGACCACATGAATACTTGCCGTCTCTCCGTGACGGCGGCGTTCGTGCGCGGGATGAGGAACTTCTGGACGATTCCGCGACGCAAACCGGTGGCCGGCGATGTGACGCTGTACCACGCGATGCCGGTCGGCCTGCGCGATCCGTTGCGCCGGCGAATCATGCCCGGCGCGTTTGTGAACACGACGGCGGTGTTTGAGCAGAAGAAGATCGCGCTGGCCGCGCATCGGAGCCAGCAGGATTGGCTGGCGAAAAGCCAGAAGATGAACCAATACCTTGCGACGATGGAATGGTATTCTCGTGAACTCGGCAAGCTGTCGCGTCGGTTCCAGCATGCCGAAGGCTGGCGTCGTCACCTGCACTGGGGCTACTGCGCGGAGGACGCCGACCCGCTCCGTGACGCGCTTGGCAAAAGTTATCTCGTCAACCATGCCTACGAGCGAAGCTTGGAGAACGGCATCTGACCAATGCAGATGACCCGTCGAATGTTTCTGCGAGGAATCGGCCTGAGCGCAGCAGTGCTGGCACATGGCGCAGAGCCGGTGATTCCTGGATTTGAAAACGCGCCGATGGATCCGAATGCGTCAAAAGGCTGGACGCCGGTTTCTGACCGAAAAGTGCGAGTTGGAATTGTGGGATACGGGCATTGCCGATTTGGGGCGCGTTTCGGGTTTCAAAATCACCCAAACGTGGAGATTGTTGCCGTCAGCGATTTGATTCCCGAACGCCGCGATGGTCTGGCCAAGGAATGCAAGTGTGCAAAGACGTATCCGTCGCTGGCGGAATTGTTGAAGGATGACCGCATCGAAGCGGTGTTTGTCGCCACGGATGCGCCGAGCCACGCGCGTCATTGCATCGAGGCGCTCCAGCACGGTAAACACGTGGCGACAGCCGTGCCGGCAACGTACGGATCGTTGGAGGAAGCGGATGAACTGTACGCGACGGTCAAGAAGAGCGGCTTGAAATACATGATGTTCGAGACATCGTGTTTCCATGAGGACCTGCACGCGATGCGCCAGATTTATCGCGCCGGCGGATTCGGCGAATTGGTGTATGCGGAGGGCGAGTATTATCATTACTGTCCCACGCCGATTCCCTCCTACAACGACTGGCGGGTCGGATTGCCGCCGCAATGGTATCCGACGCACTCCAACGCGTATCACATCGGCGTGACGGGCGGTTATTTCACCGAAGTCTCTTGCATGGGGATGCCGAGCAAAGTTCCTCACCTGCAACCGCAAAACAATCGCTACAAAAATCCATTCGGCACCGAGATTGCGTTGTTCCGCACAAAAGAAGGCGGCTCCGCGCGCATGGCCGTGAGTTGGGACACGCCCGGTTACGACGGCGAAATGGGGCGGGTGCGTGGACAAAAAGGCTCTTACTATAAGGCGTTTGTCGGGCTTAAGCGCAACACCGCCGACATGCGACGGCCACCGTTGCCACCCGGCGTCCAAGCTGGTGGACACGGCGGTTCGCATGGACATCTGATGAACGAATTCATCACGGCGATCCTCGAAAACCGCGAACCGCTGGTCAACATTGCATGGGCGCTCAACATGACCGTTTCCGGAATCATCGCCCACCAGTCTGCCCTGAAGAACGGTGAGTTGATGAAGATACCAACGTACATATGGAAAGGATGAGCGCCATTAAACCCCGATTGAGCCTGTTGTTGGTGTCGGCGCGTAGTGCGTTTGCCCAGATCGCTTGCAAGCAGTCGCCGACCAACTTCGTCGCGCTCATTAACGGCAAGAATTTCACGGGCTAGAATTTCTTGTAGTCGTTTTACATGCTGCTTCATAGGAGTGACCTGCAGTTTTGCCCATTGAAAATGGAGTTATCACGCTACCCTGAACGTATTCGATTGGGTGTAGTCTGATATGCTACTATGTAAACACCTGTGCGGTATTCTGGTGAATATTTCGAAAACAAGTTGTAATATTAAATACATCTGGTATATCAGAATCACAAAGAAATGAAAATCCACAGTCATTCTTCCATCCACCGAAAAGGCCAAAGACGGAAACCGCGCATCAATCTGACCGAGCAAAGTTATGCGCGCATTCGTGCTGCGCTCTTGGGTTCCGAAATGCCCCTCGGCGAGCGTTTTTCGATCAATCAACTCTCTACCCACTTGGGAATCGGGCGATCACCGGTCCGGGACGCGGTGAACCGCCTTGCCGCTCAGGGGGTATTGCAGACGGTCGCCAAGTCGGGAATCATCATTCGCCCCGTTTCGCTGGAGGAATTCCAAGACATCGTGGGATTGCGCGAATCGCTGGAGCCTTATGCTGTGTCGCAGGCCTGCGCGCGGATGGATTACGTTCAACATGCGGAACTGCGCGCGCTGTGCCACCAAATGGCCGGCCTGGCCCGCCGCATCCGCGCCGCTGGATTCCAGAATGATTCGTTGAATGCTGCCATGCATCAGGCCGACTGGTCTTTCCACAGCCTGATTCTTGCATCCTGCGGCAACGCAACTCTGCGGAAGATCGTCGAGGACCATCGTCTGCTGCTCCGGAAAGTGCGCTATCCGTCGTTGGCGACCACGCGGCATCTGGCGTGCACGTTACGCGAGCACTGGCGGATTTATCGCGCGCTCGCGCGCGGCGACGCCGCTGCGGCCTGCGAATGGATGCGGCGCCACGCCCGTCGCGGCGGCAATGCCATGCTCGAAAGCTGGCGGCAAGAGCAGGAAAAACAACCCGGAACAAACACAAGAAACAGATGAGACTGATCGAACAGTTGTGTCAGGTGGACACTCCGACGTTGGCGAACGCCATTGAACTGCTGGATGTGCGCAACCGCGCAACCGGTTTCTGCAGCCGCCTCCTGCGCCAACTTACGCCGGAAATGGGCGTGCTGTGCGGGCATGCCGTGACGGTGCAGGCGGTGACGATGACAGCCGAACGGTCCGATCGAAAGGAAGCGGTCGAAAAGTATCTCGATGTCTGCCGCGCGCTCGAGCGAGCGCCGAAACCGGCGGTGGTCGTGGTTCAGGAGTTCGGGCCGCATCCTGAATTCTCGGCGCATATCGGCGAAGTGTTGGCGACGTTGTTCCGGCGTTTCGGCGCCATCGGCGTGGTCAGCGACGGCGCCGTGCGCGACATGACGGAAATTCGCGCTCTGGGTTTTCAGGTTTTCGCTCCCGGCACGGTGGCCAGCCATGCCAACTTCGTCATTCGCGCGGTGCAGACGCCGGTGGTTGTGTGCGGACTGACGGTCCATCCCGGCGATCTCTTGCATGGCGACGAGAACGGCTTGATCAATATTCCGAAGAAAGGCCGCCATCGTTTGCCCGAACTCGCCGACCGGGTGCGCGCGAAGGAAAAAATCGTGCTCGATTACCTGAAAGGCGCTGACATCACCCTCAACGGCATCCGCAAACGCATGACGCACTGAGGATGTGCGTCATCCGACCGGAAATGAAAACGTCTCCCCCTAATAGGCACTCATGAAAAAGAACCATCACGAAACGATCAACATCATCGGATTTATCGGATTGGGCATCATGGGCAAGCCCATGGCGAAAAACCTCTGCCGGGCCGGCCGCCAGTTGGTGGTGCATGACCGGAACAGCGGCCCTGTCGAGGAGTTGCTGGCGATGGGCGCGCGGGCGGCCGGGTCGCCTCGCGAGGTCGCGGCGCAATCGGACGTCGTAATCACCATGCTGCCCAACTCACCGGATGTCAGCGCCGTGCTGCTGGGCAAGGACGGTGTGCTGGCGGGCGCGAAACCGGGACTGATCGTCGTGGACATGAGTTCGATCGCGCCGTTGGTTGCGCGCGAACTGTGCCAGACAGCGGCACAACGGGGTGTCGCGATGCTCGATGCCCCCGTCAGTGGCGGCGAACCCAAGGCCATGGACGGCACCTTGGCTGTGATGGCAGGCGGTTCGGAAGAAGCTTTTGAAACCGTCAAAGACATCCTGAGTATCATGGGCCGCTCGGTCGTGCGCGTCGGCGAATCGGGCAGCGGTCAGGTCGCCAAGCTGGCCAATCAGATGATTGTCGGACTGAACATTGCGGCCATGTCCGAGGCCATGGTGCTCGCGAAAAAAGTCGGCGTGGATCCGGAGAATGTCTTTGAAGCCATTCGCGGAGGTCTCGCCGGCAGTGCGGTGCTCGATGCCAAGATGCCGCTGGTCTTGGACGGCAGATTCAAACCCGGTTTCCGTCTGGAACTCCACATCAAGGACCTGATGAACGCGCTCGATACCGCGCACGCGGTCGGCGCGCCCGCCCTGCTGACCGCGCAGGTCTGCGGATACATGCAGATGTTGAAGGCCGAAGGCAAAGGCGGCCACGACCACGGCGCCCTGATCCAGTTCTTCGAGAAGCTGGCCGGGATTGAGGTTCGGAAGACGCGGGAATCGTGCGGATGAAACCGGACAGGTCATCGAACGCAATGGACGCGAACCAGCCGGTCGCGCCACCGGTTCCACATTCATTCTTACAATATCTGAGGTCCCTCGGACCGGGCATCGTGATGGTGCTTACGTGGCTGGGCGGCGGCAACGTGGTGAATTCGTCCGTGGCCGGTGCCAACTATGGCTATGCGTTGATGTGGATTGTGGTGATCGCCTTGGGCATGCGATTCCTGTTTGTGTCATTGATCGCCAAGTATCAGCTCTGTAACGAGCAGGGTGAGGGTGTGCTGGATGGGTTGACCCGGCTGCATCGCTGGTACGCGCCGTTTCTTGCGCTGGTCGCCGTGGTGTTGGGACACATCTATGGTTCCTACATGCTGGCCGGTATCGGGGAGACCTGTGTCAACGTCACCGGCCGGGGCCTCGCATGGCACTGGGCGGCATTCTGGGCGTTGATCGCGCTGGTCACGATTTTCCGTCCCTCCTTTCGCCGTGTGGAATTGGTGTTCAAGGGGATTCTGGTCCTGCTGTCTGTCTCACTTCTGGGCACGGCGATCTGGGCGGGACCTAGTCCGTCAGGCATCCTTCGCGGCGTTTTGGCTTTCGAGTTGCCGGCGCGCGCGGGTGGGTTTGACGCCTTGCTGGTTGTCATCGCCATGATCGGCGCGCTCGGCGGCTCCATCGCCAATCTGATTTATCCCTATTTCCTCGAACAAAAGGGCTGGCGCGGACCGCAATACCGGCGCGTGCAAATGTACGATTTCTTCCTGGCAATCCTTACGTTGATCATTTTCACCCTTGCGATCTGGACGATTGGCGCCGAACTGCTCCATGCCCGCGGAGATGAGATCAAGAAACTCGACGATGTGACCAAACTACTCGGAGTCGCGCTGGGAGAAGGAGGAAAACTGCTGTTCTATCTGGGTGTGTTCAGTATTTTGTACACATCCGTGGTGGGACATGGTCTGGGGCTGGGCTGCTTGGCCACTCACGGCTATCTGCGTTGGCGGCGCGGCCCCGGTGAATTGCCCGATTACAAAACCCACCCGATTTACAAATGGGCGGTAACGTGGATTGTGATCTCGCCCGTGGTCTGGTCGCTGCCCGGCATGCCGGACTTTGTGACGCTGACGCTCGTGGCCAACAGCTTGCAGGTGGTGCTGATCCCTGTCTTGGTGGGCGGGGTCTGGTGGATCACGGCCAGTTCCCGCTACATCGGCGCCCGCTACCGGAACCGCTGGTGGGAGAACGCCGTGATGGTCATCGTGTTCATCGTGGCTCTCTGGGCCGCATGGGGATCAGTGACCTCCGTGATAAAGGCGATGCGCGAGTTGCTATGAATCATCACCACACACGATATTGCGCGCCGGCACCCGACATTTCCATGAACAAAGAGCCAACAATTCAAGCTGGGAGAGATTAAATCATGAATCGCCGTGACTTCATCAAAACAGTGGCTTCAGCCGTGCCGGCTGCAACGGTTGGACGTTGTCTCGGAGGAGAGAGCCATTCCACCGGTGCCCAAGCTGCGCCATTGGCGCAAGAGTACACCGTGGTGCTGTCGCAAGCGGCCTCCGAGATTCGGAAGATTGACGGACCGGGCCTGGCCAAGATGCCCGACGGCACACTCGTGGCCGTCGTCACGGTGGAACCGCGCGGGCCGACGCGGGTGCAGGTGGCCGAGAGTTCTGACGGCGGCCAACACTGGAAGCTGACCGCGCAGTTGCCCTACAACGCAGCGGTGCCGTGGGTGCATCGGGGATCGCTCTACGTGTTCGCGCATCCCAAGGGAACCAAACCCTATCGGGAAGATGACCTGTTGTTGCTGCGCAGCGATGACAACGGGAAAACATGGTCGAAGCCCGTGACTTTGTTTGAAGGACATTTTTGGAACGTGCAAACCGGGATGGCCATTCGCGAGGGACGGTTGTATTGGTCTGCCGACGATTACGTCGCGACATCAAAACGCGGCCCGCGCGTGGTCGTCTGTGATCTCTCTGCCGACCCGATGAACCCGAAGTCATGGCGCATCTCGAACCACGTCGGGTTTCCCGGCCTGCCAGACTCGCTGTTGAATCCAAACATGAAAGGCTCTTATCCGTCGCAACGAATGTTGGAACCGAACGTCCTGAATGTCGGCGGCCGCATCCGCGTCCTCGCGGCGGTGAAACCGCCCCTGCAAGCCACAACCAACCTCTGCGCGGTCTTCGATGTGACCGACGACGGCAAGGACGTCAAGCTGTCGTTCACGCAATACCATCCCATGCCGGGAGGTCAGGTGAAATTCTGCATCGTCTGGGATGAGGTGTCGCAACTGTTCTGGGCCACGCTCAATCTCGCGGCAGACGGTCAGGACCGGTTCCGCATGGAGGATCCGCGCGAAAAACGCAGCGGCAAGAAATACAATGGCGCCATCGGCGGCAACGACCGGCGGTTTCTGATGTTGTTCTACGGTCTCGACGGTCTGAACTGGTTCCCCGCCGGTTGCATCGCCCGCGCCGGGCGGCTGTCGCAGTCGTTCATGTATCCTTCGCACATTGTTGACGGCGACGATCTGCTGGTGGTGGCGCGCTCCAGCGTGAACGGCCGGAACCGGCACGACGCGGACACGTGCACCTTTCACCGGGTGCGCCAATTCCGAAAACTCGCCATGAACCTCCGGCCGGACGAAACTGGACAGGAGGATCAGTCATGACATGCAATCCATCTTCCAGCGCAACCATAGAGGTTTCGACTACAAGAAATCAGGAGACATCAAATCATGAATCGCCGTGACTTCATCAAAGCAGTAACCACGGTCGTCCCGGCCCTGACGGCTGGACGCTGTTTCGGAGGAGAGTTCCGTGCCACCGGTGCTCAAGCTGCGCCGTTGGCGCAACGCAACGGCGGCGCGCCGCGTCTGAAGCGCCTGTTCATTGACGGCCAGCACATCGAGCGAACGGAGAACCTGTGCCGCAGAATGCATCAGCCCGCCAAGTTCGAGCGGCCCGTGCTGGAGGCGACAACGCCGCATGAGACTCCGCGTCTTGGACTGTGGAACGCCCCGTGGTGGGATGAGGCAGAGAATCTCTGGAAGATGATTTACATCGGCGGGCGGAACCTGCTTCCCCTCTATGCCGCCTCTCGGGACGGTTTTCATTGGGAAAAACCGTCACTGGATCTGGTCGCCGCTTCCAAGGGCAAGACGCGACCGGACAACCTCGTCAATCTCGGCTTTCGCGGCCGGGAGGACGAGAACCGGCTGGTATTCGTCAGGAATGTGGCCTCCCAACCTCGCTTCAGGGCGCTGACTCTGATTGGCGGCAAACTCCGACCGCTCTTGTCTTCGGACGGATTGAACTGGGAAAGGCGGAAGCTCGACGGCCCCCCCACACACGATGAGTATCGGTTGGGGTACGACTCTTTGAAACACCGTTATCTGGCCACGGTGAAACAGGACGGATCCAGGGTTGCTTATCAAGGGGAGCATCCCGTTCCCGAGTATGGCCGGGCCGTGGCGCTTTCGACGAGCGAAGATTTCGAGCAATGGACCACACCGGAGTTGATCTTTCACGCCGACGAACTGGATCAGCGACAAGGAGGCGAGCGGGTCGCTGCCGTGGCGCGGAAGGAAGGAATCCTCTTCGTCAACGATCCCGCCGAGTATCGCACGGAAATCTACAACATGCCGCTGTTCACGTACGAAGGGGTGTATCTCGGCCTGCCCACCATCTTCAGCATGTCGGGTACCGTAATTCACCCGGGAAAGCGGAAGATCTACGAGAACGGCATTCTCTACCCGCAGTTGGTCTCCAGCCGCAACCTGCGCGACTGGCAGCGACTCGGCGAACGGGAGGCTTTCATCCCGCTGGCCGATCCTGACTGCACACGGATGGATCGCGCCATGATCCAGACGACTGCGCCGATCAAGAAGAACGGGCGCTTGTGGTTCTATTACCGAGGAGATCGGTTTGGACATGCGTCGTCGCTACGCAATGTGCCGAAAGGGGGCGCCGTGATCGACCATGAGACGGAGCCGACCGGGGCGATCTTTCTGGCGCACCTGCGCGAAGACGGGTTCGTGTCGTTGCGCGCGGGCGAGCAGCCCGGAGTGGCGCTGACCAAGGTGCTGACCGTCGATGGATCGCGGCTGCGCGTCAATGCCGACGCCGCGAAGGGCGAGATCCGCGCGGAGATTCGCGACGCAAAGACGGGACGGGCGATTCCCGGTTTCTCGCTGGGCGATTATTATCCCCGCCGCTTCAGCGTCGTCGAGCGGGAACGTTTCGCCAAACACATCGCCGAAGCGCCGGACGTGTCGGTTCCCGTCACCGCCGACGGACTGGACTTGGAAATCCGCTGGAAGGACGGCGCCGACCTGTCGCCCCTGCAAGGCCGTGATGTCCGCATCCAATTCCTGCTGCGCAATGCGGATTTGTACAGCTTCTGGTTTGCCGCAACATCGTAAGGAGTTACCGAATGAAATCCACCCCATCACACACCGCCCTCCGCGCCATCCGCACGCTTCTTTGGGCGACGATCATTGCGGCGCCAATCCATGCAGCCGACCTGCACCCCACGCTCGGAGCCGACTACACGGTTGTTTTCGACCATTACGCCGGGATTCCCATGGAATCGGGCTACATCCTCACCGATGCGCCGTCCTTGGCCAGAACATCCGACGGCGCATTGCTCTGCGCGGCGCCGTTGATGATCCGCGGCAAACCGCGCGGCGCCGTGAAACCGCTTTTGTTCTTCCGCAGTGATGACGGCGGCGCAAGCTGGAAACGATTGCCGGCGGAAAGCGATTTCTGCTGCGGGACGCTGTTCTCGCACGGCAAGGCGCTGTATTTCCTCGGCGCCGGACCGGTCCATCGCCATCGGGACTCCGGCATGAAGATCATCCGCTCCAACGATGACGGGCAGACATGGACGGCCCCGGCGACGCTGTTTCAAGGTCCCTACTACAACCCGGCCAGTTCCTACGTCATTCGCAACGGACAGTTCTACTGGTGCATGGACGAAGGACGAAGCAAAACCTATGTCATCGCCGGCGATCTGTCGAAAGATTTGCTCGACCCCGCCTCGTGGCGCATCTCCGCGCCGCTGCCCCGACCCGAACTGCCGCCCGCGATGAGCCGACCGGGAAAGAGTGGCGCCACGATTCTCGAAGGCAACGTGGTCGAGGTCAACGGGCGGCTGCAGCTCAGTTGGCGCTACATGATCGCCGGGCGCGACAGTGTCGGCATCGGCGTCATCTGCGACCTGACCGATGACGGCGCCACGCTCGACTACCGGTTCCGCCAGTTCTACGCGCTGCCCGGCGCGCAGAACCAGTTCTTCATCCTGCGCGATCCAGTCACCGGCCTCTACTGGATGAACGCCACCCTGCCGACCCGCACTCAGGACCAGGACCCATCGTTCAACGAGAAGCTGAAACGCAACAAACATTACGCCATGCCGGCCGGCAAGGAACGCCGCATCCTCGCGCTCTATTGCAGCTTCGACGCGCTGAACTGGTTGCCCGCCGGATACATCGTTGTCTGGCCGCTGGTCCGGCAGGCTTCGAACTACTGCGGCATGATGATTGATGGCGAGGATTTGCTCGTCGTGTCCCGCACCTCCCGCGCCGGCCGCAACCAGCACGACAACGACCTGACAACCTTTCACCGGATCAAGAATTTCCGCGACCGCGCGGCATTCCTACTGCCGGGCAACGAATGAGTCGAGGCTAACCATGAAAACTCTACCTTCTTTCGTCGGCGTTGGAGTTTTAGCCGGCTCGATCCTGTCGGCGGCCCTCGGCCTGCCGGCCGCCGGTTCACCCGGCATCTTGCTCGCCGCGGAAGAAGGCGCTGTGCATCCTGGGCAATGTGCTCCGTCTGACGTGAAGCCCCGTCAGGTAGTTCCGAGGCCCTACACGGGCGACGAGCCTTTTCTCCTGGCCCTTTGGCGCCCCGGAACCGCTGGCGTTGGCCAATGCACGGAGACCGGAAATCCCATGTTCGGTCCTTGTCGGACGGGCGCGCCACCGCCTCTGTCAGTGCCCGTGAATCAGCGCCAAGTACGGGTGCCAAGACTTCCGCGCCCGGAGTTCACCGTCGAGGCATGGGTGTGGCTTTCGCCCGACCGGTCGGACGATAAGGCCGGTCACGAGATTCTGGCGCTGGTTCCGGCCGATTCCGGGTGCAAAGCGAAATCGGGCAAGCACGAAGCCTCGGCATGGACATTAACGCTGACGCCCGAGGGCCGGCTGCAGTTACGATGGGCCGACACGGGCGGCAAGACGCTTACGGTCACAAGCACCGTTGCGCTGGACGATGATTCCCACCGCGGTCGCTGGGTTCACGTGGCGGTCGTGTGCCGCAACCTGGGAAGCTACTTTGCCGACGATGCCGAGTTCATCAAGCACAAGATGCCGAAGTATTCGCTGGCGATGATCTACTGTACGCCGGCGGGCGCTCCGCTGCCCAAGCTCGTCGGATACAGCACTGGCTTCTTGCGCCCGCGGTTATCGATGGATGAAGGCGTGCTCGTCGTGGGCGGCCGCAACGACGCGACCCGGTTTCCCGGAACCGTCGCCGACGTGGCGGTGTCCGGCATCGCCAAGTGCGAAAACCAGTACCCGACGCTTGGCGGCGGGTTGCCGCCGGGGGTTGCGGTAAACCCGGCCGAGGTGTGCGGCAGCGGGCGCGATGCGGTGGCCGGTGACGACGGCGTCATCTACCTCAGTGGAGGCGGCAACGGCCAGCCGTCGGAGTCGTTCAACTTCTACTTCCGCGTCGATGCACCGCCGGGCACCTACCGTCTGTGCCTGCTTCCCGCCAAGGGAAACGCGGCCATGACAACCACCGCGTGGGTAAGTCGCGACCAGGAGACGTGGGAGGCTCCGAAGACAAGGCGGTTCGCGAGGAGCGAAGGTAAAGATGCCGGTGTGTTCGGCCGGCTGCACGTTGAGATCGAGGTCGCCGACGGTCCGCTGTGGGTGTGCAGCGTGGTGCCCTACCTGGAATCGCACGTCCACAAAACGGAGGACGCGCTGGCCGACTGGCCGGCATTTCGCACACGGGAGATCGGGCGCAGTCACGGCGGCCGGCCGATCCGATTCTGGACCATCACCAACCACGACACGCCTGCGCGGGGCAAGCGAGCCTTCGTGATCATCTCGGGCCAGCATGCGCCGGCAGAAACGATGGGCGGCCATGTGCTGCATGCGATGCTCCAGCGGATGCGGCGCGACCCCGAAGCAGCCGGGCTGCTGGATACCACCGCCCTGCTGATCGCTCCGCTGATCAATGTCGACAATGCGGCCGAGGGAGGCAACACGTCGCTCAATCACAACGCCATCAACCTCAATCGCGACTGGGACTCGGTCACGCAGCCGGAGTCCAAGGCCGTTCGCGATGCGATCGATGGCTGGGTCGCCGAAGGGGGCGTCATCGCCGGAGCGCTCGATTTCCATGCCGGAGGCGGATTGAAGTCGCGGAATCATCTTCGCGGTTTCACCCCCGACTCGCTACCCAGGCACGTCCCCCATGTCGCCCGGCAACAACGATTGCTCCACTCGTTGATGGACGAGCATCTTGGTTTTGCCGAGGCGCGGATATCGCCCGCATCGCGCAGCGACTTCTCACGGTTCAGGGCAATGAGCGTCGAGCGCTATTCGGCGACCTGCTTCACCGTGGAATTCATGGCGGACAAGCACCTGAACCCACGATCGCGCAAGTTCGAGCCCACAAGCCCGATACTGCTCGAATCACTTGGCCCCGGGTTGCTGGAAACGTGGAAGCGGTACATGGTTTCCACGGCGGGCACCGACTGAATCCTGCCAAGGAAGGAGAATCCATCATGCATTCCATTCCGCGCAGAAAATTGTTGGGCAGCGGCCTGGGAGCGCTCGGCGCCGCCGTTGCGGGGCCGTTGGCGCGTGCGGCGGACCCGGTAGCCGCGTCCTCCCGGCCCCGCGCCACGGGTTGGGCGACGCCCTTGGCGCAAGACTACACCGTCGTATTTCACAATGCCGACGGCGGGCGAGGTCTGGACGGCCCCGGGCTGGTCCGATTGGCGGATGGCAAGCTGATGGCCGCCGTACCGGTAAATCCGGGCGGCAAGGGATGGATCTGTCACATCGTCCAGAGCAACGATGGGGGCGGGAGCTGGGGCCAACCCGTCGCTCAACTTCCCTATTGCAGCGCGGTGCCGTGGGAGCACGCGGGCCGGCTGTATCTGTTCGCGTTTCCGAGATGGGGGGGTGACATGCTGTTGTTGCACAGTGGCGACGGCGGAAGAACCTGGTCCAAACCGGTGACCTTGTTCGAGGGGAGATTCTGGAATTGCCAGACCGGCACTGCCATTCGCGACAACTGGCTCTATTGGTCGCCGGACGATTTTGTCGGCAAGGGACACCAGCGCGGTCCGCGCGTTGTCGCCGGCGATCTGTCGGCCAATCTGATGGATCCGAAGTCGTGGCGGATCTCGAATCACGTCCCGTTCCCCGGATTGCCGGAATCGCTGCTGAATCCGGGCATTCGCGGGAGCGATCCTTCGCAACGGATGCTGGAACCCAACGTGTTGAACGTCGGCGGCCGATTGCGCGTGCTGGCGACCGTGAAACCGCCGCTGCAGGCCACGACGAATCTGGCCGCCGTGTTCGACGTTGCCGACGACGGGGAAAACATCGAACTTCCCTTCACCCAATTCCATCCCATGCCCGGCGGCCAACTGAAATTCTGCGTCATCCGGGACGATGTCTCGCAGTTGTTCTGGGCGACGGTCAACCTTGCGGCGGATGGCCAGCACCGGTTCGAGTTCAAAGACCTCGATGAGTTCAGTCGAAGGGGCCGGGGCCAACCGTATCACGAGAGAGGCGGGGGGCGTGGCGGCAATGACCGGCGGTTCCTGATGCTGATGTACGGCTTGGACGGACTGAACTGGTTCCCGGCGGGCTGTGTGGCGCGGGCCGGCAGGCTGCGGCAGTCGTTCATGTATGCAAGCCCGGCGGTTGACGGGAACGATCTGGTCATGGTCTCACGGTCCAGCGTTGACGCCCACAGCCGGCACGACGCCGACTACTGCACCTTCCACCGCGTGCGCAACTTCCGCCGCCTGGCGATGAACCTGCGGCAAGATATCGACAAAGGCTCGATTTCGTAACGAATCCATCTCGACAATTCCTGAGAGGAGACCACAATGACACGACAAATCAACCTTGGAACGAGGGGCGGTTTTTTGGTGCCACAGGCACCCAAGGAGCATCCCGAGACTACTCGAAACCGTCTCGTTGCCATTTTGAACGGTGCCATCCTGATGGCGGCCCTCGGCCAACCAGGCTCATCGGCGATTGCCCAGCAGACCGCCGCGCGCAGCGAGGCGGACGAGGCGCGGATGCGCGCGGTCGTCGCGTTCGCCGACCACGCGCTCGAGAAGGGCCGCGACCGATGGAGCGGCAAAGAGACGCCCCTGTTCGCAGACGGCTTGGAGGTCCGGACCGGGCAGCCGGTCGAGTGGCTGCACAAAGGCCGGCGGTATGTGTTGAGCAACCTGGCCAGCCAGCAGAACTTTTTCCGCACGCTGGTGGGTCTGAGCAACCTGACGGGCGATGAGCGTTATCGGCAGGCCGCCAAGGATGCCACGGCCTATATGTTCGAGCACTTCCGCAGTCCCTGCGGATTGCTGTACTGGGGCGGGCACACGTTTGTTGACCTGCGGACGCTGAAGGTCGTGCATATCGAGGGTCCGCACATGGAGATCAAGATGCACCTGCCCTACTACGACTTGATGTGGCAGGTCGGCCGGGAAGCGACGGCGAAGTTCATCCGCGCGTACTGGAACGGCAACGTCCGCGACTGGCGGCGGCTGGAGATCAACCGGCACGCGCCCTACGGCGAGGCGATGGGATCCCTGTGGGATAGCCCGTGGGACAATCCGGCGCCGTTGTACGAGACGCAATGGCACGGCTCGGTCATGCCGATCACCGATATGACCTACTCGGCCGCGTGGCTCTCGCAACACGGCGACGCGCGGGCGCTGGGTTGGGCGCGGCGACTGACTGACCTGATGGCAGGCGCTCGACACCCGCAGACGGGTCTCGGCGCCGGGCGGTTCACCGCCTTGGAAAAGCGCCGCACGGATCCGGGCAACAGCACTGCGCATGGCGACCGCACCCGCAACCAGTTCGGACCGGAGTTCGGCGAGGCGGCACTGGATGCCTGGAATCTGCTCAGCGCGACGGGCGTGCGGAGAATCTACGTGGAGTACGCCCTGTCGCAAATGGCCGCGACCGAACTGCTGAAGTTGCAGGGGCGTGCGTTGCTCGCTGAGGCCGTCGGTGGCCTCAAAGCGTATGCCAGGCACGGATACGACGCCCAACATAATGTCTTCCGCGCGATGCTTGGCGACGGATCCGATCTGACCGGGTACACGATCAAGCGGTCGGGCTGGTTCGGCGATGCCGGCGAAACGATCCGGCCGATCGCCGCCGACGCCGCCTTCCTGCTCTCCTACGCCCGCGCCTGGCGGCTCAGCGGCGATGCGGTGCTGTGGACGACGTCGCAGGCGATGGCGCGAGGCAACGGCCTGGGCGACATCGGCGACACACCCGGCCAGGCGATGGCCCTGAACCTGAAGACCGGTTGCAGCAACCCGCTGGCGTTATTGGCCGTCTTGGAACTGCACCGCGGCAGCGGCGAGGCAGGCTACTTGTCGCTGGCCCGCCGCATTGGTGATAACATGATCGAGCATCGGTTCCGCAATAATCTGTTCGTGGAGAGTGATCGGCACATCTATGCCCGCTTCGACGCGCTGGATCCGCTGGCCTTGCTGACCTTGGAGGCAGCCATCCGCGGCAAACCCGATCAGGTGCCGACATTCATCGGCGGACTGTGGCGGTATCTGCAGGGCCCCTACGACGGGCACGGGCGAGCAAGCGACCAACGCCTGTTCTACTCCCCGGCTGCCCAGTTCCAGCGGGGACCGCAATGAGAGTTCTTTCCTCCGGCGGGCCACATGGGGCATTGAGAACGGTTTACACCAACGCTTCGACCAATCCCATCGGGAGGATGCGTGTCGGCTGCGGTTGCCGCAATCGCTGCGGGTGTTGGGGGATCCGGCGATTCAGCATCAGTCTGTTCATGCACTCGCGGAGTCGGCAGAAGAAACCGCACCACAAAACCACGACGGACTTTTTCACCGCCATGGATGCGGAACACCATCGCTACACCCTGTGCGTGCTGCGTTCCCGCCGCCCCACCTTCCAAACCCCTTCGTGAATAAGCCATGCACCGGTGCCCAGAAGTTCTCTTTTTACTCGCGAACGTCTTCTGACCGATTACGACAACTTGGCCATTACTTCATCAATCGCTTCCTCAAAAACGGCAAGCGACTCGCGCAGGGCGTCCTCGGTAATCGTCAACGGCGGCGCGATCTTGAGGCACTCACCACCGACACCGACGGGCGCGAACATCAATAGGCCTTTCTGATAGGCTGCGACGTTGACTGCGGTGGCGACAGTCGAATCCGGCTCGCGCGTGCCGGGCTTGACGACTTGAATGCCGGCGACGAGACCTTTACCCCAGCAACAACCGAGACGCCGCGGATATTTGCGCTGGATGCGTTCGAGTTCGGGAATGAACCACGCGCCCAATTTCGCGGCACGGGCGGCCAGTTTCTTTCGCTGAATGACTTTCAGGTTCGCGATGGCGGCCGCAACGGCAAGCGGCGACGCGGAGTGGGTCGAGGTCATTGAACCCGGTGCGTACAACTCCATAATGTCGCGCCGGCCAATCACCGCCGACAACGGCAACGATGAGGTGATGCCTTTGCCACAGGCGATAAGATCGGGTTTGATGCCGTAGTGCTCGAAGCCAAACATCTTGCCGGTCCGTCCAAAACCGGCTTGGACTTCGTCCATCGTCAGCACGATATCGTGTTGCCGGCAGAATTTTTCCAGTTGCTTGGCGTATGCGACAGGAAAGAAGTCCGGGCCGACGCCCTGATAAGTTTCGCTCATGACACCGGCGATCTCCTCTGGCTTGACGTCGTGCTCGGCTAGGGAGCGAAGGAACAGGTCGAAGGAGGTGTCGGTGTTCTTGAAGCCGTCGGGGAAGGGGACTTGGATGAAAGTGCGGTCGCGGTCCACCATCCACGTCTTCTGGCGGTCCATGCCGCCGGCGAGCTGGGCGCCCATCGTGCGCCCGTGAAATGCGTTGCGGAAAGTGACCATGAACTTCTTGGCCGGGCCGTGCTTCTGGAGTGCGTAGGTTTTGGAGAGCTTGATGCAGTTCTCCGTCGCCTCGCTGCCAGTGCTGAGCAGGAAGACCTGATACTTGGCGGGGTCGGGAGAGACTTCACGCAACATCCGCACGAGCGAGGCGCGGTCGGCGTGCGGAAAGACGTACGCGGCCAGTAATGGCCGGTCGAGCATGGCGCGCACGGCTTTGACGATGTCAGGCTGAGCGTGGCCGGCGTTGGTGATGAGCACGCCACTCGACCAGTCAATCCAACGGTTGCCCCATTTGTCAGAGACGATAAAATTCTCGGCCTTGTGCCAGAGCACGGGCGGCTGGCCGGACATCGAACGCGGTTCGCTGCGGCGCAGTTCCTCGAAGATCGGCAGCGATTGCGGCACCGGCAACGCGGTCTTGATGGTGCGGTATTTGGTTTTGATTTGCGGGACTTGGACGGGTGTCAGACTGTACTCAGCCATTGGTTTTCTCCACGTGGGGATTCTTGCCGTAATGGATTTTGACCAGCGCGCCATCGGCAAGGATGGATTGGCGCGCGGCTTCGACGACGAGTTCGTTGATGAAACTGTTGGCCGGCGTGGCGATGATTCCTGCGGCGTCAATTTCGCGGATTATCTTCTGCCGGGCGGCGAGGTTGTCACAGGTCGCTTCGATGCGCTGCATCGTTTGCAGGCTCGCCGCGACGGAATCGTAGCCGTACCCAACCGGCTTGGCGCCGTCTCCCTCCCATGGCACGAGCCGGAAATAATCTGGGCTGACGTATCGGTAGCGCGCCGCGCCGCTCGGTTCGAGGAAGGCGTAGCGGATGCCGCGTTCGTGATCGTCGTGGTGAATCATGCCGCTGCGGTTCTGGCCTTCGCAATACATGATCATGCCCTGATCGTTGCTGCCGGCGGCGTCATCGGGATAACCGAGACCGTCGGTCACGGTGAGCAGCGCGCCGTTCTCGTAGCGGACGCGTCCGCTCGACCAGAGGAACGCTTCCTTGCCGTTCGGGAACTTGCCGCGCACGCCGTCCACCGAGACGGCGACTGGTTTGAGGCCGGTGATGAAATAGACAAGGTCCACGTAGTGACAGCCGACGTAGGTGAACGGGTCGGTCTTGTCGCAGGTGAACCAGTTCTGGAAGTTGGAGTGCCGGTAATAATACGGCTCGTGGAGCTTCGCTTCGCCCATGATGAACTTGCCGAACCGTCCCTCGGCGTAGAAGCGTTTGGCCTGGAGCGCGCGACGGTCAAAGCGTTTGTGGTACTCGACGCCGACGAACAGACCTTTCTCCAGAGCGAGGTGTTCGATCGCGACGTCCTGCTGGTATTCGAGTACGAGCGGTTTGACGCTGAGCACGTGCTGCTCGTGTCGCAACGCTTCCAGAATGATTGGGTAATGAAACCAATCCGGAACGGCGACGACCACCGCTTGGTGGGGGCGCAACTTGGCCAGTGCGTCCTTGAACAGATCGGGGAACATCTTGTCCGGTGGAGTCGTTAACGCGGGCAACGCTGTGAACTTTTGTCCGGGGAAGGCGGCGCGCAACTCTGCGTTGTCGGCCAATGCTTGCAGCGGCGCGCTGTTGAGGGCGCAGATGGTGATTTCGCCGACCACGCCGAGGCGTTGCAGATGATAGATGCTTGGCAGGAGTTGATCGTTGGTGATCATCCCGCCGCCGATGATGAGGGTGTCGAGTGGTTTGTTGTTCATGGCAGATTCCCGTGCGCTTCGATGGCCGTGGCAACGCTGCGGACCGCGAGCAACATCGCGGCTTGTCGCATCGGCAGTTTCCGTTCCTGCGCCGTCTGGCAGACGCGCGCGAATCGTTCCTGCATCCGTTGCTCCAGACGCGTCCGCACTTCGGCCTCGGTCATTTGTTCTTGTTGAGTTTCTTGTGTGTATTCGAGGTAGGAGACGAACACGCCGCCGGCGTTGCAGAGAATGTCGGGGATGACGAACACGCCGCGTTTTTCGAGGATGCGATCCGCTTCCGGCGTGGTCGGGCCGTTGGCGCCCTCAGCGATGATCTTCGCTTGGATTTTGCCGGCGTTTTCCTTGGTGATTTGGTTGCCCGTCGCCGCCGGTACGAGCACCTCGCACGGCATCGTCAACAGCTTCGCGCCCGTCATGTGACGCCCGACGGTAAACCCGGCGACCGATCGTTGCTTGCGGACGTGCGCCGCCAAGGCGGTCAGGTTCAGTCCCGATGGATTGTAAACCGCGCCGTGAATATCGCCGATGCCCACGACGCGCGCGCCGAGTTCTGCCAACGCGTGCGCCGCCACCGCGCCAACGTTGCCGAAGCCTTGGACGATGACAGTCGCGCCGCAGAGATCGCGTCCGAGCGTTTTCATCGCCGCAGCGGTCGTGATGGCCACGCCGCGTCCGGTCGCCTCGCGCCGGCCCGGTATGCCGCCGAGGATGACGGGTTTGCCGGTGACGTAACAGCCCTGCGTGGTCGCCTGGCCGAGCGAGTAGGAAATGGCGTCCTTGATGTGCCCCATGTCCCGCTCGTTGGTGCCCATGTCGGGCGCCGGCACATACACCAGCGGGTGAATGTGACGAATCGCGCCACGCGTGAAGCTGCGGATCAACGTTTCCTTGTCGTGCGGCGGCAATTGTTCGGGGTCGGCCACAATGCCGCTCTTGCCGCCGCCGAACGGCACGCCGATGAGCGCGCATTTCCACGTCATCTCCATCGCCAGCGCGGTGACTTCATCGAGCGTCACGCACGGCGTCATCCGGATACCGCCCTTGCTCGGGCCGAGCGCCCGGTTGTGATGCACGACAAATGCGCGAATGGTGTGCGTCCGTCCGTCGGCCAATTCCGGCGACAGCCGCAACTCGCTGCGCTCCCTTGGGTCGCGCATCTTGAGCAGCAGGTCCGCCGGGAATTCGCCTCGCAGCAGCCGCGCCGTCTTGTCGAAATTCGCCAGCGCGTGTTCCAACATCGGGTTAGTGGTCATCGTTTCTCCTGGGCGGCGGCGCGGAAGACTCCCGTATGATCAGTTCTGGACGAAGGAAGATATCCGAGTGTCTCCGTTTGCCGTTGACGGTGATTTGTTCGAATGCCGCGTGCACCATGGCCGGTATCGGTTGACGGAGTGTTGTCAGCGACGGAATGGTCATGTGTGCGGCTGGTACGTCATCCACGCCGGCCAGGGTCAGGTCGCGAGGGACGGAGATTCGCCGCTCATACAACACGCGCAACGCTGTTTGCGCCAGCACGTCTTCGGCGGCCACCACCGCGGTCGGCAGGAGGTCGCCGCATCGTTGCAGCAGTGTTTGCATGGCCTCCCCGCCGGCTTCCGCGCCGGTGGTTGACCGTGCGCGGATAAAACAGTGGGGACGAGCAAACAAATCCACGCGTTTCAGCGCCGTCTCCAGCAGTTTCTCCCGTCGCAAGTTCGATGGGGTTTCATCGCCGAGATAGCCGATGTCCCGGTGTCCGAGCTTGATGAGGTAAGCAACCAATTGACGAAATCCGTGCTCCAGATCCACGGTGATGTTGACGACGCCGCGTGCCGGCTCGCCGCAGCCGATGCGGACGACGCGCAAGCCGAGTCGCAAAAAGTCGTCCAGCCCTTCCGGGGAGAAATCGCTTCCGGCGATGATCAGTCCGTCCAACTGGTACTTGGCCAGCGGACGGAGATCCACGCGGGCGCCGGCGCCCGGCGGACAACCGGTCAGCAGCAGGGAAAACTGTTTGGCCATCGCCAACGCCTGCAATTCGGCAATGATGTGGCCGAAGAACGGGTCGTCGAAATTTTTGATGACCACGCCGATGGTGCCGGTTGAGGTTCCTCGCAAGCTCAGCGCCGCTGCGCTGGGCTGATAATTCAAGCGCGCGGCCTCCTTGCGGATTCGTTCGATCGTCTTTGCGGAAGCGCCGATGCCGGCCGCGGTCCCGCCCAATGCCCGCGAGACCAGTGACGCGGACACCCCCAATTGGCGGGCGATTTCTTTTTGGGTCAACATGGGACGCATTCTGGCATAAGAAGCTCTGGCTGTCAACCTCATACGTATGAGGTGAGGCAATCGGAAGGACCGGAAACTTCTCGCCATTGCTCGATATTCTCCTTGCGCTCCGCGGGAAGGCTGGTAATCTGCGCGCAGTTCTTTGTCGTGCCAAACGCGTCGGCGCAGGGAACGCCGTGAGATTCGGCGACTGTGGCGCATCTGTAAGCAGCTACGACGCCCCAAGGCCATCCAAATTGGAGAAGGCGGGGTGAAGGTCTGAAGCTGCAAAGTCAGAATAACGGCCGGCGCACAACCCAAAACCAAACATCCTTCGAACCAAAGGAGATTGCGTCATGAAGTATTGTCGTTTGTTGTCCGTCGTTGCTGTGCTTGTCCTGTCTCATGTGGTGTTGCGTGCCGACACCAACCGCCTTACCGAAGTTCTTGTCACCTCCACCCGTATCCCGTCCGAAAGCGAGAGCACGCCAGCCGCCGTCACGGTCATTCAAGGTGACGAGATTGAGCTGCAACAAATCCGCACGGTTGCCGATGCCTTGCGCGCGGTGCCCGGTCTGAGTGTCGTGCAGAGCGGCCAGCCTGGTGGCGTTACTGCTGTGTTCATGCGCGGGAGCAATTCCAAACACACGCTGGTTCTGATTGACGGTGTGCGCGTGAACAATGGGTTTGACAGTTTGTTTGACTTCAACAATCTCCCGCTGGACAACGTGGATCGGATCGAGGTGTTGCGCGGGCCGCAAAGCACCCTGTACGGCTCCGAGGCGCTCGGCGGCGTCATCCACGTCATCACCAAACGAGGCGCCGAAAAATGGACGGGCGCTGCGACGTTCGAGGGCGGCAGTTACGACAGCATCCGTCCGCGCGTCTCGTTCGCGGGAAGCTCCGGCAAGCTCTCTCTCAGCGGGGCGGGAAGTTATTTTTCCAGCGACAACGACCGCCTCAACAGCGCCGTGCGACAACGTGACATGACGGGGAGCGTTCGTTATCAGTTTCTGGAGCGGCTGGATCTCACTGTTTCCGGCTGGTTCCGGTCCAGCCACGCCGGCTCCCCCGGTCTCGACAGTTTGTGGGGCAATGATCCCAATGACTTCCTCAACGGCGAGAACACGGCGGTCGCCGCCGTGGTACATGCGCAGCCTTTTGATGTCTGGGATGCGCGGCTGACCCTCTCCCACAATCACGACCGCAAGTTTTGGAATGGCGCTCCCAATGTTCCGGGCGGCGATTATTCATATGCCAGGACGACCACTGACCGCGACCAGGTTGATTTTCAGAACCTGTTTGCCATCGCCGACCATCACCAACTCGTGGCTGGGATGTCATTTGACAACATCCACGCCAATCGCGTGCATGATGATTATTCCTGGTGGAGCGGCGCCTCCGGTGGTGTTATTGCTCCCACAGTCCGTAATTTCGCCGGCTACGCACAGTACGAATTTGCGCCGTGTCCGCGCGCCACCCTCAATGCCGGGTTGCGTTTGGATTCATACAACACGTTTGGTGCGGAGTTGACCTATCGAGTCGGGGCACGCTACACGGTGCCGCACACGGAGACAATTCTCCGCGCCAATTTTGGCACCGGTTTTCGAGCGCCCGGTGTGGATGACCTGTACTTTCCAGTGTATGGCAATCCGCATCTGGAACCGGAACGCAGCATTGGTTGGGATGCCGGGTTCGAGCAAGCGTTCTTCGAGAATAAACTGCGAATCGGCGCCAATTACTTTCAGAACGAATATGACAATCTTATCCAGTACAGTGTCACCAACTGGGTCACATGGGCCGGCACGATGATGAACGTTCAACAGGCGCAGACGATCGGCATTGAGTCGTTCGGCACGTGGACGCCTTGGAAGGAGTTGCTCGTGCGCGGCAGCTACACGTGGTTGCCCACAGCCGAGGATCGCGTCACCAACCAGCGGCTTTTGCGGCGTCCCCGGCACACAGGGGAACTGCTGGCCAACTACCGTTTCCTCCGGCGGTTTGGCGCGACGGTTCGCGCCCAGCTTGTGGGCGACCGGCACGACTACGATCCTGTCACGAGCGATCTCATCAAATCCGGGGCGTATTTCAAGCTCGACCTCGGCTTGTCCTGCGAGGTGTGCAAACACTTTACGGTGTTTGGGCGCATTGAAAATGTAACGGACGAAAACTATTATGAAGCGGCCGGGTATCCTGCCATGGGACGTGTTTTTTGGGGCGGCGGCACGGTAAAGTTCTGAGATGAATCATGGCCTCCATCCAAGCTGCCGACTTGGCGCGGCTCGTGGCCGCGCTCGAAGAGGAACCGACGGCACAACGCAAAACTTGTCCGGCCTGCGGCGCGACGTTTCCGTGTCTGCCGGGCGGTTGCTGGTGCGCCGCGCTGCGGCTCAGCCCGGCGACACTGCGGGAACTGCGCGCCCAATACGACAATTGCCTCTGTCCCGCCTGTCTGCTACCCTACAATCAATGATCGGGCACCACGCCAATCGCGGCTCGCTACGGCTTCGTTCCATCGCGTGGCCGACGCGACCGGAGCAACGCCGGAAGTTTTCGCCGGCAATTGGGATTGCTGTTGTCGTTCACGTTCTCCTTGTTGCCGGGTTGGCGGCTTGGAAAGTGCCTCAGCTCGTGAATGCGCCCCGCTCGGAATTTGTCAACGCCACGATCAGCTTTGCCGGTTTGCGCGAGCCGGCGATGAGCGGCGGCGGGGGAGGGCGCGCCGGCAATCCCAACGCCGGTGGACGGTCGGCTCGCAGTGTTCGTGCGCCGCTGTTGCGCGTTTCGCCGGTCACGAAATCGAGTCTGGAAATGCCGCCCCTGCCGCAGCCGCAACCGCAGGCGCGGCTGCGGCCTGTCATTGCTGTTGAGACGCTTGACGCAGCGCCGTTTACCAGTGTCGAGCCGGCCAGTCCGCCGGCGTCGTTGTTCGCGGAAGCCGTCGCGGTTGAGGAAACGACAGGGAGTGGCATGGGGATTGGGAATGGCAGGGGGCCGGGTGTGGGTGATGGTTCTGCCGACGGCGTTGCCGGTACGGGCACGGGAACCGGCGCGGGTGTGGGTATGGGGGAAGGTGACGGCGCTGGTTTTGGCGGTGCGAACTATTTGCGGAATCCGCAACCGCAGTACCCGTCCATTGCTCGACAGCAGGGATGGGAGGGGACGACGGTTTTGCGAGTGGAGATTCGCGCCAACGGTTTGATCGGTGTGATTCAGATTGTGCAAAGCACCGGGCACAAGGTGCTGGACGATGCAGCCATCGAGGCGGTTCGCGCTGCGCGATTTCAGCCGGCGCGTCACAATGGAACGCCGATCACCTCGTGGGCTGAGGTCCCGGTGACGTTTCGCCTGAATCGCAGTTAGCTGCCGATTTTGACTTTGATCTTGGCGGTAATGCCGTCGGCGAGGGCGCGAATTGTTTTGGCGTCCGGCCCTTCGATGAGGAGGCGAATCTTCGGCTCCGTGCCGGAGTAACGCAGCAGGACTCGTCCGGTATCGCCGAGGGCTTGCTCGGCGTCTTTGACAGCGGCGAGGACATCGGGCATCGTTTCAAGCGGCGGTTTCTCGCGGACCTTCATGTTGACAGCGACTTGCGGGAACTTCTCGAATGTCTTGAGCAATTCGCTCAACGGTTTGCCGGTGTCCATCATGATGCGCAGGACTTGGAGGGCACTCACGATGCCGTCGCCGGTGGCGGCGAAATCGCGGAAAATCATGTGGCCGCTTTGTTCGCCGCCGACGTTGAGGTCGTCGCGCAGCATGACTTCGAGGACGTACCGGTCGCCGACGGCGGTGCGGATGACGTCGCCGCCGTGCTGGCGGATGAAGTGGTCGAGGCCGATGTTGCTCATGATGGTGGCGACCATCGTGTTATTCTTGAGCGCGCCGCGCCGGAGCCAATCCAAGCCGGTGATGGCAAGGACGTCGTCGCCATCCACAAGGACGCCGCGTTCATCGCAGAGCAGGACGCGGTCGCCGTCGCCATCGTGCGCGATGCCGATGTCGGCGCCGATCTGTTTGACGGCGGCGCACATGGCTTCGGGATAGAGCGAGCCGCAGTTGAGGTTGATGTTGGTGCCGTCCGGTTGGTTGTTGAGGACGGAGAGACGGGCGCCGAGTTCGCGCAGGATGCAGGGGGAGCTTTTGTAAGTGGCGCCGTGGCCGGCGTCCACGACGATGCGCATGCCTTCGAGGAGTCTTCCCTTCGGGAAGGCGGCCTTGGCGTACTCGACGTAACGGCCGAGGGCGTCGTCAATGCGGAATGCCTTGCCGATTTCGCCGGCGGTGGGTCGGATGTGTTCGATGGTGCCGCTGAAGACGAGGTCTTCGATCTCGGCCTCGATGGCGTCGTCGAGTTTGTAGCCGTCGTGGAAGAAGAACTTGATGCCGTTGTCCTCGTAGGGATTGTGCGAGGCGGTCAACACGATGCCGGCGTCGGCGCGCAGCGAGCGCGTGATGTAAGCGACGCCCGGCGTGGGCAGCGGCCCGATGAGCAACACGTCCACGCCCATCGAGAGGATGCCGGCGCTGATGGCGTTTTCGAGCATGTAACCGCTGAGGCGCGTGTCCTTGCCGACGACGATTTTGTGACGGCCATGCCCGCGCGGGAGCGGGAGACGCTGTTTGAAAACGTGCGCGGCGGCGCGGCCAAGTTTCAATGCCGTCTCGGCGGTGACCGGCTCGATGTTGGCGATGCCGCGGACGCCATCGGTTCCAAAAATGCGGCGGATAGTGGTGGATTTGGGCTTGCTCATCTCTTGGTCAGCGGTTGACTTCACGGATGCGAACATCAGCGTCTGCGCGGGCGTGCGAGACGAGGGCAATGCGGGTGTCGGGCGGCACAAGATCCACGCGTTCACGGAACGAAATGCGGCGGTCGGTCAAATCAACCGGCAGCGTTTCGATGGCGCGAAGCGATGTGAGGACGGATTTCGGTCCTTTGACGCGGACGGTGCGGGGGACGACGTTTGTCCGTTCGATGATGAATCCCGACGGCAATTTGCCGGTGAACGCCAAGTGGACGGGCAGTTCGCGTTCCGTGAGCTGGGCGACGCCGACAAGGCCGAGCTGATGAAAGAGTCCGGTGTGAGTTTGTGACGGGGGACGCGGTTCAATGGTGAGGGCCTTGACGAAAAGCCAGACAATGATTCCCAGCAGCAACGAGAGAAGCTTCAAGGTTGTGTTGTCTCGGAACCACTGCATCAGAATTGATCCTCCTGTGGGTCTTCGGAGTTTGTCCCGGCCTTGGTGCTTGGTTCTTCGGTGGCTCCACTGAATGTCTCTGCTGGTTCGGCGCGAGGCTCACGCAAGAACAGCCCGCCGACAAACCGGCGCACGGCATCCGTCACACCCCAGCCGCGCCGCGCCGGTGGCGCGAGCGTCTTGGAGAGGTAGTCGCGCAACGCATCAGCGTCCAGCCCGCGCTGCAACTGGCCATCAACGGCCACGGAGATATCGCCGGTTTCCTCGCTGACGACGATGACGATGGCGTCGCTTTCCTCCGACAATCCGATGGCGGCCCGGTGGCGCATTCCGAGTTGGACGTTCAATCCTTGTTGTTGGGTGAGCGGAAAGACGCACGCGGCGGCCACCACGCGGTCCCCGTGCAGAATGGCGCCGCCATCGTGCAGGGGGGTGTTCTCAAAAAAAATCGTCGTCAACAATTCGGTTGTCGCCTTGGCATCCACCGAGATGCCCGTCTCGGCGACGCCGCGGAATCCGATTTCGCGCTCGATGGCCATCAAGGCGCCGCAACGTTTTTGCGCGAGCGCCTTGGCGGTTTCCGCGAGCACATCGGCCAGTTCGATTCGCAGGCGCGAGCTGGCAAACGGATTGCGGCTGCCGAGTTGCGCGAGCGCGCGGCGCAGTTCCGGCTGGAAGATCACCAACACGGCAATGGCCAGGAGCGCGAGGAACCGGCTCAGGATCCAGTTGATGACATCAAGGTGAAACAATTGCGTGAAACCCACGATGCCAAGCAACACGATCACAAACCCGGTCAACACGGCCGCTCCGCGCGTGCCCCGGAACAACAACAACACATAGTAGATCACCGCGGACAACAGCAGGATTTCAAATCCCGCCTTCCAGTACGACGCGATGAAGTCTCGAATCAATTCCATAAATCACTGTTGGATGGCCTCGGCCATCCGCACGGCATCCACTGTTTCCGCCACGTCATGCGCGCGCACGATGCGCGCCCCGTGTGTCGTCGCCCACACCGCCACCGCCACGGAACCAGCCAGCCGCTGTTGCGGTTCGCGTCCGAGCAGTTTTCCAACAAGCGACTTGCGCGATGCGCCGACCAGCACCGGGCAACCCAATTCACGCAACACCTCCAAATGACGAAGCAAGGCCACGTTGTGTTCGACAGTTTTCCCGAAGCCGATGCCCGGGTCAATGGCGATTTGTGTTTTTTTCAGGCCGCGCGACTCCGCCCATGCGATTCGTTCCGCCAAAAACGCGCGCACCTCCGCGACAACGTCATCGTAGCGAGGCGCTGTTTGCATTGTCTGCGGCGTTCCTTGCATGTGCATCAACACCACGCCGGCGCCGGCGTGGCGCGCCGCGTCCACCATCCGCGCGTCGAAACGCAGCGCGCTGATGTCATTGACAATTCGCGCCCCGGCCGCCAGCGCCTGCTCCGCGACCGTCGCCTTTGTCGTGTCCACGGAAACGACGACTGGTGTAGTGGCCGCCGTCCCGGCGGCAACCAATCGCTCAATCACGGGCACGACACGGCGGATTTCCTCGTCCTCGCTGACCGGTGCCGCGCCGGGACGTGTGCTCTCGCCGCCGACATCAATGATGTCCGCGCCAGCGGCGACCATTGCCAGCGCGTGCGCGACGGCCGAGTCTGTGTCGAAAAACACGCCGCCATCGGAAAATGAGTCGGGCGTTACATTGATGATTCCCATCACCAACGTTCGTCGCGTATTCCATTCGAAAGGCGTTGCCACACCGCGAGTGTACGCAAAAAAAAAGCATTCGACCAGAATGAATCCGGATTGCTATTTCTTCTTAAACGCGTCGAAAAGGCCCTTGGTGGTCTTCTGGAGTGTGTCAGTAGCGCCCTTGACGGCTTCACCTGCGCCTTTGATAACTTCGCCGGCCACCGTGCCAACCTGTGTGAACAGCGTGTCCATTACGAGCTTCGAAATACTGGTGCATTCGGTGATGTTCTCGTATTTGGCATTCAGAGGTTTGAAAAGTACCTGGGTTTTGCTTTTCTCTTTGCCGTCAGTGCCTAACGTGCATTTGAATACCGTGCCAACGTGCACCTTCAATAAGTCCACGCGGTACGGCGTCACTTTCTTCTCTTCCTTTGGCGCCCCGCCACCGCCTACTGACGACGCCCTGTTTTGAAGAACGCTATAGTTAGTTTCGCCCTTCGCATTCGTCACGAGGTTGACTTCGGCAACATTGACCGTCAACTCCTTGATGTGCGGCGCGCGACGAACGAACGACATGGTGTCGTAATCAACGCGCAACAGCGGCATGATCAGGAACGTGCCACCGTGAAACTCTGGCGGATTCGTCAATTTCAGGTCGCGCACTTCCAGTGTACCGTTCAACAAGCCAAGGTCCACCGAGCCAATTTCCAGTGGAAACCCGGTCAATTGAGTGGTGGCAACTTGCACGGCATGGCGGGCGACGATGTTCCGTGTGAAATACAGGGCCACGCCCAGCACGATCACCAGTAGCAATAACCATTTGATGAGCTTGAAGAGTAGTTTCATGGTGATATTTGTACCCCCATGACACCACGGAATCAAGCCGCTCCTAAACTGGGCGCTCATATGTCAATTGCCGGTGGCGTGGACCTTGCCATCGAGCGAGGCGTGTCCATCAGATGCGAGGCTATCCAGATTTTTCTGAAGAACTCGACACAATGGCGTGGGAAGGAGATTTCCCAGGCGGAAGTTGACCGGTTTCGAGCAGCGCGCAATGCAATGCCGGTCTTTGCGCACTCCAGCTATCTCATCAATTTCGGCGTGCCGAGTCCCCGTTCGGTCGCGGCGCTTGTGGACGAAATCCGCAGGGCTGATTTGCTTGGCGTTCCGTTCATCGTGCTGCATCCCGGCGCGCATCTTGGCACTGGTGAAGCCGCTGGCTTGGAATCGGTGGCGCGGAGCCTTGACGCGGTGTTTGCGGAGACATCGTCCAGCAAGGTGAAGATCGCGCTGGAAACGACGGCAGGGCAGGGCACCTGTCTCGGCCATCGGTTGGAGCATCTCGCGGCCATCATCCGGGCGTGCCATCATCCCAAGCGGCTCGCTGTTTGCGTGGATACGTGTCACCTGTTTGCTGCCGGCTACGACATCAGAACGCGACGCGGCTACGAGGCGGTGATGCAGGAACTGGATGTTGTTGTCGGCAAAAGACGAGTGGCGGCGTTTCACCTGAACGACTCGAAGAAACCGCTTGGTTCCCGCGTGGACCGGCACGAGCACATTGGGAAAGGATTACTCGGTTTGGAGGCGTTTCGTTGTGTGATGCAAGACGAAAGGTGGCGCGGCCTGCCGATGGTATTGGAGACGCCGAAAGGCGCTGACCTGCGCGAGGACGTGGAGAACTTGCGGGTGTTGCGCGGTCTGCTGTAGTCGTCCCGCTCCGCCGGGGCGCGGCGACGGTTACTTCTCTTTCAGCACTACAAAAGTCGAACTGTCGCCGCGCTTCAGGTAGAGAAGAACGCCCTTCCTGGCTTCCGCCTTGGCAATGGCGGACTTGAAATCGGCGGCGTTTTTCACGGGACGGCGATCCACTTCGACGATGATGTCGCCCCGTTGCAAGCCGCGCTCGGCAGCCGTGCTGTCCTCAGTCACCTCGGTCACGATAACGCCATCGGTCTCTTCAATGCCGAATTCTTTCGCAACCGCCTTTGTCAATGTCTGAACAGTGATGCCGAACGCGGACTCCGTCTTGGGTGTCTGCCCCGGCTTCCGGGAGGCGACCGCAATGTCGTCCTTCATTTCGGCCGTTTGGACCGGCACCTTGACGGTTTTGCCGTCGCGCACCACGTCGAGGATGACCTTCTGGCCGATTTTCTTGTTGAGAACCTGTTGTTGAAGTTCGCGGGGTGTCTTCACCGGGGCGCCGTCCACCGCCGTGATGATGTCGGCAGGTTTCAAGTCGCTCGTTGCGGCGGGCGTATCGGGGCGGATTTCCTGGACGATGACGCCATTCTGGAGTTTGACCAATTCTTGGAGTTCCTTATTCTCACTGAGCGGAGCGATGGCAATGCCGAGCCACGGGCGAATGACCTTGCCGTGAGCGATGAGTTGGTCGGCGACGGAACGCGCCATGTTGATGGGAATGGCGAACCCGATGCCCCGATTGAGGCCGCGGATCAACGTGTTGATGCCGATGACGCGGCCTTCGATGTCGCAGAGCGGGCCGCCGGAGTTGCCGGGGTTGATGGAGGCATCGGTCTGGATGTAGTCCTCGTAGGCGCTCCCGCTGCGGCTGAACACGGCGCTGCGGCCCTTGGCGCTGACAAACCCGACCGTGAAACTGTACTCCAGTTCGTATGGCGCGCCAATGGCGATGGCCCACTGGCCGACACGGAGCTTGTCGCTGTCGCCCAATTGCGCGGCGGGCAAATCTTTCGCATTCACCTTGATGATGGCAACGTCGGTGCGTTCGTCCACGCCGACGACTTCCGCGGGAAACTCGCGCCCATCCCTCAATCGGACTTTGATCTTGTCCGCGCCCTCCACGACATGCTGGTTGGTGAGAATGAAGCCGTCCTTGCGAAAAATGATGCCCGATCCTGCGCTGTCAACGTCCGGCATGGGCGTCGGTGTGCCGCGTCGTTTGAAAAAGTACTCGAACGGCGTTCCTTCAAAACCGCGCGGTGTCTGTCCGTCGCCCTCCTCGCCTTCCATCGCAGTGCCATACTTGCGGGTGCTGGTGATGACAACGACCGACTGGCCGGCCTGTTCGGCGACTTTTACGAAAGCGTTTTCCAAGCGTCGCGCGACATCGAGGTCGGCATTGTCCTTGGCCCAAACCGGCGCGACCAGAGCAAGAAAAGCAAAGCACAGAATCTTCATAGTGGCGCAACTTAGCAGATGGGCGGCGCGTTGACAAACCCCGCGTTTTCGCTACGCTGCCGGTGTGATCAATAAACTGCTAACTCTGAAACGCCAGCGCAACGCCGTCATCCTCGCCCACAACTACCAGACCGGCGACATCCAGGACGCCGCCGATTACGTCGGCGACTCCCTTGGCCTTTCCTTCAAGGCCAAGGAAACCAATGCCGACGTCATCCTTTTCGCCGGCGTTCATTTCATGGCTGAGACCGCCAAGATCGTCAACCCGTCCAAGCGCGTCCTCATCCCGACGCTCGAAGCCGGCTGTTCGCTGGCCGACTCGTGCGACGCCAACGCGCTCGCCAAGTGGAAGGCCGAACATCCCGGCGTTGTCGTGGTTGCCTACATTAACTGCACCGCTGCCGTCAAAGCCCAGACCGACATCATCTGCACCAGCGGCAACGCCGTCAAAGTTGTCAACTCCATCCCGCGCGACAAACAAATCCTGTTCTGCCCCGACGAGAACCTCGGCCAATGGGTCATGGAACAAACCGGCCGCAAACTGATCCTCTGGCCCGGCGTCTGTCACGTCCACGTCAAGTTCACCGCCGAGTCGCTGGCCAAGCTGCGCGCCGCGCATCCCGACGCCAAAGTTGTCGCCCATCCCGAATGTCTTCCCATCGTCCGCTCGATGGCCGACGAAGTTTGCTCCACCGAAAAGATGCTCGCCTACTGCAAATCGTCGCCCGCGAAAGCGTTCCTCATCATCACCGAAAGCGGAATGCTTCACCGGCTGAAGAAGGAGCTTCCCGACAAACAGTTCTTCGCCGGCCCGACCGACACGTGCAGTTGCAACGAGTGCGAGTACATGAAGAAAAACACGCTGGAAAACTGCGTCGCCGCGCTGGAGAACCTCGCGCCTGAAATCATCCTCCCCGAAGACATCCGCCAACGCGCCCTCGTCCCCATCGAACGCATGATGGCGCTTGGGCGATGACTTCATGCGCCGTTCTTCCGACACGGCCAGAACAACAGCACAGTGCCTACGACAACCAACAGCGTGATGGCCGCATACACCTTGGCTCGGAACTCTGGCATCGAGAACTGCGGGAGCGGACGATCAGCCATGTCGTCTTGTTTGACGATAAGCGGAAGAATACCGGCAGGCGCTGCGGACGCAGAATAGAGTCTCGCGTATGCCAGCAGGCCCGCCTCGACCTCCGTGGAGAAGGTTCGGTTTGAAATCGCGTAGGCAGTCGAGTTGAAACCGGAATCTCTCAGCCAGCGGAAGGCATTGTGCTTTAGCCCATTTGTTTCACCGTACGAAAGGTTGTGATGGTTTTTCGATTTGATTGAGGCTCTGAACCCTCTGCCCAAGAGTCATCAGCAGTTTCAAAGGACGACGGCCTCTGCGGAGGCCGCGTCGGGCGGG
>Ga0194113_10000637_pt1 | contig 46702 bp, 38 predicted proteins | sample TA2MahC200mmetaG_FD_146193 | JGI IMG/M metagenome (GOLD analysis project Ga0194113, IMG submission 146193) | Freshwater microbial communities from Lake Tanganyika, Tanzania - TA2015017 Mahale Deep Cast 200m | ecosystem: Environmental > Aquatic > Freshwater > Lake | place: Tanzania: Lake... | reverse complement strand
TCAAGTCTGAAAGGGTAGCGACGATTCCCGCCCGGATTGGATTCAGGTGAATATACCGCACAAGTTCCCGCAGATATGTGTCTTCTTGACATACTATCGATTTATATCGGTTTTGAAAGAGGTGTCCACTGCGCTTATGCCGGCGATTAAAACTGCCCGCATATCCTGTTAGAAGTCTTCGCATCACTGTAGCCAGTGAAACTTGCCCACTCCTGAAAAGAAAATGGGCATGATTCGAAATAAAAACCCAAGCATAGCAGGCTGTATCAGTCTCAGGCAGTAGCCTTGAGAGACGATCCAGAAAGTCCTCACGATCCTGCTCGTTCCAGAATATCTTTCGGCGTTCGATCCCCCTGATCATGAGGTGATGCAAGACGCCGGGTGCGTCGAGTCGGGCTAATCTTGGCATGCATTTTCAATTACCACATCCAAGTAGGTTTGTCAACTTAGAATCTTAAGGGCGTCCCCTTATTACGATTATTAACGAGTAAGTAAGTAGCAGAAGGCTGACAGGAAATCAAGGGCATCTTATACGATTATGACTTGGAAGATTTTAGCAAACTTTTAAGGCAAAGTCATCTGACCGTCGATCACTTTATTTTCGATCATGCGGATAATCAAATCCATGCCCAGGCTCAGGCGGAAGGCCGCTCGGCTCAGGAAAATGAGGCGCTGACTTTTTCATCTCCCCCTCCCGCCTGAGCCACAGTAAAGGTTGAAGAATAAAAGTGATCGACAGTCAGCAAAGTCATTGATTGACAAATGTAGGGATGCTGTGGCATAAGGTTTTTAAAGAAAGTCGTTAGTCCGTGAGAGCGAAAGGCGCAAGGCGAACCGAAAACGCTCTTGCGACTAACACCTTAGGGAATATTTAAGAAGAGGTTTGTTATGTATAATTTGAACGGGCAGGTAGCCATCGTGACCGGCGCGGGCAGCGGGATGGGCCGGGCCATCGCCATGCGCCTTTCTTTGGAAGGGGCAGCCATCATCGCTGCGGACCTCAACGGGGGTGAAGTAGAAAAGGCAGTTCAGGAAATGAAAAGCCGGGGAGGGCGCGGCCTTCCCTGGGAGATAGACGTATCCATCGCCAAAGATGTAGAAAGAATGGTCAAGGGAACAATGGAAAATTTTGGCCAGATCGACATCCTGGTTAACAACGCCGGCATCGGAAGCACCGGCTTGATCATCGACCATTCGGAGGAAGATTGGGAAAAACCCATACGGGTCAATTTGAAAGGCACCTTTTTATGCTCGCGCGCTGTGGCTAAAGAGATGATTCCCCGGAAGCGGGGGCGGATCGTGAATATTGCTTCCATCGCGGGAAAATCCGGGGAGGAATTCATCGGAGCCTATTGCGCTTCCAAGTTCGGGGTTCTTGGTCTGACCCAGGTTCTGGCCAAGGAGCTGGGGCGCCATTTGATCACTGTGAACGCCGTCTGTCCGGGATACGTATGGACGCCCATGTGGGAAGAGCTGGCGCAGTGGTTCAAAGACAAATTTCCGGCGCTGGCCGATTTGAGCCCCAAAGAAGTTTTCGAGAAAAGAGTGAAATCTGTTACCCCCTTGCGCCGGCCCCAGACTTCCGAGGACATGGCCAGTCTTGTGGCTTTTCTCGTTTCCGATGAGGCCCGGAATATCACCGGCCAGGCTATCAATGTGGACGGCGGAGCGGTAATGCATTGAATACCGCAAGGCGCAAGGCGATAAGGAAAAAAAGATATTGGACGCAGATGAACGCAGATTAACAGGATTTAAAAAGAAAAAAATAAAAATTAAAAACAGAAATATTACATAGCGGCATAAATAAATGCGTATCAATCGTCATTCCCGCGAAAACGGGAATACAGAACGCAGACTTGATTCCCCCGTATCAAGTACGGGGCAGGCTTGGTCAAGCCCGGAATGACTGACCATATGAGGCTACTGTAAATAATGCGCAAAAACATATGTCGCTCGGTATAGAAGATTGAAAAAAGGCTTCAAATTGAATTTGTATAGGAATTTCCTTTTTGGCGCCTTTTAGCATCTTCATTAATTTTGGACGCTTAACGCGTTATTTTTAATTTATCCTTAATCAGCGTTTTTAAAACTCTGTGATCTCTGTGTACTCTGTGGCTAATTTAATTTATTGTTTCGGCGTTCATCTGCGTCAATCTGCGTCCAATAAAAAAGGGTGGAAACATGATAGAGATCCGGATTCATGGCCGGGGGGGACAGGGAGCGGTGATTGCCTCGAAATTACTGGTAACAGCCGCGGCCAAAGAAGGAAAGAAGGTTCAAGCATTTCCCATCTTCGGGGCAGAGAGAAGGGGAGCCCCAGTCGCTGCTTTCGCCCGGATCGATGAGGAGAAGATTCGCATCCATAGTGAAATCTACACCCCGGATTGTGTCATCGTCCTCGACCCTGTCCTTTACAAGACCGTCGATGTTACGGCCGGGCTCAAGGAGGGGGGATGGATTCTCCTAAATAGTCCCCAACCTCCTTCTTCCTTCCCATTTCCGGCGCATTTTAAAGTTGCCACAGTGGATGCCAGCAGCATTGCCATAAGGCACAAGCTCGGGTCCCGGACAGAGCCCATCGTTAACACGGCTATTTTAGGGGCTTTTGCCAAGGCGACCGGGATTGTGGGAATCGAGTCTCTGGCCGAGACCGTGCGGGAAGCGATTCCGGGGAAAGGAAAAGAGAATGAGGCGGCAGCGAGGGAAGCGTATGAATTGGTGGAAATGAAATAAAAGACGAGAGACGAGAGACGAAAAGGTAATCTTCAACATTTTTTGATAAGGAGTTAAATGGAAGAGAAGATCGTCATAAAAAATTTCAAGGATGTGCCCATCCTTTCCATATCTTTGCAATCCACCCTCTGGAATAAGACCGGGGCCTGGAGGTATTTGCGCCCTGCTTATATTTCCCTTAAGGCCCCCTGTTTTAAAGCTTGCCCGATCGGGCAGGACATCCCTTTCTACCTTACTTCTTTATCAGACGGAAACCTGAATGAGGCCTGGCAGAAAATTCTGGAGGCCAACCCCTTTCCTTCCGTCTGCGGGCGAGTTTGCCATCATCCCTGCGAGAAGGAATGTAACCGTAGGGAATATGATGAAGCTCTGGCCATCAACTCCCTGGAACGTTTCCTGGGCGATTGGGGGATGAAGAAAGGAAAGATCGAGCGAACGGGGGAAAAAAGGAATGAAAAAATTGCCGTCGTTGGCTCCGGCCCGGCAGGCCTATCCTGCGCCTATTTTCTGGCCCGGAAAGGTTGCCGGGTTAAGGTTTTTGAAGGGATGAACGAACCCGGGGGAATGTTGCGGTATGGCATCCCTGAATACCGCTTGCCGAGAAAGATTCTTAATAAAGAAATCGAAAGAATAGAATCTTTCGGGGTCGAGATCGAAACGGGAAAGAAGTTTGGGAATGACCTGGGGCTGGAAGATCTGAAGCCCTATGCAGCCGTTTTTTTAGCCACGGGCGCCCACGCAGAACAAAAACCAAAGATTAGCGGGATAGATCTGAAAGGCGTATGGCCTGGCCTGCATTTTCTAAGCGAGGTTCATTCTAAAAAACGCCCATCCCTGGGAAAAAAAATAATCGTCATCGGCGGGGGCAACACGGCCATCGATTCAGCACGGGCGGCCTTAAGGCTGGGGAGCAAAGTAACGGTCATCTATCGAAGGGCCAAAGAGGATATGCCGGCCATAGCCGCAGAAGTTGAAGAAGCCGTTAAGGAAGGGATAGAATTTCTTTTTAAGGCAGCGCCGGTTTCCATCCTGGGAAAGAATGGCAAAGTCCATGCGGTTGAAGGCATAAGGACAAAACCCGGAAAGGTCGATGAAAGCGGGAGAAAAACACCTGTGGCCATCAAAGGATCCAATTTTTCTTTAAGAGCGGACGGCGTGATCCTGGCTGTGGGAGAACGGGCCGACCTTTCCTTCCTGCCCGCGGAATTGAAGACGAAAAATGGTTTAATTTCCATCGACCCCTGGGGGAGAACGAACCTTGCCGGAATCTTTGCCGGGGGAGATGCAGCCACAGGCCAGGGTTATGTATCCCAGGCCATTGCTTCCGGGAAAAAAGCGGCCATGGCCATCGACCGATACTTGCGAAAAGAGGGCCTGGATTCGCAGGAGAACGGTCTTGAAGTCGCCGGATTCGAAAAGATTAACCTCGATTATTTCCCGCGGGCATCGAGGTTGCAAGCCCCCTCTCTTCCGCTGAAAACGAGGGCAGGCAGGTTTAAAGAGGTTCACGGGGGAATCGCTGGGGTGAAAGCTCGAAAAGAAGCGGAACGCTGCTTCAGTTGCGGGAATTGTATCCACTGCAACGTCTGCCTGGTGGTTTGTCCGGATGTGGCTATTTCTTTCCAGGAAAATGAAAATAGATACGCCATAGATTTCGACCACTGCAAAGGCTGCGGGATATGCGCTGTGGAGTGCCCCCGTTGTGCTATGACCCTGGAGGAAGAAAAATGGAACGAGTGATTTCTGGAAATGAGGCCGTAGCCCATGGGGCAATGCTCTCCCGAGTCCAGGTCATACCGGCTTATCCTATTTCGCCGCAAACTACCATTGTGGAAGCCCTGTCCGATTTTTGCGCCAGCGGGCGGCTGAAGGCCGATTTCGTCAGGGTGGAATCCGAACATTCGGCCATGGCCTGCTGCATCGGCGCAGCTTCCGCTGGAGCGAGAACCTTTACGGCCACTTCCGCCCAGGGGCTGGCCCTGATGCATGAGCTGCTGCACTGGGCTGCGGGATCGCGTCTTCCTATTGTCATGGCCAACGTCAACCGGGCCATGTCCGCTCCCTGGACCATGTGGTGCGACCAGGGGGACAGCCTCTCCCAGAGGGATACGGGCTGGCTGCAGTTCTATTGCGAGGACAACCAGGAGGTTCTGGACAGCATCATCATGGCCTATCGCATTTCCGAGAAGGTCCTCTTGCCCAGTATGGTTTGCCTGGACGGTTTTATTCTTTCGCACACCTACGAGCAGGTGGAGATTCCGGACATTAGCGAGGTTGATCAATACTTGCCTTCCTACACGCCCCAATACAAACTGGACGTGGAAGACCCCCATTCATTCAACGCGGCCTTTTTACCGGACATATACATGGAGCAGCGGATGAAGATGCAGGAGTCCATGGAAGAGGCCAAAATCGTGGCCAGGGAAGTGGACAAGGAATTTGGCCAGGCCTTCGGCAGAAGTTACGGGATGATGGAAGAGTACCGAGTGGAAGATGCGGATATTCTGCTGGTGACCACCGGGACGGTTACGGGTACGGCCCGGGTGGTGGTGGATGAGTATAGGAGGAAGGAAGAAAAAGTCGGCCTGCTGAAGATGAAAATGTTCCGGCCTTTCCCCACGGAAGAGGTGCGCCGGGTTTTGCAACAGGCCAGAAAAGTGGCGGTTGTGGACCGGAATATTTCTTTTGGATCCACAGGGATTTTCGCCCAGGAGATCCGCTCCGCCCTGCACCATCATGGAGAAGGAACATCGGTCTTCGGGTTTATCGCCGGCCTGGGGGGGAGGGATGTGACCCCGGCCGTGCTGAAGGAAATTGTCGAATACGCCAAAGGCAAGGAGGCTCCGGAAGGAGACATTGCCTGGATCGGAGCTAAGCCATAAGGTACGAGCGGCCGAAGGAAGAATTCCTCTATTCAGGGCATATCGGGTGTCCGGGCTGTGGCTCATCTCTATCTATGCGCTACACCCTGCAGGCCCTCGGGAAAAAAACCATGGTGGTCATCCCGGCTTGTTGCTGGGCTACTGTGGCCGGTTTTTTCCCGTCATCGAGCCTAAAAGTTCCGGTTCTGCATACGGCCTTTGAGACGGCGGCCATTACCGCCTCAGGAGTTAAAAAAGGGTTAATGGCCCGGGGAATCGAGGATGTCCAGGTCCTGGCCTGGGCGGGAGACGGGGGGACATTCGACATTGGCCTGCAAGCCCTTTCGGGGTGCGCCGAGCGGAACGACGACATTATTTATGTCTGTTATGACAACGAAGCCTACATGAACACCGGCATCCAGAGAAGCTCGGCCACGCCCTTCTTGAGCTGGACCACCACCACTCCCAACCCGGCGTTCAAGGATACTCCCAAAAAAGACATCATGGAAATCATGGCTGCCCACCGTATCCCCTATGCCGCTACGGCCTCTCCGGCCTATCCGGAGGATCTCTTGAAGAAGATGCGCAAAGTTAGGGAAACCAGAGGCCTGCGCTTCATCCATATTCTTTCTTCCTGCCCTCCGGGATGGAAATTTCCCTCGGAGCTCTCGGTGAAAATCTCCCGCCTGGCCGTGGAAACCAGGGTTTTCCCGCTGTACGAAATCGAGAACGGGAGAAAGTATACTCTGACCGTGGAGCCGAAAAGCCTTCCGGTCAGTGAATACCTTAGGCTTCAGGGCCGCTTCAGCCACCTTAGGGCCAAAGATGTTCAGGCAATCCAGGCGAGCGTGGATGAAGAATGGAAAATTTTGATGACTAAAATTCATTCAAAAAGAAAATTCGTTAACGGCGCCGCCCTTAAAGGAAATTCCAAAATCCAAGCACCAAAATCCAAATAAATAAAAGTGACCACAATATCACATACCGGATTGGGTAATTGGAATTTTGAAATTATTTGCTATTTGGATATTGGAATTTGGATGTTAGGGATGCCCTGAAATTAGCGGTCTAAGCAAGAAAGGACTGGAAAAGGGATCCGGAATCGGTTAGAAGATGGCTTCTTTAATGAAGTGGCTGATCATGGGCTGGTCAATGGTGGTGGTGTTACTATGGGCCTTCCTTTCATTCCGCCAGTGGCAGTCAGACCAGGCGCTCTTTGGCAACCGGGAAGATTTAGTGGGATTCATGGGTATCGTTTTCCTCACCTGGATCGTCCCCATTGCCATCTTTGCTTTTTTCGCCTTTCTGGATCGGGGAACGAAAAAAAATAGGTAATAGGTTATAGGCGATAGGTAAGGAGGCAAAAGCGAAAGCAAAAAAAGAACAAAAGAAGTAAAAAAAAGTAAAAAGGTCTGTCGATAGCAAGTATTTTTTTCCATAACCCATAACCTATGATCTATTGCCCACATTTGGAATTTTAATTTTGGCTTTTCAGTTATGTAAATCAAAAGGAGGTTGGCAATGGGCGGAAAGTCGAAGGTAATCGTCATCAACGAAAAGGACAATGTGGCAACAGCCATTGTATCCTTGGAGGCCGGGGGCACGGTTTCTTTAGAAACCAGGGGCCGAAAGGAAAGGATTAAACTTTTATCATCCATTCCCATGGGTCATAAATTTGCATTGCAGGAGATCGCCGAAGGAGCAGATGTGGTCAAATATGGAGAGTCCATTGGCCAGACCACTTCGGGAATCAAGCGGGGGGAACACGTGCATGTTCATAACGTGGTCAGCCACCGGGGAAGAAAGGGAGGTGTTTGATGAACTTCCAGGGTTACCGTAGGTCGAATGGAAAAGTCGGAGTCCGCAATCATGTGCTGGTCATTCCCAGCGTGGTCTGTTCGCAAGGAGCGGCGGAGGCCATCACCCGGAATGTGAAAGGGTCGGTTTATTTGGCCAATGTATTTGGTTGCGCCCAGGTGGGAGCGGACCGGGAGCAGACAAAGCGGACTCTGGTGGGGTTTGGCGCCAACCCCAACGTCTTCGCTGTATTGGTGGTGGGAAACGGGTGTGAGAATCTGCCGGCCAAAGAGATTGCCGAAGCCATAATTCCTTGCGGCAAACGGGTGGAATTTATCGATATCCAGGAAGTAGGCGGGATGAAAAAAACCATCGCTAAAGGGAAGAAGACTGTCAGGGACATGATAGCTGAAGCAAGGGCTTTACACCGTGAGACCTTCCCTTTGTCGGAATTGATCCTGGGTACAGAGTGCGGAGGATCGGATTTCACTTCCGGTCTGGGTTCCAACCCGGCCCTGGGGGCGGCCAGTGACCTTTTGGTTGAGGCGGGTGGGACAGTGATCCTTTCGGAAACCACGGAGCTGATCGGAGCCGAGCATCTTTTAGCGAGGCGGGCTCGAACGCCGGAGATCGGAAAACAGGTGCTGGACCTGACGGCCTGGTGGGAAAAAGAAGCCATCGCTACCGGGCAGGACATACGCGGGGCCAACCCGGCTCCGGGCAATATCGCCGGCGGGATTACCACCATTGAAGAAAAATCCCTGGGATGCATCTATAAAGGGGGAACAACAACTCTGGAAGAGGTAATCGCCTATGCATTTTCACCCACTCAAAAAGGGCTGATCCTCATGAATACCCCCGGGCATGACATTGATTCGATTACCGGAATGTTGGCCGGGGGGTCGCAAATCGCCGTTTTCACCACGGGGCGGGGAACCCCCACGGGATCGCCGATTGCTCCGGTCATCAAGATCACCGGCAATGTCGAGACCTACCGCAAGATGAAAGACAACATCGATCTCAGCGTCAGTCAGGTGGTCCAAGGCAAGGAGACCGTAAAAGAAGCAGGGCGGCGGGTTTTCCATGAGATTCTTGCCGTGGCCTCCGGAAAATTAACCAAAGCCGAAAAACTCGGGCAGCGGGATTTTTGCATCTTTAAAATCGGTTTGAATTTTTGAAACTGTTTAGCCGCAGAGGACACAGAGAGCACAGAGAAAAATTGCATTAAAACTAAAGGAAACAGTTCTCCGTGCTCTTGGCGGGAAATGCCCTTGAAAGGATAACCAATATGTCAGCGAAAGCCCTCGAGGGGATTCGCCTCCTTGACCTTACGCGGATTTTAGCCGGGCCTTATTGTTCGATGCTTTTTGCAGACCTGGGAGCTGAGGTTATAAAGATTGAGCCGCCGGAAGGAGAGATGATTCGAGATAATCCTCCTATGGTGGAAAACGGGAAAGATGGTCCGCATGATCGCAGCCGGAGCGGATATTTTCTTTCCCTCAACCGTAACAAATACGGAATTACGTTAAACCTGAAACATCCAAAGGCCGTCGGCATCTTCAAAGACCTGGTCAAGATCGGAGATGTTGTCCTGGAAAATTACGCGCCGGGAGTGATGAAGCGCTTAGGGATTGATTATGCAGTTCTAAAAGAGATTAACCCTCGAATAATAATGGGCAGCATCAGCGGATTTGGCCAATGGGGCCCTTACTCGGAAAGAATGTCTTTTGATATCGTCGCTCAGGCAATGAGCGGGCTTATGTCGGTAACAGGCCACCCGGACAGCCCGCCAACGAAGGTGGGGACTTCTATCGGAGACATCAACGCGGCCGTGCACGCGGCCTTTGCCATCATGGCGGCCTTGTGGCACCGCGAGAAAAGCGGGAAGGGGCAGCACATAGATATTTCCATGCAGGAGGCCATGGTATCGATTATGGAGGGGGCGGTGGCCCGGTGGACAATCGGAAAGGAGATGTTAACCCCGATTGGCTCGCATAATACTAATGAATCCCCTATGGCAGCTTACCGCTGTAAGGATGGGCATATCATTATCGGAACCGTGGGCAATGAACACTGGGAGCGCTTCTGCCGGGCTATGGGCAAACCGGAATGGGCCACGTACCCAAACTATGCCACCAAGGGGCAGCGCTGGGCGAAAAAGTACATCCTGCAGAAAGAGATCGAGAAGCTAACCGAGAATTATACAGTCAAGGAATTAGGGGAGATGCTGGACCGCGAGCGGGTGGCCAATTCGCCCATCCTGAACATCCAGCAGGTGGTCGATGATCCCCACCTGAATGAGCGCGGGTACTTTGTGGAGGTGGAACATCCGATTATCGGCAAAGCCAAAATTCCGGGAATGCCTTTCAAACTCTCCGGAACACCCGGCGAGGTCGAGCGCCCTTCCCCATTGGTTGGGGAGCATAATCAGCTTATCTTCGGAAAATACATAGGGATGAGCAGCGAAGAGGTAATAAAACTAAAAGCTGAAGGAGCGCTCTGAATATTGTAAGATTGATGGCCTCGTAAAAAGTCGTCACTCCGGCCTGCCTGTGCCTGACAGACAGGTAAAAACCGGAGTGCAGAGAACTTATAACTATTTAAAAAGACTGGATTCCGGCTTTCGCCGGAATGACGGGGAAAGGGGCTTCCGGCCTTTTTACGAATCCCTCAATATTGGGATTGACGATTTTCAATCTTTAATTATTTGTACCTAAATTGAGCGATTTTACGATTGAAGTATTTAAGATTGTCATTCCCGCGCAAGCGGGAATCCAGATAAAAAGCCAAGCAACTGAATTCCTGTTTTCACAGGAATGACATAGTTCTATTTCACTTATTGAGTGGATACCCGATGTGATTTGAAGTTGTTTCACCACAATGTTTTTCTTCATTTTGGTCCAAAGAATCGCTCAACTTAGGTTGTAACAGTTTAGCGATTTGAAAAAATGGTATAAAAGCCTTTGTTGAGGGCCGGGGATTAGAGCGGAACGCGCCGGAAGCATCGGTTGGGTTTCCGCTTGGCCACGAAGACAGAAGATCTTTTCCTCCGGAGGAGGCGGGGGTTCTTGCCCGCCCCATATGCGGAGATATAAGCGCCTTATGATTCTCCGCCTAAGGCGGATTCCGCTCTAACCCCCGGCCCCTGGAATCCCCTGGCCTTTACAACACATCTTTTTTCAAAGAGCTAAAGTGTTACAATTATTTTGGTTCCGGCTATGCCGGGTAAGGGGTAAAAATTTTTTATCATCATTGCCTTAATATATGCTATTATTTAACTAAGATGATCTCGTAAAAACTCTGAAAATGCCCTTTTCCGTCATTCCGGCCCCGATTTTCATCGGGATAAACTCCAGCCGGAATCTAGTGTAGTGTTTCAGTAATATATTTATATATACCGTTAGCCCTGAGCTTGTCGAATGGTGAAATATTTCAATAGGTTCCTATCATGGTTCGACAAGCTCAACACGAACAGTGTGTAAAGGAAATTATGAATCACTATACTTGTATTTTCAAATGCTTATAAATACCCTGGACTCCAGTTTTCACCCCCGGATTAAGGCATTCCGGGGCAGGCTTAGTGACGACTTTTTACGAGAACATCAACTGAGATGGGAAACCAGAGCATTTAAGGAATTCAGGGAAATAACCCCGCTCTTTTGGCCATTTTGATTGCGGAACCCGATTGAAAAAATAACCCTTGATTGATTCCTTAAGGGAGGTTCCGATATGAAGATCACACGCCGGGATTTCATCAGAAGTTCTCTCCTCATGGGCGGCTCTCTGCTCTTTTCTCCCGTCAGCCTCCACGCCGCGCCCAAAAAAGCAGAGGGGTGGCGCCCCGCCTACGAAAAATTAGAAAAAGAAGGAAAATTCGATCAAAGAATAAAGCAGGCATACAGCATCTTCCAGCGTTGCCAGTTGTGTCCCCGGCAGTGCGGGGTGAACCGGCAAAAGGGCGAAAGGGGATACTGCCGGGCTCCGGCCAGGGTCATGGTTTATAGCTTTAACCCCCATTTTGGTGAAGAAGTGCCGTTAGTTGGTGATAACGGGTCGGGAACCATCTTTTTCTCCAACTGCAACCTCCGCTGTATCTTCTGCCAGAACTGGCCGATTTCCCACGAGGGAAGGGGATCAGAAATTACAGATGAAGAGCTGGCTGACATGATGCTAAAACTCCAGAAGATGGGCTGCCACAACATCAACTTGGTCACCCCCACCCACGTCATGCCCAACATAATCAATGCTACGCGCATAGCCTTGAAGAAAGGGCTGTGGATTCCACTGACCTACAATACCAGCGGTTACGAACGGGTGGAGATGTTAAATATCCTGGACGGCATCATGGACATTTATTTGCCAGACCTGAAATATATGGATGCGGATCAGGCAGCGAAATATTCATCCGGAGCTTCCGATTATCCGGAAGTGGGTAAAAAGGCAATCTTGGAAATGCACCGCCAGGTCGGAGTGCTCCAGAGCGACAAGAACGGATATGCCTTGCGCGGGGTGGTGCTGCGCCATTTGGTTATGCCCAACCGGGTGGCCGGGACGGAAAAATTCGTTAAGTGGGTGGCCGAAAACCTTTCCAAGAATACCTACGTGAACATCATGGCCCAATACCGCGTGGAATACAAAGCCTATGAATATCCGGAAATCGCCCGCGGAATTACCGTCCAAGAATTTTTAGAAGCAATGGATTGGGCCAAAAAATACGGTTTAATCAACCTCGACCCTAAATCAGTAACCCTCAGAGATTTTTTACGCCGCAGCCGATCCGGTTGAATGAACGGCAAAGCCTTTAAAAAGATTTGTAACAGTTTAGCCATTTGAAAAGCTGTCAAATCCCCCTTCATCCCCCTTTTTCAAAGGGGGAAAAGGCTGAATCTTTTATCGAATTCCAATAAAAAAACTCTCCTCCCTTTGCAAAAGGGAGGTCGGGAGGGATTTCTGGTCCGCATGAGGCGGATCAAAACGCTAAATTGTTACAAAGATTTCACTTTCCTCAAAAAAAATCGGACCAAAGGACTGGAAAAGGAAATCAGGGCAACCATTAAAAGGATTAAAGAAATGGGCCGGGTAAAAAATATGGAAAAGTTCCCACGGGACATCTGCAGAGATTGCTGGAGGGCGTGTTCCATCAAAGGGGTTAAAACCAGGGCCAGGACGACCGGGGCCGGAGGAAAGCCAAATTTTTTCATAAAATAACCGATGATGCCGAATACAAACATGATCCAGACCTCACCGAGGTTGTTATTGACCGTATATACGCCGACTACAGAAAAGGCCAGGATGAGGGGAATCAAGAACTTGTGGGGAATTTTCAGCATTCGCGCCCATACTCCCACGAGGGGCAGATTCAAGATTAACAGCATGAAATTTCCGATATACATACTGGCAATTACCGCCCAGACAAATTCCGGATGCTTTTCGAAAAGCAAAGGGCCGGGCCTTAATCCATGAATAAGTAACGCCCCCATCATTACCGCAGTGGTGCCGGAACCAGGTATCCCCATGGTCAGGAGGGGAACCATGGCTCCACCGGTGGCTGAATTATTGGCGCTTTCCGGAGCGGCAACCCCTTCGATGATTCCGGTGCCGAATTTTTCAGGATGCTTGGATAGTTTCTTTTCCGTAGCATAAGATAGCATGGAAGCGATCGTAGCCCCGGCGCCGGGCATCACGCCGACGAAGAATCCAATGACACTACCCCGAAACATGGGCAGGGTAGAGTCTTTCCAATCCTGCCAATTGGGAAGAAGATTAGAAATATTTTCTATATAGGATGGGGTTTTCGAAGGATTTTCACTCATCTCTAAAACTTCGGCGACGGCGAATAAACCCACCGAGACACTTACAAAGCTTACTCCATCCATAAGGGTGAGAACCCCATAAGAGAGTCTTTCAATTCCACTTATGGGGTCAATGCCGATAGTGCCGAGAAATATTCCCAAAGCCGCTGCAATCAACCCTTTAATTAAGTCTTCTCCCACAAGGGCAACTACCAGAGTCATGCCCAAAACCATAAGCGAAAAATATTCCGGTGGCCCGAACTTGAGAGCAAAATTCGCCAAGGGGGGAGCCAGCAGCATCAGGCCGAAAACGCTTAAAGTTCCGGCAATAAAGGAACCAATGGCCGATATTCCCAGGGCCGCACCAGCCCTGCCTTTACGGGCCATTTGGTATCCATCCAGACAGGTCATAACCGAAGCCGATTCGCCGGGAAGATTAACCAGGATAGAGGTGGTGGACCCTCCGTACATGGTACCGTAATAGATCCCGGCCAGCATGATCATGGCGGATGTGGCATTCATGCCAAAGGTGAAGGGGATGAGCATGGCGGTCCCGGCCACCGGTCCGATGCCTGGTAAAACCCCGATAATCGTGCCAATGGTTACCCCGATGAAACAGAACAAGAGGTTAATCGGTGAAATGGCCGAGGCGAAACCCAATAGTAAGTTATCGAGCATGCCTTACTCCCTCTTTTGTAACACTTTAGCTCTTTGAAAAAAGGTGTGTTGTAAAGGCCAAGGGATTCCAAGGGCCGGGGGCCAGAGCGGAATCCGCCTTAGGCGGAGAATCATAAGGCGCTTATTTCTCCGCTGATGGGGCGGGCAAGAACCCCCGCCTCCTCCGGAGGAAAAGATCTTCTGTCTTCGTGGCCAAGCGGAAACCCAGCCGATGCTTCCGGCGCGTTCCGCTCTAACCCCCGGCCCTCAACAAAGGCTTTAATACCATTTTTTCAAATCGCTAAACTGTTACCCTCTTTTAGATTCCCAAGAATCCGGCGGGTAGAGGAGACTTCAACCACATTTTAAATATGGCGTATAATAGAAAGGTAAAAGCAGCTCCGTAGATTACGATGCTTATAAACCTGCCTCTCTGCAGAAATAAGATCGTGGCCGCAAAGAATAAAAAAGTAGAAAGGAGATAACCGATTACCTCAAAGAGGGTTAAATAAACAAGTAGGATGATCGCCATGAAAACAACGCGGCCCAATTTCTCTCTGGTGAAAAGCGTATGGCCGGCTTGGATCTTTTTCCCTTGCAGAGTATTAATGAAAAGAGTCAAGGACAGAATACCGATGAGTGCCGATGTCCAGAAGGGTAAAAATCCGATACCGACGCCCATCTTCATTGTTCTCTCCATTCGGGAGGATTCGGTCATCCCGAAAAGAGATACGCCCATAAGAAAAATACTTACAACGATCAACCCTTTTTTCATAGGGAAACCTTTCCCTCTTTCTTGCCTGTAAATAAAGGTAGGGGCAGGTTCACCTTTCCCTACCTTTATTGTATCAATTAAGCGGTTTGAAAAAGTGGTTTTACCGCCTTTGTTGAGGTCCGGGGGCCTGGGTGGAACGCGCCGGAAGCATCGGCCGGGTTTCCGCTTGGCCACGAAGAACCCCGCTCGTCTCCGTCGGAGGAGGCGGGGGGCGTTTTCCCCGCCCCACCCGCGAAGAAATCAGCGCCTTATGATTCCAAGCGGGCCGCCCAGGCCCCCGGACCATGGATTCCCTCTGACCTTACGCCCCACCTCTTTTTAAAGGGCTAAGGTGTTACCCTTTATTTGATAGCCCCCATTTCCTTCATGATTTTGCCATATCGTTCGTTTTCGGATTCCCAGAGCTTTAAGGTCTCGGCGCTGTTCTTATAATCAGGGGTGAGCATATTTTCCTTGATATATTTATCTTTCCATTGCGGGGTGGCCGCCAATTTCTTGAAAAGCTCTTCATAATAGAGGACCGCTTCTTTGGGGAGATTGGGAGGGGCGGCAATACTGCGGAACTGCTGAAAGACCACGTTAATTCCCTGCTCTTTCAAAGTGGAAATATCCGGCGCCAGTTCGAGTCTTTTGTCGGTGGTGGCTCCCAAGACCCTTACCTTTTTGGCTTCCATCTGGGCCAGGGCTTCTCCAGGATTGGCGCTGGCCAGTTCTACATGGCCTCCCAGAAGAGCGATCATGACTTCGCTGCCGCTTTTGAAAGGAATGTAATTAAACTTTACCCCTGTTTCTTTTTCAATCAGAAAGGCGATGATGGCATCCACCCCCGGGGCATGGGTGCCCCCGACTTTGAAATCTCCCGGTTTTTTCCTGGCCGTTTCAATGAGGTCTTTTATGGTTTTATGAGGAGAGTCCGCTCGCACTACAATTAGAAAATCATCATAGGCCAGGTTGGTCAGGGGAGTAAAATCCTTATAGTTAAATTTGGATTGTCCCTGGAGCGGGGTCATCAGGAAACTGGTAGTAGCCGTAAGCCAGAAATGCGGATCTCCCTTTTTCCCGGCGATATAGGCAAAGGAGATGGCTCCAGAACCCCCGGGGCGGTTGACCACGGCGATGGACTGGGTAGTCAGTTTCTCCTTATCGATGATGCTTTGCATCATGCGGGCCATGATATCACTGCCTCCTCCGGCAGCGGCATGGACGACGAACTCGATGGTTTTTGAGGGAAATTTTTGAGCCGGCGACTCGGTCGAAAGAAGGAGCAAAAAAGGGAGGGCCAGCACAACCATAAAAGGGGCGAATAAAATCTTTTCTTTTTTCATAAAAAATCCTCCTTTTCTAATTTGATTTTAACCAGCAATTTTTTCGTGGATCGGCCTGAATCGTTTATCCGCGCCTGGGCCTCCTTTGTGCCTAAAGAATTACCAGCGATGAAAGGTATAGAGAGGGACGAGCTCCTGGAGCATTTCCTGGGAACGATTGGGATTGTATATGCCGCAGGTGCAGGGGGCGGCCAGGATAATGCTTCCATCCCAGAGGTTAAGCCGTCCTTTCTTTATTCTGCGGATAACGTCCCTAACCAGGGCCGGAGCTATCATTCCGTGGCCGCACATGGTGGTGAACTGGCGAATGTCCGGCGGAGGGAGTCGGTCTGTGCGTCCATGAATTCCAAGGGAGAGGTTTATGGTGTGGGGGTTCAGCCCGATCTCCGCGGCTATTCCTCGAACCCGGTCGCTGAGGCCGCTTACGACTACTGAAATCCCTTCATCCAGTTTCTTGACCCCGGAGAGGGCCTCCTTCAACTTTTCCCGGGTATTGAAGACGCAATAGATGCGGGCCCCATCCTGGATGCTCTCCAGCACTTCTTCCGGGCGGACGCCGCTGTAAAGGTTGCGGCGCAGGGTGGAGACGATCATGTTTGAGGGCGCTTTTAGGTAAAGGAGCTCCATGATCCGGCGCACTTTCGGGCCACTCCCTTTATAGTTGAACCCCCGCGCCGGGTAGATGAAAAGAGCATAGTCCCGCTCCAGGGAATCGAGGGTTCCTTCGCGATGCAAACTGTGGGTCATGAGTTCTTCCTTTCCCAGGCCCGTCCCAGGCCCATGTTGATTTTGGCGTTGGGCCGCCAGGAAAACCCTTCTGATTCAATGACCTCTAAAACTTCCGGGGGGACGGTAAGCCCCGGCTCCAGCATAGTGTAAACATCCAGGCAAAAAACGCTGTCCACTTCCCGGGCCACCCCTTTAATCGTGCGCAGAATATGCCGCAGCCGATCGCGCTTGACCTGAATTTCAATGATGGCGCTGAGCACCCTCTCACCAATCAGCTCCGGTTTCAGGTCTCCGGTCAAGGGGTCTTGAATCATGTCCAGGAAAGGGTTATTGGGTTCGATTTCATGAATCCCTGCCCGGGCCAGGGCCCGGGTGATCTTCTGGATGTTTTTAAGGTCCATGCCGATATTCGGCCGGCCCACTTCGATGGCCACTCCCACCTCGCCTGGACCAACTCGATGAGTCACATCATTGGTTTTCGATTCTTCCGTGCCCCGCCCCTGGATTCCCGTAAGGGCGTGGGTGGCGTTAGGGTCGCTGAAATATTTTCGCAAGGCCCTGGGGTATTCATAAACATGGGGTGATTCTTCAATGGCCTCCACCGGGCAGATCTGCGCCCGAAGACAACAGCCGCATTCATAACAGACTTCTTGATCCACCGTGCTTTTCAGGTCTTGAAAGTGAATGGCATTGGTTGGGCAGTAAGGCTGACAACGTCCGCAGCCAACGCAAGTTTCCTGGCGAATGATCATTGGCGTATCTCCTTGGGAAAAAGAATGCGAGCTTTAAGTTTCGATCTCTTCGAGGCCGAAAGGTAGTGGTGGAAAACCCGGGGTTGAGGTTTTAAAAACCTGGCCACATCTCCATTGATCTCGCTGCCATTGATCATCAGATAATGCAGAAGACCCGCCCCCGAGATATCCCCCACCAGGGCTCCTCCGCTAATTCTGCCGTTTAGGAGAAAGATTTCCCGGTACACCCCTTCTGCCGTCCGGTCGCAGGAAATTATTTCGGCCCCGGGGGCGGGGGCTCCCAGGACCACTATGGATAGGCCTTGGAGATTCATAGAATTGGGGCGAGTCAGGGCATTCAGGGAAAGAGGCACAGATCGGAAAAGATTCTCGGCAGCCAGTTTTCCCTGGGCAACTGCCTGTGGCCAGGTCCAGGGTTTAAATTTCTCTCCCCGGGAAGTTGCGATAGTGACCGCATCTCCGGCGGCAAAAATCTTGGCGTCAGCGGTTTGGAGAGCGGGAGAAACTACAAGTTCTCCATCTTTAAGCAAGCCGGAATTTTCCAGAAAATTTATATTAGGGATTGACCCAGCGGCGATTAACAGGGTGTCTCCCGGAATCCACTGCCCGTCAACCTTTACCGACTTCAGACTTTCTTTTCCCTCCTTAATATCTTCGAGAAGACATCCTATAAAAAGGCGAATTCCTAACCGCTGAAGATGGCCTTCTACCAGCCTGGCAGCGTTTTTGGTCAGGGCCTGGGGTAAAAGGTGATCTTCTTTCTCCACCAGGGATACAGCAAAACCGGCCAGCCGCAAATAGGCCGCTGTTTTTACGCCCACCAATCCTCCCCCGAGGATAACGATTTCCCTGTGCTTTAAGAGCCAATCGCGAATCTTTCGGGCGGCGCTGAGGGTGCGTACAGGGAAGATTCCTGCGGGTAGATATTCTCTACTTAAAAGAGGAATGATCGGTTGACCTCCAGGGGCCAGGATCAAACGTTCATACTGAATCTTCTCCTGGTTATCCAGGTTGAGGCTTTGCCTGGCCCGGTCCAGGGATTGAACTTTTATTCCCTTGCGGATATGCAAAAGAGGATCGTCCGCAGGATGATAGAAGAAGAGTTTTTCCTCTTCTACCTGCCCGGCCATGAACTGGGGTAAAAGAGGGTTGCAATATCCTACGTCTCCTTCGGCTTCAAGCAGGAGGACGAATTTTTCCGCCCAGCATTGTCGGCAGCGGAGGGCGGCCTGCAGTCCGGCAGCCCCGCCGCCAATAATTACGCAGTCCATTTCTTCTTTAGGCTTCCTTCCTTAAAAACCAATCCAGAATTTCCTGGGCATGGGGAGCGTGGTCAAAATGGGTCAGGCTTCCCCCTTGAGCCCCGAGTTTTTCCGCAAGGAGATTACGAACCTTCTCGCTCCCCCAGAGGGGGAGTGGAACCGCAACACTGATCTTCACGCTTAGACTGGCCAAGCCCAGGGCCATGGCCAGATCACGGCAACTTTTCAAGCTCGAGAAACATACCTGCAAGGCCTTCAATTTCCTTATGGCGCCCAATGCTTTCAAGGCAAGGAGAGGTCCCGCTTGCTCATCCAGGATGTAAACTGGGGGTTTGTTTCCCGGGGAAGCGAGGCCTTTTTTAAGAATCCACAAGGCCGCATCTCCCCAGGCGGCTATCAGGCATCCTTTTTCGCCCCGCAGAGAAGAGGCCACCTCCATTGGAATCCAACCCAGAGACTGCTGGGGAGCATCGGCGCCCCCCAGAAGAAATAGCTTTCTGGCTCGCCCTTTTTTAAGGATTTCTTCCAGCTCTTTTGCGTCCAGAATCACCTCTGTTTCCTCTATAAGAGATGTATCAGGGGCGAAGCTTGTAGGGGAAGAAGTGTCAACTTTCTCCTGGACGAGCCGTAAAATTTTCTTGGCGTCCTTAGTATCATGGGAAGAGATGAAAGGGATACCAAGGCTTAGGCAAAGCTCGACCATAGAGGGATCCGCCCCCGGGCCAGCGATCAGGAGATGAATCTTGCCGGAGGCCAGCAATAACTCCGCTTCGCCTGAAGTGCAGACGCAGGGCAAAAAACCGCCATTTACGGGAATCCAGTCCCCTAAAGAAAGGAGTGGGCGGCGATGGCCAAAATTTTGAGAGGCCTTCTTGGCCAGGGTTTCCAGAAACTTGGGGGAAGGCTGACCGCATACCCCGATGATCCTATCCCCATTGGCGAGTAAACCATATCCTGCCTGGAGGGGGAGACTCCGTTGGGCCTTCTCCTCCATCTTTTTTATTTCCAACAAGCCCAAAGTTAATATTCCCAGGCGCAGGGCTTTTATGATTAAATCTTCAGGCGACGCCAAGGGCCTTTGCAGAAGAGAAGCAGCATTAGAGATCTCCTCCAGCGAAAGTTCCTGCCCCCCAAGTTTTTTTATGGCCCGGGGGGCGATCCTGTCCAGAGGGGCGGAACGGAATATATTAGGGATTTTTTTCAGGCTGGGAAATTCGTTCATGGCCTCAAGAGCCCCCTGCACTGTAAGGCGCAACAACAGGGCCGCAACCATCCCGTCCCGATCCAAGCCGCAAATTCCCCGGTCGGGTCCTCGACCGAAAGGATCAATCCGACAGGGTCCTTGCAGGCAACCAAAAGGACAGCTCAAGCCCAGCCGCAGAAACCCATCCTGCGGCTGAAGCCTTTCATAGCGGTCCCAGTGAACCTTGATGCCCCGTTGGGAAGCAGACCGCAAAAGTTCCTGACTGATGGGGTCAACTGTCTTAAAGTAAATCGTTTCCATGCCAGATCTCCTGTTTTGAATCGTTTTAGCAAAAGACGCCTATTGTAGCGGCCCAGAAATTAGTGGCATATGTCAAAGCCGTTCCAGGGAGCCAGGCGAAAGACCGCTGCGCTTCTGCGCTTGCCAAAATGAGGCGGTGGTTCCATCTTGAAGGAGCGGGGCGAGGCTTACTCAAAAATCCACGAAGGATATTCCCGATTTGTCGCCCCGCTGGTTTCTTTGCGGAAACAAAGCCTAAGTTATGAAATCAGCCATTTCCCGGCCGATTTTGGCGGCGCGCATCGTTCTTCCGCCTGGCTCCACGTTGGAGATTGTCAATCTTTTTTTAAGACGCTACACAATCCCAGCGTCTCGATTATTCTCCCAGATCGAGTAAAAGCAAGCCTTTTTCTTTTTCCCCGGCCAATGTTTTACGAATTTCCTTCCGCCTCTGGTCAAAGGTTTTCTCTAAGTCCTCGAGTTCCACAAGTTCCAGGGCCTGGCAGGGACAAACTTCCAGGCAGACGGGGTTTTCCATAAAGGCGCACCGGTCGCATTTGAGAGCGAATTTTCTTTCCGGCCAGGGAAAAATAACCCCAAAGGGGCAAAACATAGTACAGGTCCAGCAGGCGATGCAGCGTTCCTCCCGCACCACCACAAGATTTGTTTGCGGATCCCGGACCAGAGCGGCGTTGAGGCAGGCATCCAGGCAAGGAGCTTGAAGGCAGTGGCGACACTGATAGGGAAAGGCAAATTCATTGTATCCTTCCACGCGGAGACGCGGTTGGGGTGGGGGGATTTCATGGGCGGCTTTCAGCAAAGTTTTCCCGTTACTTCCCCTCTCTACGGCGCAATAAAGCTCGCAGGTCTTACAGCCCGTGCAGCGATCCAGATGAACTCCTATTACTTTCATTATTAGATCTCCCATTGGCTCCTTATGATTTCCATAATAATAAAACAAAGAAAGCGATCCTCCTGTAATCGATTCATCAAAGGTTCTGGCAAATCTCAAAATCTGTCCCTCAACCGTCATTCCGGGCAAGCAAAAGGAAAGGCGCCTTAAACGTAAGCGCAAATATTATAACCCCGATTGTAGTTACTAAAAAAAATTTGTCAACTTTTTTAAGGTTAACCGTGGACCTTGTACCTTAGACCTTTTGCCCGTATTTATCCGTGCATCTTTTTTTCGAACATGCGCACTGCCAGGAAAAAGCTGATGACTGCTGAAATAGAAAGCTGGATGAGGTAAAATACGTCCATCTTTCCGCTAAGAAGAGCGATGCGTGAGCCGTCGAACAGGGCAGTAGTAGGAATTGATTTAAGGTAGGGCAAAATGGAATCCGGGTAAGCGGAAAGGGGAAAGAAAAGACCGGCCAGGAAGATGATGGGCATGACCACCACGGCTTCAATCCGGCCCAGGTTTTCAGGCTTATCGATCAATGTGCCGCAAAGAGAGCCGAGGCAGGAAAAGATTATGCACCCCAGAAAAATATAAAGGAAGTAACTCAACAGAAAAAGAAGTTTGAACTGAAAGCCGGTAAGAAATAGCAGGAAAAGCCCCACGATCAGACCTTTTAAAAATCCGGTAGTGAAGCCGGAGATAATCTTGCCGATAATGATGTCGAATACCGTTATGGGGTTCACCCGGTACTCCTCGATAGTCTTTTGCACGATACGGTGGAACCACATGCCCCAGGCGCTGTCGTCAAAAGCGGCCAGGACAGCGGTCATGGAAATCAACCCGGGAACGACGAATATAGCGTAGGACACGCCTTCGACGTCCTGAATGTAGCCTTTCAAGCCCAGGCCGAAGGTCAGGAAAAATGTCAGCGGAAAAGCCAGGACCGTAGTTGCTTCGGCCAATAAATTCCGCCGCACTACCAGCATATCCCGCTGCCAGATGCAGATCGCACCGCGCATCATTGGCGCAACCTCCTTCCAGTCAATTTTAAGAAGACATCCTCCAGGGAAGGCTTACGGGAGTTGATCCTTCTCAGATCCCGCAGGTCAATTTGTTCCACCAACCTCCCCAGGCTTCCTTCTTTCTTAAGGCAAACCCGGATCGTGCCGTCCTCAAGAGAAGCGCTCTCTATGAAGGGCAGTCGCTTAAAGGCCCGCAGGTATTCATCGGATCTTCCATCCACCTCTATTTCATAGAACCAGGAGCTCTCAGCCATCTCTTTGAGTTGAGAAGAAGTTCCGGAGGCAACGGGAGAACCATGGTCGATGATGGTTATTTGATCGCAGAGGAAATCAGCTTCTTCCATATTATGGGTGGTCAGGAAGATGGTTCGTTTCCCTTTGAGGGAGAGAAAATAATCCCAGATCATGCGTTTGGCCTGGGGATCGAGCCCGGTGGTGGGTTCGTCCAGGAAGAGAATCTTGGGATCATGGACCAGGGCCCGGGCCACAACCAGGCGCCGCTGCATGCCGACGGAAAATTTATTGGGGAAATCTTTCTGTCTTTCCGTGAGCCCCATGAGAGAGAGGAGTTCATCAATCCGCGGATGATAAGTGGAAGGGGGCAGGCCGTGCATTTTGGCGTGGAGAATGAGGTTTTCTCGCGCCGTGAGGTAGCGATCTAAATTGTTCTCCTGCGGGACGACCCCGATCAAGCTGCGGACCCTGGCTGCCGCCCGCACCACATCGTGGCCCCCGACAAAAGCAGATCCTGATGTAGGTTTCAGGAGAGTAGTCAGCATATTCACCAGGGTGGTCTTACCCGCGCCGTTCGGTCCCAGGAGTCCAAAAACCATCCCCCGGCGAACCGCGAAAGAGACGTCTTTTACAGCCATCAGGCTTCCGTAGGCTTTGGTGACATTCTTGAGTTCGATTTCGTTTTCAACCGGGACGATCATACTTTAAAAAAACCCGTTATCCGTTCTGCAAAATTATATTACGCGCTTTTTTCACTTTATAACAGCATAACAAAAGACTTCTTTTCCGGCAAGGAAGGAAGATAAAAGAGATAGAGAATAGCTTGTATTGCTCGATGGAGATATTCCTGGAAAAATATCTTCAATTTCAACCTGTGCTCTGGTAATATTCTGAGAAGAAATATTTTCGACTTGGAACTTCGAATGGGAAAAGTTTATACATAGAAATTTTTTCTGTGAAAATCGGCGAAAATCTGCATCATATTTAACGAATGGCAAGGAGGAATAAATGGCTGAGTTAAAGCAAATGTACCGGGCAGTAATGGACGACCATTTCCCGGAGCGGATGCTCATTCAGTTCGGCAATCAAATACTGGTCTATCGCAAAAAAAGCTGGAAGATCCCGGATGATAAAACCGGGGAGCTGATCGAGAAAGGATTGCGTTATGGAGAAAACCCAGGCCAGGAGGCTGCTCTCTATGAACTAATTAACGGCAACCTAATTTTAGGGGGAATCGAATTTATCGGGCCTGGAAAGGGCCTGGTCAGCGCTATATCCGAAGAAGAGATGATCCAGTCCGGAAAACATCCGGGAAAGACCAATTTCACGGATGCGGATAACGCCCTGAATATTTTGAAATACCTGATGGATCAACCGGCTGCCGCCATTATGAAGCACAACAATCCGAGCGGCGTCGCCTATGGAAAAACTTTAGCGGAGGCTTACGACCGGGCGAACATGGCCGATCGCATCGCCGCCTTCGGAGGCTGCCTGGGAGTCAACCGGGCCATGGATAAAGCCACGGCGGAGATGGTCAGCGAAAATTACCTGGAAGTCGTGGTAGCCCCGGAGTACGAAGAATCGACCGTGGATATTCTGAAGCGCCGGGCGAACCTGCGCATAGTGCACGTGCCGCGCATGGATCGTCTGACTGAATACCGGCAAGTGCGCTTTGTGGATTTCAAATCCCTGATGGATGGGGGGCTCATCGTCCAGCAATCATCCGTAAATGTTATCAAGAGCAAAGACGACTTTAAGAAAGCCACGGCCACCTATAAAGGAAAAACATACATCATCGAACGTGAGCCAACCGAGAAAGAATACGCCGACATGATCTTTGGCTGGGCTGTGGAGCAGGGAGTTTCCTCCAATTCCGTGCTCTACGTCAAAGACGGCCAGACCGTGGGCATTGGAACTGGGGAGCAGGACCGGGTGGGGGTGGCGGAAATTGCCGTTTTCAAGGCCTACACCAAATATGCCGATGCCCTCTGCTTCCGGAAGTGCGGAATTCCCTATAAAACCCTGGAAATGGAGATCGCCCAGGGAAAACGCCAGGCGGATGTCAAAGAAGAGATCGACCGCCAGACCCGGGAAGACCATGGAGGGATAAAGGGTGCGGTGATGATCTCTGACGCCTTTTTTCCCTTCCGGGATGGAGTAGATGTGGGAATCAAGGAGGGCGTCACCGCCATAGTGCATCCGGGGGGATCGGACCGGGATTTTGAATCGATTCAAGCCTGCAACGAGGCCCGGCCGCAGGTGACCATGGTCTTTACTGGCCAGAGGGCCTTTAAACATTGATGGACTGCCCAAGAGGGGCTGAAAAGTTTTTGCGGCCGTGGCCGGAGCTTCGCCGACCAAGACCGGATGGAGAGCCTTTGTTTACAGCCTTTCGGCGTACATCATGCCCTTCATGTTCATGTACTCCCCTTCGCTATTGATGGAAGGAGGTTTCCTCTTGGTGGGACGCACGTTTGTCACCGGGATCCGGGGGCCTATTTTCTCTCCGCCGGAATCCAAGGCTACCTGCTTTGCCCAATATCAATCATCGCGCGCATCCTCTTGTTTAACTCTGGTATCCTGCTGATTCACCCTGGATGGTGGACGGATATAATCGGAGCTTTACTGGCAGCAGGGGTGGTGCTTCCGCAATGGTATCAAAAGAGAACCTTAAAGGTTTCCTCAACCGTGGATATAGCCCGGTCTTGATTTTTTTTCCAAGGACATTTTTCCGCTCGGAGGTTTTAGGCAATCCTTCTCCAAGGATTTATATCCTGGGTCATCATCCAGGCCTTCAGTCTGGGTAGTATATATTTTTATTTTAACCCCCTACGAATGATGATCTCGTAAAAAGTCGGCAGAAGAGTCATTGCGAGCGAACGCGAAGCAATCTCGTTTTTAAAGGTCTTTGAAAATAGGGGATTGCTTCGTCGTCCCGCATTAGCGGAACTCCTCGCAATGACGAAAACGAGACTTTTTACGAAGGCATCACGAATGGGATGATTTCGAATCATACATAAAAAAAGTTGACAAGTTATTTGCGGGTGTGATTTAATATCCCCCTATTCACAACCCAAGGGGTTAATATGTTGGAATCGCTGACCCTCTCTCTCAAACAGCTGGGGCTTTCTTTGAACGAATCCAAGGCTTACCTTTGCTTGCTACGGAAGAGCGGGGTCACCGGTTATGAGTTGAGCAAGAATGCAGGCATCCCTCCCTCCAAAATTTATGATTCTCTGAACAAACTATTAGCCAAAGGTTTTATCAGCGCCATCAAGTCCAATCATCCCCCCAAATATTTAGCCATCGACTCGGCAGAAATTTTAGAGCGTTACAAAAAAGAGTACAACCGGACGCTGGATATTCTGAAGAAGCAATTAGGAGCGATATGCCAGAGACCCGAAGACTTCAACCAGTACATTTGGCACATCAACGGGCGAACTTCAATCCTGGATAAAATCTGGGAGATTTTCGAGAGCAGCCAGGAGATGATTTATCTGTCCATCTGGAAGGATGAACTCGAGGAGGTAGAGGAGGCTTGCCGGGGCGCTGCCAAGCGGGGGGTAAAGATGGCCATCGTCCTCTATGGCACTCATGAGGTTGATTTCGGGGTGGTATACAACCACAACTTGGATGGTCTCTTTTTGCGGGAGATGGGAGAGAGAAGGCTTGCCCTGGCCGCAGATGACAAAATTATGCTCCTGGGCCACTTCAGCGAAGAGGGAGAAGCCTTTGCCACCTGGACCCATAACCGGGGAATGGTTAACCTGGCCAAAGATTATATCACCCATGACATCATTGCCTTAAAATTGGTCAAAGAGTTCGAACCTCAGATCAATGTAACCTTCGGTAAAAAATGGGAGCGGTTGCGGAATGTGATGGTCAAGGAAGCCAGAGCGGGCCGCCTCCAGCCTAAACGTTAATCAGGGAGGAGAAGAAGGAGAAAATGCAGTTTTTAGAGACCGATGTCCTGGTGATTGGTGGTGGAGGTGCCGGGGCCATGGCTACGCTGCACGCCCATAATCAGGGGGCGAAGGCCATGATGGTCATCAAGGGAAAATTCGGCCGAACCGGAGGGACAACCTGTGCCATGGGGGCGGCTACAGCCGTGGGACCCTGGCATGAGCCGGAAGACAGCCAGCAGGTCCACTTTGAAGATACCATCAAAGGGGGATCGTATCTGAACGACCAAAACCTGGTGCGCATCCTGGTGGAAGAGTCCCCCCAGCGGGTTTTGGAACTGGAGCGCCTGGGAGCTTTCTGGGAGCGTACTGAGGAAGGAGATCGCTATTTACTTAGGATCGATGGCGGCCACACCTACCCGCGTTCCGTTTACCTGGAGGACCGACCGGGACGCGAAATGCTGCGGGCCATGGGCGCCGAGATTATCCGCCGCAAGATCCCCGTGGTTGAAGATACCATGATTCTGCGTCTGCTCATGGACGACGGACAGGTTGCCGGGGCCGTTGGGACCAACCTGTTTAACACGGAGATGATCGGGTTCCGGGCCAAAAGCATTGTCCTGGCCACCGGCGGAGCCGGCAACATCTACCCCTTTACTACGAACCCGGCCGATGTAACCGGCGACGGATATGTCCTGGCCCTTCAGGCGGGTGCAGAACTGGTGGATATGGAATTTGTCCAGTTCTATCCCCTGGGCCTGATCTTTCCCGAATCTTTAAAGGGGATGCTCGCCGGAACCTTTTATTATTCCAAACTCCTCAATGCCAAAGGGGAGCGCTTAATGAAATATTATGACCCGCGGTTGGAGATGTCCACCCGAGACATTATCGCCCGAGCCATTTATTCGGAGATCCAGAAAGGAAATGGGACACCGCGGGGGGGCGTCCTTTGCGACATGACCTACAACCCACCGGGGTTCATGAAAAAGCAGCTTCCTGCTCTATATGATTTTTACTTGAAGATCGGCATCGAGGTGGAAAAGCAGATGGTGGAAGTCGCCCCCACCTGCCATTTCTTCATGGGGGGCATTCGGGTGAACGAAGAGTGGCGGTCCACCCTGGATACGCTGTTTGCCGGCGGTGAAGCGGCCGGAGGAGTGCAGGGGGCGAATCGCTTAAGCCAGAACAGTTTAGCGGATATTATGGTATCGGGGGCGAGGGCCGGAGATGCGGCAGGCCAGGAGGCCCCAAAAAGGTCCTCTTTTAGAAAAATTAATGAAGAGGTGACTGCCGAGGAAAGAAAGAAGTTGGAAGCCCTTTTTTTGCGAAAGAAGGGTGATAACCTTGGACCGAGAAAGATTAAAAACCGGCTGAATAAGCTTATGTGGGATGCTGTGGGCCTTATCCGAAATGAAGAAGGTCTGAAAGGAGCATTAGCCGAGTTCCGGCGTATGGAAGAAGAGGAACTTCCTAACATTACTTTAGCGACCCCTTCCCGGCGCTATAACCGGGAATTTTTCGAAACCATGGAACTTGCCAACCTCTTGAAGGTGGCCAAAGCTGTGGCTACCTCTGCCTTGAACCGCACCGAGAGCCGGGGTGCTCATTTCCGGGAGGATTACCCCAAATGGGATAACCGCAACTGGTTGAAGCATCTGCAGATCAACCAGAGGGATGGGAACCTGCAGATCAGGGAAGGCCCGGTCAATCTATCAGAAATGAAACCACCTGAGGAGTGATTCGTGGAAGAAAACAACACCATCCGCTTGACTCTCTCTCGCTTCGACCCGGAAAAAGACCAGGCTCCCCGTCGGGAGACCCATCTGATTCCTTTTCAAAAAGGAATGACCATCCTGGATACTCTTTTTTATGTCTACGAGAACATCGACCGCAGCCTTTCCTTCAGCTATGGATGCCGCTACAGTCGTTGCGGACTTTGTGCCGTGAATGTCAACGGCAAACCCACGCTCATATGCCAGACCTTGGCCCAGAAAGAAATGGTGATCGAACCGCTGCCGAATTACCCGGTGGTGCGCGACCTGGTGATTGAGCGGGCCGACTGGGGGAAGCGAACTTCCGACTACCAGCCGTTCCTGCAGAGAGCCGCGGGGGAGCAAGAAAGACTTCAAGCGCAGATCCAGTCCGAGGTCTTAAGACCTAAGAGCTTTGAGATCTTTAAACAAGCGACCCGCTGCGTGGATTGCTATTCCTGCAATGCCATCTGTCCCACCATCAGTGAAGATAAGGAAGCCACGCGGGGCCCTAATCTAATGATGCAGATGGCTCCCTACTTCTTCGACCCCCGAGATAGAATGGACCGCACGGGTTTAATGCAGGAACTGGCTGCGAAATGCCTTCTTTGCGGAACCTGCGCGGAAAACTGCCCTAAGGACCTGGCCATCGACGAAATTATCGCCGATGCCCGCGCCAAAGTGGTGGAAAAGAAGGGCCTGCCCTGGGCTAAAAAGCGTTTCCTGCAGGCCTTACTTTGGTCCCGCAGTCTATTATCTTTCTTGCTCAAGGGTAGTTCCCTATTCCGGGGCCTGCTTTTCCAAAAAGTACCCCAAGAGAGCGGGTTGCACTTACGGTTCCCTCTGGGTAAACTTGACGTGCGGAGGATTCTGCCGGATTTAGCCAAAGATTTCTTCCTGGATAAGTTTCCTGGTGAAGCCCTGGCCCCCCAAGAGAGTGACCGGGTCGCCTTTTTCGTTGGCTGCTCCATGAACTACCTCTATCCCCCAATCGGAGAAGCTGCCATCCGGATCCTTAACCGATACGGGGTTTCCGTCCTTATTCCCGATGGGCAGAAGTGCTGCGGCCTTCCCGCTTACGGAGCTGGAGATTTGGCTCGGGCCAAAAAATTGGCGCTGGCCAATATCGAGGTTTTTGAAAAAACCAACGCGAGCAGGGTGGTGGTGGCCTGTGGTTCCTGCGGCGCCCATTTGATGAAGCATTATCCCAAACTCTTCCAGGATGAAGACCCGGCCCTGAAGGAGCGAATCGAGTGCTTCAGTGAATCCATCATCGATCTCACCGCCTACCTGGCGGAACGAATTGGAGAGTTTACTCCACCTGCCTTAATCGGAGGACAAGGCCAGGCTCTTCGGGTAACCTATCACGACTCCTGCCATCTGAAAAGGAAGCTGGGCGTTCGCGAAGAGCCGCGGACTCTCCTCCAGGCGGCAGGGATGGAATTGGCCGAGATGGCCGAACCTGACCGCTGCTGTGGTATGGGAGGGAGCTTCGGCCTGGAGAACTATGAGCTCTCAGCCAAGATCCTGGACCATAAAATGGAAGATATCGAGAAAACGGGCGCAGAGATTGTGGCCACTGGCTGCATGGGGTGCCTGATGCAGCTTAAGCAAGGAATTCACAATCACAGTTTGAAGATCAGGGCTAAACACATTATCGAAGTGCTGGATGAAGTTATGGTGAATGGTTTAGGAAAGCAGGCGCAGGGCAGGGGCTCTGCTGGCAATGATTGAGCGGGAATTTCATTGGGTTGTTCAAGGGGTGCACAATGCGCATGAGAAGGTTTGAATTCTCGTCTCCTTCCTCTCTAACAGAGGGCCTGGCCTTAATTGGGCAATACAAGGAGCGGGCTAAAGTGATTGCCGGGGGTACGGATTTACTTGTGCAGATGAAAAGTAAAATCGTTAACCCGGAGCGGGTGATCAGCCTGCTCAACGTTCCTGAGTTATCAGGGCTTAAGAAAAATGGGAAAGGACTCAGGGTCGGGGCCTTGGCCAAACATGCGCTTTTGGAAAGCGCACCGGAGGTAAAAGAAGGATGGGGGATTTTGGCAGAGGCCGCCCATAAGGTGGGCTCGCCGCAGATCCGCAACCTGGGCACCGTAGGGGGGAATTTATGCAATGCTTCTCCGGCAGCGGATACCGCTCCGGCACTTCTTGTTCTGGAGGCCGAGGCTGTGCTGGTCAGCCAGAAGGGGAAAAGGCGAATTCCTCTGGAAGCTTTTTTCTCCGGACCGGGAATGACGGTTATGGAAAAAGATGAAATTTTGCAGGAAATTTTCATCCCGCAAGTTCCGGCAAACAGCGTATGGACGTATTTGAAGTTAGGACGGCGCAAGAGCCTGGATTTGGCCCTGGTCAGCACGGCTGTTCTGCTTATTCAGGATTCCCAATCAGGAATCTGTCAACGGGCACGAGTGGCTCTTGGGGCAGTCTCCCCTACGCCCATGAGGGCTAAAGAGACAGAAGAGTTCCTTAGAGGAAAAGAATTGAACGAGAGCATACTCCGGCGAGCCGGGGAGATAGCCATGAAGGAATGCCGCCCGATCGCAGATATCCGGGCTTCAGCGGAATATCGCCAAGAAATGGTCAAGGTTTTGCTGGGCAGAGCTATCCAGAAATCTATGGGCATTCCAATTCCCCCAACGGGGATTTAAAAGGGGACTTAGGCCGAAGAAATATCCTTTAACCCTAAAAGTGAATGATGAAGTTTATGAACTCGAGACACCTGCCAACCGGACGCTTTTGGATGTGATCAGGGATGATTTGGGGATGCCTGGAACAAAGCAGGGATGCGGGAATGGCGAATGCGGGGCCTGTACGGTGCTTCTGGATGGCGAGCCGGTGAATGCCTGCCTGGTGTTGGCCCTGCAGGCCAACGGGAAAAGGGTGGTCACCGTCGAGGGGCTGAGCGAGGGGAAAAAACTCCACCCCATCCAGGAGGCATTTATCGCCCACGGGGCTGTTCAGTGCGGCTTTTGCACGCCGGGGATGGTTCTCTCCGTGAAAGCCTTGCTGGATAAAAATCCCACTCCGCAAGAGGTTGAGATCCGCGAAGCGTTGACCGGGAATTTCTGCCGTTGTACGGGGTATCAGAAGATCGTGGAGGTCGTACTTTCTTTAAGGGCATAGAGCATGGAGCAAGGAGTAAAGAGAATAGAGCTAAGGGGAAAAAGGTTTGATTTTTTAATTCTGGTTTTTTAACTCTTGATGGCCTCGTAAAAAGTCGTCACTCCGGTGAAAACCGGAGTCCAGAGAATTTATAACTAATTGAAAAGAGTGGATTCCGGCTTTCGCCGGAATGACAGAAAAACGTCTTTTCAGACTTTTTACGAATCCATCACTCTTAGCTTTCTGCTCTTTGCCTTATTTAACGAGGTCTAATATGGATAAGTATCTGGTCGTAGGACATCCGGTTCCGCAGGTCGATGCCCGGGAGCGCGTTTCCGGAGCAGCAGAGTTTGTCTCCGACATCAGGCTGCCCGGCATGCTCCATGGCCGAATTCTGCGCAGCCCCCACCCTCATGCCCGCCTGCTGCGCATCGACACCTCCAGGGCCAGGCGCTTTCCGGGGGTCAAGGCCGTGGTGACTGCGGAAGATACGCCTAAGATTCCTTTCGGACCTCGGACAGATGACTGGATGATCATGGCTGTGGATAAAGTGCGGTTTGTCGGCGACGAGGTGGCTGGCGTGGCTGCGGTGGATGAGGATACGGCGGAAGAGGCCTTATCCCTGATCGAGGTTGAATACGAGCCACTGCTGGCGGTCTTCGATCCTCTGGAAGCCATGCAACCCGGAGCCCCTCTGATCCACAATAAAGAGAAGAACATCGTCTCTGAATTCGATCTGGTCAAGGGCGATGTGGATCAGGCCTTTAAGGAAAGCGACGTTGTCTATACCAACCGCTATTATACAAATCAAGTCTATCAGGCTTACCTGGAGCCTATGGCCTGCGTAGTTCAGCCGGATCTTTCCGGAAAACTTACTTTTTACATGGCCACACAGATCCCTTCCATGACCCGCATCCCATACGCCAAAGCCCTTGGATTGCCGCTGGAGAAGGTGCGCGTAGTTGTGCCTTACTATGGCGGGGCCTTCGGCGCCAAGATGGAAACAAACCTTCATCTCGTGGCGGCAGTCCTTGCTCAGAAAACCGGAAAGCCGGTGCGCATGGTAAACCCCAGGGAAGAAGACTTCATGGCCGGAAACCCGCGGGTGCCCATGGCCATTAACCTGACCATCGGAGCGAAAAAAGACGGCACCCTGACAGGCAAGGAAGTGAAAGTCGTGGGGGCTGCCGGAGCCCGGGCGGTCTATTCCATGGTTATCGTGGCCACAGCCTGCTATCGGATCGATTCCCTGTATCATTTCAAAAATCTCCGCACCAAAGGAGTAACCGCCTACACCAATACCGTTCCCACGAGCGCCTATAGAGGTTTCGGCAATGCCCAGATGGCCTTTGCCGTGGAAAGTTCGCTGGACATGATCGCCGAGACTTTGTCCATAGACCCTGCCGAGTTGCGCATCAAAAACGGGATCCAAACAGGGGAGACTTCCATTCACGGATGGAAGATCGGGTCTTCCGGTCTGAGCGAGTGCGTGCGCCGAGCCACGGAAGCATCTGGGTGGAAGGAGAAACGAAGGCAAAAGCAGTTCGCCCGCGGCATCGGCCTGGCCTGCTGTAACCACGTCTCCGGCAACCGGGCGTTTGCCAGGGAGTTCGATGGCGGGGCCGGGATCGTGCGCATCGGCCGGGAAGGAAAGGTACTGGTTTATCACGGTGAATCGGACATGGGCCAGGGCCAGAACACTGTCTTTGCTCAGATTGTGGCCGAGGAGTTGGGGGTTTCCCTGGAGCAGATCGAAGTGGCCCGGGTGGATACGGATGTAAGCCCTTTCGGCCTGGGCAGTTTCGCCACCCGAGGGACGGTCTTCGGGGGAAACGGAGTGAAGGCGGCGGCCGCCGATGCCAAACGACAAGTCTTTGAACTGGCCGCCGAGATGCTGGAAGCCAACCCCGCTGACCTGGAAGCCAGGGAAGGCAAGATCTACGTTAGCGGATCTCCCGATAAAAACATTCCTTTCCTGAAGGTGGCTGAAAACAGCCTTTACAAGAGGGGTGGCGCCCCGATCATCGGCACGGGATTCTGGGTGCCCGATACAGTTTTGCCCGACCCTGTAACCAAGTATGGAAATATTTCCCCGGCCTATCCCTTCGCCTGCCAGATTGCCGAGGTAGAGGTGGATACGGAAACCGGGCAGGTTCGTGTAATCAACTATACGGCGGCTCATGACGTTGGCCGGGCCATTAATCCCCAGACCACGGAAGGGCAGATACAAGGAGGCGTCGCTCAGGGTGTGGGCTGGACTTTGATGGAGAATATGGTCATAGAGCAAGGAAGGATCCTCAACCCCAATTTTCGCGATTACGTGATCCCGGGTCCGTTAGACCTTCCGCCAATCAAGTCCATTCTGGTGGAGCCTGTGGATCCCAAAGGCCCGTTTGGAGCCAAAGGCATCGGAGAGCCAGCCTTGAACCCGGCGCCGGCTGCGGTGGCCAATGCCATTTATAATGCCATCGGAGTGCGTATCACCGAATTGCCTATCACGCCGGAAAAGGTTTTACAGGCGCTGAGAAGGAAAAATGAAGATGAAAAAATTTTATTACTTTGAGCCGGAAGGATTTGCAACTGCCCTGGCTCTTTTAGCCGAACATAAGGGCCGGGCGAAAATATTAGCCGGAGGAACCGAGCTGATTCCACAGATGAAACGCGGCCTGACCTTCCCGGAAGTCATCATTAATCTATCCAGAGTTCCTGGCCTGAGGGAGATGAAGGAAGGACCGGAAGGGCTCAGCATGGGTGCCCTGGTGACCCTGGGCGTCCTGGAGCGGAGCCCTCTTATCGCTTCCCGCTATCCGGGCTTGCATGAGGCCGTAGGCCATTTGGCTGTCCCGGCCATCCGCAATGCGGGAACAATCGGAGGCAATATCTGCCTGGATACCAAGTGCATCTACGGAGATCAGATGCAGACCTGGGAACGGGCATTTGCTCCCTGCTTCAAAAGAGGTGGAAAAAAATGTTACGTCGTCCCTGGCGACAAGACTTGCCATGCTTCTTTGGCTGCGGATACCATTCCGATCCTGGTTGCCCTGGAAGCCAAGGCCAAGGTCGTCTCCTTGAAAGGAGAAAAAACCATCCCGGTCGAGAATCTTTTTACGGGAAACGGGATCCGTCCTCACTCTCTTTCTCCCGTGGAGATTCTGACGGAAATTATTCTTCCCCTTCAGGAAAAGGGAATGAGCTCCGTCTACAGGCGTTTCAGCCTGCGCAAGGCCATTGATTTTCCATTGGCTTCCGCCGCAGTATGCCTGAAAAAAAAGGAAGGATTTTGTGAGGAGGCCAGGGTCGTTCTGGGGGCGGTAGCTTCCCGGCCTTTGCGTCTGGCACTTGTGGAAGGAGCCTTGAAAGGGGAGGAGATCAGGGAACAAATTCTCCAGGAATGTTCGCGCCAAGCCTCGGAAGAGGCCCTGCGAATATCTAAATCAGGGAGGATTGACTCCTTTAGCAAAACGATGATTACCTGCCTAGTTTACCAAACCCTTAAGAGAGCTTGGCTGGCTGAGGGCTAGTCCTGAAAGGAATAAAGATGGGAGATTTCTCCATTGTGGGAACCCGATATGGAAGGATCGATGGCAAGGACAAGGCCACCGGGAGGGCCAGGTACGTCGATGATTGGAAATTCCCTGGAATGCTATATGGAAAGATCTTGCGTAGCCCTTACGCGCACGCCCGGATTTTGCATATTGATAAAAGGAGGGCGGAAAAATTGATCGGGGTGCGGGCCATAGCTACTGTGGAGGACACCCCCCAAAAAAAATACGGTTCCTACCGCTCGGGAGTGAAGGATGAGCTGATCTTTGCCCAAGATAAAGTGCGCTACGTGGGGGATGAAGTTGCTGCGGTTGCGGCCATTGATGAAGAGACTGCTAAGGATGCTCTATCCCTGATCCGGGTTGAATATGAAGAATTGCCGGGGGTCTTCCACCCGGAAGAAGCGATCAAGCCCGGAGCTCCCAAAGTTCACGATGGAGTGGAGAACAATATTGTCGCCCACGCGATCACTTTACGGGGGGATATCGAGAAAGGATTTAAAGAGGCAGACCTCATCTTAGAAAATCGATTTGAAACCGGAATTCAAGTACACGCTTATCTCGAGCCGGTGGGCTGCATCGTGGCCTGGGATTCGAATGGCAAATTAACTATCTGGGCTCCCTCGCAGAATCCTTCTTGGTCGCGCTTTATTTACGCGGAAGCCTTGGATGTCCCCATGGGAAAACTGCGTGTGGTCCAAACCGTTATCGGCGGCGCCTTCGGCGGAAAGCTGGAGCAGAAGCAATATCTGGTAGCGGCGATTTTGGCAAAAAAAGCAGGAAGGCCGGTGAAAATAGTGAACACCCGGGATGAAGAATTCCAGACTTCCATGCCGCGCGTTCCCATGGTCATCTATCTGAAGATGGGAATCAAGAAGGATGGTATGCTAACGGCAAAGGAGCACCGGATTTATGCCGATAACGGAGCTTACACCAAGTATGCCACGGCCGTGCTCAACCTGGGCACCTACCGGGTGGATGGCCTTTACCGCCTGCGCAATATTCGCAATGAAAATTATTTGATTTATACCAACAAAGTGCCCACTTCCGCTTTCCGGGGCTTCGGCAACCCCCAGATTACTTTCGCTGTCGAGTCGTTGCTCGATACACTGGCCGAGGGGATTGGGATGGACGCCCTGGAAGTGCGTCTGCGCAATGCTGCGGAAGCTGGTGACCTCACGGCCCACGGGTTCAAATATGTAAGTTGTGGGCTGAAGGAATGTTTGCATAAGACGGCTGAAGCCATTGGTTGGAAAACGAAGAGAGGACAAAAGAATATCCGCCGCGGCGTGGGCATTTCGGCTACCAGCCACGTCTGCGGCAACCGTTCCTTTTTTCCCCTATTTGATGGGGCCACCGCCTACGTTCGGGTGGATGAAGGCGGGAAAGTCAAAATCTTAACCGGAGAAGTGGAAGTGGGGCAGGGACTGCTCACTGCTTATGCGGCCATTTGTGCCGAAGAGATGGGAATTCCTCTCAGCGAGGTATCCGTGGAGGCACCAGATACGGACATTGCCCCCTTCGGCCTGGGTACATGGGGAGACCGGGGAACGTTTATCGGAGGAGGCGCTGTGAAACTGGCGGCGACCGATGCCCAAAAACAGATCCTGGAAGTGGGTGCCGAGATGCTCGAGGCCAATGTCTCCGATCTGGATTGCCAAGGAGGAAAGGTTTTCGTCAAAGGATCTCCACATAAATTTATCCCCTTTGAGGAAGTGGCCAGTGCTGCCGTCTACCGCCGGGGAGGATCACCGGTCCTGGGTAAAGGCACCTTTATCCCTGCATCTGAATTAGCGGACGAGACCCGCTACGGCAATATTTCCGGAACCTATGCCTTCGGAGCGCAGACAGCGGAGGTCGAAGTGAACGAAGAGACGGGTGAAGTGCGAGTTCTGCAGATTGCTGCTGCCCATGATGTGGGCCAGGCGATCAATATTACCACGGCCGAGGGGCAGGTCGAAGGGGCTACGATTCAAGGTATGGGGTATGCCCTTTCCGAAGAAGTGCAATATGAGAGAGGGGTTATGCTGACACCGAATTTTCTTTCCTATCGAATCCCCACTTCTTTAGATGTTCCCCCCATGAAAACGTTCTTGGTGAAGACCATTGACCCAGGCCCATTCGGGGCCAAGGGGGTGGCCGAACCCGCCATGACCCCGACGGCTCCGGCGATCGCCAACGCCATTTACGATGCCATAGGGGTACGCATCAGGACCCTGCCCATCACCCCGCAAAAAATTTTAGAGGCGCTTAAAAAGAAAAAAAGCACCAAATGACAAGCACCAAATATCAAACAAAATCCAATGTACAAAATTCCAATTTCGAAACTGGTTCATTTGGGAGGCCCAAAAAATTTCTTCGAAGGAAGATCAAATTTGGGTGTTTGGTTTTGATCCTTGAGTATTGGATATTTGAAAATTATTTGGAATTTGGGATTTGTTATTTGGAATTTTAAACTCTGTTGGGGGTTTTATGAAAGTCAAAATTCACTTGCAAGTAAACGGATTGGCCTATGAGGTGGAGGTTGAGCCCCGCCGCACGCTCTTGGAACTCATCCGTGATGACCTGGAACTGACCGGGACTAAAGAAGGCTGTGGCTTAGGGGAGTGCGGGACATGCACAGTTTTACTCGATGGGAGGCCCATCAAGTCCTGCATTACCCTCGCCGTTCAGGCCAAAGGTCGAGAAGTGACGACCATCGAAGGAATAGAAGGGGCTGACGGCACTCTCCATCCGATCCAGCAGGCCTTTATCGATCATGGGGCCATCCAGTGCGGCTTTTGTACACCCGGAATGGTGCTTTCGGCCAAGGGGCTCCTGGATGAGAATCCCCGGCCTACGGAGATAGAAGTGAGAGAAGCCATCGCCGGAAACCTCTGCCGCTGCACGGGGTACCAGAAAATTGTGGAGGCCATTCTGTCCGTAAGCAGCCAAGAGCATGGCGCATAGGGCAGAGAGCATAGAGCAAAGGTAACCAATTTCCGGGAGACAGGATGAAAACTTTTCATTATTATGAGCCCTCGGCTCTGGAAGAAGCCCTGGATATCCTCCACCAATATGGGGCGAGAGCTAAGGTTCTGGCCGGGGGGACGGATCTGGTCGTCCAGATGAAACAAGGAAAGATCAAGCCGGAAGCAATCATAAATCTGACTAAGCTTCAAGAGCTTAATTTCATGGCCATCGATTCAGCGGTCCGCATTGGCCCTCTGACTCCTCTGAGCCGGATTGCCGCTAATCCATTCTTCTCCGGGCGGCTGGCCCTTATCTCCGAAGCGGCCCTGGCCGTTGGGGACGTGCAGATCAGGAATTCGGCCACGCTTGGTGGAAACATTGCCAACGCCTCGCCATCGGCTGATATGCCCCCGGCCCTCCTGGCCCTGGGAGCCCAAGTGCGGCTGAGGAAGAAAGGCGGGGCAAGAGTGGTGAGCCTTGAGGAATTATGCCTGGGCCCTTTTTCCACCAGTATGGAAAAGGACGAAATCATCGTGGAGATTTCGATTTCCCCTATTCCGGAAGGAAGCGGAGCTTATGTATGGATGCCCAAGCGGACCGCTGTCGATGAAACCCTGGTGGGGGTGGGAACCTGGCTGCAGGGCGATGCCCAGGGGGAAACCTGTTCCCAAGCTGTATTAGCTCTGAATTCCGTTGCCCCTGTTCCTTTCAGGGCCAGAGAGGCCGAAGCATTTCTCCAAGGAAAGAACTTGAGCCGGGAAAACTTCCGGATCGCCGGAGAGATCGCCGCCGAAGAAGCCTCTCCAAGGTCCAGAGCTGATTACCGGAAAACGCTCGTTTCCGTCCTTATGGAGGAAGCCCTGGAGCGAGCCTTAAGGAGAGCCCAATGACGAAAGTCGAGGAAAAAAAGTTGGAGTCGATCGGACGATCCCCAGTCAGGATGGATGCGAAAGAGAAAGTTGCCGGAAGGACAATTTACACCGTGGATTTGAAGATGACCGGAATGCTTCACGTCAAGGTGCTGCGCAGCCCGTCTCCTCATGCCCGGATCCTGCACATAGACGTAGCTAAAGCCAGAACCCTGCCTGGGGTGGCAGCGATGGTGACAGGAGAGGATTTACCCGGCTTATTAGGAGTTACTATTCAGGACCAGAATTTTTTGGCCCGGGATAAGGTGCGTTTCGTGGGAGATGCGGTGGCAGCGGTGGCGGCTGTCGATCTGGATACGGCGGAGGAGGCCCTCTCGCTGATCCATGTGGAATACGAGCCGCTGCCCGGGCTCTTTGATCCGGTGGAGGCGATGAAAATTAGGGATGTCCTGATTCATGAAAATCTGGCCCAATACCCCGTAGCTCCGGGAATCTTTCCTGTGGTCGGGACTAATATCTGCAATCACTTCAAACTGCGCAAAGGGGATATAGAGCGAGGTTTCGGTGAATCCGATCTCGTGTTTGAAGATACTTACAAGTCTCATATGGTGCAGCATGCGCATCTGGAACCTCATGCTTCCATTGCTCAGTTGGACCCTTCCGGGAAGATGGTCATCTGGACGAATACCCAAACTCCTTATTTCAACCGCAAGGCCCTGGCCAAAGCCCTGAACTTTCCCCTTAACAAAGTGCGGATAATCGTAAATACAATCGGCGGCGGCTTCGGAGGAAAAGCTTACTTGAAAGCCGAACCGATCTGCGTGGCTCTGGCCCTTAAGACAAAGGGGCGGCCGGTGAAACTTGTTTATACCCGGGAGGAGGAATTCGGAGTGGCCCCGGTGCGCCATCCCACCATCATCCGCTGCAAGACAGGGATGAAGAAGGACGGCGCCTGGTTGGCGCAGGAGACGGAGCTCATCTTCGATACGGGAGCTTACGCCGACATCGGCCCGCGGGTTTGCCGCAATGCCGGGTTCTCGGCAGCTGGTCCTTACCAGGTTCCTAACGTGCGGATTGACTCTTATTGCGTTTACACTAATAACCCGATCGGTGGGGCTTTTCGTGGTTTTGGCATTCCCCAGATGTCCTGGGCCATTGAATCCCACCTGGATGTGATGGCCGAAAAGCTGGGCCTCGATCCGGTGGAGGTGCGTTTGCAGAATGCCGTGGAGGAGGGGTCGCTTTCGGCGACCGGCCAGGTGCTTCATAGCGTGGGGTTGAAGGAGACCATCCGTCAGGCTGCGGAGAAGATCGGTTGGGGCCAGAATCCGGGACCCAACCGGGGGAAAGGAATTGCCTGCATGCACAAATCCACGGTAACTCCTTCCTCATCGGCCGCTTTTGTAAAATTGAACGAGGATGCCTCGGTTACGCTCTTGTGCAGTGCAGTAGAGATGGGGCAGGGGGCGGGAACGGCCCTGGCGCAGATTGCCGCCGAAGAATTGGGCATTCCCGTGGAAAAGATCGCGGTGGTCTGTCCGGATACGGATGCCACCCCCTACGACATGGCTTCGGTCTCCAGCCGTTCGACGTTTTTCGTAGGGAATGCCGTGCGCCGGGCTGCAATGGATGCTCGGGAGCAGCTTCTCCAGATCGCCGCAGAAATCCTCGAAGCGAATCCTAAAGACCTGGTGATTGAATCTGGCAAAGTTATGGTCCGAGGCGTACCGGAGAAAGCAATTCCCGTTTCGGACCTTCCTCTGGGGGAAGCCTTTTATGTGGGGGTTAAAGGGGGACGGGGTAAGGGCAGGCCAGTTTTGGGCCGCGGGGCTTTCACTGTGGAGGATGCCACCCCCCTGGACCGGGAGACCGGCCAGGGGAAGAACCCCAGCGCTTTCTGGATGTATGCCGCCCAGGCGGCGGAAGTGGAGGTGGACCCGCGCTCTGGCCGGGTAAAGGTTTTGCGGATTTCCTCGGCCCATGACGTGGGAAAATCGATCCATCCCGTAGCGATTGAAGGACAAATCCAGGGCGCTCTGGTTATGGGGGTAGGGACGGCTTTATATGAAGAAATGGAGTTGGAAAAAGGGAGGGTCAAAAATCCCAACTTTGCTGAATATAAGCTCCCTTCGGCCCTGGATGCTCCGGAGATGATTCCCATCATCGTGGAAGAACTTCATACTCAAGGCCCTTACGGGGCTAAAGGATTGGGAGAACCGGCCCTTGCTCCCACTGCGGCGGCCATTGCCAACGCGATATATGCCGCTGTAGGAGTACGGATCAAAGATCTCCCCATCACTCCAGAAAAAATTCTGGAGGGTTTGAGAAGGAAAGTAAAGAAATGAATAAGCGGGATGCTAAAACTCCTGCTTACCTGATGGGATTTAGGCGGGCTCTCTTTCGGGGCGCAGGCTTTTCCGCAGAGGACCTCGACCGCCCCCTCATCGGAGTGGTAAACAGCTGGGGAGAGATCAGTCCGGCCACGAGACACATGCAGGTCTTAACGAAAGCAGCCAAGGAAGGGGTCAAAAGCGCTGGGGGAACTCCGGTGGAATTTGTCCTCTCTGGCCTTTGCGATGGGACCTGTGGCGGAGCACCGGGGGCGAACATCTATAATATGGCCTGGAGGGATATCGCCGTTGCCTATATCGAAACGGTAGCTGAAGCCAATCAGTTTGACGGGCTGGTCTTCCTGCCCGTCTGCGATGAAGTAGTGCCGGCTCACCTGATGGCTGCCGCGCGGTTGAATCTGCCCTCCATCTTAGTCTGCGGCGGCACGATGCTTCCTGCCTGGGATGAAGGCCGGGATCTCTGGGCGGGGGATGTAACCGCGGCCTTTGCCGAACTGAAAAGCGGAAAGATTACTGGGGAAGAATATCAGCGCGTGGAGGATATCTGTTGTACAGGGGCTGGGGCTTGTGGTGTGATGGGCACAGGCAACACCATGCAAGCTTTTGCTGAAGCCATCGGGATGACTCTACCCGGTAATGGGACGCGGGCAGGAGTTGACCCTGATTTGGAAAGGATAGCCTTTCAATCCGGGGCCCAGGTGATGAAGCTTTTAGAAAAAAACATCAAGCCGCAAGATATTATGACCCGGGCGGCTTTCGAAAACGCCCTCCGGGTAACTTTGGCAGTAGGAGGGTCCACCTGCGCCATCTTTCATGCCATCGCTCTCGCCCACGAAGCGGGGGTCGCGTTGGATCTTTCTCACTTCGAAAAGATGAGCCAGTCAACCCCATTTATTTGTAATGTTAAACCCAGCGGTGCCCACCCGGTGAATTGTCTGGATGATGCCGGGGGCATCCCAGCCGTCATGAAAGAGCTTTCCCCTGTATTGAACCTTGACGTGCAGACAGTCACGGGAAAGACCCTGCGGGAAAATTTAAAGGGGGGAAATGTTCTCGATAGGGATGTAATCCGTCCCCTTAACCAGCCTTTACATGGCCAAGGAGGCATCGCTATTCTTAGGGGCAGCCTGGCTCCGCAAAGCGCCATCGTCAAACATATAGCCGTGCTGCCGGAGATGATGGTGCATAAAGGTCCAGCCCGGGTCTTCGATTCTGAAGAACTGGCTGGCGAAGCGATTCTCGACGGAAAGATTACATCCGGTGATGTGATCGTGGTTCGCTATGCCGGTCCCAAAGGCGGGCCAGGAATGCCCTGCCTTTACGGGTCCCTGTGGCTGCTCAAGAGTAAGGGATTGGAGGCCAGCGTGGCCCTGATTACGGACGGGAGGCTTTCCGGGACGATCCGGGGAGCAGCGATTGGCTATGTTTCTCCTGAAGCTGCGGAAGGAGGTCCCATCGCTTTGTTGCGGGATGGAGATTTAATCCGGATTGATATTCCCCAGCGGAAGTTAGATCTCCTGCTGGCGGAGGAAGAATTAAAAGTTAGGCGGAGTCAATGGATTCCGCCCAGGCCGAAAAAAGAAAAGGGATCCATGGCGCTCTATACCAAGTTCGTAACTTCGGCTCATGAAGGTGCCTACTTAAAAATAAGCACCAAATCCCAAACACCAAATAACAAATAAATTCCAATGGATAAAATCAAAATTCCAAACAATCTGAGGGGTGAATGGAAATCATTTGGAAATATTCCTCCATTCGCCCTGGGTCATTCGAACATTGGAGCTTTGAATTTGTTTGTAATTTGGGATTTGTAATTTGGAATTTTTGAAAAAGGGGGAAGTAAACATGGCAGATTTGAGAACCGAATTTTGCGGCGTGAGATTCAAGAACCCGGTTTTGGCTGCATCAGCCGAGCCGACGCTTTCTGCCGAAAATATGAAACGGGTCATTGAAACCGGTGCGGGCGGACTTGTGGCCAAGACTGTTACGGATTCCGAAGCCATGAGGCGGCTCACCAAGATGTCCAAATGGCGCTATTTAGATGAACAGCACAATGTATGCCGGGGGAAGATTCCCAGGCTTTTCACCTTCTACGGCCGGAGCGGACTGGCCGAAGAGCCGCCGGAAGAGTGGATGGGTGAGCTAAAGGAAGCCCTGGCCGCGGCGGAGCAGAACGACTGCGTCCTCATCGGCAGCGTTGGCGGAACCACTTCCGAAAACTGGGCCAAGCTGGCCAAGATGGTTGAGGACACAGGGATCAAACTCGTCGAACTCAACTTTGGATGCCCCCACCCCTCGGAAATGAAAGGCGCGCAGACAGGCATGCTGGTGGGACAGGATAAAAACGCCGCCGCCGAAATCACCCAGGCAGTTGTCCGAGCCGTAAAGGTTCCGGTGATCGTCAAGCTCACTCCCCAAGTGGCCGACGTGGTGGAAATGGTGAGAGCTGTAAAATCGGCAGGGGCATCGGCCGTGACCATTATCAACCGCTTTGTGGGCTTCTGCCTGGATGTCGAGACCGGCAAGCCCTACATCAATGGCTGGGCTGGAGTGGGCGGGCCCTGGGTGAAACCTTTGACTCTGCGCTGGGTCTCCAAAGTGTATACCGGGGTGGGCATTCCCATCACCGGCACCAACGGAGCCTATGATTGGAAAGACGTAGTGGAATTCATGATGTCCGGAGCGACGATAGTCCAGATCTGCTCGGTGGTCATGCTCAAAGGATACAGCTACCTAGCCGAAGTTATCAAGGGGTTGGATGATTTTTTGAACCGCAAAGGATATAAAACAGCACAGGAGATCATCGGCGTGGCCGCGCGGGCTGCTCTGAGCTATGGAGAAATGGAATCCCTCCCCAAGGAGCACGCCGTGATCAACCGGGAACTATGTACCGACTGTCAGCGCTGCATGCGCTCCTGCTTTTACAACGTGATCCAATTGCAAGAGGGGCAGGTGGTCATCAGCGAAGAATGCCGGGGGTGCGGCATCTGCACCTGTGTCTGCCCGGTTCCTGGAGCGGTCAACTTGCAGATCAGAGGTTAGGGAACTGAAAAAGCGAGATTCATCCTCATCCGGATGAGGATGAAAACGGATGAAATGGGTCGTCGAGTCGAAGAGATGAAAAAAAACCCAAGATGAGGGGAATAGAAAAAAGGGTTCAAGGGTCCGAGGATCGGAGTGAGAGATCGGGAACCTTCGATTCCTTTAAATCTTAGGAAAGGGGGAAACAGGTATGAAAAGGATAAGAATGAGGGCATGGGCCGTCGCAATGATTTGCCTTCTGCCAATGCTGGGGTTCGCCGACCTGGCAGAGGCCAAGGAAAAAATCCTGATCAAGATCGGCTTAGCCGTATCCAGGGCGCATACGGAATACATGCAATGCGAGAAGTTCAAGGAGATTGTGGAGAAGGGATCGAATGGAGAGATTGAAGTGCCCATCTATCCCGGCGCCCAGTTGGGGAACAACGCCTAGTTGTTTGAAGCGGTGAAACTGGGTGGGCTACAAATGACCACAAGCGCTTCCAGCTTCACCACTTCTTCTTTTCCTGAAAGCGGTATCTTCGACCTTCCTTTTCTCTTCAGTGACTTTAGCCAAGCGGATATGGTTTTTGATAGGTCCATCGGGCAGGGGTTTGGCGAGCGGTTTCGCAAGAAGCTGGGAATCAGGATCGTAGGTTTTTCCAGCTCCGGCTTCCAGGGATTTTATAACTCCAAACGCTCTATCCGGTCCATAGAAGACATCCGCGGACTGAAAATGAGAACCATGGGGAGCCCGGTCTTGGTGGATTCCATGAATGCCTATGGAGCCAAGGCCATATCCATGTCTTTACCTGAATTTTACAGCGCCATGCAGCAGGGGGTGGTGGATGGCGGAGAGAACTCCATCGTTACGTATGAGACCCAGAAACATTTCGAGGTCGCCAAACATTTTACAGACAGCAAGCATAAATATCTTCCTATGCTTTTTGCCATAAACGAAACGTTCTTTCAAGCCTTGTCGCCTAAATATCAGAAATTAATTGTCGAAGCTGGCATTCAATCGGCCCTGCATGCCCGTAAGATCTACTTCCATGAAATTGAAGATAAAACCAAGAAGGCCCAGGCCGGGGGAGCGATCATCGGTAAGTTCAATCCTGGGGCGGAGAAAGATTTTATGAAGGCCTTGGAGCCGGTTTATAAAAAATATGGAGATCGCATCGCTGGAGGCCAAGAGATGATTGCGGCCATCCAAAAGACGAAATAAATTCTTTTCTGGAGAACGGCCGTGACCATCCTTTTAGGATCTCCAGTTGCTTTCTTTATCTCCAATGTCCCCTTGGCCTTCGCTTTGGGGATCGCCTCCCTCCTCTGGCTGGCCATGCGCCCGGACATCCCGATGGTTATGGCTTTTCACAGGATGTTTAACAGTCTTAATTCCTTTCCCCTGTTGGCGATTCCCTTTTTCATGATGGCAGGGCAATTCATGACCTTTGGGGGGATCACCCGTCGGCTGGTTCAGTTGGCCGAGGCCTTTGTTGGGAATCTTCGCGGGGGGCTGGCCCATATAACCATTCTGGCCAGTATGTTTTTTGCCGGGATCACTGGTTCTGGCGCGGCCGAGGCTGCGGCCATCGGTTCCATCATGATCCCCAGCATGGAGGAAGAGGGATACGACAAACGCTTTGCCGTGGCTGTGGTTACCTGTGCTTCTTTTATCGGCGTGATTATCCCCCCCTCCATCCCGATGATCATTTACGGGGTGAGTACCGAAGTATCTATCGGAGCCCTGCTCCTGGCCGGGATCATTCCCGGGATCCTTTTCGGGTTGGCTCTAATGGTTACAGCTTTTCTCATCAGCAAGAGAAGGGGATACGGACGCCACCGCAAGGTTTCCTGGCCTCAGGCCATTCATTCAGTGAAGATCAATTTGCTGCCTCTGGGAACCATCGTTCTCATCGTGGGGGGTATCTACAGCGGCCTGCTAACGCCCACGGAAGCTGCGGTGGCCGCCACCATTTACACCTTTATCCTGGCTTTTGTGATTTACCGAGAGGCCAAACTCGACCATTTACACTCCATTTTCATCATCACCGGGATCACCAGCACCATCGGGCTCTTCCTCTTGGCCAATGCCACGGTCTTTAGCTGGATCATCGCCATCGAGCAGCTTCCCCAAAAGATCATCCAGTTCCTTTTTTCCATAACTTCCAGCAAGGTTTTCATCCTGATCTTGATCAACCTTTTTCTCTTAGTGGTGGGATGCGCCATCGATACCATTACGGCCATTGTCATCTTAGCCCCCATCCTTCATCCCATTGGCATGGCTTTGCAGATGGACCCGGTTCACTTCGGGGTGATGATGGTGGTAAATCTATCTATTCCCCTGGGGCGGTACGCCGAGCCCGAGGAGATTGGTGAGATGGTGGCTTTTCTTGCTTCTGATCGGGCCAGTTACATTACCGGGCAGGTTTATAGCGTGGACGGCGGCAGGACGATGCACTAAAGGCACACTGACCGTGTCTTTTCCAAAGAGGGGCCAGGCAGGGGGAAATTAATGATACGGTTTAGGGGTCCTGCCTATCTTTTCGGGGAAGGTGGTGAAGATAGGGGAAGGTGGCCTCAAGCCGATTGCGCCTCACCACTCCGACCAGACTGCGGACTTTCACCGGGTGGTCTAATACCTCGTTTCCTTCCCCCGAGCAGAGCTGGAAGTAGGGTAAAGAAAGGTGGTCAGGATATTCATAAGATTGGTCTTGCCTGCCCCTTTCGGGTCCAAGGGCCCCAAGGAAATCTCCCTAGCGTGACTTTATTACGCTGATTTGATTTGGAGACATAACGTCTTGAAATTACAATAATAATTCTTCATTTCAGTTGTATACACTGAAGGGGATATTGGTCTTCAGTTCTTTGTCAACTAAATCG
>Ga0194113_10000634_pt1 | contig 46835 bp, 41 predicted proteins | sample TA2MahC200mmetaG_FD_146193 | JGI IMG/M metagenome (GOLD analysis project Ga0194113, IMG submission 146193) | Freshwater microbial communities from Lake Tanganyika, Tanzania - TA2015017 Mahale Deep Cast 200m | ecosystem: Environmental > Aquatic > Freshwater > Lake | place: Tanzania: Lake... | reverse complement strand
GGCCGATTTGAGTTTTAAAACACTCTCTTAGGCGTTTGTAAGGTGAAAGACGTCGATTCTACATGATAATTATCCAATCTTGTTGGAGGTAAACCATGGCGATAAAAGTCCTTATCATCAACGAACGTCAGGATCAAAACGAACCTTGTATTGATTTCCATCCTCGCGGCTTCAGCGTGCACAAGATCAACGCTGGCAAGATGGTCGTCAACGATATTCGGGAAATGAAACCGGACGTGATTATCATCGACTCATCCGGGCCGGATCAAGACAACGGAAACGCATACTGGAATCTGCGCGCCATCAGCAAGGCCCCGATCCTGGTGTTATCGGTGGTGGATAAGCCGGGGATCGTCGAGAAGGTGCTGGATCGAGGCGCGGACGAATATCTTCTCAAACCGGTTTCGCCTGGTCTCCTGGCCGCTCGCATCAATGCCCTGGCCCGACGGACGTATCGTGATGGTTTTGCAGCGTAATTTTTTACACAAAACCCCCTCTTTGAAGTAAAATCAGGCGCAGATACCCATCGAGGAGGCACTCTATGCAACAAACATCAAAATTCGATCAACTGACCCCAGCAGCGGCTCTCGAAAAACTCCAGAAAAACCCGCGCGTGCGCGATATCCGGCTGGTTGTGTCGGCGGATTGCTGCCCTGTCTGCGCCGCACAGGAAGGCACGTACGCCAAAGACCAGGTTCCTGCGGTACCTGTCCAGGGCTGCTCACACCCCCAGGGATGCCGCTGTTTCTATGAACCGATGTTGAAAGAACTTTATCCCTAGAACCCTCGAGGAAGCACATTTACTCGGGGCGGCATATTCAGTACTTCACGAAAGATGATCCAAGACCCGTCTGCGGGGCGCCCGGGGACGGGCTCCTGATCGTTTTCGTGAACACTGATATTAGCTTTTATTCAAGTAATTACCCACATAATCGAGAGCAGCTCTTCGATCCCGTACCAGCCCTTCCGCCTGGGATTCGCGCAGGGCTTCGAGGATCTCGCCGATCTTCGGGCCGGGTTCGAGGCCGAATTCTTCGATCAGGTCGTCACCGGAGATCAATGCAGGGGGAGCGACTTTCTCCTCAGGCTGTTCCCACCAGGCTTCTAACAGAATCCGCGCCGCCTCTAGCTGCCGGCCCCACCTTTCCTGAGGCAGCGTCGCCCCATACGTCGCCAATAGATCAGCTAGGGAGAGAAGGCACACCGCTACGCCGGCCTGCCGTGTATCACGGAAGAAACGATAGATCGCCCGCCGGCTAGGCCCCTCTGTCTCGTTCGCCAGCCAGAGTGGGCGCATGTGATGTTTCACTACCGCGCCGAGCCACCCCACTTCTGCATTGCTCAATTGCAAAGCGCGGCCGCGCTCAGTTGCGATCTCCGCGCTGATGCGTTCGTGTTCCAAAAACTGTAACCGGCCAGTCTCGCTCTCCAGGCTCTGACTGTGAGGTTTCCCGATGTCGTGATAGAGCGCGGCCAGGAACAACAGCGGCCGCAGATTCCTGTCGGTCACCAAAGACGTGTTCAACATTTCCCCGATCTGCTCTCGGTACCGGCCCAGTTGCATGACAGCCAGGCCAAGCGCCAGGTTCCCCGAGGCGTCAGGGTCGTGCACAGGGCCAAGGATATGCAACAGCCGCTCCAACTGGCTGAGCGTATCCAGGGTGTGATTCCAGACATCCTGAGTATGCGGAGGGGATTGGGCTAATCCCTTCAACGAGGATAACTCTGGCAACAGGTATTCCAACGCCCCCAGGATATCCAGGGCGCGCAGGGAAGTGCTCACCCGCGGTGCACCCAGGATGTTCAGCAGTTCATCGCGCAGCCGCTCGGCAGAGACCTTCTGCAAGCCGGTCACAGAGCGCCGCATTTGTTCCCGGGTATCCGGCGTGATGGATAGGTGATAGGCCGCGGCCAGGCGCACAGCCCGGAGAATCCGCGCCGGGTCTTTACTGAACGAGACAGACGAACAGGCGCGCAAAACCCTGGAATGCAGGTCGGATGCGCCTCCTAGAGGATCATACAAGGCCTGAGGTTCGCGCAGACTCACCGCCATGGCGTTGATCGTGAAATCGCGGTCTCGCAAGTCAGCTTCCAGATCAGGGGCGCGCAACGCGGCGAAATCCAGGTGATAGCGAATGCCGGCCTCATCGGTATAGATCACCCGGGCGGTGGAGCGTTCTACATCCAGAGGGAAATAGGCCGCGCCAAGCCTGTCCGCCACAACCCGGGCTACTCGAAGAGCATCCTGCCCCAGGACGAAATCGAAATCATGACACTCTCGTGAGAGCAACGCGTCACGCACCGCGCCGCCAACCAGGTATATCCCTGCGTCATCCGGCAGGGCGCGGCGGACTCGTTCTATGATGGCCGAAAAACGAAACGGCGTCTGTGTTGGCACGTAGAATACCTCGGGATTTTCTTTGTACCGAGCGGCTTTGGCTGCGCTCAAGGCTTGCTGGGGCGTCCCCCCCTGGGCGACGACCTTTCCCCCCAGGTAAGCTACCCACCGTCCCTCATAGGGGGCAAGGTCATCCCCGTGGGGAACAGGCGCCCTCTCGAACTTTCCCACCGCTCGACCTACTCCGGGGGTTGGAATCGCTGCGGGTTGACGATCCCAATAAAAGGCAGGTTTCGATAATACTCATCGAGGTCCAGACCATATCCAAAAACGAAAGCGTCGGGGATGACGAAACCGCAATAGTCAATCGGTACGGCCACCTCGCGCCGTTCGGTTTTATCGAGCAAGGCGCAAACCTTCAGGCTGGCCGGTTTACGCACCGTCAACAACTCCAACACGGAGGATAGGGTATTCCCGCTATCTATGATGTCCTCGACGAGCAGAACATCCCGCCCCCCAATATCATCCTTGAGGTCCATCGTCAGGCGGACCTGGCCGTGGGATTTCCGGATGCCTGCGCCGTAGGAGGAGATCGCCATAAAATCAATGGTGTGGGGGATGGAGATCTGGCGCATCAGGTCGGTGAGGAACATGACAGCCCCGCGCAGGATGCAGACCAGATGAAGGCTCTTTTCCTTGTAATCGCGGCTGATCTCTGCTCCCAGGGCTGCGATTCGCTCCTGGAGCGTTTCCTCGTCGATCAAAATCTCTTTCAGAAGCTCTTGATAGGCTAACACGGTTCCTCCTAAGGTGGGGCGCATCTGACAGATGCACCCCACCCGAATAGAATATTACCGCGGCACTTCATGATGTTTGCGACAGCGCGCCTCGTACAATTCGTCAGCTCCAACGATCACCACTGGATCGTCATAACGCGCTGGGGCGCCATCTACCAGGCGCTGCGTGCGCGAAGCCAGCTCTCCGCAGACCATACAAATTGCGTGCAGTTTATCGACGCGCTCGGCCTTGGACATCAACACCGGCATCGGGCCGAAAGGCTCGCCGCGAAAGTCCATATCCAAACCAGCAACGATCACCTGCAAGCCGCGCTCGACCAGGTCTTGAACGACATTGATAATGTCATCGTCGAAGAACTGAGTTTCATCTATGGCGACTACCGTGGTATCGTGGTGAAGATGTTCGATGATCTCGGCGGGATGTCTGACGGGAAGGGCGTCGAAGACCATGCCATTATGCGAGGCGACCTTCTTTTCGGCGTAGCGGTTATCTATGGCCGGCTTGAAGACCTGCACGCGCTGCCTGGCGATGGTGGCGCGCCGCAATCGGCGGATGAGTTCTTCCGTCTTGCCGCAGAACATAGAACCTGTGATGATCTCGAGCGAACCGGTGTGGACTTTCATGAACTCCTCTTATCTTAGCGACTCTGCACCCTGGCGCCTTTGCGTTCCGTTTTTTAGTGAGGTCAATAATAAGTAACTACTCAGCCAAACGGAGAAATTCCCGAAAAAAGGGCGTGCGTGCGGGTGCTGCGCACCCCCACGCACACCCTTTTTTCGGGTTAATCCGTTCGATGACTGAGCAGTTACAATAATAAACAGGCAGATACTTTTGTATCTGCCTGTTAAGTTTACTTCAAGATTGACCTGGCGGGTAGCTCTACACAGAAACTGCTTCGGCGGCCTCTGGCAAGCCGTAGCCCAATCGGCGCAGGCCTTTCTTGAGGTCCGCAAGGGACTTGCGACCAAAGCCTTTGATCTCGAGCATAGCCGCTTCGCCCAATTCGAGCCGGGCGAGGGCGTGACCGATCTCGGTGATACCAGCTTCTTCGAGCGCCTTCTCGACACGTGCGCCCAATTCCAGGTCAAGGATAGGTCGTCCTGGGGACAGACGCGCTTCCTCCTGGGCCTGCTGATCGGCCAGGTAGGTTTCACGAGCCTGGAGTCTCTTCCTGAAGCGATCCACCTGCCCCTCGGTGTCAACTATGCGCTGCTCACCGGTGAAGAACGGATGGCATTTCGAACATATATCTGTGCGAATTTCTGCCTTCGTCGAACCCGTCCTCCAGGTGTTGCCGCAGGCGCAAATCACGACAGCTTCGGTGTAGTACGTTGGATGGATATCTTTCTTCATACCGATAAACCTCTATTGGGCGGCTTCGACGCTGACCTGCTTACGCCTCCCGCGGATGGTCTCGAACTTGACGAAGCCGTCTACGGTAGCGAAGATGGTATGATCTCTGCCCAGGCCGACATTGTATCCGGGTCTGATCTTCGTGCCACGCTGGCGAACCAGGATGTTGCCAGAGCGAACATACTCGCCGCCGAATCTCTTCACGCCTAAGCGTTTGGATTCGCTATCACGTCCGTTGCGGGATGAACCGCCGCCTTTTTTGTGTGCCATGATCCCACTCCTTATTTCTTTACGATCTTATCAACCCGAACCCGGGTGTACTGCTGACGATGACCCTGGGTGCGGCGATGACGAACACGTGGAATATATTTGAAGACGATGACTTTCTTGGCTTTGATATGTTCCTCGACGGTCCCCTCGACTACGGCTCCGCCTACGGTGGGAGTACCCACGTGAAATTTATCATCGTCAGAAACCAGGAGCACCTGATCGAACTCGATCTTGGCGCCTTCTTCAACCGGCATACGGTCTACATCAACCGCGCCGCCGGGGACGGCTTTGTATTGCTTGCCGCCGCTCTCGAAAATAGCGTATACCATATTCCTTCCTCCAACCTTCACTTCTCACCGCACACCCCGCGAAATTGTGGAAATCAACCACAAAGCACGCCGAGGCGCGGGGAAGCTTGGGGATAAAAATTGACTGTATCCTTACACACAACTCGCCCCAGGGCAAAGCCACTGGGGCGGCAATATTATACAGGGGTTATATATGGCTGTCAACGAATATTTTTTTCGTATTTCTTTGCAACTGGTTTAGGAATATAATATAAGCCGATTGTCTCTCAGTTGCATGTTGGCGATGCACAGGAGCATAGATCTCGAACAAGGAGCTGCATCATGCCTGTTAAAGGTTGGATCGAAGTCCACGATCTGCATTGCAAGGGATGCGCTTTATGCGTGAGCGCCTGTCCACAAGATGTGATTTCACTGGATATGGAGCGCCTGACCCCGAAAGGCTATCACCCAGCCCACCTGATCGCCGATGGATGTACAGGATGCGCCATTTGCGCAATCGTGTGCCCGGACGCCGCCATTACGGTATACCGTGAAGCGCCTGTCCATCCCCAAAAAGCCCCAGCTTCAGCCTAGGAGGTAGCATACAGTGGCAAAAGAACTGCTCAAAGGAAACGAGGCCTTCGCCGAAGCAGCTATTCGGGCTGGCTGTGAAGGCTTTTTTGGTTATCCGATCACCCCATCAACAGAATTTCTGGAGCACATGGCGCGGCGGATGCCCCAGCTTGGCCGGGCCTTCGTCCAGGCCGAGAGCGAAGTCGCAGCCATCAACATGGTCTACGGCGCGGCCTGTGCAGGCAAGCGCGTGATGACCTCCTCATCCAGCCCCGGCATCAGCCTGATGATGGAGGGAATCTCCTACATCGCCGGGACGGAGGTCCCCGCCGTGATCGTCAACGTGATGCGCGGCGGGCCCGGCCTGGGGAATATCGCCCCCTCCCAGGGAGATTACTATCAAATGGTCAAAGGCGGCGGTCACGGGGATTACTTCCCCATCGTGCTAGCCCCGGCCAGCGTGCAGGAAGCCATAGATTTTATCTCCCTGGCCTTCGACCTGGCAGAAAAATACCTCAATATCGTTTATGTGATCGCGGACGGCAACATGGGGCAGATGATGGAACCCGCTGAATTACCTCCCATGCGGGAACTTCCCAAAGAGCCTCCCGCCTGGGCTGTCACCGGCGCAAAAGGGCGTAAACCCAATATCCTTTCTTCCATCTACATCAATCCTCCCGATGAAGAAGTCACAAATATCCGTCTGGTTAAACGCTGGTTGGAGATCGAAAAGAACGAAATCCGCTTTAGCGAATATTTGATGGAAGACGCCGAGTTCGCCGTGATCGGCTTCGGCACCGCTGGCCGGGTAGCTACCACGGCCATTCGCGCCGCCCGCCAGGAGGGCATCAAAGTCGGCCTCTTCCGCCCGATCACCCTGGCGCCATTCCCGAAGGAACAAGTCGCAGAAATTTCCAGGCGGGTCAAGCGCATCCTGGTGGTCGAGATGAACTCCGGGATGATGCTCGAAGATGTCGCCGCCGCTGTCCAGGGCCGCGTGCCGGTAGAATTCTTCGGCCGCATGGGCGGCGTAACCCCCTTCCCGGATGAAATCCTGGACGAGATCCGTCGGGTGGCTGCAAATAAGCGGCCTGTCAATTGGAATGCACGTGCAGAATGGATTGCACGCCTCGAGCAAATCGTCGCGGAGGGCAAATGATGACAACGCCAGTTAAACCTGAAATCCAGGTCGTTTACCAACGCCCTGACTCCTTCACCGATCTGACCACGCACTACTGCCCAGGATGCACACACGGCATTGCCCATCGTTTGGTGGCCGAAGTCATTGATGAGATGGGGCTGCGCGAAAAATCTATCGGTGTAGCTCCGGTGGGCTGCTCGGTGTTTGCCTACAAATATTTCAATATGGATTTCGTCGAGGCCGCCCACGGCCGCGCCCCGGCCATGGCCACGGGCATCAAACGAGTGTTGCCGAAAAACACGGTATTCACCTACCAGGGCGACGGCGACCTGGCTTCGATCGGCATGGCAGAGATCATACATGCCGCAGCCCGGGGCGAGAATATCACCGTAATTTTCATCAACAACGCCATCTACGGCATGACCGGCGGTCAGATGGCCCCCACCACCCTGCCAGGGATGAAGACCACTTCATCACCCTTTGGCCGCGACGTTGAATTGAGCGGCTACCCTGTCCGCATGTGTGAGATCCTGGCAACCATGGAAGGCGCCGGGTATATCGTGCGGCGCAGCCTGCATGACGCAAAACACATCCGTCAGGCTAAGAAGGCCATCCGCCTGGCCTTCGAAACCCAGGAGCGGGGGTTGGGCTTCGCGATGGTCGAGCTGCTCTCTTCCTGTCCGACCAATTGGGAAATCAACCCCCATGAGGCCTTGGATTTCATCGCCGAGCGCATGGTCCCTGTTTTCCCGCTGGGCGATTATAAAGTCAACGAGGAGCTAAAACATTGAACGAAACCAGCATCATCATCTCAGGCTTCGGCGGTCAGGGAGCGCTTTTCGCAGGACAGGTTCTAGCCTACGCAGCCCTGGACAACGACCTTAACGTCACCTGGATTCCTTCCTACGGTCCCGAGATGCGCGGCGGCACAGCCCATTGCACGGTCATCATCTCCGAGGATGCAATAGGCTCCCCCCTGGTGCGCAACCCTGATGTAGCCGTCGTGCTCAACCTGCCCTCCCTGGATAAATACGAAAAGCTCACCAGGTCGGGGGGTGTTTTGGTCGCCAACTCCTCCCTAATAAACCGCGACCTATCACGGAACGATCTCAGACATGCCTATCTCCCCGCCAACGAAATCGCTGAGGAAATTGGACTGGCACGGCTGGCGAATATGGTGATGCTGGGTGGAATGCTGGGCCTCGACCCCATCCTGACGCTGGAGATGGTCAAAAAAGCCCTCGATGAACACATGCCCGAACGCCACCGAAAAACGATCCCCATGAACTACGAGGCTATAGAGAGGGGTTATTCCCTCTGCGCCAAAGAGTCGGCGTCAATCAAATCCTGAGGACGGCCAGGAGCGCGTTTCGTCCTCCAGGACATCCAATCCGATGAAAAGCCTCCCTCCCCTCGACATCCCCCCCCTTTTGCGAAAATATGGATTGCGCCCCGATAAAAGCCTGGGGCAGAATTTTCTAGTGGATGACTCCGCCCTGAGAAGAGTGATGGACGCGGCTGAAATTACGGCTGGCGAGGCGGTTTTGGAGATTGGCGCCGGCCTGGGGAGTCTGACCCGCTACCTGGCCGCCGCGGCCCGGCAGGTGATCGCCGTCGAGGTAGATGACAACCTGATTCCACCGCTTCGTGAAGTCTTAGCGCCCTTCGAAAATATCGAGATCATCCAGGCCGATATTTTAGAGGTTGACCCAGATCAACTACTCTCCAACCTCCAACCTCCAACCTCCAACTACCTCGTCGTAGCGAACATCCCCTACTACATCACCTCGGCCATTATCCGCCATCTACTCGAAGCCGAGATCAAACCCCAACGCCTGGTGTTGACGGTGCAGCGCGAGGTGGCAGCGCGTATCTGCGCCGGCCCGGGAGAAATGAGTCTCCTGGCACTCAGCGTGCAAGTCTATGGGGAGCCGCGCATCGTCGCCAGGATCCACGCTGGCGCCTTCTATCCCCCCCCAAAGGTGGACTCAGCGGTCGTCCGCATAGACCTATTCCCTGAACCATTGATCCCCCGACCGATGATCCCCGCATTCTTCGATTTAGCCAGAGCTGGTTTCGGGCAGAAACGCAAAACTTTACGCAACTCCCTCTCTTCTGGGATGGCCTGGCCTAAGGAAAAAACCAGCCGTATTTTGGAAAACGCCGGTATAGACCCCCAACGCCGGGCGGAAACCTTGAGCCTCGACGAATGGAACGAGTTAATCAGCCAGAGCCTGAAAATTTAAAAGATAACATGCCCCAGCTTAAGACTCAACAACCCTATATAACAAAAGGAGCAAACCATGACACCCTATCTCGTATTAATTGGCGGCGGTATCTTCGCCGCTGCGTTGTTCATTGGTGGAATCGTTGCGATCATCGCCAGTCTCCGCAGCAAGAATAAAGCTGAGGAGAGTGGAGGCTGGCCTGCTGTCGTTGGGGTCATCACCAACGCTATCATCAAAAAGAACGTCAGCTCCGATTCCGACGGCTATACCAGGACGACCTACGCACCCCAAATCGAATACCAATACAGCGTTGCAAGCCAAGAATTCATCGGCAATCGCATCACCTTTGGTATGACGAAAACCTATGGGAGCAAAAAGAAGGCGGAGGAAGCGATGGCATCCTACCCAATCAACGCCAGGGTCAACGTCTTCTACGACCCACAGAATCCCTCCGATGCCGTCCTGGACCGCAAGGCTGGCGGGTTTATGGCTGGCATCATTGGGGGCGTGGTCCTGATCCTGATTTCCGTCTGTGTCGTCTGCCCGATCCTCGGAGGATATGCCGTCAATGCCTTTCAATAGGACAAATCGCGACACCCAGCCACGTTGGGAAGCCACTCTTCTGTGATCGCCATCTCCACCTTCGTAGAGGAAAAGGCTTGCCCCTCTTTCGTCTGTTCGGTATAATACAGCCGTCCTTGCGGGTGTCGCCAAGTGGTAAGGCAGTAGCTTCCCAAGCTACGATACGTGGGTTCGAATCCCATCACCCGCTTCATCAAGCCCGTTGGATACAACGGGCTTTTCGTTTTCTGGGCCTTCTCAATGAGATAGGACGCTAGTATTATATCGGTGACAAACTATTCATGGTAAAATCCTGACAAGAAACCAGTATGCAAAACTGTATCGCATATGACAAAAGATGCAGCCATTCTTTATGTAGAAGACAATATCTCTAGCCGTATACTCGTCCGGCGGATTCTCGAGGCGGAAGGATATACCGTCATCGAAGCAGGAGACGCAAAACAGGCGTTTGCCATCCTGGAAGAGGCGAGTCCCAGCCTCATTTTGATGGACATCAACATCCCCGACATGGATGGCTATACGCTAACCACCCAACTCAAGAATCTTCCCAAACTGAAGAACGTACCCATCATTGCTTTGACCGCCAATGTGATGAAAGGCGACCGAGAGCGCACCCTCGACGCCGGCTGTGATGGGTATATCCAAAAACCTATTGACGTAGATTCCCTCCCCAAACAAATCGCTCAATACCTGCGAGAGGCGAAATCGTGAACCAGAGCACCTCAGAATTCCAAGAGAGAATGACCAGCTCAAAAGACATCCCCAAAGGCGCCACTGTGCTGGTTGTGGAAGATAACGTTTCCAATTTCGTGCTCATCGCCCGCATGCTGGGCTACATGGGGATTCATTGTGAATGGAAAACTTCGGGATATGAAGTTGTCGAATATGCAGACACCCTCCCGCGCCTCGATCTGATCCTGTTGGATATCCGCTTACCGTACGAAGACGGGTACAGCGCGCTGAAGAAGATCAAAGCATCCCAAACCCTGCAAGACACGCCAGTTGTTGCTGTGACCGCGGAGGCCAGCGTCACGCAGATGAACAAAGCTCGTAGCGCTAATTTCAACGGATTCATTGGCAAACCTCTCGACCCAGATCGCTTTCCCAATCAAATCCGCCGTATCTTGACTGGTGAACCCGTCTGGGAGTTCGAATAACATCTTTTTCCACCTACAGGTCATCGAGGCGGGAATGATATAACACATAAGCACGACAAAAACTAAGGCTTTCGAGGAGACCGACATGTCACAAGCTATTCCTGCAGCAACCCCAAAATTTCGCGGGAAATTAGCGCGCACGATGCTAACAGTGTTGATCCCCATCTCATTGCTACCTCTTCTCTTGATGGGTGGAATGGCTTATGCCCGCTCACGACAGATTCTCATCAGCCAAATCGGAAGCACGCTGGTCTCCATCGAGAAACAACAACAGACGAAAATCGCCCTTTGGATCGAGGCCAGAAAAGAGCGAATCAACGAATTCTACCTCGATCCAACCATCATCGAAGCATTCCAGACGGTCAACCGACTCAACAACAAGGAGGATCCCAGGTTTCTCGAAGCTCGTGAACTCATCCTGATCAACCTGGAAGAAATCAATGCGACCGAAGACCTTATCCATCAATTCTTCGTGCTTTCGGCGGATGGAGAAATATTAGTCGCATCGAACCGGCGTTTCGAAGGCGCTTCCCTGGGGGATACTGCGTACTTCGAGCAGCTCTCGACCGAACACGCTTTTCTGGCCGTATACAAGCCCGAACCCATCTATAATTCGTTAGCGATCATCACTGCCAGACCGTACTACACGCTCGAGGGAGAACACCTGGTCACGATTTGGGGATTGACAGGGTTTTCTCGCTTCGAGGCGCTCTTCAACGACATTAGTTTCCTCGGCATCAGGATTTACCTTATCACCGAGGAGGGCTTATACATAGGGCTTGGCCCCAATATCAAAGAATACACCGATGCACCGGTCTTCCAGCCCAGCGCTGACCAATCGCGGCTCTTCACCTCCTCGCTGAAGGACACCACCAGTGAAGTCGTCGAATTTACCTCCTTCGGCGATCAGCACGTTTTGGCTACTTATATACCAATCCCTGAGCTAAAAGCTGGCCTGGTGATCGAAGTCCCTACATCAGACATCATTCAACAACTGCAAAACCTGCCCTACTTTGGCGCTCTACTGGCGTTCACGATCCTCCTATCCGCCTTGCTCACCTGGTATGGCGCCCGTCAGATCGTCCGCCCAATCCTGGAAGTCACACGATCAGCGCAACACTTCTCGGAAGGGGATTGGCAAAGACGCGCCCTGGTCAATAGCTCCGACGAAATCGGCCTGCTGGCATATACTTTCAATCGAATGGCCGATGAACTCAGCACGCTCTACCGCTCATTGGAAGCGCAGGTGATCACCCGCACCCAGCAGATTCGCACGGCCTCAGAAATAGCTCAAATCGCAACATCTGCTTCAGATCTCGACACCGTGCTCAAGCAAACAGTGAAGCTCATCGTAGAGCGATTTGGTTATTATTATGCGGCTGTCTTTTTGCTCGATGGGGCCAAGGAGAAAGCCATCCTGGAAGAGTCCTTCACGGCAACCGAGGGGGGCGCTATCCAACGAGGTTATCACAGCCTTCCTGTGGGCGGGGGGTCAATCGTAGGCCAGGTGTCAGCGACCAATCAATATTATGTGGCCGCGGATGTCGAGAAAGACCCGCACTATCTCCCCGTAAGCGATCTACCGGAAACCCGTTCCGAGGCGGTTATTCCTCTCAGCGTCAGCGACCATGTCATTGGGGTGCTGGACGTGCAAAGCCAGCAGGTCAATGCCTTCGAGGCCGATAGCATCGCCACATTGCAGACGCTGGCCAATCAGATCGCCACGGTGCTGCAGAACTTTCACCTGCTGGAATCAGCGCGGGTTGACCTTCAGGCCACCTCGGCGCTGTATCAGGCCAGCCATACGATTGCACAGGCCGAAACCAGCGAGGATGTTTTGCGCACATTGGCGAAAACCCTGGAACAAACCCCCTTCATATCCGCGCTCTTCGAGATCGAGGAAGACAATCTGGTAGGCTTGGCGATGAACGATCCTATCCGGGGAACAGAATCGCCCCAACCGTTGCCCCGCCTCTCCATTTCGGCCCGTGAGTTGGCTGCATATTTCGAGAGCGAATCACCTCTGATGATCCCCGCAGATAGTCAAATAGAACATTTCCCTCCCAATCTCTTGCATGTACCACGCAACCTTGGTTGTCAGAGTTTTGCATTCCTGCCCATCATGCCAGGCAACCAACTCCAGGCTCTGCTCATTCTTGGGGCGCTCGATACCAGCAGGTTGACACACGCTGCCTTAGAGCCATATGTCAGTCTCATCCATATCACTAAGACCGCGCTGGAAAAGGTGAAAGCCCTCGAAAGCATCCGACAACGTCTAGCTGAGCTAGAAACCATTTCCACCGTTGGTCAATCCATCTCAACCGAAACCAATCTCGATAACCTCTACCAGATCATCCACCGCCAGATCGTTCAGGTGATGGGAGAGGTCAATTTCATGATCGCACGCTACGACGCCAGCACCGACATGATCGAAATCCCCTACCTCGACGAAGGCGGCCAGATCACATCACTTCCCCCGTTTCCATTGGGTCAAGGCCTGACTTCGATCGTCATTCGCACGCGACAGCCCTTGATGATCGTCGAAGACACGGTCAACCGCAGCCGGGCGTTGGGCGCCATTGCCACCGAGAGCGGCTTTGCGAAATCCTGGCTGGGCGTGCCTCTCATCATAGCGAATGAGCCGATCGGCGTGATCGTCGTTCAGGATATGGAAAACGAACATCGCTTCGATGAGGATGATATACGCCTGCTGGTCACCCTGGCCTCTCAGGTAGCTATTGCCATCCGTAATGCGCGATTGCTCGAAAGCACGCGCTACAAGGCTGAACGTGAGAGGCAGCTGTACGAGATAACCGACAAAATCCGACGCTCGCCCGACATGCAGACCATCCTGAAAACGACAGCGGAAGAGATCAGCCGGGCCCTGGGCGCACGGCGAATCCACATCAAGATTGCGCCGGAGACAGAACCCACCCCGCCCAATGTTCCAGTCGAAGAGGAGGTCCCCGCATGACTTCGTTCTTCAGGAATCTCAAGGTCTTGCGCCCGACCGGGCGAACAGCCGAAATCCAATACTGGCGCGAGAGCATTTTAAACGCCGTCCTGGTTGCTGGGGCGATTTTAGGCGGCATTGCCTATATCATGAACCTGAGCTCTGCGCTCAGATCCGGTTCGATCCTATTCGTGCTGGCCTATTCATTGGTGTATGCCTGGGCGCTCATCATCGCCATCTTCCGGAGGCTGAGTTATGAACTGCGGGCAGGCACTCTGCTAGCGTCACTCTACATCATCGGCATCTTCTCCGCCCTTCAATTCGGCTCGGCAGGCGATGCGCGGGTATGGTGGCTTGGTTTCTCACTGCTCTCAGCCGTCTTCTTTGGAGCGCGGGTGGGCATATCAGCATCGGTTTTCAGCACAGGCACATTACTCGCCATGGGCTGGCTGATGAACCAACACATGATCGCCGCCCCAATCCTCGACACCTATCTCGACGCCACAGCGCTCTTCCCATGGACATCTACCAGCGTCCCCCTACTCACCATCAGCGTTCTGGCAGTGGTTTCCTTCGGTTTGATTATCAACGGATTGGCGGTCAACCTAGAGAAAGCAAACCAGCTCACCAACGAGCTGGAACAAGACCGCGTTCAACTTCGACAGCGCACGTCCGATTTGGAACGACGTCAGGTTCAAATTCGTACTGCGGCGGAGATCTCCAGGGCAATCACCGCCGAGCTCGATCCAGACAAGATTTTCGAGCAGGTCGTCAACCTGATCAAAGAACGCTTTGGGTTATATTACATTGGCGTGTTCATGTTGGACGAGAACAGGAAATTTGCCGTTTTACGAGTTGGCACCGGTGAAGCTGGCCGCCAAATGGTCGCCGACGGCCACAAACTGGCTGTTGGAGGCAGTTCGATGATCGGTTGGGCGATTTCTCATCGCCAGGCGCGCATTTCCCTGGATGTCGGCGAGGACGCAGTCCACTTCCAGAACCCTTATTTGCCATCCACACGCTCGGAACTGGCCCTACCGATGATCAGTGAGGGACAAGTCCTCGGGGCCTTGACCATCCAGTCTATCTGGCCCGCAGCCTTCGACCAGGACGATGTCACGGTTCTGCAAGGCATCGCCGATAGTCTTGCAACGGCCATAGATAACGCCAACCTGTTCAACCAGGCGCAAGAGAGCCTTGATGAGATCCGCTCCCTGCACAGGCAATATCTGGCCAAAGCCTGGGAAGATGTGACCGCTCGCCAGGGAGATATGGCCTATACCTTCGAGAGACCTGCGGTGGGAAGTCGCCCCTCACCCGATTCCCAACCAGCGACTATCGAAACGCCGTTGGTTCTCCGCGACCAGGTCATCGGCCGGATCACCGTCGAACGCGATCAAGAAACCTGGTCAGCGGAAGAAGAAGCCTTTATCAACGACGTAGCTACACAAACCGCTCTGGCGCTCGAGAACGCCCGCCTGGTGACCCAAACGGAACGCGGAGCGCAGCAAGGCCGATCGGTAGCCGATATCACCAGCAAAGTATGGGCATCTACCAGCGTGGATACGATCTTACGCACCGCACTTCAAGAATTAGGGCAAACGCTGGGCGCTTCGGAGGGTTTGATCCAGTTGAACGTCTCCGATGGCTCAGCCATCGAATAAATTCGAGGCTGGTTTACAAATGGACGCAGATAACCAACCAACTCATTCCCTCAGAAGCCAGGAAAGGTTCCGCGGGCGCATCCAGCGAACATTCTTGCTCGTGGTGATCCCATTATCCCTGCTGCCGCTGCTGATCATCGGCAGTATTGTGTACTTCCAAGCCCGCAATCTGCTCATCGGTCAAGTTCACGATCAGTCCAGTACCTATTTGCACACCCTGGCAAATGAGATCGATGCCTGGGTCACGACTGCCCAAATCAAGTTAGATGCAACCCTCCGCCAACCAGCGATCGAGGAATCGCTCGACCAAATCCTATCCCTCGAAGACAAGGAAACCTCGACTTTCGAGACCACGCGCGAGGTCATTCTTGGTGAACTCAAATCGCTCAATCAAGAACGAGTCGGCATCAACTTCGATGATTTCATCGTTCTATCTTCCTCAGGGGAAATCATCATCTCCACCCGGCCATCCTGGGAGGGTTTATATCTCACCGATGAATCATTCAGCAATATCTACACCGACCAACCCGGTTCTTATATTGGTTACGCCTTCGACCCGCTCAGTGATGACGAGATCATGCTCCTCACGCATATACCCTATCACGGGGAAGGTACGAATGGGTATGTCATCGGGATGCTGAGTAATTCCCAACTCCTCGAAATCCTGACCTCAGTGGCCAAATACCAACCCCAGGCGAACAGCTATATCGTTTTGGGAAATCGAATTTTTCTCGGTCTCGATTATCGAATCGAAGAGCTGGCAGTTTTATTGCCCTCTCAGTCTCAACTCGATGTCCTGACACCCTTGAGCGATCAATACACGCACAGAAGCCGAGAAGCGCAGCACATCGCGAATAGTCCGGATGAACATAAAGGGATTTCACTACGTTCCTTCGATGAAACTCCCTCTATCGCCTCATTTACCTGGGTCTCGTCGCTGCAAGCAGGCGTTGTCATTGATATCCCCGAATCTGTCGCTCTCGAAAGCCTGCGGGCGCTGACGCCAAACGCTCTCATCTCCCTGGCTGTGATCGTGGCGCTGCTCAGTATCGTATTGTGGTTCGCCGCCCGACGCTTCACCCAACCCATACAAACCCTCACCGAAACGACGCGCCAGTTTGCTCGCGGCGACTGGTTGCGGCGCGTCCCCGAAACGCGCCATGATGAAATCGGAATGCTTTCCCACACTTTCAACCAGATGGCCGAAGAGCTTTCAGAACTTTACCGATCACTGAGCGATCAGGTTGCAGAGCAGACCCTGGAACTTCACCAGCGCAGCACACAATTAGAAGCCACCGCACAGGTAGCCCGCGAAGCTGCGGCAATTCATGATCTCGACTCGCTGCTGAGGGATACGACCAAACACATCTCCGAATATTTTGGTTTCTATCACGCCGGCATCTTCCTGCTAGATCAAGACAACCGGTTCGCCGTTCTGCAAGCCGCCAATAGCGAAGGCGGACAGCGAATGTTGAAGCGTGGACACAAACTCGCCGTTGGACGGACGGGCGTAGTCGGCCGCGTCGCAGAGACCGGCCTCCCCCGCATCGCGCTGGATGTAGGCGAAGATCGCTACTTCTTCGACAACCCCGATCTGCCAGAAACCCGCTCGGAGATGGCGCTGCCTCTGAAAATCCACGACAGGATCATTGGCATCCTGGATGTACAATCGAAAACAGCCGGGGCTTTCAGCGATGCAGATGTAGATGTTCTCCAAATCATGGCCGATCAGGTCGCCATGGCCATCGGGAACGCCCGCTTGCTCGAACAGAGCCAACGGACGGTTCGAGAACTACAAATCCTTTACGGTGAACATATTCAAGAGGCCTGGCAGCAAAGATTGGGCGGCAAACCAAAAGCCTATCATTTCGACCGTGTGCGCGTAAAACCGGCCTCCCCCGATCAAACCCTTTCATTGAAATCTGGCGATCACCACGTAAACGTACAGGTAGATTCCGCAGGCAATCAATACCTGTTGGTCCCTATTACGTTGCGCGGGCAATCTCTCGGCGACATCTCGCTGCGCCGGAATCCCGATGAACCCCCATGGACTCTCGACGATCGAGAGTTGGCCGAGGAAGTATCTGCGCAAATCGCCGTTGCCCTGGAAAATGCTCGCCTGCTGGAAGAGTCGCAACGCCGGGCCGCCCAGGAGGAACTGCTCAGTCAGGCCTCCGCCCGCTTTAGCCAATCGCTCGATATCAATACCGTGCTTCAAATGGCGGTGCGCGAGTTAGGACAGCTCGCTGGCGTTGCAGAAGTATCCGTTCGATTATCGCCTGGAGAATCTTAACCATGCCACATTTCGATCGAGATGGTCGGAATTTGGGGGTGGAGCGTGGTGAAACCACGCTCCACCCCCAAATTCCGGAGCTTTCTGTCAAAGAATAACCTGAAAGAATTAGAAGGAGCAACTACTATGAAAATCGAACAAAGCATCTGGCGACAATCCCGAAATTGGATCTCCGATCCCCCCGGGAAATTGAAATCCGCCCAGTGGGTTCTCACATTCGGCTCACGAGAGGTCCTGCAAGAACCCGGACATATCATGAACATCCGCAAGGCCTATCCCGATGCCCTGATCGTCGGCTGTTCCACGGCTGGCGAGATCAGCGGCACGCGGGTCTTCGATGATTCGCTGGTCATCACAGCCATCGAATTCGAGCACACCCGCATGAAAGGCGCTCAAGTCAAATTGGGGGACGTGGATATGAATAGTTTCAAGGCCGGCGAAGAACTTGCTAAAGCCCTCGACCATGAAGACCTTGCGCATGTCTTCGTCCTCTCCGAAGGAACGCATACCAACGGCAGCGACCTCGTCCGGGGATTAGCCAAACATCTGCCCTCCCATGTCGCCATCACGGGCGGACTGGCTGGAGACGGCGCAAGGTTCCAAGAAACGGTCGTATTCTTCAACAGCGGCCCAAAGGCAGATAGCATCGTCGTGGTTGGATTCTACGGGGACCGTATCAAAGTTGGCTACGGGTCCATGGGAGGCTGGGACCCCTTCGGGCCGGAAAGGCTCATCACCCGCTCTGAAGGCAATGTGCTATACGAGTTGGACGACCAATCCGCCCTGGCGTTGTACAAGAACTACCTGGGCGATCACGCCAAAGATCTGCCCTCCAGCGCGCTGCTCTTCCCCCTGAGCATCCGATCGGAAGAATATCCCGAACAGCTCGTGAGGACGATCCTGTCCGTCAACGAGGAAGCCGGGAGTATGGTTTTCGCAGGCGATGTCCCCAAAGGAGCCTACGCCCGTTTCATGAAAGCCAACTTCGACCGCCTGGTGGATGGCGCTTACGGGGCCGCGAAGACCAGCCTCGAGATTGGCGGAGAAACGCCGGATCTGGCGATTTTGATCAGTTGCGTCGGGAGAAAACTCGTTCTGCAGCAAATGGTCGAAGACGAAGTGGAGAGCGTGCGCGAGGTCTTGGGTGAGCATACCACCCTGACCGGGTTCTACTCCTATGGCGAGATCTGCCCGGCCGCGCCCAATGCCAGTTGCGACCTCCACAACCAAACCATGACCATCACCACTTTATTGGAGAAGTAATCTGTGCATAGGCTACTCCAGCGCCAACTGAGACGCTATCTCGGCCCGGATGAGGATATTCCTCGAGAACTGGAACGCCTCGTTCAGGCGGTAGACGCAGCCTACACTCAGGCAGACGATGATCGCGCCCTGCTCGAACGCTCTCTGGAATTGACTTCGCAAGAGCTGCTCGACCGCAACGAACAACTGCGTCTGAGACGTGAGGAGCTGGAACGTATGGTGATGGAACGTACAGCCGAATTAGAAGCCCGGACAGTCCATCTCCAAACCGCCGCCGAGGTCGCACGTGACGCGACGACTGCGCAAAACCTGGATGAGCTGCTCGACAACGCTGTCAGATTGATGCGTGAACGTTTTGGGTTCTATCATACAGCCATTTACCTGACAGATGAACGCGGGAAGTACGCCGTCCTCATGGCCGCCTCCGGGAAAGCCGGAGAGAGGATGCTGGCCGAAGAATATCGTCGAATCCTGGACGAGACCAGCCTGGTTGGGCAGGCCATCATTCATGGCCGGCCTGGCATCGAACTAGCATCAGGCGATGACGAAGGCCGCCCTCCTAACCCTTTCCTTCCCGAAACGCGTTCAGAGGCGGCACTACCGCTCCGGGTGGGCGAACGTGTCATCGGCGCCCTGAACGTCCACAGCCGGGAAGAGGCTGCTTTCGAAGAGGCGATCGTCTCGGTTTTGCAGACGCTCGCCGACCAACTGGCAGTAGCCATCTCGAACACCCGCCTGCTCCGAGAAATGGAGCAGACCCTGCGCGAGTTAGAGGTCGCCACCGGCGGCTATACCCAGGCAGCGTGGCAGAAAGTCGCCCGAGGATTTGGAGGTTCGCTGGGATTCCGCTATCGGGGCGTGGGCATCGAATCTATCGAAGGCGAAGACGCACAAAACGAACGGGCGACTGAGGCGGCGCCTTTCGACGGGACGCGAACTACAAAGCTAACTGTCCCCATCCGGCTGCGCGACCAGGTCATCGGATCCCTCGATCTGCGTCTCGAAGATGAGGGAACCGTGGCGGAGACCTCCTCCCTCGCCGAGTCAGTAGCCGAGCGGTTAGCCCTGGCCCTGGAAAACGCCCGACTGCTGGGTGAAACCCAACGCCGCGCCGAGCAGGAACGGTTGATCGCAGAAATCACTGCTCACATGCGCGAAACCCTGGATATCGAAACCGTGCTCCAGACAGCCACAAAAGAACTGCGCAAATCTCTGGACCTTGCAGAAGCAGAGATTCGACTGGGCGGCAACCCTGGCGAAGAGAGGCAGAAGAACCAGTGAAGTTCAAGAACACATTTCGCTATGCTCTGGTCGGAGCGCTATTTGGCCTGCTCTTCCCTATGATTGCAACGATCATAGATACCCTCCACCACGGCTTATCCCTTTCCCTCGAAGACTTCGTTGCTGTACAGACAGTGAATCCTCTTCATTGGATCATTGATACTGCCCCTTTCTTCTTGGGCGCCTTCGCCAGTCTGGCTGGCATTCGGCAAGACAGATTGACCCAAACGAATATCAAGTTCGAAGCCGAGATCCTGGCCCGCAGACATGCCTTGAATGAACTCGAAACCATCAAAGCCCGCCTCGAGCAAGAAGTAAAGGATCGCACCACTTCCCTGGAGAGAAAAGCGCTTCAACTTCAGGCAGCTATGGATGTTGGTCACGCCAGCGCGACCATCCGGGATTTGGATACGCTGCTCTATGAAGTCGCCATGCTGATCAGCCAGCGGTTCGGCTTCTACCATGTAGGAATCTTCCTTCTCGATGCAGAAAAAAGATACGCCATCTTACGGGCGTCGAGCAGTAAAGGGGGAGGACAGATGTTAGCTCGTGGTTTCCGCTCGAGAGTCGGAGAAGAAAGCCTGATCGGATTCGTCACCGCGCAACGACAGCCCCGAATCGCCCTGGATGTTGGCGAGGGCGCGGTCACCTTCGATTACCCCGATCTCCCGGAAACCCGCTCAGAATTGGCCTTACCCCTGACCATGGGGGATGAATTGTTGGGCGTCCTGGATGTCCAAAGCAGGCGCGAAGCTGCCTTTGCCAGCGACGATATCACTGTGCTCCAGACCCTGGCAGACCAGGTCGCCATATCCATCGAAAATGCGCGCCTGTTCACTGAATATCAGACCTCTCTCGAAGCCACTCGCCGCGCGATCGGCGAGCGCTCTCAGGTATCCTGGAGAGATTATCTGCAAGCAGAAGGCGGCCTGGGTTTCCTATCCACCTTGACTCAGGATGTCATTCCAACCTCGAAAGGATGGACTCCCGGCATGACCGAGGCTAGCCTGCGCGGGGAGATCATTCGAGCCGATGAATATACCATCGTCGTCCCGATTATCTTGCGCGATCAAGTCCTGGGCGTTGTCCGTCTGCGAAAACCCAATGACGCCGCGCCTTGGAGCGAAGACGAAATCATCCTCATGGATACGCTCGTAGATCAACTCGAAGTAGCCCTGGAAAGCGCCCGCCTCTACCGGGATACCCAGCAACGGGCTGAGCGCGAACGCCTGGTGACAGAGATCACCACGAAAATCCGCGCCGCCGCTGACCCTCAGGCGATGCTCCAGACAGCGGTCAAGGAATTAGGTCAGGCGCTGAAAGCAGGTCGAGCGCAGATGGTCATCCAGCCAACAGAGCAGGCAGATTAGGTTTTATGACACACATCATTGCCATTGCCAGCGAAAAAGGAGGCGTAGCCAAGACCACCTCGGCCATTTCCCTGGGAGGTGCCCTGGTCGAGATGGGTCAGGATGTCTTGATGGTTGATATGGACCCCCAGGCCAGCCTCACGCTTTCGCTGGGCGTCCCCCCCCACAAAGTGCGTCGCTCCATCGCCGATGTGCTCATCAACCAGGTTTCGCCGGTCAGCGTCAGCCGCGAGACAACCATCCCCGGTCTGGATTTGCTGCCATCCAACTCCGAGATGGAGCTGGCCGAACGTTTCTTGCCCATCCGCAAGAACTACAAGCACGTTCTCGAAGATGCCCTCCAGGATATTCACTGCTACGACGCCATCCTCCTCGATTGTCCGCCTTCGTTGGGAGCAGTGACGCACAACGCCATCGTCGCCGCCGACATGCTCATCATTCCCACAATTCCAGAATATCTCTCGATCTATACTTTGCGAAATATCCTGCGCGTGGTGCGTTCTGTTCGAGCGCAAGACAACCCCTCGTTGAACTATCGCATCCTCATCACGATGCTCGACCAACGCATCGCCTCCCATATTACCCTCAGCAACCAGTTGCGCGCCACATTCGATCAGGCGATATTCGCCACCGCCATACAGGTGGACACGCGTCTGCGGGATAGCGCCATCGTTGGACTACCCATCACGCATTACGCAAAAAAGGCGCGCGGCGCGGAACAATATCGCGCCCTGGCTCAGGAGTTACCCCAATATGTCAGATCAGAAAAAGTTGAACAAGCGGCTTAGCGACTTGTTTGCCGATCTGGAAGGTGAGTTCACCCGGCTGCCGGAGGGGAAAGAAAGCATATCTGGGTGGACATGGGTAATCGACTCTCGGAGACTTTACAGCCATTGCAGCCCTGAAGTCGAAGGCATCCTGGGGATCGAGGTCGAGAAGTTCATTGGAGAGCCGCTGACGACCTTCAGGCTGGCTGCTGATTCCCAGAGCCGGCTGGCTGCCTCCTTAGAGGCTAAACGGCCGAAAAGCGAGTTGACCCTTCGATTTCTGACCGCCGAGGGATTTCCCGTCAACGTCCGCATGAATATCTTCTATATCCCCGCGGAGGAGGATGTCGAAGAGTGTTGGCGAGGCTTTACGGAGATCATCCAGGATGGACCTGTCGAGGCCGTCCCTGCGGATATTCCTCCCTCTCGGCCGGTTCCCCCTACGGCGTCCATCCCATCTTCGATGTCGCTATCCATGCCCAGGGGAATTGCCATCGAAGACGATCGTTTCTATTCTGTATCCAGCCCTTTCTCCCCAATTGGCGAACAAAGCTTAGCCTTGCGGCAAACCCTCGTCCATGAGGCCACCCCCGATACTCCTGCATCCCTGGCGGTGCCCATCGAACTTCAGCAGCAAGCCCTGGGGCTGTTAGAATTCATTGACGAAAATCCCAACCGCCGCTGGAGCAGAGAAGAGCAGCATCTGGTAGAAGAAGTCGCCGGGCAATTATCGCTGGCCTTGGAGAACGCCCGCCTCTTCGAAGAGGCCCAACGTCGTTCACAGGAGTTGGCGCTGATCAACCGCGTCGTTTCGAAAGTCGCCGCATCTCTCGATGTAAACGAGAGTCTCCAAATCGTCACCACCGAATTGGCGCATGCCCTGGACATCCAGGTGAATATCGCCCTGATCAATCCCGACGGGGAGTCGTTGACGATGGCGACCGACTACTCTCCCCGCCAGGTAAATCCTTTCGTGGTGGGCTATCAGATCCCCATTACAGGGAATCCATCTACGGAGAGAGTATTCGAAACCAAGAAACCGGTAATCATCGAGGACCCCCAAACCAACCCGCTCATCGCCTCCATTCACGACCTGATGCGCTCGTTGAATGTCCAAAGCATGGGTATCTTCCCCATCATCATCCAGGACGAAATTTTCGGAACAGTGGGATTATACATCCTCGATGAGGGGCGCTCTTTGACGCAAGGCGAAATCCAACTGGTCGAGACGATCCTGGTTCAGGCTGCAACATCTATCCAAAACGCCCGATTGTATGAATCGCTTGCCCGGGAGCAGCACCTCATGCAATCCCTGATGGATAATATCCCCACCTCGATCTACTTCAAGGATCGCCAAAGCCGTTTCCTCAGAATTAACAAAGCCCAGGCCGAGGTTCTCGGTTTAAGCGATCCTTCGGAGGCGCTCGACAAAACGGATTTCGACTTCTTCTCCGAGGATCACGCCCGCCCTGCCTTCGAAGACGAACAGAATATCCTCCGAACCGGCGAGCTGTTGATCGGTTTCGAGGAGAAAGAAACCTTCCCAGATAAGCCCGACAGGTGGGTATTGACAACAAAGTTGCCCTTGCGCGACGAAGCGGGAAATATCACCGGCACCTTTGGCATCTCCACGAATATCACCGAGCGCAAGCAGGCCGAGATCGAACGTGAACACCTGTTGTCTGTTCTCGAACGCCGCAGCACCCAACTCCAAACCGCGGCCGAGATCTCTCGTGCCGCCAGCAGCATCCTGGAGCCTAATCCATTGATCATGCAGGCGGTCAACCTGATCCGGGACCGCTTCGATCTATACTATGCAGGCATCTTCCTGGTTGACCAGGATGGCTCTTTGACGGGTGAAGCTGGACGCTGGGCGGTCTTGCGCGCTGGCACGGGGGAGGCGGGCAGAATTCAAGTAGAACAAGGCCATAAACTGGAAATCGGTGGGGATTCCATGATCGGGCAATGCGTCACGATAGCCCAGGCGCGCATCTCACGATTGGCGCCTGAGGAAATTCATCGCTACGCCAACCCTCTGTTGCCCAATACCCAATCCGAGATGGCCCTGCCCCTGATCAGCCGCGGTAAAGTCATCGGGGCCATGACCATTCAGAGCACCAAACCAGACGCTTTTTCCGAAGAAGATGTCGCTGTGCTTCGAACCATGGCAGACCAGGTGGCCAATGCGCTGCAAAACGCCAACCTGTTCGACCAGACCCAGCAAAACGCCAGGGAATTATCGATTCTGAATGAAATGAGCCTGACCTTGAGCCGGCAGTTGGATATCGAAGAGATCATCCAAACCATCTACCGATACACATCCCAACTCATGGATACAACCTACTTCTTCGTCGCCTTATATAATCCGGACGAGGATCAGGTTTCATTCCCACTGGTGGTCGAAAATAATACCTTCGGCCACATCCCGGCGATGAAGAAACGACGGGGATTGACCCAACATGTCATTGACAGCAAAGAGCCATTGTTGATCTACGAAAATGTAGAGCAAGTGATCGAAGAGCTGGGCCTCGAAGAAATCGTCGTTGGCGAACCGGCCAAGTCCTGGTTGGGCGTTCCCTTGTTAATCGGAGACGAGGTGCTCGGCGTGATCGCCACCCAAAATGCCGCCCGTCCCAGGATGTTCGATACCCACGACCAGGAGCTACTGGTGTTAGCAGCGCGACAATCGGCAATCGCCCTGCAGAATGCCCAGCTATTCGCCCAAACCCAACACCAACTGGCCGATCTTTCCACCATTCAGGAAACCACTTCCGGTCTCAGCGCCGCGCTGACCTTCGGCGGCGTCATCAACACCCTTTTAGCGCACCTCACTGCTGCTGTAAGAGCAGACTATGCCAGCGTGTTTGCTATCGAAGGCGCAAATTTGATCCGCGTCGGAGTATACCCCTCTGGGAAGAATTCCCCGGAAATAGGCGAGGCCATTTCACTCGAAGATTTTCCGCTGGCCCAACATGTCATCGAGACCCAAAAACCACTCTCTCTATCAGGAGACGACGATAGACTTCGAGAACACACCTGGGAAGCTTTCGAAGCGGGGGATATTGCCGCAAACGCCACCCTACCGATCGTGGGTCCTGAGGGCGTCCTTGGAACGGTTTCCGTCAGCCGCAAGCATCCTGCTGCGAACTTCTCCGAGTCCGAGCTTGCCCTGATGAGCACGCTGGCCAACCAGGCCGCCGTAGCGATCCTCAATGCTCGCTCCTATGAACGGGTTCAAGAGGTCGCTGAAGAGATGACGATGCTCTTCGATATCAGCCAGGAGTTGACTGCTGCGCCGCTGGGCGTTGTGGAAATCGCCGATGTGGTGGTCAGGAACTTTATCAAGGTTTTTTCCATTCCGGAATGTTCGATCTCCCTGCTCAACCCTGAGAACAACACCCTGGAGATCGTGACCGATCTCTACATGGATGATGAACAGGGGCAGATTCTCAGGGATGAACGTATAGGGATGATAGCATCGTTGCAACAGTACCCGGCAACCGCGCGGGTGATGCGAACGCTGCGGCCATTGATCGTGCATGCCAGCGACCCCGATGCTGATACGGCAGAACTCGCGTATATGAACGAACACGATGTCAAAACGCTGGGCTTACTCCCCCTGGCGGTAAAGGGTCAATCCATTGGCATCCTGGAAATGGAAAGCCGGGGCGAAGAACGTCATTATTCGCAATCGGAATTGAACCTGGCCCTGACTCTCGCCAACCAGGCAGCCGTCGCGCTCGATAATGCCCGCCTATACGAAGAACAGAGAGAGATCACCGAACAGCTACGCGAGTTGGATAAACTCAAGTCGCAGTTCCTGGCCAACATGTCCCATGAGCTGCGCACCCCGCTCAACTCCATCATCGGTTTCTCGCGCGTGATCATGAAAGGCATAGACGGGCCGGTCACCGAGTTGCAGACTCAAGACCTCTCGGCGATCTACAATGCCGGGCAGCACCTGTTGAACATGATCAACGATATCCTGGATATCTCCAAGATCGAGGCTGGCAAGATGGAGCTGGCCTTCGAAGACGTTGACTTGACCCAGGTGATCGAGAGCGTGCTCTCGACAGCCCGGGGTTTGGTAAAAGATAAACCTGTAGAACTACGCACCGAAATCCCCGCTGGTCTGCCGATCATCCACGCCGATCCAACCCGCATACGCCAAATCATGCTCAACTTGCTCTCCAACGCGGCCAAGTTCACCGATGAGGGCAGCATCACAGTAACTGTCAGGCAACAGACCGGCGCCGGCGGTCGTCCAGAAATCTCTATTGGCGTGACGGACACTGGCGTTGGAATCGCCCCCGAGGATCAGCAGGACCTCTTCGAGCCTTTTACCCAGGTTGACGGCTCGCCCACGCGCAAGACAGGCGGCACAGGGCTGGGTCTATCTATCACACGCCTTCTGGTTGACCTGCATGACGGTGAAATCAATGTCGAAAGCGCGCCCGGAAAAGGAAGCACCTTCTATTTCACACTCCCTATCTCTCGCGAAGAAAAACACACGATTTTGGCGGTCGAAGGCGATCCTCAAGTGATCGAACTGTACCAACGCTACCTCCATGGGACGAATTATCAGCTCGTCCCGGCATTGGATCCCTCAGACGCATTGGAAATGGCGCGCGAATTGAAACCATTCGCCATCACTCTGGAGACCAATCTCCCCGAACAGGATGGCTGGGAGATCTTCCGAAAAATTCGGGGGGATCCTGACACCAAACGTATCCCCATCATCATATGCAGCCTCAAGCATGACCCGGAAAAAGCGCAGAGCATGGGCATCGCTGATTATTTGCCAAAGCCCATTTTGAGAGAGGACTTAGTCAATGCCCTGCATCGCATATCATCCAATGAAAAGGCGGAGGAATAACTTTTAATTGTATACCCATCTTGTCGCCGAATGCCTGGATTGCGGGCATCGAAGTTCATATTCCCCGAAAGAGTCCATCTGCCCCCATTGCGGTGGCGGGTGGCGCGAGGCGCGCTACGATTATAAAACTATTGGTAAAAAGATCCTCGAGGAACTCCCCAACCGCCCCTTCGACATCTGGCGTTTCCATGACTTGTTGCCCATCCAGGATCCGCATCCCGTAATCAGCATGGGGGAAGGCGGCACACCGCTGCTCAAGGCGACCAACCTGGGTACGATGTTGGGGATTCCCCATCTCTACATCAAAGACGAACACCAAAACCCGACCGGGTCTTTCAAAGATCGTCAGGCCTCCATCACGGTGACCGCGCTCAAAGAGGCCGGGATCACCGAAACAGTGCTTGCCTCGACGGGCAATGTGGCGATTTCATACGCCGCCTATACCTCGCGGGCGGGGATCAAATTGTGGGCATTCCTCACCAGCCTGGTGCCGGCAGAAAAAATGCGCGAGGTGGCAATTTACGGCACCCAGGTCATCAAAGTCACCGCCTCGTATGATCAGACCAAAAAATTAGCCACGGAATTCGCTGAACAACGTCAGCGCGGCTCCTATCTGGACCGTGGCGTGCGTTCGATCCCAGCTTTGGAATCCATGAAAACGATTGCCTTCGAAATCAGCGAGCAATTGACCTCGGCGATGGGCGCCGACCCCGACAATCCCCAGGTACCCTGGCGCGTCCCGGATTGGTATATCCAGGCCGTCAGCGGAGGGTTAGGCCCAGTGGGTGTGCTCAAAGGCTTCGACGAGTTGCGCGAGATGGGCCTGACCGATCGCATCCCCGCAATCGCCGGCATCCAGGCCGAGGGATGCGCGCCTATGGTACATGCCTGGAAACAGAACCTGGACGTGGCTGAACCGGTGCACTCCCCGCGCACCCGAATCGCCACTCTGGCAACCGGAGATCCGGGGCACACCTACACGATTTTACGGAAACGCATGATGCAAAGCGGTGGAGGCGCCTTCGAAAGCGTCACCGACGAAGAAGCCTTTCGGGCAATCCACGTCCTGGCAAAGATGGAAGGGCTATCCATGGAGCCCGCGGCCGCAGTGGCCTTTGCCGGCTTGATCAAGATGGCGCGCTCTGGCCAGATCCAACCCACCGAAGTGGTGGTGGTCAACCTGACCGGACATACCATGCCAGTCGAAAAAATCATCCTGGGCGAGGGGTGGGCGCAGGATGTCGAGATTCCGGAACTACCCTCTGAGATGAAACCCGAAGAGGGTTTGCTCTCCGCCCTCAGCAGGATCACGCCCAAACCACACGCCAGCGTGGCCATCGTAGACGACCACCCCCAGGCACGGCGTTTGATCCGCCGGATTCTGCAATCGCAGGGAGAATACACTATATTCGAAGCATCCAATGGCCGGGAGGCCCTCGAACTGGCAAGGCAGGAAGAACTGGATGTCATGGTTCTCGATTTGATGATGCCCGAAATGGATGGATTCTCCGTGCTCGATGCTCTGAAGGCCGACGAAAAGACCGCTTCCATCGCCGTGATCGTGGTGACCGCGAAGACCCTGACGCCCGACGAAAAGGCGCGCCTCAGAGGCCGCATCCACACCCTGATGAAAAAGGGAGAATTTCTCGATGAGGATCTGGTAGAGGAAATCAACTCTCTGCTTCGAAACGGATCATGTTGAGCAGGTCATGTCGAATCTACGCACGCAGGGAATCGTTGCAGCGCTGTCGTCAGCGGTCTTTCTAGGAATGGCGCCCGTATTCGGCAGGCGCGCCATCCTCTTCGGGGCTGCTCCTTTGACTGTGGTAGCCATTCGCACGCTTCTGGCAGCCCTCGTCCTGCTACTCATCATTGCCATCTTCAGGCGGCAATATCTATATATTTATCCGGCTGGATTACTGGGCTGTATTCTGGCCGGGTGGATCAACAGCCTCGGCTCGTTGTTCTACTACAGTGCGCTGGGCAGAATCGAGGCCGGCGTTGGTCAGCTCCTGTACTCGCTCTATCCTCTCTTCGTGGCCCTGTGGTTGTTCCTCGACCGACAACCCCCCAGTCGTCTGACCGTCTTCCGCCTGAGCTTGACCATCCCGGCGGTTTACTTGCTGACTCAAACCGGCGCGACGGCGATCGATCCGATTGGCGTAATGCAAATGTTGATCGGTGCGGCGCTCTACGCGCTGCACCTGCCCATCAATCAACGCGTGCTCTACGACATGCCCGCGCCGACAGTTGCTGTCTATACGTTGTTGGCGATGAGCGCCATTGTCGCGCCTATATTATTCTTTACCCCCCACAATACCATTTCGATGAACCTGAATGTCTGGTGGCCAATCTTGGGCCTGACGCTGGTGACATTCCTATCGCGTGTGGCGCTGTTCCTGGGGGTGAAACATATCGGCGGAATGCAGACCGCCATCTTAGGGCTGAGCGAAGTGCTCATCACCCTGATGATGGCGCAGGTCTGGCTGGGGGAAAAAATGAGCGCCTGGCAATGGCTTGGCGCCTTGCTGCTCTGTTCGAGTCTGGCGCTGATTGGCGCAGAAAATTCTCCCCCTCAGAAAAGCTTGCCAGGCGGTTGGTTGAGCTGGCTAAGTCATCCCAGGATTTCCAGCGATCTCCCCTGGAATCCACGCGAGTGAGCGAAAGGGGATCCCCGCTCACTCTGGGATTTCTGCGTCGAACACGTAACCTATCCCCCTGACGCTCGAAATCCACTTCTCTCCTCCCGGGAAGGAAGACAATTTACCACGCAGACGGCTGATCAATGGCCGCAGAACCTCCGGCGCTTCCCATTCAGGGACTTCATATCCCTGTACCAGGAATACCAGATCGCTATGCGACATGACCCGTCCCCAATTCGTGACGAAGATCTCTAACAACTTCCCCTCGGTTGGCGTCATGTGTTCCCTGGTTGTGCCGCGCCACATCTCACGTCTGGCAAGATCAAGGCTAACCCCTTCTGGCAGGGGGATGACCTGTCGCTTGGGTTTAGGCAGCGCGGTAATGCCCTCCACACCTTTCAACTGAATGACCGAATCTTCGATCTGACTCAACAGCATACGCTTGCGCTTGTTTTCATCGCGCCGGGCTAAACCATTCGCCACGCTGCTGAGAACTTCCTGCCGGCTGGAGGGTTTCTGCAGGTAATCGTAGGCGTCATGCCGAAACGCCTCGATGGCGGTCTCTATCGAGCCATAACCTGTCAGCATAACCACCTGAGTATCCGGTGTAATTTCTCCTGCTTTCTTCAATACCTGGATGCCATCCAACCCCGGCATCATAATATCCAGCAACATCAAGTCAATCTCTTCCGATGAAAGAGCTTCGATAGCTGCCTGTCCATCTTCGGCAACTACAACATCGTACTTCTCGAAACTTAAGATTTCCTTCAACGATTTTCGAGTGATTTCATCATCATCTACGATGAGTATCTTTGCACACATACATGCCTCCTCAAAACAAATTTGCCTAAACAAAAGGGATGCACAGGAGCGTCGCCTCCTGCACATCCCCTTCGACCATGAGCTTCCTGTCTCTATTATATAGCATATTTTATCACTGTCCATTCACCGATGTCATCGAAATCACTCCACATAAGGTGGGGCTTGCGCCGCATCAGTGAAGGACGTACTCGCAAGGAATTGTTGGGAATGATAACATCCTATCTTCCCAACCCCGCTTCTTGCGCCCTCAGAATAGCCTGGACACGATCGGCGACCTGGAGTTTGTTGAATATGTTCGAGACGTGGTTCCGCACGGTTTTTTCGCTGAGCGTGAGGTGATCGGCGATATCCGCATTGCTCCGATATTGGGCAATCAGGCCCAGGATTTCCCGCTCGCGATCGGTCAACTCGGGGAACAGTTCGGAAGCGGAAGCAGGCCGGATAGCCGCGAAGTAGCTGGCCACGCGCTGGGCGATCGTGGCGCCAAAGATCACCTCGCCGCTATAAACCGCCCGGATCGCTCTCAATATCTCGGCTTTGAGGGCGCCTTTGAGCAAATACCCTCGCGCTCCTGCCCGCATAGCCGCGAAAACCGAATCATCTTCATCGAACATGGTGAGCATCAGCACGCCGATGTGCGGGCTGGTGGCCAGAATCTTCTGGGTGGCTTCGATGCCGCTCAAATCGTCGCCTTCTGGATTGGGCATATGAATATCCATCATTATCACATCGGGCTGCAAATCGGCTGCCAGCCGAATGGCTTCTACGCCGGTAACCGCCTCTCCTACAATACGCAGATCAGCTTCGGCATTGATCAACGCACTCAGACCAATGCGAATATTACGCTCATCGTCGGCGATCAGAATGGAGATTTTTTCCATGAGAGAAATAACTCTCGACGTAACTGCTCAGCCATCGAACGAATTAGCCCGAAAAAAGGGTGTGCGAAGGGGGCTACGCCCCCTTCGCACACCCTTTTTTCGGGAACTTCCCCGTATGGCTGAGTAGTTACCGTTTTTTTTGGTTGCCCTGATCGCAACCGAATGGAATTCGGTTGCTGGCATCCAAAACCCGTTGAAACGGGTTAGAAACCGGCGTTTTGAACGTGTTTCAACACGTTTTGTTTCTCAGCGATGAATTCATTCATCGGTTCCTTGAACGAAGGACCCGACGAACGCGGCAGTCCACCCAACGATGGTGACGTTCGATCTCGTTTACTTGACCGGCGCGATCAGATACGCATACAGCGCGGCCAGGTCGTTCTCCGTCATGCGGGCGGCGTTCTGCCAGGGCATGGTTTCCGGGAAGGGACTATTTCCTGGACGAACCCCGCTGCGCATCATCTCGATGAACTGCTCCTGGGTCATGGCGCTAACCAGGGGGCGCGGATTGGGAATGGCCGGCCCAAGGGAGGATGCCGGAGTGCCGGTGGCGTCCGGGCCGTGACAACCCCGGCGATCGCCGTAGGTAGCCACATATTTGCCGTATTCGGCAGTCACGCCTTCAGGTGGCGCGCTGACGCTGGCGGAAGCCGGCAGCGGCTCCCCAAACATCCCGGCTCCAAACATGACGGCTCCCACGAAGTTTAGCCTGTCGCCGGTTGGCCCGGCGGTGGTTGCGGCTGGCAGGCTGCGCAAGTAGGCGATGATCGCTTCGGTATCTGCATCGCTCAACTGGCTGTAACCCAGTAACGACATGAAACCGAGGAGTTGGCCGTCCCTGGTGTACCCAAAGCGCAAGGCGCGGAACAATTCGCCGTCGGTATACTCTGCCAGCTTGCCGCCTGGGGTCAGATTTTCGGTGTGCATGTCGCCGACGAAGCCAAAACCTTCCGCCACAGCGATATTCCAACCGCCGCTGAGCGGTTGCGCTTCGCTGGGGTTACCCTGGCTATCCACAGCCCCATGACAACCAATGCAACTCAAGTTGACCAGGTATTCGCCGCGAGCAACCTGCTCGGGCGTACCGGCCACGGTCAGATCGGGCGCGGGATCGGCGCCGGGGAAGTAGAACGCGGCGACGCCCTTGCCGCCGAAGAAGGTCAGCGCGGCCAGGATCAACGAACCTGTCAGGCCTGGCTTCAAGGGTATCTTAACCTTCCGCCTGCACCTGCCGGGCGAAAACAACGCCGGTCACCAGGATGATCAGGTGGATGACGGTAAAGGCGATATAGCTGGCCGCGTCATAGCCCCGCGCGATCAGGTAGATGTCATCCAAGACCCCGTGGAGCAGTTCCAACCAGACGATCAGCCAGACCGCCCCGAGGTATTTTCTTGCATCACGGGAGGCCCACAACATAAACGTGCCCAGGCCAAAAACCTCGAAGGCAAAGGGTGACCAGCCGTCCACAAAGGCCTGAGCGGAACCACCAGGTTAGTTTTTTCATCGAATTTTCTCCTCTTATTAGTTGATTGGCCTGCAGCCCATATCGTAGCAAACTTAATGTCCCAAAGTCATGGGCGGTTGTCCTGGTTTGGCGGGAGATTCCAGGAAAATATTTTGTGTTTCGGATTTTATGGGGAAATTTTTAGGAGAATCCGTGCTATCCGTATCCCTATTTTCGTAATCCAGAACGCGGATTCATTTCTTGCGCCCGATTTTACTAATTGGGGCAATCACCCCCAGGTAGAGCAACAACGCGATGACATTGACAAGACCGCCCCACAACCGCGCCCAGCCGAGGTCGGCCATATCGCCTGCAACGCGAAGGATCAGAGAGAGATGCAACAAGATCAGGGGGAGGTAGAACCTGGGTTTGTACTCGATATCGAAGCCCAAAACCGCCGGAAAGATGATGGGGGCGTGGCCGAAGATCATAGCGAACACAAATCCCAGGAAGATGCTGTGCAGCATGGCATCATAAATCGGTCCGGCAGGATAGCCGCCATAACGCATAGCAATCCAACCCGCAACGATCAGCCAGATATACCCGCTGAGCAGGCAGACGGCGATGAAGCGGGTCAACCCCTCGCGTTTGACCGTCTGCCGGGCGATGTCGAAGCGCAACAGCCAGAAAGCCAGCCCCAGCATCCCAACCCCGGAGAGGCGGACACCCAAATCCCACGAAAAGAGCAGGGTTGCCAACCCGGCCAGATAGAGGGCCGTGATCCCGTAGAAGAGCGACTGGCTGGCGGATGATTTTTGGACCATGCGGCCTAATTCCAGGCGTTCACCCGCGATGGTCAAAACCAAAAAACCAGCCCACCACAGCACAAGCTGGAAAACCGGCCAGCCAATGAGCCACAGCAAGTTGCCAACCAGCAAGGCCACAGCACCCAAGGACATAACAAACATGTAGCCAGTACGATGTTTGCGCAGGATAGCGGAAAAGATCAGCATCAGCCAGAAACTGCCAAGAGTCATCAGGATTGGACCAATCTGCTCACCCAGGTCGAAAGCCGCCAACAGGGCGCCGATCCCGCTCAGTAACGGCGAAACGTAAGCCCAGGCTTTACCCATTGCGACGGCTCTCTCGAGGGCGATCAATGTCCCGAAGAAACCAGCCACCATCAGAGGGCCATGATTGATTGGTAGCGTCGGATGCAAAACTGGCCAAGACCAACCCAAACGCAACAAACCGCCCCAGGCGGCGGCGATCAGTGTGACCAGCGCCAGAAGCATCAAAGGATAACGATAGAGTTGATTTGGCATAGGGATCTAAAGCAAGTAGAGTAGCATGATAACCGTGGTTTTGGCAACGATGCTGTGGGATAAGTGAAGTTGCATGTATACCCCCACATGGCTTATATCCTTTACTTTGCCCAACCAAGCTGCTTCCTGGCGCTATCAGACATCATTTCGGGTGACCAGGGCGGGTCCCAGACCAGCTCGATGGTCATTTCACCCAAATTGGGGTAGGCCCGCCGCAAGGCTTTATCCATATTGCGGGCAATCACCCCATGCAGAGGGCAGGCTGGAGAGGTCATGGTAAGCTGGATATAGAGTTCTTCTGACCTGATCTCCACTTTGTAGATCAGACCCAGGTCCACGATGTTCACGCCGACCTCGGGATCGAGAACGACTTTCAGGGTTTCAAGGATAGCGTCAGGGGTCATGGTTCTACCCTATATGCCTGCGAATAAGCCGTTCAGGAACACGGTTGCTGCGAGCAACCGTGTTCCTCTGCTTGCTATATTAGTAGATGTCATGCACGGTGTTGTAAACGTTGAATTTGCCGGTTGGCGTGATTAGATCAGGGATGCGCCTGATCTCCTCCAGAGTGGCGTCGTCGTAGATCACGATCTCGCCGGTCTTTCCGGGGGTGTCGGCGGTGCCCCACACGCTGACCCACACCTGAGTGCCGTCTTTGTTGTATTCGAAGTGCACAGCCCGGCCATAATCTGCCACTTCCCAACACCTGTAGGGTTCAGTAGGATGATCCTTGGCGATCACGCAGACGGTGCGCTGAATCGCCTCGTCGGTGTTCAGGACGTGATCCACCCAAATCCACTGGCTATTGGGATGGGTCTTGATGAACAAACCGCCGCCGCCCAGGAGGGGGATATTGCGGACGACTTTCCAGGCGGATTCAGGATGACCTTCGGGGTCGGTGCCGATGGCGATCAGCGCCCCCTCGCCCAGGTGGGAGGTGCTCCAGACCGGGCCGAATTCGGGATCAACCCAGTTGGCGCCGCGCCCGGGGTGAGGGACAGCCGGAGTATCCACCAGGGCTTCCAGGTCGCCTTCCAGGGCGTCTACCACTGCGACGGTGTTGGCCTGATTGGCCGCCACCATGAAGTACCGCTTGGTCGAATCCCAACCGCCGTCGTGCAGGAAGCGCTCGGCCTCGATCATCTTGATGGTGGGATTGACCGGGTCGGAATAATCCACCAGCCAGACCTGGCCGGTCTCTTTGACGTTGATGATCCACTCCGGCTCGAAGTGGGAGGCCACAATCGAGGCGACGCGCGGCTCGGGGTGGAATTCCTCGGTGTCGTAGGTGTAGCTGCGTGTGCTGACCACCTTGAAGGGTTCCAGGGTTTCCCCATCCATGATGACGAAATGCGGGGGCCAGTAACAACCCACCACGGCGTACTTGTCGGTGAAATCACCCAACTCGCCCTCGTATTTGCTGACTTCCACCGAACGGGCGTCGTAACAGGTCTTCACTTCGGCCACTTTGTCGGGGATCTCCATCCAGAGATCAATCAGAGCCAGCTTTCCATCGCGCCCGATGGTATAGACATAGCGACCGGTGGCCGACATGCGCGAAATATGCACAGCGTAACCGGTGTCCACGGTGTTGACCACCTCGAAGGTGTCGCCATCAATAATGGCGACCTGGCCGGCATCTCGCAGAGTCACTGCAAAGTAGTTCTCCCAATCACGGTTAGTTTCGGGCCGGGCAGGACGCTGATCCACGGGGACGATCACGTTCCATGAAGCCAGCATCTGCTCCAGCGACATTTCGGGCGGTTGAGGCGGCTCATTCTGGATGAATCGCGCCATCAGATCGGTTTCTTCCTGGGTGAGGGTGCCTTGCTTACCCCAATCGGGCATGCCGCGGGGTGTACCGTTGAAGATGATCGCCGATAGCGCCAAAGTGCCCTTTGCCAGGGTCTTGTCTGGCGTCAGGGCTGGGCCGGTCGCGCCGTTGCGCAGCACGCCGTGACAGCCCGCGCATCGGTCGAAGAAGATCTGGGTGGCCTTAGCCCACTCTTCATCGGTCAATGGAGGCGCTTCTCCCACCAGAGCCAGCTCTGGTTGCTCCGTGAGCGTTGCGGCGCTATCCGGCAAGCCCGACAGGAATTCTGTGACAGCCTCGAGTTCTTGTTCAGTCAGGAGTGTGCCGAATGTGGCAGGCATCAGGCCTTTTTGGCAGTGGCCGCCTGGGCAGTCGGTGGGGACGAAGGCGTCTGGGTTGACCAGCGACTCATAGATGTACTCCTCGACGGATGTGGCCTCTCCCTGGTATTCCCCGCTTTGCAGGCGATCTTCCGCCACCACGCCTATCTCGGACAGATTGGGACCGACCGCGCCCACTGCGCCCGTCACCCCAGGGATCACATGACATCCCCCGCAGCCGCCTTTCGTAAAGGCGCCGCCAAGAACAGAACCTCCAGCTTGCGCCGCCTCTGGCGCGCCCGCATCCCAGGCGCGGATAGAGGCAACGACATCTCGGATATCTTCATCTGTCAACGGGCCGCCAAAATCCACGCTCCAGGCAGGCATTTGTGTGCCAGGTACACCTGAGCGGATCACGGAGAAGAAGACCTCATCCAGGGTATTCTTCAACACCTGTTGATCGTTCAGAGCAGGTCCTACGACGCCTTGCCCTTCCTCTCCATGGCAGGAGGCGCATTGCGTCTGATAGATCGTCTGGCCTCGCTTGACGCGCTCCTCAGCGAGCGACAAGGAAGTTCGACCTAACCGACCGGATTCTCGGCTCCAATAGAAGGAAAAACCAACCAGAATCAATAGCGTGAATACCAATCCAATGACAAAGTAACGTTCGTAGTTCGGTTCGTTCTTGTCCATTTTTACCACCTAGATTTTCGTGAGATGAGAGGGATCATGATGAGAGCGGTCTACCGGATGGCCCGTATCCACCCAAATTTCATCATCAACGACCTCTACAGGGAAATAACTCATCGCCCGCGGGGCTGGGCCTCCCAGCAACTCGCCAACCCGGTCGAAAGTCGAGCCGTGGCAGGGGCAGTGGAAGATGCCTTCTTGCTCATTCCAGGGAACCGCGCAGCCCAGATGCGGACATTTTTGCCATAGCGCGATGACGCCCTCCTCTGTTCGCGAAATATAGAAACGCCCTGCCAATATCCGGTTGACGCTGTTTATAGAAAAGGTTGCCAGTTTGCCGGCATACACCAATCCCCCAAACCCTCCTGTCGAGATCGGCTTGATGAATTTCAGGGTTGCGATCACTGCCTGGGCAAAAATCAATGACAGAGACCCTGCCCAGGCAAGGCCTAAGAAGCTGCGGCGGGAGAGGGGTTTTGTGGATTCATTTGTGCTCATGGGGTACTCTCCTCACAAATTACAGATTGTCCCAAGGACTGTAATCCCCTGGCATATTCCAGGGCCAATATAGCTCGAAGCCGGGTCCGCGGAACAAAAATCCGGTCAGCGTAAAAACGATCGCGCTGAGGAACAACACGGTAAAAAGGGCTAACATCACCTCGCGGGCGTTGGGTTGATAGCGCAGTAATACCAGCAGAGGCAGAAGGACGATCACCGACATGATGATAGCAGGGAATACGACATTCAGGACGAAGTCGGGCAACTGACCTCTCAAGATTTCTCGAATTGGGAAGGAGGTGTCCAAAAGAATGTAAGCGGGCATGGCGAGGCATACATAGATCGCTGTGAACAACACGATCCGTTTTCCGCGCTTCGATGTGAACCAGATACCCTTCCCGGCAGGAGTATGATCGAGATAGGGTATGGCGATGACGAACAGCACCATCAAAGTGGGCATCAGGATGGCCATCAGGGTGGGGTGGCCGTGCTCGAGCATCTCCTGCAACCCCATGAAATACCAGGGCGCTTTCGCGGGATCTGTAGTGATGATGGGATTGGCGATCTCCTCGAGGGGGGCGTTGACAGCCAGGGACATCAGCAGCAGCGCCAGAATCACGCCCAGGGTCAATAACAATTCCATGATCGCCACGATGGGGAAAGCGAAGATCGTATCATCCGGCCCGTGATCGGCCATGGGGGTGGGCGCTTTGACCAGCTCGACAAGGGAGTAGGTTTTCATCTGACGATCTTCTGGGCTGAAACTTTCCGGTTTTTTGTCGGTCGTTCGTTTCATATCTCTATTCCTTATCCTCTTCCGCAGGGTCTTGCACGGCCAAACCGCCATCCTTGCGCACTCGCCACAGATGTAACGAGGTCAGTAAGGCGATCACGCCTGGAATGAGCATGACATGCAGCGCGTAGAAGCGGGTCAACGCTTCCTGCCCAACTTCCGGCCCTCCTAGCAAAGCGGCTTTGATCGCGCTCCCCATGATCGGCTCATACCCCGCCACGCTTGTGCCAACCGTGATCGCCCAATATGCCAGTTGATCCCAGGGCAGCAGGTAGCCGGTAAAACTCGCGCCCAATGTCAAAATCAAGAGCAAGACGCCAACCACCCAATTGAATTCCCTGGGGGGTTTGTAAGCGCCGGTGTAGAAAACTCGCGCCATATGCAGTACAACCACGATCACCATCAGATGCGCCCCCCAACGATGCAAGTTCCTGAGCAATTGGCCGAAGGGTACGCGGGTCTGCAGAGTCAGGATGTAGCTGTAAGCCCGTTCTATCGTGGGCGCGTAGTAGAACATCAACAACAGGCCGGTGATGCTCAGAACCGTAAAGACGATCACCGAGATAATCCCTAATCCAAACGAGTAAGTGGCTCGCAGACTTTTCCGCCTGACTTTGACCGGATGCAAGTGGAAGAAGATGTTGGTGGTCATCACCAGTGAGCGATCCAGCGGGTTATCGGGCCAGCCATGTCTGAAGAATGATCGCCAGACACGTGATCGAGTGATGAAATTGATCAATTTACTCATGCGTATCTCCTAACTAACGAATGACTTCCTGGAAACGAAAGGCTTCCATCGTAATCGCATCCGTAGGGCAGCGTTCGGCGCATAACGCGCAACGGGTACAGGCGTTATCATCTTTGAGCATCGCGGCAAGGGGGAAGGGAGCCTCTTCAAGAAACGAAGATAGCGATGTCCCAAGATAGGCTTCGACCACCTTTCGATATTGTTCATCTCCTTCGAGCTGATCAAGCGTGACGATCTTGAGGCAATCCCAGGGACAGACATCAACGCAGGCATTACACAGGATACATTTGCTGCCATCGAAGATGGTATTGACGCTGCACTCCAGGCACCGGCTTCCCTGCTCGGCTGCCTCCCCCTCTGAATAACCCACCTCGACCACCGCGATGCCCGTCCGCCGATCCAACGGAAGAGAAGGCACTGTACGGCGCTGGAGTTTGGTCCAGTTTTCGAAAAGGACATGATTGGATAGTTCTGTCCACTCGATCCTGGTTTCCACGCTAAGCGGCTGCCCCTGGACGAAACCCTCGATCCCTAAAGCTGCCAGATGCCCATGTTTGACCGCATCAATGATCAGCCGGGGGCCATAAGAGACATCACCGCCGGCAAACACATCTGGCGCGCTGGTCTGCCCTGTCGCCTGATTGATTTCCACCAATCCACGCGCCGAGAGCCGAATATCGTCCGCGCCGCCCAGCACGCCGAGGTCAGCCTGCTGACCAATCGCCAGGATCAACGTATCGCACTCCCACACCTCTTCTGTGTTGGGCTTGAATTTGGGATCGAAATGTCCCTGCACATCAAACACCGATTCGACTGCGATGACCTCCAATCCAGTGACCCTGCCGTTTTCCCCCAGGATGCGGTTCGGCCCGAGCCGTGTGAAGATGCGAATGCCTTCTTCGAGGGCGTCCTCCAGCTCGATCTCCGAGGCCGGCATCTCGTCCCAATCCTCCAGGGCGATCATTCTCACATCCGCCACACCTAGGCGAATGGCAGTGCGGGCGACATCGATGGCTGTGCTGACGGTCTCGGATTCTTCCTCTGCGCGCGCTTCGGTGTCGGCCAACGCCGCCTGCTGAGCCGCGCTGAGCTGCCCAACCCGCAAGGCTGTACGAGCGGCATCCATGGCTACATCGCCGCCGCCAACCACCAGCACCTTCTTCCCCAGCCTGACTTCATAGCCCAAGTTGTAATTCAGCAGCAGATCAACCGCCGTGATGACGCCGTCCAGGTTTGCCCCCTCGATATCGAGCGAGCGCCCTTTCATGAGGCCAATCCCAAGGAAAACAGCATCGTTCTCTTTCCGAAGGTCAGCCAGCGTGATCTGATCCCCAATCGGCGTGTTATAGCGTATTTCCACTCCCAGATCCAGGATCTCCTGGATTTCCAGATCCATATCTACCTGGTCAATTCGGTAGAGAGGCACGCCATAACGCAACATCCCGCCGCTTTTTGGCCCGGCCTCGTAGATCGTGACTTTGTGCCCCAGGAGCGCCAGGTCGTGAGCCACGGTGAGGCCAGCGGGGCCAGAACCGATCACGGCGATTTTAGCCTTTCTGCGTCCAGGCCGTGACGCCAGTTGCATGAGTTGCCTGCGCGACCAACGAGCGGGAGAATACTGTACGGAAGCGCCGAGGCCGGGAGCATCCTGGATAGGGGCAATTGCTTTTTGCGGGCTCGAGAAAAACCGTCGAAATCCAGGGACGCTCGTTGATACGCCGGAGGATGCCCCACGGCGCGATTCCGGCCCGTATCGCTCCGTCAGCACGCGCTTGATGGGTCGGATAGCGACCGGCTTTGCCTCGGGGCCAATATCTCCCCGACGGCAGGCAGTTTCACAGGGCGCGCCGCAGATGCGCCCGCAAATCGTCGAGAGCGGATTTGGGTCGTGCGCAATTTCATAACCCAGCTCGATTTCCCCTCGCGCCGCGGCGGTCACATAACCACGTGCATCCGTGTAAACAGGACAGGCAGCCTGGCACTTGATCATCTCGCGCCAGGTATCGGTGGTAGGAACTTTCACACGATACTTGTTTTTGAACATATTCCATCCTGAAAAGAATGATTCTGCCTGGGGGATAGTTCATCCCCATATCCTTTAAGGCGGAATTCATTCAGCAATTAAATGGCAATATGAATATCGCGCCACGAATACTGCGCTACCAATATTGCGCTGATAAATCTTCGCGATTGGCGTAGTTTAACAAGATAATTCTAACGTATCAAAGCTTATTTGTCTTTGCGCTAGCGCAAATTTGGACTAATTAGGGCTACCATTGTCAATTAAATTATACCCCAATTGATTTCCTACAAATCACACAGACCCGAAGAATCTACACGCTCGGCCTCGTTCACATTCTGGATGATGTCTTCTGCAATCGTCACTAATCCATGCGGCGAAAGGATCACCACCTGCTGACGTTTACTCTGCACCAGGCCTCTGCTTTCCCAACTCTTGAGCACCCGGCTGACCGTGAACAATGTTGTGCCTGTCAACTCGGCCAAATCCTGGCGCGACAGCCGAAGGTCGAGCAGCACCCCCTGTTCGATTGTACGCCCCGATTGGTGGGCTAACCGCAAGACCGCCCTGGCAACGCGCTGCTCGACCTTCTGCGTGGATAGCTCGCGGACTCTATTCTGCAATTCGCGAATTTGTCCCGCCATGATGTGCATAGCGTTCAAAGCCAGGCGCGGCGCGCCCTCCATCAGTCGATTCATCGTCACCCGGTCCCAGGCCAGGGCCCGGCACTTCCCCACCGCCTCGGCAGAAACCGGATAGGCGACATGCTTCAGGATGGCAATAATCCCGAACACCCGGCCGGGAACAAGGTATCCCAGGATCACCTGTAATCCGTTGGTTGTCACCTGAGTGAGTTTGACCTTGCCTTCGATGAGCACATAAGCGATTTCAGCCGGATCTTCCTCCATGAAAAAATACGCCCCATCTTTCAGCTCATGGATATTGGCTGCCGCGATCACCGGATCGAATTCCGCATCGTCGAGACCGCGAAATATAGCTGCCCTGCGGATAAGGTCTGTCTCTGCTCGGGAGAGTTCCATGGCTCAATTATTATCCACAGAGCTGTCTCCAGCCACAACCAGAATGGGACAATCTATTCCACCGTCACACTCTTCGCCAGGTTTCGCGGCTGATCCACATCCAATCCACGTAAGGCGGCGATGTGATAGGCCAGCATCTGCAAAGGGATTACCGTAGTCACCGGGCTGAGCATCCAGGGGGTTTCGGGAACCCAAATGACCTGATCGGCCACGGGCGGGATCAGTTCGTCGCCATCGGTCGCCACAGCAATGACGCGCCCGCCGCGCGCTTTGGCCTGCTCGATCTGGCTGAACATCTTCTCGTACCAGGGATCGCGCGGGGCGATCACCACCACCGGCATCTCCGAATCGATCAAGGCGATGGGGCCGTGTTTCATCTCCCCGGCAGGATAACCTTCAGCATGGATATAGGAAATCTCTTTGAGCTTCAGGGCGCCTTCATAGGCTGTGGGCATATTGACCCCCCGCCCCAGGTAGAGGGCATGTTTGGCATCCAACAGCGTTTGAGCGACCTTTTCGATCCCAGCTTCGCGGTCCAGGCACTTCCCCGCCAGATCAGGCACCAGGCGCAGGTCGGCAACCAGTTTGCGCCGCCTGGCTTCGTCAATCACTCCGCGCAGATCAGCCAACAGAATCGCCAGCATGTACAAATCCACCAGCGGAGCGGTGTACGCCTTGGTCGAAGCCACGCCGATCTCTGGGCCGGTCTGCATGGAGATGAAACCGTCGGCGATGCGCATGGCCTGCGAGCCGATCGCATTGACGATCGCCCATAGCCTGGCCCCTTTCGATCGGCCCTCCTCCATAGCCGCCAGCGTATCGGCAGTCTCGCCTGATTGGCTGATCGCCAGCACCACATCATCCGGCCCGATAATCGGGTCGCTGTAGCGGAACTCCGAGCCGATCTCCACCTCCACCGGCACACGGGCGATGCGCTCGATCAGCACCTTTCCCACCATCCCGGCATAGGCTGCCGTCCCACAGGCGGTAATGTAAATCTTCTCGATTCCGCGCGCCAGCTCCGGGGTCAGTTTGAGGTCTGGCAAGCGGATGCGGCCAGCCTCGAAATCCACGCGACCGGCGATGGTATCGGTCAATGAGCGCACCTGTTCGTGGATTTCCTTGTGCATGAAGTGGCGGTATTCGCCCTTCTCCGCAGAGACCGGGTCCCAAGGCACATGATTGATCTCGAAAGCGACCGGATCGCCGTCCAGCGTATTGACCTGCACCCCATCGCGCGTCACCACGGCCATCTGACGCGATTCCAGGAAGACCATCTGGCGGGTGTGTTCCAGGATAGCAGGTAAGTCCGAGGCCACATACGTCTCCCCCTCCCCCAGGCCAATCACCACCCCGCCAGCATTGCCAATGCGGGCAGCCACGATCTTATCGGGTTCTGCGCGCGACATCACCACCACCCCATGCGCGCCGCGCAGATGACCCAGGGCTTTGCGAGCCGCTTCGACCAGACCGTCCTGCGAAGAGAGATAGCGCTCCACCAGGTGGACGATCACCTCGGTGTCGGTCTCCGATTTGAACTCGACGCCCTCGCTCTCCAGTTCCTCGCGCAACTCCAGGAAATTCTCGACGATGCCGTTATGTACCAGCACCACATCGCCGGTCATGCCCATGTGCGGGTGTGCGTTGCGGGCATTCGGCTCGCCATGGGTCGCCCAGCGGGTATGTCCAATGCCGATATTGCCATGCACCGGCTCCTCAGCCACCAGGGCGGTCAGGCGCGACAGCTTGCCTGCATCGCGGCGCACCTCGATCTGGCCATCCTGCAAAACCGCCAGGCCTGCTGAGTCATAGCCGCGGTACTCCAGGCGCTTGAGGCCGTTCAGGATGATCGGCATGGCATCCTGCGGCCCGATATATCCAACGATTCCACACATCGGCGCGAATTATAACCCATCCAGAGTGATTGACAAGCCTTCATCATTTCGCTAGGATTAAGGTGTTCACTGGAAAAAATCGTGGAAGAGAGAATCCACTACCCTAAGAGAGTGTTTTAAAACTCAAATCGGCCACAGATGAACACAGACAAAAGGGATTTCGGCGATAAAAGACGGCTGTTCATCAAGAAAATCGGTGTTCATCTGTGTTTATCTGTGGTTTCTGGCGACTTTTAAAACAGTCTCTAAGGAGAGGCCTGACCGATGAACAGGAAATTCGCTTGTCTGAAATTTGGGGTGATCTGCCTATTGATGTTTGGCTTTGTCCTCTCAGCCTGTACACCACGAGAGGCCCTCACGCCTGTTGCCATGCCTGGCGGTCTTCCTCCCCCCATCGCGACCGAAGCAGAAGAGACACTCTCCACCGCCACCCCAGATCCGTTCGCCAACGACCGCGAGCGCATGGTCGTTGACCAGATCGAGGCCCGCGGCATCAGCGACCCGGCCGTGCTGGCGGCCATGCGAGCAACGCCGCGCCACGAGTTCGTGCTCGATGAATACCTCGACCAGGCCTACGCCGACCACCCCCTGCCTATTGATTACGGCCAGACCATCTCGCAGCCCTATATCGTCGCCCTGATGACGGAGATGCTCGCAGTCGAGGCTGGCGACCGTGTCCTGGAGATCGGAACCGGCAGCGGCTACCAGGCTGCCGTGCTGGCCGAGATGGATGTCGAAGTCTACACCATCGAGATCATCCCCGAGCTGGCCTCGCAGGCAACAAAGCGACTGGCCGAATTGAGCTACAGCAACGTCCAAACTCTCAACGCCGATGGGTATTTCGGCTGGGAAGAACATGCCCCCTTCGATGCCATCATCGTCACCGCCGCCCCCGATCATCTCCCTCAACCCCTGATCGCTCAACTCGAAGACGGCGGCAGATTGGTGATCCCTATCGGGCCTGTGGGCGCGGTGCAGACCTTATGGATGTTCGAAAAAGACGGCAAAGAAATCAAGGCAACCAATTGGGGCGCGGTACGTTTCGTGCCGCTGACAGGAGAACACTAAATCCAATGCTCGCGATTCTATGGTCTCCCTACGGGACAGAACGAGGTAAACTTGTTCGTATCCACTTACTGATTTTTGAAATATAATTGTGTCGAGGAGGTAAATATGCCTGTAATTCAAGTTGAAGCCCAGGTGCCAACCGATGAATTGTTGAAGGCGGTAGGGCAATTGAGCCAACCTGATTTAGAGCAATTTGTTTTTCAGGTCATCGCATTGCGCGCGAAACGACAAGCGCCTGGTTTACCACGCGATGAATCCGAACTGCTGCTCAAAATCAATGAGGGAATGCCGCCTGATATTCAGGCCCGATACAATGATCTGATTGCAAAACGTCAAGACGAGACATTAACACCAGACGAGTACAAAGAATTGCTACGGCTGACACAACAAGTTGAAAAATTGGAAGTGCGTCGTGTCGAGTACTTGGCTGAACTCGCGCGCTTGCGTAGAATGTCATTAACCGCTCTGATGGAAAATCTGGGAATTTGACCACCCACCTATGCCTGAACGACGCGTTACTTCTGAACTAAAACAAGCCGTGCTTGAGCGCGCCCGCAGTCGTTGCGAATACTGCAAAAGCCAATTGCGTTTCGCTACTCAATCTTTCTCCACCGAACATATCATCCCGCATCATTCAGGCGGAGAAACCTCATTTGATAATCTCGCGCTTGCATGTCAGGGATGCAACAACCACAAATACACAAAGACAGAAGCGCTCGATCCCATATCAGACAATATCGTTCCGCTCTATCATCCGCGACAACAACCCTGGCACGACCATTTTGCGTGGAACGACAATTTCACTCTCGTTATCGGACTAACACCCACAGGAAGAGCCACAATTCAAGCGCTGCGCTTGAATCGAGAGGAACTTGTCAATTTGCGGCGCGTTTTGTATGCAATGGGAGAACATCCGCCCGCAGAGATTGATTGAACTCGAACAGACTTCAACCAATCCCCGTCCGCCCACCTCTCCAACAGGCTGCCAGAAACGCCCCGGCGTATGCGCACGCTCCACAAAGCATCACGACAGTAAACCCAAAACTCAACGTAAAGATCGCCGCTAAAACCGAAGCCACTACCGAAGCGCAGCCGTTGATCGCCCAGGCCCAGGGAGTCCATTGCGGGGCCTGCTTTTCCAGCCAGGCTAGCCCCAAGGGGAAGGGGAAACCCATCAACAACCCCAGGGGAGCTAGCGTTACGATTGCCGCCCCCAGACGAGCCAAGAGAGGCCAGCCTAAAACGAAATCCAGCAGATGGGACATCGCCAGGGGCAGGGCTATAGCCAGGCATGCCAACCCGCCAAAAGCAGATCGCCTGGGCAGCCACTCTGCTCTCGCCAGTGCGCTCCCCGCACCGGAGGAGGACAACAACACCCCCACCACGACGGTGAATGCGTAGATCGGCTGACCGAAGAGGATAATCCATTGCTGGATGAGGGGGATTTCTACAAACAGGAAGGCTACGCCCAGCAAAGCGAAATATAGGAATATCCTGAACGCTTTCCTCTCTTCATGCAACCTGGCCGATGAACGTCTCTGCAGAAACAAGGGAAGCAAAATCAAAACCCCGCTCAACGTCACCACTAACGCCAGCAATGCAATCAATACCAGATACCCACTACCCCCAAAAGGCTGCCAG
>Ga0194113_10000629_pt1 | contig 46927 bp, 30 predicted proteins | sample TA2MahC200mmetaG_FD_146193 | JGI IMG/M metagenome (GOLD analysis project Ga0194113, IMG submission 146193) | Freshwater microbial communities from Lake Tanganyika, Tanzania - TA2015017 Mahale Deep Cast 200m | ecosystem: Environmental > Aquatic > Freshwater > Lake | place: Tanzania: Lake... | reverse complement strand
AAGTAATCATAAAAAATTAAATTTATTAAGATCAGCGATTCAATCAGAATTGAAGTTACATCAAAGAAAGGTAGCTTGAATTGAAATGGCCTCTCTTAATATTTTCAACTAAGTTTGACTAATTACCTTCAATACTATTAACTGAATCATATTTTAGTTAATTTTAAAAAAAATTCGCTATTTAATAGATGAAAAAGCTCTCCGCTAAAAGCATTCAATCCCAGCTTATTATGTATTTCACTATTGCCATTGTTATTCCTACCGTAATAACAATGATTGTCGGAGTGAAATTAATTCACGATCAAATTCTTTCACGTTCTGAATCGAAATGCATCTCCGATTTAAATTCTGCAAGAGAAATATATAGAAATAAAATTAAACAGATTGAAAGTATTGTCAGGTTAAACAGCGTTCGAAGTCTTGTTATAAATGCTGTAAAATACAGAGATCAAAACTTTCTTAAAAAAGATTTACAGAAAACACTTCATAGAGAAGGATTGGATATACTTACGATCGTTGATGGAAACGGTAAGGTAATAATGAGAGGAAGAAATCCTATTAGATCGGGTGATTTGATGAACGAGGATAATTTTATTAAGAAAGTAATTAACTCAAAAAGAACTGTTTCCGGTACAGATATAGTCGTTGAAGATTTATTGATAAAAGAATCCGAACAATTATCAATTCAAGCTTCGATGAAAATAACGCCGACACCAAAATCAAAACCTCGCGAAGTACATATTGAATCTTCCGGTATGATGCTCAAATCTGCCGTACCAATTTTTGATGAATCGAATAACTTTATCGGAATTTTGATTGGAGGAATTTTACTAAACAGAAATTTTGAAATCGTAGACAAGATAAAAGAAATTGTTCACGAAGGAGAAGTGTATAAAGGACAAGAAATCGGTTCAGCAACAATTTTTCAAAACGATTTGAGAATTTCTACAAATGTTAGAAATGAAGATGGTTCGAGAGCTATCACATCTTTAGTATCCGAAGAAGTTTACGATCAAGTTTTGGTAAATGGAAAACGTTGGGTCGGTGAAGCATTCGTTGTTAATTCTTGGTACATCACAGCTTACGAGCCGATTCGGAATATTGATAACAAGATTGTTGGAATTCTTTATGTAGGAATTTTAAAAGAACCATTTGACGACATTTTGAGAAATACAATTCTTACTTTTTTAGGAATTGCTCTAATTGGACTTGTTCTGATTATTTTTGCTTCATTTCTAATGGCAAAGAAAATTGCAAATCCGCTAAGAAAACTTGAAACTGTTGCCAATCAAATTGCCACAGGTGATTATAAAAAAGAAATTCATCTCGAGGCACCGCGTGAAATTGAAAATTTAGCGACTTCGATTAATCAAATGGCAAAAGAGTTAGAAACAGAAAAAGAAGAACTTGAAGCATGGGGAGAAAAACTTGAGAAAAAAGTGCAGCAGCGGACAGAAGAAATAAAAAAAATCCACTCACAGCTTTTCCGTTCTGAAAAATTAGCTTCGATTGGAAAATTAGCTGCAGGCGTTGCACATGAAATTAACAATCCTCTAACCGGAATTTTAACCAATGCAAGTCTGCTTAAAGATGACTTAGCAGACGACGATCCGCGAAAAGAAGATGTAGAAGTAATTGTAAAAGAAACAATTCGCTGCAGAGAAATAGTAAAACGATTACTTGATTTTGCACGTCAAACGAAACCTCAAAAGAAGTTGACCAATCTTAATTCCCTAATCGACAATATTATTCTTCTTGTTCGAAATCAAACTTCATTCAGAAATATTGAAATTGAGAAACATGTAGTAACTGATTTTCCTGAACTAATGGTCGATCCAGATCAGATTCAGCAAGTTTTTATAAACCTTATTTTAAATGCATCGGAAGCTATGCCGAATGGAGGGAAACTCAATATAGAATTAAATAAATCTAACGAAGAAACAGTTAGTATTATGTTCAGCGATACAGGTATCGGAATTCCAGAGCATTTAAAAGAAAAAATATTTGATCCGTTCTTCACAACAAAAGAAAGCGGAACCGGATTAGGACTTTCAATTACATACGGAATAATTGAGCAACATGGCGGAAATATCAATCTGACAAGTACTCCCGGTGAAGGAACAACATTTGAAATTAGTTTACCCTTAAAGAGTACGGAAGGCGAAGATTAGAGAATGGCAAAAATATTAATTATCGATGATGAAATTGTAATTTGTAAAAGCTGTGAAAAAATTTTTCGCAGAGCAGGTCACGAAACTCTTTATTCCACTTCGGGTAAGCAGGCTCTTAAATTTATAGAAAACGATGAATTTGATGTTGTATTTACTGATTTAAAGATGGTCGACATCGGAGGATTGGAAGTACTTCAATTCATTAGAAAAAAATTTCCGGAAATTATTGTGATTGTGATTACGGGTTTTGCTACAATTTCATCTGCAGTGGAGACGATGCGCGGTGGAGCTTTTGATTTTTTACCTAAACCATTCACACCGAACGAGTTGCTCGCGGTTCTTGAAAAAGCATTAGAGAAACGAAGCTTAATTCAAATTTCAAAAATACCGAAAATCGATGCAAGCGAAGAAGGATTTGAAGGAATTATCGGCAAGAGTCCTAAAGCAAAAATCGTTTTTGATTTAATTAGAAAAGTTGCTCAAACTGATGCAACAATTTTAATAATAGGTGAGAGTGGAACGGGAAAAGATTTGACTGCAAGAGCAATTCATAATTTGAGTAAGCGAAAGGATGAAAAATTTTTTGCGATAGATATTTCAACTTTATCAACTTCTTTACTTGAGAGCGAATTATTTGGTTACGTAAAAGGTTCTTTCACCGGTGCGACCGCCGATAAAATTGGAGTTTTTGAAGTTGCAGATAAAGGAACAATCTTTCTTGACGAGATTGGTAATCTTTCTCTTGAAACTCAAGCACGTTTGCTCAGAGTACTTCAAGAGAAAGAAATTATTTCAGTTGGAAGCACAACCGTAAAAAAAGTGGATGTGAGATTAATTTTTGCTACAAACAAAGATTTGAAACAACTTGTTGATGCCGGGAAATTCCGCGAAGATTTATTTTATAGACTAAACGTATTTCCAATTAGGCTTCCATCACTCCGAGAACGAAGAGAAGATATTCCTGAACTTATAATTCATTTCATAAATAAATTCGGAAGTGAAATGAATAAGTCAATTCCCAAAATTAAACCTGAAGCGTTGGAAGTACTTTTAAACTATCATTGGCCCGGGAATATTCGTGAATTGGAGCATACAATCGAACGACTAATGATATTACTCGAAGGAAATCTAATCGAACCGATTCATGTAAGCGCAGCGTTGTTCAAAACCGAAACTCAAATCAGCAGCATTATTCCGAAATCAAGTGAAGAACTTAAGCAGCTTAAAAAACAGATACGTGAATCTTCAGTTCATGAAATCGAAAAAGTTTTTATAACAGAAGCTTTAATCCGCAACAATTGGAACATTTCAAAAACTGCACGCGATGTGGGAATGCAGAGAGCAAACCTTCAAGCATTGATAAGAAAATATAATATCAAAAAACCTATCTGAGTGCATATCAATAATTGCAGATGCATATTTTAAATATGCATTTCTATTAACTTTTAATCGCAATCCTTCATTTAATTTCAAATTTTCAATCCTAATTGAATATAATATCATCATTTTCTTCTGGCATGATCATTGCACTTATAAGAATAAAAAAAAGGAAATAAAAAAAATGATTACGAAAAAAATTTTAGTTGTTGATGATGAAGAAACTATTTGTCAAAGTGTTGAAAAGATTCTAAGCCGAAGAGGATATAAAGTTGATAAAGCATTAAATGCCGATTCCGCAATTAAAAAAATCAATGAAAGCTCATACGATTTAGTAATAACAGATCTGATGATGCCGAAAACAAGCGGAATGGAACTACTCGAAATTATCCGCAAACATTATCCCGAACTCGAAGTAGTAATGATAACAGGTTATTCTTCCATCGATACTGCCGTAAAAGCAACAAAACTCGGAGCTTCAAATTATTTACCAAAGCCATTCTCTCCGGAAGAATTGAATCTTGTTACTGAAAGAGCGCTTTCGAGAAAAAAAGAAAACAATCAAAAGAAGGAATTGAAAAATTCAAACCCTTCGAATGATATCATCGATGTCGACATGCCCTTCAGTGAAGCAGAAATTACAAAATATACTTCCAAAGAATATGTTGAAACACTCACTCATTCAGATATTCCGCATGCGAAAAAAACTGCAACAAGAGCATATTGTCACTTGGGAAAACGAGACTGCAGAAAAGTTGTTGTTGAAGGGAAAGAATGCGTCGGTGATTGTCCAATAGAGAAAAAAGAAAAAGCGCTAGCCTCGAAGTCAATAAAGAAAGTTCATCAATTCTCAAAAGATATAATCGATGTCGATATGCCTTTCAGTTTTTCAGAAATTGAAAAATTTACATGTGATGATTATTTAATGTGCCTCGACCGTTCAGACATGCCGAGAGTTGGAATGTATGGAAAGAATTTTGCATCAAAGAATAATGTACTTGTCATAGATGATGAACCGATAGTTTGTCAAAGCATCCGAAAAATTTTGTCGAAGAGAAGTTACTCTGTTGATGAGGTTTTCGATGTTGATGCAGCTATCCACAAAATGAGATTGAATCAATATGATTTAGTTTTGCTCGATCTTAAAATGCCGAAAAGAAACGGAATGGAAGTTTTAGAATCTATTAAAAGATTGTATCCGAAGGTTCCTGTTATAATGATTACAGGTTACGCAACAATTGAAACTGCAATCGAGGCAACAAAACTTGGTGCATTCAATTTTATTTCAAAACCATTTACACCTGAGGAATTAACAAAAGTTACTGAGGAAGCGATAGCATAAGTATTAATTTATAAATCACTTTGTATTTTAGCCAAGCAAATTCGCTTGGCTTTTTCATTTATTAACCATTTTTTTTAACTCACCTAAAAAAAATCTTCTCAGTGATTCGACACTTGTCGGTAATTTGATCTTGATTTCGTCAGAAAGTTCTTCCTTGAACGTATCAACATCTTTAACTGCAATGCCACACAAAGTAATTTTCGGCAATTTTATATTCGAAGCTTTATAGAGGGAAAGCATATTTGCGAAAGAGAGTGTGTGCGGAGACACAAATCGGGAAAGTTTCGCTTCATCAAGTTTTACTTCAAAAACTTCTCCTACATGCTCAACATCGCGAAATGAATCAATAATAAACGCAAAATCATAAACTGAAAGTCTTTCGATGAGAGACATCATATCTTCGGAATGAATAATTAAAGAACAGTCGAGAGATTTTGAAATAGTTTCGAATAATCTCTCGGCTGCTATAAGACCAACGGCATCGTCTGAAAGAATCGGATTACCGATGCCGACAATTGCGATTTTCAATAACGTGATCTTTCAGTAAGCAAATTTCCTTGTAAATCGAAAACACGAACTGTCATTGGCATTTGACCTGGCAACGAATGTGTTGCGCAACCGAAACAAGGATCGTAAGCACGAAATGCCATTTCAATTTTATTCAAAACACCATCTGTAATTTCCGAACCTTTTTTAATCAAACCGCGAGCGGCTTTATTTATTGACATTGAAATCGGTGCGTAATTGTTTGTCGTTCCTACAATTAAATTTGCTCTTTTCAAGATTCCTTTTTCATCTGTAATGTAGTGATGAGTCAAAGTTCCTCGCGGAGCTTCCACAATTTTACTGCTGTCACCGACCGGTCGGTGGCAGCAATTAATTCAATAATAGAATTGTCTGTCCATAATAGTTATATTTCAATAAAACTACTTCGAAATTAAATTTAATAATGAAGAAGTATCAAAAAAGAAAAAAGAATAAGACAGATCGATCAACGGAAAATAAACTACCAGCAGGCAAGAATTTTTTTACATTAAAGAAAAATTGGTATTGGCTGGCTGCAATTATCATTTTGACATTCATCGCTTACTTGCCCGCGCTTCAAAATGGATTTACAAATTGGGATGACGGACAGTATGTTGTCCAGAATAGTAAGATTACGAATTTATCTTTTGAAAATATTGAAAATATCTTCAGCACATATTCAATGGGTAACTATCATCCACTTACAATATTAAGTTTTGCCGTTGATTATTCGATAGGTCAATTAGATCCGTTTGTGTATCACTTAAGCAATATCTTGCTTCATTTGCTTAATACTCTTCTTGTATTCATTTTCGTTTTTTACTTATTCGAGAATTTACAATTAGCAATTGTTACATCAATTATTTTCGGAGTTCATCCTTTACATGTTGAATCAGTTGCCTGGATCTCTGAGAGGAAAGATGTGCTTTGCACTCTTTTTTATCTGATAGCTGCAGTTTATTACGTTAAGTTTATTAAACAGGAGAAGAAAAAATATTTTATATACAGCTTATTGTTATTTGTTCTCTCGCTTTTATCTAAAGCTCAAGCAGTATCGTTTGCAATTACTATTGCTGCAATAGATTTTGCAGTTGGCAGAAAATTGACTGATAAAAAAGTCATTATTGAAAAAATTCCTTTCGTTGCATTAGCGCTAATATTTGGAGTAATCGCAATCTTTGCTCAGCAATCGAGTGAGTCAATTAGAGATGCAAATATTTATCCATTATACGAACGTTTGGCTATAGCTTCTTATGGATTTATTCAATACTTAATAAAATTAATTCTTCCAATTAATCTTTCAGCATTCTATCCTTATCCAGACGGAGGAATTCCGACGTTCTTTTGGTTCTATTTTTTAATTGCAGTCTGTTTAACGATCATAATTGTTTACAGTTTAAAGTTCACACCAAAATTTTTCTTTGCTTACTCTTTTTTTCTAATAAATATTTCTTTGGTACTTCAGATAATTCCTGTTGGTGATGCCATGATGGCTGACAGGTATGTCTATATCCCATCAATTGGTTTTTTCTTATTGATTGGATTCGGTTATCAATACTTAGTTTCAAATAAACCAAAAGCAAAAAATATTATAATTTCAATTCTTGTAATTTATATTGGCGCACTTGCGGTACAAAATTATAACCGGACTAAGATTTGGAAAGATAGTGTGACGCTTTGGAGTGATGTTTTAGACCAATTCCCTCATGTGCCGGTTGCATTAAATAATCGAGGAAATGTTTACAGCAAAGAACTAAAGCAATTAGACAAAGCTTTAGAAGATTACAATACTTCAATTAAGTATCATCCCGAATATTCTAAAGCTTACAGTAATCGAGCAATTGTCTACGGTATGAGAAAGCAATTCGATCTAGCGATTGCCGATTTAAATACAGCATTACAATTAAGTCCGAATTCCCTTGAAGCATTGCAGAACAGAGCAATTGCGTTTGCAACAGTCGGAGAATTTGAAAAAGCTTTTAGTGATTTTAATAGATGCGTGGAGCTCGATGTCAATAATCCAACTGCGTATGTGAATCGCGGAATTGCTTTTATGAACATCTCTCAATTAAATTCTGCAATTAAGGATTTTTCCTCCGCGCTAAATCTAGTTCCTAGTAATGCAAATGCTTACTACAGAAGATCAATTTGCTACTTCAGGAAAGAAGAATTCACTCGGGCACTGCAAGATGCTCAAGCTGCTATGCATTATGGTATGAACATAGATCAGAATTACATAAAGTCGATTCAAGAGAAATTGCAATAATGATTCTGATATCTAAAAATAATCAAACAAAGTAAGTTGAGGTAATTATGAAAAAAGTTTTCACAATATTTCTAATTTTACTTCTCTCAAAATATTCAATTTCCCAAATTCCTATAATTTATAAGCCCACCGAAATCCAGTTTTCTCAGGACAAGCTAAAATATATTGACACAGTGGTTCATAGATTCATTTCAAATAAAAAAACTCCAGGGGCAGTTGTGTTGATTGGGGGGAAGGACAAAATCTTTTACAAAAAAGCTTTTGGAAATTCATCCGTAATTCCTGAAGTGAAGTCAATGAAAATCGAAACTATTTTCGATCTTGCGTCGATCACGAAACCTGTTGCAACGGCGACTTCCATAATGATCTTACTCGAAAGAGGAATGTTAAGTCTTGATGATGAAGTCCGAAAATATATTCCTGAGTTTTTCGGCTTCATTGACGAAGAAAATAAAACCCAGCATTCAAAAATTTATCATCTGCTGACACATACTTCAGGTTTGCCGGATTATACAAATGCAGATTCAATTAAAAATAAATATGGTTCTCCCGCACCTGATGGAGCAATAAAAATAATCATGGCTTTGCCAAAACTGAATCCTCCAGGTACAAAATTCAGATACAGTTGTTTGGGTTTTATCACTCTTGCAGAAATAATTAAGCGAGTTTCTGGGCATACAGTAGCAGACTTTTCTGAAAAAGAGATTTTCAAACCTCTCGGAATGAAAAACACAACTTTTAATCCTGATGAAAAATTAAAAGCATTATGCGCACCAACTGAGACACGAGATGGAGCAATGACTTGCGGATTCGTACACGATCCACTTGCTGCAGTACAGGGCGGGATCTCAGGTAATGCAGGCTTATTTTCGAATTCAGAGGAGCTTGCTATATTTGCACAAATGATGCTGAATAAAGGGGAGTTTAACGGAGTAAGAATCTTGGGAGAAAAAACTGTTGATCTAATGACGAATATTTATCCAAAAGTGGAATTTGCCGGAAGAGGATTAGGTTGGGATGTGAATTCATCATACATGGGGCAACGCGGAGATATATTTGAAATTGGTTCATATGGGCACACGGGTTTTACAGGAACATCAATATTGATTTCTCCTAAAGAAGAATTATTTTTGATAATATTGACAAATCGAGTTCATCCTGATGGAAAAGGGGATGTATTACCAATGAGGAGGGCGATTGCAAATATTGTAGCAGGAGCAATTGTTCGAAGTGAATAATTTTTTCATAAGTGAATTTTATTTCAAAAATTATTCAGTAACAGATCATCGAAGGAGTCAGATAATTAAAATCTGACTCCGTACATAACTTTATTTTTTATTCGCTAAAACAGCGTCTTTACAGGCTTTTGCTATTTTAAATTTTACAACAGTTTTTGCTGGAATTTGAATAGTTTCACCAGTTGCAGGATTACGACCCATTCTTTCTTTTCTTTCAACAAGTGCTAATTTTCCGAATCCTGGTAACGTAAATGTGTTCTTTGCTTCCTTGTATGCAAGGGTATTTAGTTCATCAAAAAAAAGTTTTACAGTTTTTTTGGATAGTTCAGTTTTCTCAGACATTGAGGCAATGACTTGAGACTTCGTTAAAGCTTTCGCCATGATTTTTCCTTTATTTGTTATAAATAAACTGTTGCGAAAATAAAGATTTTTTTAAGTTTTACAAAGGATTTTTAATCCTTTTTTCAAATTATTGACGTCATCTTGAATACGATTTGTAAACGAATGCCGAGTATTCAAGGATCCATCTGTCAATGTAATCTCGTATTTTTTCCTTAGCCGATTCTTCTCTATCTTCGGTGAGTAATACTAACTTGTTTAACGGATTGTGTAAATAACTCGTGACCAGCATATTCAAAGCACTAATGTACTTGTAATTAAATTGATCACCAGTATTGGTTAGTAATCCAACCGAGATGATCACATTGGCTTCCTCAGTTTCAGTATAGTAATATTCAGGCAGCCGCTGATTCATTTTTTCTTTAATGTATTCTCTAAGAGTGTAATCGCTGAAGAGAGGATCTCCTGAATCAGTTCCAAAGTCGATGACGATTTTATATCGAACAGCTGATGATGGATTTTCAGATGCAAAAAGATTTGTAAAGCTACCAATACAAATCAGAATAGTGAATAAACTCAGAATTTTTTTCATTTCCGCACTCCTAATTTTTGTTCAATTTACTATTAGATGAATTGAGTTTCAATTATTTTTTGCATAAAAAAGAGACAAAATGAAAAAATATACTATGGGCAAGATACAATAGTTCATCCGATAAAAAATTTCGCAGAGTGAGTGTCTAATTTCTATTTTTATCTCCTGATTATTTACGATTAAGACCTCTCTTTGGACTCATCCCAATATTTTAACATTATTTCTAATTTGTTTGGTTGATCAGTTTCAGAATTCTGATTCATTTTTTTCTCAACGTATTGAAATCTTTTGATGAATTTTTCATTGCATTTTCTAAGTGCGTCTTCTGCATTGATATTATTCATCCTACCAAAATTAACTAAAGCGAAGAGCAGATCGCCGAATTCACCCTCAAGCTCTTCGGAGTTTTTATTTTCCGGCAGATATTTAATCTCTCTAATTTCCTCTTCAATCTTTTTAAAGGCATCATCCTTATTTTCCCACTCAAATCCGAACTTCGCTGCCTTTTCCTGCAATCTAAAGGCACGCAATAAGGCGGGTAGCTCTTTTGGGACACCATCAACAACCGAATCACGTCCTTCCGCTAATTTCATTAATTCCCAATTCTTCTTTACTTCATGATGATCTTCAACCTTCTTTCCTTCGAATACATGCGGGTGACGTCGAATTAATTTATCAGTAATATTTTCAATAACTTCTGAAAGGGTAAAGTGTTCATTGTCTTCAGCGATTAGTGAATGAAAAACGACATGCAAAAGCAGATCACCCAATTCTATTTTCAGCTCATTGAAATCTTTTTGATCAATTGCTTCGAGCACTTCATAAGTTTCTTCGAGTGTGGATGCTTTAATTGAATCATTCGTCTGCCGTCGATCCCAAGGGCATTCGACACGCAATTTTCTAACAGTCTGTTCTAATTTTTCGAATTCTTCTTTTGCCATAATTTATTTTTTAGTTTGTTAAGTTCATAAAGTTTATAATGTTTGTAATGTAATTCAATTTGATAAAAAAATACTAATTATTATAAAATAATTTGAGGAGATAAAATGTTAATTGAACAAAAAATCAAAGATTTAGGTTATGAATTAGCTGATGCACCGAAACCATTGGCTGCTTATGTACCTTGTGTGAAGAGCGGGAATTTTGTGTTCACAGCGGGGCAGCTTCCTTTAGTAGGCGGAGAATTAAAATATGTTGGACAAGTTGGGAAAGATCTTTCAGAAGAAGATGGCAAAAAAGCGGCTGAGATCTCATTATTAAATTGTCTCAGTGCAATTAAAGGGTGCATCGGTGAGCTCGATCAAATAAAAAGAATTGTTAAACTGACTGTCTTCGTATCTTCGCCAGCAGATTTTTATAAGCAACCCGTGGTAGCAAATGGTGCATCTGAATTGGTTTTAAAAATTTTTGGAGAGAATGGCAAACATGCCCGAAGTGCTGTCGGAGTTCCTTCACTTCCGATTAATGCCGCTGTTGAAATTGAAATGGTAGCTGAGCTGAAATGAAAAACTTTAATTGGCAGAAAGAATTTCAGGCGGCGATTACTATTTGTGATCCTGACGGTATAATTCATTACATGAACGAAAAATCTATTAAAGATTTCGAAAAGGATGGTGGAATTGACTTAATCGGAACAAACGTTCTGGACTGCCACCCTGAGCCATCGAAATCTCAGCTGAAAGATATGCTGTTAAATCAGAAGACTAATGTTTACACAATCGAAAAAAATGGAATTAAAAAGTTGATTTATCAGTCACCAGTTTATGAGAATGGAAATTACAAAGGATTGATCGAACTTTCATTTGAAATACCATTTGAAATGGATCACTTTGTCAGGAGGTAATTGAGCCAAGATGCAAAAAAGATTCCATCTTTTCACCTTCCTATGAGATTTCGAAAAGATGGAATCTTTTTACATTGCTTAGTTATTCATTAATCTCCATTGACACTACAGCGTATTCCTTACTCTCATTAAAATGTTTATCGAGAGAGGTTACAACGTATACGAACTCTTTTTTATTCATTGGCGAAATGAAGTGCTTGAATTTTGTTGTTGCCTGTGGATTGATGTGCACGATTTTACTTGGATCGTCGAGATTAATTTCATCAGAATTATCAAAACTATAAATTACAAAACCTCTTGCGCCGTCTCCATCCGTCGCGATATCAGGTTTATCCCAAGTTAGAAATACGCCATTGCTGTCGAGCCGCATGACTAAATTTTTTGGTGGCAGCGGCGGAATAGAATCTTTCCATGACATAGTCGGCGGCAGTGCAGGATATTTATAAAAATTATTTTTTAGCGAGTCAGCAAATCCGTTCATATTGTTATAAATTGATTTTGCACTGAAATAAACAGCACCGTTTACTTTGGAATGATTTCTATTCATTCGAATTTGGTTACCAAGCTCTGAACTTCTACCGGAGTAATTTCTCGCCAGGAATCTTGAAGAAAAAAGTCCAATATATAGATGAACATCTCCAACAATTGAATCCCACCAAGGAAGAAGTTTTGCATAAGGTGCAAGTTCGTGATCCATTGCCCAATACAGTTGCGGATTGATATAATCAACAATTTTATTTTCAATCCAATTTAAGGGATCGCAGTAGATCATTGAATAAGAGTTGAATCCTTTCGTATCGGTAAACTTATTTTCAACAATCCCAAATGGACTTATCCCGAATTTGACGTATGGTTTAACAGCTTTTATAACTTCATAAATATTTGCCATAAGGGAGTTAATATTATCACGGCGCCAATCATCGAGATCTTTTATTCCACGGTTATACTTCACGAAAGTAAGTGAATCTTCATTTGAAACTTTCGGTGTGTATGGATAAAAATAATCGTCAAAATGAATTCCATCAACATCGTAGCGTGTCAAAACATCCGTCATGATCTTTAGAACGAACTCTCTAACTTCCGGATGACCAGGATCGAGCATTTTATAATTGTTGAATGAGAGTATCCAATCTGGATTCGTTTCGGAAATGTGATTAAAAGCGTTTTTATATTCACCAATGGTTTTTACTGAACGATACGGATTAAACCACGCATGAAGTTCCATTCCTCTGGCATGAGCTTCGGAAATAGCAAATTCAAGAGGATCGAAAAATGGTTTTGGCTTTTTGCCTTGTTCGCTTGTCAGCCAATACGACCAAGGTTCTAATTCAGATTCATATAGGGCATCACATTCTGTCCTTATTTGAAACAGTACTGCATTAATTCCTGCATCTTCAAGTTTATCAAAAATTGAAACGAGCTCGGAAATTTGCTTCCCCGGAGTTGCATTTCGATCGCTGGGCCAATCAATATTTCCAACAGTTGCTACCCACGCACCGCGGAATTCTCTTTTTGGAAATTTATCCTGCGAAAAACTCTGATGAAAAAAAGAAATGGATAAAAGAATGATTAAAATAGATTTCATGATACACTCCCAAATTTTTTTACAACATTAAGAATGAACAGGCAGTAATCCAATCAAAAATGGATAATATGATTAATAGTTATTAAGTATTCTGGTCGATCGAATTTTTTAAGAAACAAATCAGAATTAATATCTTTTTACCTTCACTGATGATACGCCGCCATCAAGTGATATGAAGATTTTCTTTTCAGCAGTTTCGTAGTTTACAGTTCTATAAGTATCTTCTCCAACATTAACGAACTCTTCATATTCTTTGCTGGAAAGTCCCATGTCAGAATTAATTTCACACCCTGAATTTTTTGGAATATAAATTCTAATCGATGAAGCACCGCCGTCAATTGTAATATTAGAGGTGTCTTGAAGTTCGCTGATTTTAAGTTTTAAAGATGCGGCTCCCATATCGACCTTCAAATTTTTCACTTTATATTTCTCGAAGTTAAAATCGATATCTGCTGCACCCATGTCAAAATCAAAATTCCACTCTGGATTTGGGTTAAGTTTCAAATTCAGTTTGTTGCCTTTAAAAACTTTTCCGAGGGAAATTTTATGACCGTCTTTTAGTCTTAATTTTAGATTTTCGGTACTTTCATCATGCCATCGTTCGATCGAATAATCTCCCCATCCGCTTTTGACTTTGCCTTCGAGTAATTGATCCGTAGTGTCCTCAATCGTAAACTTGCCAGCACCAATATCTAAATTGAGATTTGCTTTTAGTATTGTAGGTGAATACGGCTCAGCAATTTCTTTTGTAGCTATTTCAGAATCATCATAGTTGAAATGATGACATCCTGAAAAGCGAAGGAACCAAGCGAATATCACAACTGCCAAAAAAACCGCAGCAAGAGATGAAAAAACATTTTTTAACTTAGGGTCTTTCATGAAGAGGCTGATACCAAATAAAATCAAAATCGCGGGCCAAAATTTCCAGAGATTATAAAAAGAGACATTGATAAGATTAAAATTATTTAACAATAATAATCCACCAAATACTAAAAATAATATTCCCCAAAATAGTTGTTTACTTTTCATTTTATCCTCACTTTTACTTTTTTAGTGCGTTCCAAAGAATTACGACTCCAATTCCGACTAAAATTAGCGGAAAGAAATCTTCAAAATCAAAGAAAGGCCAGATATTTTCGAACAAGAACACGACGCCGAGGACAATTAAAACTATCCCAGCGATTACTCTACCTTTCGAGGGTTCTTTTTTCAATTGAAAAGTTTCAGATGGTATTTCCGCTGGCTCACTGGGTTGCGCTGTCTCTGGTTGATTTTCCGGCGGCTGTGCATCGTCTGGCATTTGCCACACAATAGGTTTTTGCGGAACTATGATAAGCATTATTAAATACATTAATAATCCAAATCCATGTAAGAATACCAGTATTACGAAAACAACACGAATTAGAACTGGATCTAGATTGAAATACTCTCCAAGTCCTCCACAAACACCACCAAATACTTTTTGTGTTCTGGAACGATATAATTTTTGATTCATCATTAACCTCTGCAAGTTTGTTTTCTAACTTAGACGGAGATGAAATTAGAATGTTACAAGAGATTTCGTATATTTACTCATTAACTAACAAAGTTTACAAAACATCTTAGAATTATTCCAGTAATGAAAAACAAAATTGAAGAAGTGAAGAAACGCTTGCGGCAATTTGCTCGAAAAGATAAAGCGAATACTCTGCAGAGATTTTTTAAAACAGGCCCGGGAGAATACGGTGAAGGAGACATCTTTATTGGTGTAATGGTGCCGCAGATTAGACTAACAGCAAAAGAATTTTCTGATCTTAGTCTATCAGATTTGCAACGATTGATATCTTCAGAAATTCATGAAGAACGATTGACTGCACTTTTAATATTAGTACATCAATACAAAAAAGGAGATGAGTCGCATAAGGAAAAAATTTACAATTTCTATTTCCGAAGCAAAAAGCATATTAATAACTGGGATCTGATTGACCTGACTGCCGAACATATTGTCGGAGCTTATCTTTTGGATAAAGATAAAAGCATTCTATACGATTTGGCAAAGTCAGAAAATCTTTGGGGGCGGCGGATATCTATGCTTTCATGTTTTCATTATATAAAAAAAGAATCGTTCGAGACTGCGCTTGAGATTTCTGAAATCCTCCTAAACGATGAACATGATTTAATCCAGAAAGCTGTCGGCTGGATGCTTCGTGAAATTGGGAAAAGAGATTTAGAAACAGAAGAAAGATTTTTGAAAAAACATTACAAACATATGCCCCGCACAATGCTGAGATATGCAATCGAAAAATTCCCCGAAAAAAAACGACAAGCTTACCTGAAGGGAAAAATTTAATTAAGCAATGTGTGAACAAAATTTGAATTCCTAATATAGTGTTGGATTTATTTAGTTTTTAGCTATTCGATTTTGGAATTTGGTAAGCGATAAAATGTTTACAACTTGATAATTCCAAAAATCACATTTGCAAAAATTACGACAGCGAAAATAGAAAAAATCCATCCGAGTACATCCAATATTGAACCTACCTTAATCATATCTTTCATTCTGATGTAGCCTGAACCGTAAACAAGCGCATTTGGCGGAGTTGCGACAGGGAGCATAAAACCCATTGATGTTGCCACAGTGGCAGCAATTGTTATTGCCAATGGATCAACTCCAGTTCCATATGCAATTGATATTAGAACCGGCATCATCATAGTAATCTGTGCAGTGTTTGAAGTGATCTCTGATAAGATTACTGTGAGCGGTACAATTATTAGGATTAATAAGATTGCAGAAGGAGTGCCAACTATCGAAACGGTTGAGTTTGCAATCCAACCTGCTAAACCAGTTCTGAACATCGCATCCGACAGAGCGATTCCTCCTCCAAATAGAAGAAGTGTTCCCCAGTCCACCACTTTTGAATCTGACCATTCGAGAATGAACTTCTTTTCCTTCCAATCAACTGGAAACAGAAACAGCAGAATTGCGCCGAACAAAGCTATTAGACTCTCATCAAACCATAAAAGTTTTGCAGAAATATTTTCCGGCAGTAAAATGTCCCAAAATGGATTTATTACCCAGAGAAAAACGACAATTGAAAAAACTGCAATTGTCATTCTTTCACCACGATTCAATTCCCCAAGCTGGTTTTTCTGCTCGAGTATCATCTCTCTCCCGCCTTTGAGTTTTTCTATTTCAGGAGGGAAAACTTTTATCAAGATCAACCAGGCGATTGGAATGAAAAGAATTACAAATGGGATTCCGAATTTCATCCAATCAAGAAAATTTATTTCAGCGATTTTTGATGCACTCAAAATAGAAACACAAATGCCATTCGGTGGTGATCCTATTATCGTTCCTACACCTCCGATGGAGGCAGCGTATGCAATTCCAAGCATTATTGATTTGCCGAAATTCGAATCTGATTTGCTGGCGCCAGACTCTGCAATTATTCCCAATCCCAATGGAAGCAGCATTGCTGTTGTTGCTGTGTTTGAAATCCACATTGAAAGTGTTGCAGAGACTGTCATCATTCCAAGGAGAACTAATTTTGAATTGTTCGCCAGATTTCCACGCGAGAGGATAAATAGAGTTAGGCGCTTATCGAGCGACCATTTTTGCATAGCCGCTGCGAGGAGAAATCCACTTAGGAAAAGAAAAATAATTGGATGAGCATAATTAGAGAGGATCGCTTTACCAGTAAATGCATAAAGCTTTTCATTCGAAGAACCATAAACATGAAACAAAGGAAGAATTAATCCAGGCATGAGTGCGGTGATTGGAATTGGAACTGCTTCCGTAGTCCACCAAAAGACCATTAGAAGTAGAAGTGCAAAAGTAACCTTTGTTCCGTAAACTAAAGTGTGAATATCTTCGGCTGATGCATTGACAGGTAAGGAGTTTTTCGCCAATTCAACGAATGCCTGTGGAGGATCAAGAAGCATGACTACGAGAAAACAAATCGGACCCAGAAACAATCCGATTGTTCTCGTTATTTTTTCCAATCTGGAAATTGAAAGGTTATTCGATTGTTCGATATCCATTTGTTAATTTTTTTATGCTGTTCGTTAAAAGATTCTATCTTTTTAGATGAACATGCCATGTAAAAGAAAGAATCTTTTTAAAAACACTCTACACATAAAGATCCATTAAAACTATTTTGCATTTCTATCATCTTGCAGGATACCGAAAATATTTCCTTCAGTATCTTTACAGTAAACTAGCCAGCCGACTCCGGGAATTGCATTCTTTGGAACGACTATCAATCCTTTATTTGCTTCAACTCGTTTTGCGTATTCATCAATATCCGGAACATCGATAGTACAAACATATGCGATAACTGCTTGTCCATCGATTTCACCTCTGCGTTCGATAATACCGCCATTTATCCCTGGAATGGCTTCTCTACCAGTTTCAATCAACCAGTATTTAACCGGACCTTCCCATTTATTGATTTTCCAATCAAACACATTTCTGTAAAACTCTGCAGCTCTCTCAGGATTTTCTGCATGTACTTCAAAATGAATTACTCTTGGCATGTTAATCCTTTTTTTTGTTTTCTTTTGTCATCTTAAAAAAGTCTATCGTAAAACTCAAATTTTTTCTTACCAGTTACGCGAATTATGTTTTCTCCAAATAAGACGCACCAATCAAGAATTCTCATTTTGAGCTGATCTCTAACCAAAAATGTATTAAATTATTCGAATTTAGAATGAAACGGTTCGGCACAAGTATTAAGCGATGTTCTAGAAAGTGAAATAAATAGTCAATTAACAATGAATAAATCTAAAAATAAAACAGGAATTATTATGAAAAAGCTTTTAATTCTACTCTTACTTTCTTTCTCATTTTTCGCTTGTCAGGATGTTGCAGAATTAACTGCGCCAGAAGGCGGACATGGTGGAAAATTATTAAATAAAGATTACTGCGGAATTCCAAAAATTGTGACTTTATTTGCCGGTCAGACAATCGATGTCGGAACCATCACAATTGGTAATGACGCTGATTTTCTTTATGTAACATACACAACAACCGGAAGTTGGTATCTCGATCAAACTCATTTATATGTTGGGTCATTTGAAGGAGCGCCTACTTCGAACGGTAATCCAATTCCTGGGCAATTCCCATATAAAACTGATCCACATAGTCCACGTGTTCAAGTGTTTACATATACAATACCTCTTGCTGAATTACTTTCTTCATGTTTCATTGTCGCATCTCATGCAGCGGTTGTAAAATTAGATGAAGGTGGAAATGTAATTCAGAGTGAAACAGCATGGGGAGCGGGTGATAATTTCCCAGGTAGAAATTGGGCAACTTATTCAACTTACTGCATCCAAGACTGTACGCCAACACCTGGCTGCGATATTAAACCAGGGGATTTTAGAACTCAAACACAAGGTGGGTGGGGAGCGCCTCCAAAAGGAAATAATCCAGGGACATATTTAAAACGAAATTTCGCATCAGCTTTTCCGAGTGGGATAACAATTGGGACAGGATTTACTCTGAAGTTAACTTCTGCGTCTGCGATTGAAGTGTTTTTACCCCAAGGTGGAACTCCTGCAGTTTTAACTTCCAGTTATGTGAATCCGGTTGATCTGAATAATGTTTTTACTGGACAAGTTCTTGCACTAGCATTAAATATCAGATTTGATCTTTGGGATGTAAATTTTGGAAGGTCGGCAACGAATCTTAAAGATCTCAAGATCGCATATGGTCCATTTGAAAATTGGACGGTCCAGCAGTTATTAGACGAAGCTTATATTGCTCTTGGAGGTGGATATACTCTCTATTCAATCAGCATGTTGAATAATGCAGTGAGTTCAATCAATGAAAACTTTGTTGATGGGACGTTTGCCGGAACATTTTTAACATGCCCATAATCGATAAAATTAGATTTCAACTATTTCTCTCTTATCAGCCCGGTTGAACTGCTCAATCGGGCTTTTTTTATTAAGAAATCACTTCCCAGTGTTTTTTCTAATCGCCTTCAATTCATTGAGTATGTCTTTGAAAATGTTATCAACTCCAGATGTTCCAGGTTCATTAGTTCCTAATGCTTCAGAAATTGGATGTAGGACTTTAATCTTTTCTCGCATTTGATTGTGATATTTCTCGTATTCAACCAATCCGCTTAAAACGCCTTCGTAGCTTGACGTTGAATTCATTTTTTGCCCTGCGGTCTGGATTTGGATCGAACCAATCTCAAGAAACCGATCGTACAAAGTTCTTTGCAATGCAAAATCGGTCACAGCTCTGAAAGGAATATTTTGTTGAGTTTTAGTAAGAATCCCTTTGTAGATGCTTACTCTATCTTCACGAATAATATAAGACAGATTTTTCACCCAAAGAATTGAAATTGGATAGCCAATCCCAAGAAGCAATACACAAATTATTAATCCAACCATCCAAAGATATGGAGGAACACGCATATCACCTTCTGCAACCGCAATGATGAAATGAATAATCGCGGCAGTGATTAAAATTGAAATTGAAATTGTGATTAAGATCCAAAGATATTTTGCGATTAGTTTTTGATGCGGTCTAATTATTTCTTCCACACTATCACCTCTCTTTTTTTTTCTTGAAATAATATAAGAATTTAATAACAAACATTCTCCGAATTGATGGGAACGAGGAAAATTATTTAGTCTTTGACTTGGAAAGAATTTCTTTCAATTCTTGTAACGCTTTTTCGATTTCTTCAATTGTTGTGTATCGGCTGAATGAAAATCGTAGAGCTCGCTCTGCTCTTTCTTTTGGTAAATTCATAGCTTTGAGAACGTGAGATGACTCCATCACACCACTCGTACAAGCTGAACCGCTAGATACAGCAATCCCATTCATGTCGAGATTCATTATTAATGAATCCGAATTAATTGAATACCTTTCCGGATTTATAGAGAGATTTAAAATATACGGGGAACATTCATTGGCTGGTGAGTTAAGCAGGATATCAATGTCAAATGATTTTATAAGTTCCATGAAACTGTTTTTTATTTTGCTAACATGATTGAAGTTTTCGGTTCGATTCTTATAAAAGATTTCTGCTGCTTTGCTAAATCCCACGATCGCGGGAGTATTCTCAGTGCCTCCTCTTCGTTTCCGTTCTTGAGAACCTCCGTAAAGGATGGGTTCGATTGGAGTTCCCTGCCTGATGAAAAGCAATCCGGCTCCTTTTGGACCGAATACTTTGTGGCTGGATGCTGACAGAAGATCAATCTCTAGATTCGACAAATCAATATCATATTTAGCAAAACTTTGAACCGAATCTATGTGCAATATGATCGAATGTTTTTTGCATGTATTTATTATTTGATTGAGGTCGTTGACAGATCCGACCTCATTATTGATGTGCATTAAAGAGATCAGTACGGTAGTCGGTTTAATTTCATTCTCGATTTTTACAACATCAATGTTTCCATTTTCAGTTGGATGAATATAGCTCACTTCAAAACCAGATTTTTCAAGCTTTTCACAAACTTCGAGAGTCGCATGATGCTCAGCTGCAGAAGTGATTATGTGGTTTTTACCTGATTCTTTTCTAATTGCATTTGCTGAACCGAAAAGAGCAAGGTTAATAGCTTCAGTCCCCCCGGAAGTAAAATAAATTTCGTTCGGCTTTGCTCTAAGTATTTTACAAATTGTGTCTCTGGATGATTCGATCGCAGCTCTGGTAACCTGCCCAAACTGATGAATAGAAGATGCGTTTCCAAATTTTTCTTTGAGATAGGGGAGCATAACATCCAAAACTTCTTCATCAATTGGAGTAGTCGCCGCGTAATCAAGATATACTTTATTCTTCATTAACATTATGTTTATTTACCTGTTCTAATTAGAGACTTCTCAAAAAGAATCTTTATTCCTTCCAAAACTAGATCAAATTCAAGGGCATTGATAATTTTTGTATGCGGAAAAATCGTCTTAGAAAATCCGCCAGTTGCTATGACTTTTGGTTGAATTCCAATTTCATCCGAAATTCGCTTGATCATTCCTTCCATCGAATCGAGTGCTGCATTCATTATTCCCGATTGCATATTATGAATTGTATTGGTTCCAATAACTTTACCCGGAAAATTCAACTCCACTTCAGGTAATTTTGCTGCAAGATCGAAAAGTGCTTGAGCTGAAGTTTTTACACCTGGCGCAATCACGCCTCCAATGAAATTCCCATCTTTTGAAACTACATCATAAGTAGTAGCAGTGCCGAAGTCGATTATAACTAATGGTCCGCCATATTTTTTGAATCCAGCTGCAACATTGCAAATTCTGTCCGCACCGACTTCACTTGGATTATCGACTAAAAGACTGAAGCCCAAATCCATCTCAGGTGAGATAAACAATGGGGCACACTGGAAAATATTTTCTGTGACAAGTGCCAAAATTTTGTCAGCTCTTGGGACAACTGATGATATCCCAACATTTTTGAAATCTCTCAGCTTAAAATTCAAAGATTCTAAAGTATCCCTTAAAAACTCTTTGAAGATCTTTTCGTCACAAACAAAGTTTGTCGCAAGTCTAAAAGTTGTTACTAATTTTTCCTTATCAAATACTCCAAAGGTAGTATGAGTATTGCCTGTATCAATTGCTAAAAACATTTTACTCCTTAATTACGGTTACATCGCCTGAAAATAACCTGATAAATTTACCATTCTGATTTAAAATAAGCGAGCCATCCATTTCAACTCCCGCAAATATCCCAGAAAAAATATTTTTGTTATCTGTTAGTGTGATTTGTTTCCCAAGACTCTTGCATCTCATTTCCCATTTTCGCATTAAACTATCGATATTTTCTAGTAAATGTGAATAGTTTTTTAAAAAATTTTGTATGATTGAAAACAAAACTTCTTCGCGAGTAAAAATTTTATTAAAGAATAACCGCAGAGATGTTGTTCTATCCTTAAATTCATCTTGAAAGATCGTTTGATTAACATTTAATCCAATTCCAATCACACTTTTTACTACACGGTCAGTTTCGAATTGGGATTCAATCAGAGTCCCGCAGAATTTTTTTCCATCTAAAAGTAAATCATTGGGCCACTTTGTTTCTACTTTGCAGTTTGAAATTTCTTCAATCGCTTCTGCTATTGAGACCGAAGTGCAAAAATTTAAATAACCAAGTTCATTTGCTCGTAATTTTGGAATCAATCCAATTGAAAAAGTTAAATTCTCGTAAGCATTAGCAAGCCATTTTCTTTCAAGCCGGCCCTTACCCTTAGATTGAAATTCAGCTAAAACCAGAGTTTTATCGATTAAGTTTTTTTTCTTTAGAAGGTAAGTGTTAGTCGAATCGATTTCCTCAAAGTACTCAAATTGATGGATGAACATAAGCCCATCAATTCTTTTGGAAAATTTTTTAACTTCAAACTTCACAGTCGAAAATATAAATTGAAACTATTTTTAACAAAGAAAAGATTATCATTATTTGTCACGCCTATGACAGAATTGTCATCTATTTCTCAAGATTAATGATTTCTGGCAATCATTTTGTCAGGCTGTCATATGTATTTTATCAAATCGTTTAATTTTTTGGAAATTTTACATGGCATGGTCATTGAAGCTATAGTTACAACAAAATAATAAAAGGAGACAAAATGACATTAATAAGATTTAACCCATTTAGAGAATTAGATTCAATCCAAGACAGAATGAGGAACTTTTTTGACGATTTTCCAACTTCACTCAATATGGATGCTTCGTCAAACTTCAATCCACGAGTCGATATTTCTGATGACGAAAAAACTGTATTCGTAAATGTAGAACTTCCCGGAATTGATAAAAAGGATGTTAAAATTTCTGTTCACGAAAATAACATCTTAACAATCAAGGGAGAGAAGAAAACTGAACTCAAAGATGAAAAGAAAAATTTCTACCGCATGGAAAGAACTTATGGTTCATTCTGCCGAACAGTGGCTTTGCCGGCAGAAGTAAATGCAGATAAGACAAAAGCCAAGTATGAGAATGGAATATTAAATGTCGAATTGCCGAAACTCGAACCTGCTCCTAAAGCAGAAAAGATGATCGAGATTAACTAATTGCCATTTTCATTAAAATCGAATTTAAGTACGGGATGGGAGATTACTCTCATCTCGTATTATTTTATTATTAAGAAAGGAAATAACTAATGAGTAAAATTATAGGAATAGACTTAGGGACAACAAACTCCTGTGTTGCTGTACTTGAAGGTAATGATCCTGTTGTCATTCCGAATGCAGAGGGAGGAAGAACAACTCCTTCGGTTGTTGCATTTGCGAAATCGGGTGATCGGCTGGTGGGTCAAGCAGCAAAACGCCAGGCAGTTACAAATCCGCAGAATACAATCTTCTCAATAAAAAGATTTATGGGAAGAAGATACGATGAAGTAACACATGAAATGAAATTAGTTCCCTACGATGTGATCAACGATGGCGGAATTGCTCGTGTTAAAGCAGATGACAGAGTTTACTCTCCGCCGGAAATCAGTGCAATGATTTTACAGAAAATGAAAAAAACTGCAGAAGAATATTTAGGTCAAGAAGTAAAAGAAGCAGTTATCACTGTTCCGGCTTACTTCAACGATTCACAACGTCAAGCTACAAAAGATGCTGGTGAAATTGCTGGGCTGACTGTCCGCAGGATTATCAACGAACCGACAGCTGCTGCTCTAGCTTATGGATTAGATAAAAAAGATAAAGATGCAAAAATTGCAGTCTACGATTTAGGTGGTGGAACATTTGATATATCAATACTTGAACTCGGTGAAGGTGTATTTGAAGTTAAGTCAACAAATGGTGATGGGCATCTTGGCGGCGACGATTTTGATCAAAGACTGATTGACTTCATTGCCGATGAATTCAAGAAACAGGAGAGCATTGATTTAAGAAAAGATCCGATGGCTTTGCAGAGATTAAAAGAAGCAGCCGAGAAAGCAAAGATCGAACTTTCAGGCCAACTTCAGACTGACGTTAGCTTGCCATTCATCACTGCAACGGCTGAAGGTCCGAAACATTTGAACTTAAATATTACACGTGCAAAGTTTGAGCAATTAGTGGACGATCTGATTAAGAGGACGGTTGAACCTTGTAAGAAAGCTCTAACTGATTCTGGTCTCTCGCCAAATCAAATTGATGAAGTGATTTTAGTCGGCGGATCAACTAGAATTCCAAAAGTACAACAAGTTGTTAAAGAACTTTTTGGGAAAGAACCGCACAAGGGTGTAAATCCTGATGAAGTTGTTGCTGTAGGTGCTGCAATACAGGGAGCTGTATTAACTGGCGAAGTAAAAGACGTTTTGCTTCTTGATGTTACGCCGCTTTCTCTTGGAATTGAAACTCTTGGTGGCGTGATGACAACACTTATCCAAGCGAACACTACAATTCCCACTAAGAAAAGTGAAATTTTCTCTACTGCTGCAGACAGCCAAACTTCCGTTGAAATTCACATTCTTCAAGGTGAAAGGCCAATGGCAGTTGATAATCGTACACTTGGCAGATTTCACCTGGATGGAATTCCACCGGCGCCAAGGGGGATCCCGCAAATCGAAGTAACTTTTGATATCGATGCGAATGGAATCCTTCATGTATTGGCAAAAGATAAAGGAACGAACAAAGAGCAAAGTATAAGAATTACTTCTTCAAGCGGTCTCACAAAGGAAGAGATTGAGAAGATGAAAAAAGATGCTCAAGAGCATTCTGCCGAAGATAAAAAGCGAAAAGAAGAAGTGGAAATTAAAAATCAAGCCGACAATTTAATCTTCCAAACAGAAAAACAAATGAAAGATTATGGTGATAAGATCTCAGAAGACTTGAAATCTCGACTGCAGTCAGCCGTAGATCAGCTAAAGGATGCACACAAAACTGGAGTCGTTTCAGAGATCAAAACTAAGATGGATAATCTAAACAACATTTGGAATGAAGCTGCAAGTCAGATGTATCAAACTTCCTCGACTGGTCCTGGAGCAGAACAGCAAACTCAAGAACCGCCAAAACAAGATGAAGCGAAAAAAGATAAAGAAGTAGAAGACGCAAGCTACGAAGTAATTGACGATAACGATAAAAAATAAATAACACAAAGGATTGAATATGAATAACGAACAAAAAATTAATGCAGAAAATGGATTTGATTGGGAAACTTTAATCGAAACGGAACCAACTGTTCCACCAATCATTGATATAATTGAATCGAAGAATGATTTTCAAATTAAAGTTTATATGCCAGGTGTACAGAAAGAAAACATTTATCTTAAACTTGATGATGAAGTTCTGTCAGTTTTTGGTAAAATGGACTTGAATCATGCTGATGAAGTGAGGTTCATACTAAGAGAGAAGAACTATGGACATTACTTCCGAAAATTCTTCATCACAGATAAAATAGATTCTACGCAAATTAGTGCGAAGCTGGATAATGGTTTATTGAACATTATACTTCCTAAGCATGATAGAATTAAACCAAAAGAAATTTCGATAAATTAAATTTTGTTACCCGAATAGAAACAATCGAAAATTAAAAAAAGATTAGATGTTAAGATTAATGTGACGTATTGAAAAGTAAAGATTCGATGTAAATAAAAAAGGGCAGTATTTCTACCGCCCTTTTTTTATATATAGAAATTCAGCTTAGAATGTATATCTAATTCCGAATTGCGCTTGCCAGCGTGATAACAAGTTGCTGGGAATATCTGGATCAGAAAATGCTGCCCATTGATATCGTGCTTTCCCTTTGTCCGCGCCTGTAGGTGCGATACTGTGGAATTTAAGCAAGCGGGTATCATTGGCTAACTTAATCCAGCCGGCTTCCTTATCAATTAAATTCATTACATTAAGAATATCAAAAGTGATTTCGAATTTGTGACCGAACAATGAAGGAATTTCTTGAGTGATTCTTAGATCAATCTGATGACTCCATGGTGATCTTGCACCATTTCTCTCTGCCATCATTCCTTTTCTGTCTTTCAAGTAATCACTATTATCGATATAAGCCATTAATTCGCCGTATGCAGCATCTGTTTTTGCAAGTACTGCACCCGCAGAACTGACAAGTATAATATCATTGGCATCTCTCGGAATATATGCTAAATCATTATCAGCTAAACCGTCACCATTTACGTCTCCATCAATGATGTATGAGTATGGTCTGCCCGATAATCCATTATAGAATAATCCGATTGTTGTTGCTAATCCTCTCCAGCCCCAATCATGACGATAAGAAACTGTACCGAATATTCTATGTGTTCTATCGGCATCAGCGTAGGAGAGATCTGGATTATTTGGATTTCCTGGTGTCGGGTTGAATCTCCAACCTGAACTTGCAGTAGTGCTGTTTGATCCGCCAATATCTTTAGCAAGACCCCAGGTGTAAGCGACATTTGCGTAGAAGCCGTCAAAAGTTGCTAATCTTTGAAGTTGGAAAATAACGTTAGCGTTCGAACCTTGATCGGTATTCTTAACAAGATAAACAGCAGTAAAATTATTGTTAACTCTTACGCCACGTGTAGAGTAAGCACCTGTTGTTGTATTAAGTGTTCCCCATACATCGCGATTTTCACCAACGATTTTTCCATCAGGAGTAATATCGCCGTTCGACTGAACTCCTTTGAGGTTGATATTTTGATAGTATACTTCGTTTAGTGATCTTGAGAAAATACCTTCAACCGAAGCAATGAGATTATATGGAAGTTTTTGATCGACTGCGAAATTAAATCTCATTACTGACGGAGCTTTAAAGTCACGGTCTGTAACATTCACTTCAGCTGTTGGAAGTGTAGTTGCAGTTTTTGGCTGACCATAAGGATCACCAATAAAATTATTTGGAACAGTAGTAAGCGTATAGAAATCAACACCAGTATTACTGTATTGATTTGAAACCCACACTGCTGGATATCTTCCATAGAATACACCGAAACCGCCACGCAGCTGTGTATTGCGATCTTCATCCACTGCCCAGTTGAAACCGATTCTTGGAGAAATGACAGCACTTGTGTATGGCAGAAGATTTGTGCTCAAATTGTAACCAAGAGCAGAGAAGGTGGAATCAAATCTTTTATTATAATTCGGTTTGTCCGTGAAAACCGGAAGATCTAAGCGAACACCGCCTGTGATTTTCAATCTGGAACTGATTGTCCATTCATCTTGAATGTAGAATCCAAATTGCTGATATCCCCAATTGGCATCTTGAGTCGGATTAGTTGTAGCTGAATAACGATGTTCGTAAGAAGCAGCTTTTTTATCTGCTAAGAAGTCTGCAATTGAGTTATACCTGTAGAGTCCAAAATTGGTTGGAATAAACAAGTTACGGAACTTAATGAAATCCAATTTTGCTCCTACCGTTATGGTATGGTTTGCTAGATATAAAGATAAGTTATTCGTGATTTCAAAGACATCCTGTTCCAATTCATTTTGATGACGGAATTGTTCCGCACCAATTACAAGACGTTGAGTGCTCTTGTCACTGGCTGCAGGATTACTGGTATTAATTTCAACGACCGGGAATGGTTGTCCATAATACTTTGGATTATCGAACTGATTTATGTATCCGAGGGTGAACTCATTCGATGCAAAATTCCCTAATAAACTTGTGAATTGAAGTGCAAAGGTATGAGTTTTATTCACTAATTTATATCGAGCATTCTCTGCATAGATATCATTCGATCCTCTGAATCTTGAGGGTGAATTATCGTTAAGTGAATTGAGATAATTCCAACGCGCAGTCAATTTGTGATTTTGACTCAAGTTGTAATCAAATCTGACAAATAATTTGTCACTGTCATCGAGCCAGGGAACTGAGTTCCATGAGCCAGTTTCATATCCGTATTTTGATTTCACATAATCCGAAATCAGCTTTAATGAATCTGATTTAGCAGTATAAGTGTTTGTTCCAACTTTATCAGCGTTAAAAGTACGGTCAAACGGTGAAGATTTTCTCAGAAGTTCGCCAGCTACAAAGAAGAAGAGTTTATTTTCAATTATTGGTCCTCCGAATCGGAAACCGGTTGAATATTCAGTGAAGCTTGGTACTTTTAATTGTTTGTCATCTGGACTGACTCCAATGAGATCTTGGTTCCTTCCATAATAATATGCAGAACCATTGAAATTATTGGTTCCACTTCTCGTGATCGCATTGATTCCAGCTCCTGTGAAATTAGCTTGACGAACGTCGAATGGCGAAACTACAATTTGAAACTCTTCGATTGCATCCAAGGTTATTGGAGTTACACTCGATTGTCCGCCTGGTGTTCCTGTACCGCCCAAACCGAACAGATCGTTAAAATTAACTCCATCAATTTGAATGTTATTATATCTATTATTTCGACCTGCTGCACTGCTATTTACACCGTTGAAATATGGTGATAACTTGTAGTAATCAGCAAAGTTTCTTGTGATGGTTGGAAGTCGATCGATTTGGTCTCGGACGACGTTTGAAGCAGCACCAATTCTTGATGCGTTAAGAATTGGATTTCGTTCAGCAGTAACTACTACTTCACCGGCTTGAAAAACTTCTTCCGATGCAACAAAGTCTTGTCGTAAACTTTGGGATAGTAATAGAGTTAAACCAACTCTTTCTTGTTTTACATATCCAATAAACGAGAAAGTTAAAGTATATGGTCCTCCAACACGTAAGTTTGGTAAGTTGTAATCACCATTTGCACGTGTCGTCGTTCCGTACATGGTTCCGGTTGGTTGGTGCACGGCAACAACATTTGCGCCGACAAGAGGATTACCATTGTTATCAGTAACCGAACCGTAAATAGCAGCAGATGTTATACCTTGACCAAATATATTTGAACAGGTCACAAGAGAAAAAATTACACCGAAGAGTAAGGACATCTTATTAAAATTACCCTTTGGTGAATTATCTCTTGAAAAAAATTTGGTGAGTTTGTGCATGAGAGCTCTCCTATTTTTTTTTAATGCTTTGCAAATATCAAGCATATTTTTTTTATTGTCAAGAAAGTTATTTTTAAAATAAAGTTCTAACTCGGAAAAAATCGGATTGAATTTTCAATTTTGTTTTCAGATTGATTTAATTAACTTGATAAGAGTTTAACTTAAACAAAAGGAATTATGTCAGTTTTACCGATAAATGTTTATGGAGATAAAATTCTCAAACAAAAAGCAAAAAAAGTGCAAAATGTTGATCAAAAAACTTTACAACTAATCCAAGACATGTTTGAAACGATGAGAGAAAGTGATGGTGTGGGATTGGCTGCGAATCAAGTTGGTGTTAGAGACTCAATTATTGTGGCTGATCTTTCTCAGGTTGAGGGATATGAAGATACGAAACCAACAGTAATTATTAATCCTGAAATTATTTTGGGCGAGGGGAATTCATCTTATGAAGAAGGATGTCTAAGTCTACCGGGTATAAGATTAAATATTGAACGACCGGAAAGAATTAAACTTAGATTTCAAGATACTGATTTAATAATTCATGAAAAATATTTCGAAGGCTTGTTCGGCAGAGTTCTACAACATGAAATTGATCATCTAAATGGAGTTCTTCTTACCGATCGGATATCAGATGAGGAGAAAAAAAACTTAAATGAGTCACTTAATAATATTGTCAATAGAACTGTGGAAGTCAATTACGAAATTTCATAAAAAATTTATTAGTCAATAAATATTTCTTCTTGACTTAGTTTACTCATATTCATATTATCGCAGTACGAGTAATGGCTAATGAGATTAGATGTACATAAGGGGCGCGTCGTCGTTGTGCAGCATTAGAGACCTATATTTAAATAGAAAAAAGAAATTAAATTAATTAAATATAAATTTCTCAATAGGAGGAGTGAATGAGAATGTCTCGAATCTATACCTCTCTTTTCGTTTTCTTAGTTTTAACCGCTTCAATTTTTGCGCAAGAGCCAGAACGTTGGAGCAAACCATTTTTACGACTGGAACCCAGTTCACAAGTTTCGCCTGAAAATTTTGAACTGCAAGCAGCTCCAGTTGATCTAAATTATAATCCAACTCCACTACGAACGGTCTTCCCGGATAAGACATATACTGTCTATCCCAATATAAGAGTCTGGCCTCAAGATGGTGGATCTCAATCAGAACTGCATATTGCAGTTAATCCGAATAATCCAAATATTATTCTGGGCGGCTCTAACGCAGCGAATACTGCAGTTACTTATTTAAATCAGGGTTACTATGTTTCAACAAACGGAGGTCAAACCTGGTTTGGAAGCGATTCATTACCGGGTAAGCCTTCTGGATATTATAGATCAGACCCAGTGGTCGATTTCGATTTGAATGGAAATATGTATTTCAACACGCTTGAATACAGTTCATCAGCTGGCGATTTAGTCACACTTAAATCGACTAATAATGGATTGACCTGGGGTAATCCTATTGCTGTTCCAAATCCTGGAATAGACGAAGATAAAAATTGGATAGCAGTAGATAAAACTCCAACTTCACCATATGTAAATTATATTTATACTGCTTATACAGAATTTCAAAGTACTGGTCCTAATTATAGACAACTCGAATTTTCAAGGTCAACTGATGGAGGGGTGACATACTCTGCCCCAATCAATATGAGCGGTACAACAGGTTATTTGCATCAAGGTGTAAACCTTGCTGTTGCTCCTAATGGAAATGTTGTTGCTGCTTTCACACATTATCCAACTTCCGTGTTAACGTCCAGTCATGTTACTTTCGCCAAATCGACAGATGGTGGACTAACGTTCACACAGCAATTTATTCTACAAAATATTTTCGACATTCGCGGAAATTTAACTAAAGGCGGAAATACAATACGAGTTAACTCATTTCCCTACATCGATGTTGATAGAAGCAATGGTCCAAGAAAAGGTAGAATATTTGTTACTTGGGCAGCACGCCCTGCATCTGGTCAATCACCAGACGTATTTCTCAGCTGGTCTGATAATAACGGTTCTACTTGGACAACTCCGAAACGAGTTAACGCTGATTCAGCTTTAACAAATCGTGATCAATGGTTCCCTGCATTAGCAGTCGATCCTGCAGATGGTTCGGTAAATATCTGTTACTATGACAGCAGAAATTTTACTGCAAATGATTCTGCAGAAGTTTACATGTCTCGTTCAGTCGATGGTGGTGTTACTTTCGAAGATATAAAAGTAACTGACGCACCGCACAAACCTCAGTCAATTTCAGGTTTAGCTACAGGTTATCAAGGTGACTACATCGGTATTGCAGCAAAGAACGGAGTAGTCTGGCCATTCTGGAATGATCGTCGATTAAATCGTCCTCACAATGCATATACTGCAAAAGTTTTCTTCATTCAAATTCAGCATCCACCCCTTGGCAATACTGAAAATCTTGCTGGACCATATTATGTTGGTGCAAAGATTTCAGCTTCACTCCCAATCACAAATGCAAAAGTTTATTGGAGAAGAGGTACAACCGGTGCATTTGATTCATTAACTATGACTCGAATAGGAACGACCGACAGCTTCTATGCGAATATTCCAGGTAATAATAATCCAGCAACTTACAATTATTATCTATATGCTCAGGATAATGCTGGTTCATATGCTACTTTGCCAGGCGGCGCACCTTCGAGTGTTTTTTCATTCGAAGCTGCTGCTGATAATATTTCACCTACAGTTACTCACACAGTTTTACCAAATCAATATCGCGAAACATGGTCACCGACAGTCACCGCAAATGTGACTGATAATATTGGAGTTGATTCTGTGCGAGTTAATTATCGCGTAAGATGGAATGGTACTCCAAGACAATTTTACATGACAAAAGGATCTGGTGATTCTTGGTCCGGAGTTTTTAATATCGATACTACATTATTAGCAGTTGGTGATACTGTTTATTATAGAATTACAGCTCGCGATAAAGGGACTGCTGGAAATTATGGTTATCACCCATCAGCAACAACTTTTAACTCTTTCTTAATCATCGGTGATACAGAATTCCCGGTTATTACCCATACTGCACTTCGGGATCAGGCAAAAGTTAGATGGCCCTCTGTTGTCAAGACGCAGGCTACTGATAATTTAATGGTCGATAGTGTCTGGGTTGAATGGTACAAAAACAATACTGGTAATTGGAAGAGATTTAATCTTGCAAAAATGACTGGTGACAATTGGGAAGCTGCGTTCAATTCAGATACTAACCAAGTTGCATTTGGAGATTCAATCTTTTACAGAATTGCTGCAAGAGATAGGTCCACCAATCGGAATATCACTTATTCACCTGCAAGCGGTTATCATAAGTTTAAAATCATTCAGACAAAAGGTCTCGTACTTGTTATTGATGACGATGCAACTGAGTTTGACAGAATCTCTACTGAAAAAGCGGGTGCTGAAGCCGATTTAACTACGCCACTCGGTGCTTCTGCAGCACTTTTCAAAGCCGCATTAGATTCTGTTGGATACCTGGCAGATTTAGTTACATTTACGGCATTTGATATCACAACCCTTGCAAATTTTGATATTGTTATCCTCACAGCTGGCTCAAAAACCTCAGCTATTTTTAATGATCAAGGTAAACGAGATGCGATTCGCAATTTTGCTAGCCAAACTGGCAAGAAAACCTGGGTAGAAGGTGGGGAGGTTGGTTATTTCTTCCGTAGTACCGGAACTAATGATCAAGTATTCCGTCAGCAGGTTCTATTTACCGAAGCCTGGGTGAGCGATGCATCTTCTGGTATTTTAAATAGAAAACTTACTGGACATCCAATCAATTCATCGCCGAACACTATTCCAGATAACCTCACTCTTACAGGAACTGCTATCGGTGTCAGGGATGCAATGAAAGTATTACCAGGTGCGAAAGTTTACCCAGTCAGCACTTGGTCTTCACATCCCGATAGTGGCGGCATAATTGTGAATGATAAAAATCCGAATCCAGTTAGTGCGGATAATGTATTCTATACGTTTAATATCGGAGTAATGGTAGATCAAGTTTCCGCTAGAAAATTAATTGAAAACACTGCAGATTATTTAATGGCAGTTGAAGCACCTCCAACAGGTAAAATTACTGGTACAGTAACACTTACAGGTGCTCCAAATAGCGGCGGTGTTGTTATAAATTTAACTGGTGTTAAAACTGCAACGACTACCACTGCCTCAAATGGAACATATTCATTTGATTCGCTTTACTCAGGTGCATATAGAGTGACGGCAGTTGCTCCAACCGGATATTTCCCCTATACAGCTTATATAGATACAACTGTCGGTACGACAACTGTAAGCGGAATTAATTTCACGTTCAATCCAATTTTGCCAAGTACAGTTTCGGGTACGGTGACTGTAACTGGTGCACCAAATAATGGCGGTGTGCTTGTAGAAATAATTGGTCAAGCTGGTAAAACAGCCACCACAAATACAGCTGGTACATATTCAATTTCTAATGTAAATCCAGGTAACATTCAAGTTAAATTCTCAAAAGTAGGTTTTGGACCAAAAGTGAAAGATACTACTCTCACGAACGGTGGAACTACCATCGTTAACATGACCTTAGTTCCTACACTTGGTGTCGTTCTAATAGTTGATGACTTCACTACAACGCCAGGTCCATCTGCAACATTATTTAAGAATACACTCGATTCTCTTGGATATGACGCGACACTGACCACTTTTGCTGCTTTGGATACTAATACACTTGGAAGTTATCAATTAGTCATCCTCTCTGCTGGTCAGCGTACAACAACTATGTTTGCCGATAAACCAAAGAGAGATGCTATAAGAAATTATATAAATTTCGGTGGAAAGACTTTAGTTGAAGGTGGACAAGTTCCATACATTTATCGAATTCAAACTACTGAGTATGATAAAGATTTCAGAGAGCAAGTTCTCTTCACCGGTACATGGGTTACAAGCGCTACATCCACTGCCAATATTATCCCGAAGAGAGTGTCGCATCCTATCTATACAGATCCGCATGCACTTCCGAGCTCAATTCCTTTAACTGGTACTGGGACAGGAGTGAGAGATGTAGTATTATTAAAACCAAATGACCTACAAGTGTATAACGTTGCAAACTGGAGTACATACCCCGATTCATCGGCAATTATTGTACGAGATAGAACTCCAGATCCTGCGAGTGCAGATAACATTACATTTGCTTTTGATATTTCTGCAATTACAGATCAATCAGTAGCTAAGAAAATGTTAGAGAATACTGCTAAATTCATATTTAAACAAGAAAGTGCAGCCACAGGTAAGATCACTGGTGATGTTACTCTCACCGGTGCTACAAATCACGGCGGTGTTGTGATGAATCTTTTAAATATCGGTACTGGACAGATCAAATCTACAGTGACAGCCAGCACTGGCGCCTATTCATTTGATTCATTATTCAATGGAAATTATAGAGTAACATCAGTCGCCCCGACTGGTTACTTCCCATATACACTTTCAAAAGATACCAGTACAACCGGTGGAACAGTAAGTGGAATTAACTTTACATTCCAGGTGTTGGTGAATGGTACGATTAGTGGGACAGTCCAACTCGCTGGTCAGACTAACCATAGCGGGGTATTAGTTGAGATTTTAAATCAACCGGGTAAGAATGCCACATCTTCATCCACTGGTGCTTATTCAATTTCAGCGGTTGCACCAGGTAATGTGCTGGTTAAATTCTCTAAGAGTGGATTTAAGACAACTCTCATAGATACTTTCTTAGCTAATGGCGGTACTCTGGTGCTAAACAGAACACTCCCAACCACATTAGGAAATGTTTTAGTGATCGATGATGATGTCTCTGAAACTGATCGTATCTCCGAGGATAAACCGGGAGAAGCAAATTTAGCTATGCCGTTAGGTGCGGCTGCGACCCTGTTCAAATCAACTTTAGATTCAATAGGATATAATGCTGATTTAGTAACATTTGCCGCATTGGATACAAATCAACTTGCTGGTTATGACATTGTCATTCTTTCAACAGGAGCTAAATCTACTAATATATTTAATGATGCTGGTAAACGACTGGCACTAAGAAATTATGCCCGAAGACCGAATGCAAAGACTTGGGCTGAAGGCGGTGAAATCGGTTACTTCTTCAGAAATACAAACACTACTGCCGATTCTTTCTTCAGAAAAGAAATATTGCATACGAGCCGATGGATAAGCGATGCAACTGCAGGTACAATTAAAATTAACATACCAGGACATCCAATATTTACAATACCTAATTTAATTCCAGATAATGTTTTATTAACAGGTACATCAATCTACACACGTGATGCTATGGCGGTAGATTGGGAACCAAAGTCGATCTATCATGCTGGTACATGGTCTTCGCATCTCGACAGCGGTTCTGTTATTGTACATGATAAGAATCCTAATCCTCTTAGTGCAGATAATATCTTCTTCTCGTTTAATATAGCGATGATTTCAGATTTATCAATAGCACAGAAACTTATTCAAAACACTGCTAATTATTTGAGAACTGCAGAACCACCTCCTACAGGCAGTTTTGCAGGAACAGTTACTTTAACTGGAAAACCGAATAATTCAGGTGCGACCGTAAAATTATTCAAACTTCCGACCATGGCATTGGTTGAAACTTTCGCAACTGATTCAACTGGTAACTATACATTCAGCGCTTTGTACGCTGGTGCGTATAGAATTCAAGCAACACCACCAGTGAATTTCTATCCTGCTGTAGTTAACATCGATACAACTGTCGGAACTGGTCCAATTACTGGACTCAATTTCTCATTCATTTCGACTTCAAGTACAGTAGCTGTCAGCTTCTCGACTGCAGTTGGATGGAATTTATTATCGATGCCTGTTAAAGTCGCGAATATGAGCAAGACCTCACTCTTCCCGGCTTCGACTTCAAATGCGTTCGCGTTCAGTGAGGCTCTTGGTTATACAAGGGAAGATACGCTGAAACTTGGTGTCGGATATTGGCTGAAATTTGCTGCAATTGGCACTCACAATTTCACAGCTGCTCCTTCTTGGATACTCGAAGTTCCAGTGAAGTCAGGTTGGAATATGATAGGTGCATCTCACACTACAATTCCAGTGACTGGAATTTATTCAACGCCACCGAATATAATATCCTCACCGTTCTTCGTGTACGCTGCAGGCTATTCGCAGGCGACAGATGTTACAAAAGGTAAAGGTTATTGGGTAAAAACCAATAATGATGGAAAGATTTATTTAGCTTCTAGTTATCCGAAGCTGAATCCTTCCCAAGTTCCCGTAGAAGTTGTCGATAATATCTGGCCGACAATGATAATTACAGATGCTGCGGGGAATCAAACCAAATTGTACTTTGGTTCGAATGTTCAATTTGAAGGTAGATACGAATTACCTCCAGTACCACCAAGCGGTGTATTTGATGTTCGTTTCCAAAATAATAAATATGTTGAAGATGCAAGTATTGGAAAATATCAAGTTGCATTGAATTCTGCAGCTTATCCTGTTAGAATTAGACTTGAAAACTTCGATGAGACTACATTTAGTATAAATGATGGTCTTGGTGGAATCGTTCTCAACGAAAGAATTAAAAATAATGAGGAAGTTGTTATTGCTAACAGCTCCTTATCCTCGTTCACACTTGAAAAGGTTGTAATACCAACAGTTTATGAAATGAGTCAAAATTATCCTAATCCGTTTAATCCAAGTACAGTTATCCGCTTTGGATTACCGGAGGATGCGAAGGTCAGGCTCGAAGTTTACAATACTCTAGGTGAACGTGTTGCTGAATTAGTCAATAAAGAACTCGAAGCTGGTTACTATTCGATAAACTTCGATGCTTCGAAATTAAGTACGGGTGTTTATTTCTATAGAATTCAAACATCCAAATTTACAAGTGTTAAGAAAATGATGTTCTTGAAGTAAGGTATAGGTGAATAAGGTCATGAAAAGAAATGAAATTAATAACTTCAATATTCCGGCGGTTCCTCAGGAACCGTCGGGATCATTAACATCCCAAAGCAATAAAGGAGAGTTAGTATTTATGAAAAATATTAAACTGTTAGCAATACTAATCTTGTTCGGGTTTACTTCTGTTTATGCACAATATTCTGAGAGTTACATCAGTTCGAATCCGAACTATCGAGCAGAAATGGATGCACGCGGTTTCGCACCTGTATCCTTGCCTGCGAGCGTAAATTATAAACCACTTGGTGTGATAACCTGGTCTGAAGGATTTGAAAATACAACATTTCCTCCAACCGGCTGGGCTTCCCATAATTTAGATGCAGGTACCCAACAATGGACTAGATATACCACCACCCCAATATTTGGTACAGCAAGTGCCGCAGCTACTTATGAAAGTACAACTTTGCAGAATGATGATTGGCTCAGAACTCACCAATTCGTAGTTAGTGCTGGTGCCGTATTAAATTTTTATGCCAAAAGGCAATCTACTGCATATGTTGATTCTGTTGAGATTTTTTATTCAACAAGTGGTGGAACACCGCCATCAGGTTATACTCGGATGACTAAATTAATGCCAGCAGGTACAACTGCAGAATTATTCCAAGTTTCTTTAAACTCTCTTGCCGGGCAAAACATTTATTTAGCATTCAGATACAATGAACTTGATCAATGGAGATTGTATTTGGATAGTATGTTTGTTGAGGTTCCGACTGCAAACGATGTGGGCGTTATGGCAATCGTCACACCTGGAACAACTGTTGACGTAAATACTGCCTATACTCCAAGGGTTGTAGTTAAGAACTTCGGTTCAACTGCTTCAGGCGCATTTCAAACAAGGATGACTATTAATCCTGGAGGTTATCTCCAAACAGTTAATGTAAGTTCATTAGCACCTGGTGCTGTTGATTCAATCAATTTTGCAAACTGGACTCCTACAACTAGTGGTAATTATCAAGTTACCGCATTTACTATGTTGACTGGAGACTCGAATCCATCTAATGATACAGGAAAAGTAACCACATTTGCTTGGAATGCATTTAATGTTCAATATAATATTAATGCATCGAATCTGTATCCGGCAGGTGTCAGCTGGTATGGTACAGAATTCGACGGTACATACTTCTATCTTTCGAAGTGGAATGAAAACAAAATGTGGCGTGTTAATAAAGCAGGTACCACAATTGATTCCTTTACAGTAGGCGGTTTAGCTGCATCATCTGGATTCAGAGATTTAGCTTTCGATGGTACAGACCTATATGGAGCCCCGAATACTACGACTGTTTATAAAATTGACAAAACTACATTTGCAGCAACGACAGCTTTTACAGCACCATTCGCAGTGCGAGGAATATCATATAACAAAGCCGCGAATGCCTTCTATGTAGCTGGATGGTCTGGAAATATTTCCCTCGTAAGCAGAACTGGAACTGTTATAAGCTCGATAGCTCAAACAGTCCATGGTTTAACAGGTATGGCGGGTAATGCATATGATACTCTAAGTTCAGGCGGTCCATTTTTATGGGTCTGGGATGATGGTTTATCAACAAATACTTCTTCACCAATCGTAAAATTGAATGCCACAACTGGTGCGAGAGTAGATAGTTTTAATGTTGCTTCACTTCATCCGGCCACGGTGATTGGTGGTGGTTTATTTGTGACAAACCAATATCAAACCGGAACGGTTACACTTGGTTCTTTGAACCAAAGTGCTCCGCATCGTTTAATTGGTTTTCAAATTGGCGGTTCAGCTTCCACAGTTGCCGTTGATATTCCAATAACAGTAACAGACAATGCTGGAGGAACCGCAACTCTAAAATTTGGCCTTGATCCAACAGCAACAGATGGAATTGATGCTTCACTCGGTGAACAAGAATTACCACCGCCTCCTCCAACGGGAGTATTTGATGCTCGGTTCATTGGAGATGATATTGGAATAAGTATTGGGCAGGGTCTCGCTAAAGATTATCGTCAAGGAACAACGACTCATAATGGACAGAAGATACACGAGTTTAAATATCAAGTCGGAACTGGAACAACGATTACGTTTAATTGGAATATGCCGACTGGAGTAACTGGCAGACTTCAAGATTTAATCACAGGATCAATCATTGACGTGGCGATGAGCGGGACAGGAAATTATACAGTTACAAATCCAGGAGTACTGAATAAACTCAAAATGACAGTTACATACGCCCTAGGCGGAACAACAGAGACAGTTCAATTAACTTCACCAAATGGCGGCGAGAACTGGTTCGTGGGTGCATCAAAAAATATTACATGGACAAGCAGTAACATAACGAATGTCAAGTTGGAATATACAACTAACAATGGAACGTCATGGTCAACAGTTGCGGCTTCAGTTCCTGCCACTCCAGCAACTTATGCTTGGACAGTGCCAAGTACTCCAACTACTCAAGCAAAAGTTAAAGTGAGTGATGCTGCGGATGGAACTCCTGCAGATGAAAGTGATGCTGTATTTACTATAAGTACTCCTCCGTCCGGCACAATTACTGTACTATCACCAAATGGAGGGGAGAAATTAAATGCTGGTGCACAGCAGATCGTTGTATGGAAATCCACTGGCTCGCCCGGAAATGTTGATGTTCTCGCCTCGACAGATGGCGGAGCAACATTCGGTCCAGTATTTACAAACATTCCAAATAATGGTTTTGCTGCAGTTCCCGCACCAACTATTCTTGGGACTAATTATAGAGTCAAAGTTCAGAGCAACTCGGCACCAACTACAATTTTTGATGTGAGTGATTCTTCATTCAGTATTGTTGCTGCGAGCACGGTGCTAAAGAATATTCCGGTCGTTGTTTCCGATCAATTCTTCTCTCAAATACTAAGAGTTGGTATTGATCCAAGTGCAACTGATGGAATTGATGCAGCACTTGGTGAGTTTGAATTGCCGCCAACACCACCATCTACAGTTTTTGATGGACGTTTAATAGGTGATGATATTGGTATTATCGGGCTCGGACAGGGAGTGTTGAGCGATTTCAGACAGGGTGCCTCAACGTTTGATGGGAATAAAATCCATGAACTTAAATATCAAATGGGCCCATTAGCTAAGCTGCTCGCAACAGACATTACAATTTACTGGAGCTTGCCAGCAAATGTTACCGGGCGTTTACAAGATTTAGTAACAGGCGCCTTGATTGATGTTCCAATGAGCGGTGATGGAAAATACTTAGTTGCAAATCCATCAACCTACAGCAAGCTGAAAATGACTTTGACATATACTGTTCCGACTACAAGCTCGATTACAGTTTTGTCGCCGAATGGCGGTGAGTCATTTAAGCAAAATGCACATCAGGTAATTGCTTGGAAATCGTTGAATGTCAGCGGGAATGTTAATATTAAATTGTCTGCTGATGGCGGAACAACTTATCCGACTACGATTGCATCAAATGTTGCCAATTCCGGAGTTTATGGCTGGAATACTGGAACATTATCTGGTACTCAATACCGCGTTAGAGTTGAAAGTGCAACAACTCCAACAACGAACGATGCAAGTAACGCTAATTTCACTGTAAGTGGTGCACAGACGATCTACCAAGATAATCCATTTGTAATTTCCGACGGAACAACTTCGGTCTTAATGCGATATGGAATTGATCCTGCTGCAACAGATGGAATTGATGCGGCTCTCGGTGAAGCAGAACTTCCTCCAGTGCCTCCAACAGGAGTATTTGATGGAAGATTCATTGGGACTGACATTGGAGTTCCGGGATTAGGACAAGGTTCATTGAAAGATTATCGACAAGGAACAAGTGCATTTTCCGGAAATAAGATACATGAAATATTTTATCAAATGGGTTCAACTGGTGATTCACTGAGACTATTCTGGAATCTGCCTACAAGTGTAACCGGTTTATTGCAAGATATCGTTACAGGTACTATAGTTAACGTTGCAATGTCTGGTGCCGGTACTTACACAGTTGCTAATCCAGGTGTGTTATCAAAACTCAAAATCACATTAACATATACAGCAGCCCCTGCATCGGTCACTTTGGTCTCTCCAAATGGCGGAGAAAATTGGCCTGTCGGTTCAACTCAAAATATAGTTTGGACTGCGACCGGCATTGCAACAGTTAAGTTAGAATATACAACCAATAATGGTACAAGCTGGATCAACATTGGCACAGCTCCAGCAGTTGTTTCATCAAAGACAAGATTAGATGGATATAATCCTAAAGATCCTGCAGGCTACATCGAAGGTGAAATGGGTACATATCCTTGGACAATTCCAAATACGCCATCCAATTCATGTAAAGTCAGAGTATCTGATAATGCAAATGCAGCAACGAATGACGTAAGTGATAATACATTTACGATTAGTGCTCCAACAACCGAAGGTTGGACGCTCCAAACGAGTGGAACAACAGCCACGCTCTATACCGTTCATGCTGTAAGCGATCAAGTCGCATGGGCAGGTGGTCTTGGTGGAGTAGTAATTCGTACTACAAATGGTGGAACAAACTGGACTACCGTTACAAGTCCACGTGCAATAGATATTCACAACATATTTGGTTCAGATGCGAATATTGCGTTTGCAATTTCAAATGGTACAACTGATGCAGTTCTCTATCGTACATCGAACGGGGGAACTAGTTGGCAGGCGGTTTATACTCAAGCCGGCGGATTCTTTAATCATGTAGAAATGTTTGATGCGAATAACGGATATTTTCAAGGCGATCCGTTAAGCGGAATATGGACTCTAATGAAAACAACTAATGGTGGATTGAATTGGACTTCAGCCACATCGCTCACTCAAGCCGGAACTGAATACGGTTGGAACAACTCAATGTGGTGGGTCGGACAAAACGGTTGGTTCGGCACGAATAATTCAAGAGTATATAGAACAACCAATGGCGGTGCAAATTGGACAAGCGTTACTACAACATCCCTAAACAGCTATGCAGTAGCTTTCTCATTACCAGCTAAAGGACTTGCGGGATTTGCTACCGGTGTGATTAACAAATCTATCGATGGCGGTGCAACTTGGACAGCTGCTACAAATGCCGGTGCCAGTAACGTAGGTGGTTTAACTGCTATTCCTGGTACCGATGAATTCTTCGCAGCTGGCGGTAGTATCGTTTACAAGACTTCGAATCAAGGAACTGCTTGGACAACAAGCTACACTGCTACTACAACTATGAATCATATTTCTTTCAAGACTTCGGGTACAACCACTACCGGCTGGGCAGTTGGGAATACTGGTGTTGTTGTAAAATATGTTCGAGCACCACAAACACCAGCAGTGACAGTTGTTACTCCGAATGGGGGCGAGAGCTGGGCTGTTGGTTCAGTTCAAAATATCGTGTGGAATGCTCAATTAGTTTCTAAAGTAAAATTAGAATATACAACAAATAATGGTACAAGCTGGAATACTATAGGTTATGCACCAGCTAAAACTGCAAGCAAGGTTAGATTAGATGGATTTAATCCGAAAGATCCTGCAGGATTAATTGAAGGTGAACTCGGAATATATGCTTGGACAATTCCTAATACACCATCCACTCAGTGTAAAGTAAGAGTATCAGACTCAACAAACGCTGCAGTGAATGACGTAAGTGATAACGTATTTACTATTAGTGAAGGTGTTATTGGTGAAAATTGGACGGTGCAAACTTCCAATACCACTGCAACTCTTTATAGTGTAAGTACTGTTGATGCCAACATCGCATGGGCAGGTGGATTGGGAGGAGTTGTAATTCGCACGACTAATGGTGGAACAACCTGGTCTGTTGTTACAAGTCCAAGAGCAACTGATGTTTATAATGTAAAGGCAATTGATGCCAACAAATGTCTTGTAACTACTACTAGTGGTACTGCCGATACCAAAATTCATTTAACCACTAATGGTGGAACTTCTTGGACAGATGTTTACACACAAGCCGGTGGCTTTATCAATGTTATTGAAATGTTTGATGCTAATAATGGCTATGCACAAGGAGATCCTGTAAGTGCTGCTTGGACACTCCTAAAAACCACAAACGGTGGAGCTTCATGGACTTCTGCAGCAACTTTAGCACAAGCTGGAGCTGAAGCTGGCTGGAATAATTCCTGGCATTGGGTCGGAACAACCGGCTGGTTTGGTACAAATAATTCACGTGTATACAAAACGACTGACGGTGGAGCGACTTGGACAAATTATGCTACGACCGTAGTGAACAGTTATTCTGTTGCTTTCGGTTCAGCATCAAAAGGATTCACAGGTTCAGCAACTGGTACAGCTAATATTTCATCCAATGGCGGTGTGAACTGGGTTGCTAACACTACACCAGCTACTGGAAATATTCTTGGTGCGACTTCAGTCGCTGAAGATCAATATTGGTTTACCTCTGGAAATAATGTCTATTATACTTCCAATCATGGTTCAAGCTGGTCTACTAGCCATGCAGGCGCCGCAGCCCTGAATGATGTAAATATTAAAGGACTTGGCGGAGCTAATGCTGTTGGTTATGCAGTCGGTTCCACCGGACGTGTAGTTAAATACTTTAGAGGTGTAATACCTCCATCTATAGTTGTGACCGCACCTAATGGAGGTGAAAACTGGACGGTTGGTTCAACAAAACAAATTTCATGGACATCACTTGGTGTAACAAGAGTAAAACTCGAGTTTACAACAGATAATGGTGGTTCATGGAATTTGATTGGATATGGCCCTGCACTTTTAGCTAAATCTTCTGATTTAAAAACTGCAGAAGGACTCGACAAATTTACTGAGGAAATAACAGGAGTTTACAATTGGTTAATTCCAAATACTCCATCATCCCAGTGTAAAGTTCGAGTTTCTGATTCGACAAATGCTGCTTTATTTGATGTCAGTGATAATACATTTACAATCAGTCCGGCTGGTGTTGGTCCGGTACTGCAATTCTCTTATGATATTACTGCGTTATCAAGCAGCAATTTAAGAGCAATGTATGGTGCTGAATTTGACGGCTCGAATTTCTGGATTACGAGATGGTCGACTTCTTTTGGTACTTCGATTCTCTTTAAGATAAATAAAGCTGGAACTGCTATTCTCGATTCAGGTGCGGTTACCGGTTTTCCATCTGGAGCAGGTCTAAGAGACTTGGCATGGGATGGTCAATACCTTTATGGAAGTAACTACTCAACAACAATCTATAAAATTGATCCTGCAACTAAGACGGTTGTTGGTACGAGTACTTCTCCGGTCGCGGTAAGAGGGATTTCATACAGTTCTGCTGATGATGGTTTCTTTGTGGCTGATTGGGGTGGAGCAATCTACTTAATCAGGAGAAATGGAACAACAATACGAACGATTCAACAATCTGTTCATGGTTTAACCGGAATGTCTGGTAACGCATATGATACTTTGAGTGCAGGCGGACCATATCTTTGGGTATGGGATGATGGTTCCTCTACAAATACAACCTCGTTCTTGGTTAAATTAAATGCGGCAACTGGTGCAAGAGTCGATAGCTTCGATCTAGCTCCGACAATGCCTGCAACAGTAATCGGTGGCGGATTGTTTGTAACTGATCAATTCCAAGCTGGCACTTATACACTGGGTGGATTAAACCAATCTGAACCGCACACATTATTTGGATACAAGATTGGTACTTCTGGACCAACACCAGGCACAATAACTGTCTTGTCACCAAATGGCGGTGAAAAACTATATGCCGGCAGAATGCATTTCATCAATTGGAGTGTATTTGAATTAACCGGTAATGTAAATATTAGACTCTCCTCGGATGGGGGAACATCGTATCCAACAGTTTTAGCATCTGGCATTCCCGCCAGCAGAGGTTGGTATGCATTCGCTGCACCTACAGCTCTAGGAACGCAATACAAAGTTAAAATTGAAGCTTCAGCTAATAATGCGAACTTCGATGAAAGTGATGCTAACTTCTCAGTAGTTGCAGCACCTGCTCCAATTAGCGTTGATGTCCCGCTTGTAGTTTCGGATACCAAACGTTTCAGACTACTTAGATTTGGTTTGGATCCAGCTGCAACTGATGGAATAAATGCTGGATTGGGTGAGGAAGAATTACCACCACCACCACCAACAGGTGTCTTCGATGCACGCTTTATTGGTGATGATATTGGAATTACGACACTTGGTCAAGGTATTGCGATGGATTATCGCCAAGGTGTAAATCTTGGAATCACTACCAAGATACATGAGCTCAAATTCCAAAGAATGTCTGGTAATAATGTAGTTATCTATTTCCATCTGCCAGCAGATGTAAAAATCAGATTCCAAAACTTTACCGGCACAACCTTTGACACTACAGTTTCTGGAACAGGAATGATAACTGTATTAGATTCTCTATTGAGCAAGCTCAAACTAACAGTAAATTATTTCCCGAATGCGGTTTTAGGTTCATTTAACTTGACTACACCGTCGGATAACGGAGTGGTTACTGTTAAAGAAGGTGATACAACTAGTGTCTCATTCAAATGTGGAAAAGCGTTCAATGCTGTTAAATATGTGTGGAGAATGGGAGTCCCATTCATTTCACCATACTTTATAGAGTATGTCTGTGATAACAGCGGAGCAGATTCTGCATTAACTAAGAAACAAAAAGATCTATACACTATGCTATATAATGTTGGTGCACGAGATTCTATTAGTGGTCAGTGGGCAATCTGGGCTTACAAGACCGGATTAACTGATTCATTGAGGTCTACAAGTGCATTCAATATTAAATTCAAGTTGGTGCCTTTAGTTAATGTTGACCCAAGATTGCTGCCGACTGAATACACTTTATATCAAAATTATCCAAATCCATTTAATCCATCGACAAAAATCAAATTTGGTATTCCTCAAGAATCCAATGTTACTGTCGAGGTATTCAATGTTGTGGGTGAACGAATAGCCGTACTGATGGATGAACATAAAAAAGCCGGTTATTATGAACTTACACTTGATGCCAAAGGTATGGAAAGCGGTGTATACTTCTATAAGATTACTGCTGGTAATTTTGTGAATGTAAAGAAGATGGTATTACTCAAGTAAATAATGGACATTACCTGAGTTAATGTTCTTCAAAGCAGAAGCCCGACCATTCGGGCTTTTGCTGTTTATAAAATGATTTTCTGAGGATAGAGAAAGAAAGCATTCTGCTTCCTTTCATCTTTAACCCAAAAATTTTCAAGTGATTATTAACTTTGTATAACCTATTTTTGTGCACTTTACAGCAGGATAATTGTGATAAAATATTATATGAAATTACTTTTATTAGTTTTATTTACCTCAATCTCGTTAACAGCCGGTCAAAACAAAGCCGGTAAATTTCTTTCGAGACTTCTCGAGAAAGATAGTGTAGATCAAACATATAAGGTTTGGATTTATTTTATTGATAAAGGTCCAATCTCACTAAAGGAAATTATCGATCCAACTTCTGTCATCTCTCAAAGATCATTGGAGCGTCGAAAGAAAATTCAAAACCGAAATGACCTAATCGATTTTTTGGATTTACCTGTTTATGACAGTTATGTTCAGAAATTGATTCCAAGGATTTCTAAATTCAGGCAAAATTCTAAATGGCTCAATGCTGTAAGCGTAGAAGCCAGTCTGGTAGCGATTAGAGATATTATTAAATTCGATTTTGTCCGTCAAGTTGAATTGATTGAGGTCTATCACAAAAGATATGATGTTGAAGATAAAAGTGTCTTTAAAACGATAACTATCCCGAATGCCCCAATGGCTTTGAACTATGGGCAATCGTTAACTCAGAATCAGCAAATAAATGTTCCCGCCGTTCATAATTCAGGTAATTACGGTCAAGGAATTTTAGTTGGTGTATTTGATACGGGTTTTAACCGATTAACGCACGAAAGTTTTTCCCAAATGAATATTCTTACGACTT